>Ga0306922_10001175_pt1 | contig 23139 bp, 18 predicted proteins | sample sta12Cox44000082_FD_203758 | JGI IMG/M metagenome (GOLD analysis project Ga0306922, IMG submission 203758) | Lab enrichment of tropical soil microbial communities from Luquillo Experimental Forest, Puerto Rico - statoxic.12C.oxic.44.000.082 (v2)... | ecosystem: Environmental > Terrestrial >... | reverse complement strand
AATCAGTTGGTGCAATAAGGAAAGTCACATTTTTAGTCACATCGTTTTTAGTGGCTGCGTTACGGGATGGTGCAAGTGATTGATAGCGAATGGTTAATTTGGTAGCGCTACCGGGAATCGAACCCGGGTTTGAAGATTGAGAATCTTCCGTCCTAACCCCTAGACGATAGCGCCTCCTGATTGATTCTATTCCACTTACTTACTTTTCGACAAACATCGAAATAATCTGGTGTGCTAGCTTTTGTGCTAAATCGATTCACTGCACCCTCTGCTGATTGCGTTTCTCAATCGCCTCTGTCACCTGGCGCAATCCGGGATGCTGGTAAATCCTGGTCAGATCCATTCGGCTGTGGCCCATGGCATCCATGACCGCCATCAGATTTCCCGTGCCCGCCATGGCGTCGGTTGAAAGCGATGGCGGCCACAGTACAGCACGATGGAATCGGGAATCCCAGCGAGCTTCTTGGCGAGATTGAATTGCTTTAGCACCGATTCAATATGGCCGGAAGCCGATTGTCGGGAGGGAAACATATGGCTCGATCCCGGCTTCAAGGACGTGAAGGCACTTGCGGAGGTTCTACCTAGCGCCCTTCGATGCCTCGCAGATGAGAAGCTTTCCGGTTAGTACTAGGATCAACGCAGTGGCGAACGACGACCCGGATTGCGTGCTGCCTTGGCAGGGACATTCGACATCTCAGAGTGCCCTATTTGCGTAGTACAGCGCGTTTATCCTTGACGGGCCTGCTCTACCATTTCGACGAACACCTCTCTGGTTTGTGACGTATCGCTTACTTCCCGCAAGAACGCGATCCTGATTCCCTTCATGCCATCCTGGGTTTTCAGGCGCAAATGGAATCCTAGGCGATCAACCGCGGTCATCGCCGCTTGCTGCGCTTCGATGCCGGCAAACCGCTTGGCGATGAGGATCAGTGCATCTTTGTGGTCCGCATTCACGTGCTGCATGATGTCGCTCTTGTGCTCAGCCAGCGGATCGGACTTTGCCTGGGAGTAGTCCGAAGCCGCCACCCATCCCATTACTCCGAATCCACCGACGTAATACACATCAATTACGTCCAGGCGACAGAAGACGAAGTCCTCGAAATCAACCCAGTACCTGCTATCTGGATAGCCCATCAGATAGATCGCACGGGCGTCTGCCAACTCCGGCTCCGGGATTCTGAGGACACTTCCTATCAATGTGACTCTGGAGGAGCCAAGTGGATCGCCACTTACGTCGGGTTCGGTCACAAACAGGCTGGCGCGCGGATCGGCTTGCAGATTCTGGGTATGCATCGCCATCGTGCTTATAAGGAAGATGGGGCGGCCCTGGTTGTCTAGCCCGTAAGGCATCAGGGATCCGAAGGGGAAGCCGGGTTGTTTCCGCGACAGAGTCGAGAGACTACCGATGTGGCCCACGTGCATCAACGTGCGTGCTCGCTCGGCGAATGAAGGCTCGGGGACTGCAGCCTGACCACCCATAGCGCCACTGGCGTGTTTTCCGAAGGATGGCGAAGACATTGTAATTATTCCCTTGCTACGGAACCGAAGAGGAGGTCGTTGCCCAGCATCAGGCTTCGAATCTCGAAGGGTTCCAGGTTAAGGGAGGAAAGCCGAGAGTAAACCAACCGCTGGACAACGTCGCTAAGACTTTCCATTATGCTTTCGACTTTTGCTTCGCGGCCCAACGCGCCTTCGTCAACCACAGACAACTTCTTCCTGGCAGCGGCACTCATTGGAGGACGGCTCTTGGCCTTCTGGGGAGCAGACTTCCCCTTCCACTTTACCCATCGCAGCTTCATCGCCGCTGAAATCCGCTTGCGGGCCGCCGCGCTCATGTGGCGGCCTGGACGATTGGCGGCTGACACAGCTCTTGGCGCGCGTCCCGCAAGGGCAACATTGGCTTGGTCGATGCGATTGCGCTGTTCCTTAAGCGCCGCCACTACGTTTGCTGTGTCCATGGCATCCTTCCGCAACCTTGATTCGCGGCAAGTGTAGCAGACCTAATCGGGCTGTGGTTTGCAGCTAGAATTTGGGCGTCATTCGTGACCAGTTGGAAATGATGTGTCATGGGTGTCTTGACGCGAGAAGTTCCACTGGCGAAGCGTGGAAAAAACTTGTAACCCATTCATTCCGGCCCCGTAATGCACAGTAGAGAAGCTCATGGATCTGCTCCGGCGATTTGTGCTTGGCGAGATCGATGCTTTCGAGACGCTGGCACGGCAGTTCCAAGGCGACATTTACTCCTGGATTGTGCGTATCGTGCGCGACCCGGGTATCGCGGAGGATTTGACCATAGAGACCCTCTGGCGGATCTACCGGGCCCGCCAACAGTTTCGGCCGGATGGAAACTTCGCTGCTTGGGCGCGGCGGATCGCAACCAACCTGGCGATTGACCATCTCCGCAGCAAACGTCCTGAACAGAGTTTGCTCGCGGAGCCAGCCGCACCGCCTCCGCCCGATCATCTTCTCCAGCAGGAGACTCGGAAGAAGATCCAGCAGGCATTTCGCCGACTGCCGGCCAAGCTCCAAGTGGCAGCGACGCTCGCTCTTGTGGAAGAGCAACCCTACGAGGAAATTGCCGATGCCTTGGGGACGTCAGTCGGCGCTGTGAAGTTGCGCGTTTTCCGCGCGGTTCGCATCCTGCGCAAACAGCTGGACCACCTCGGGGTCAGGACCTGAATGGAAGGACATGAGGTTAAGGAGATGAACGAACACGACGACCGGCAGATTCGCGAAGCTTTGAAGCGATCATTCCCACCAATCAACACTGAACTCGGGCGGGACTTATGGCCAGAGGTACTACGCAAACTCGACACTCGTCAGACCCGCGTTCCCTGGTACGACTGGACGTTAATCGGCTTGGGCGCCAGCGTGTTGCTGTTCTTCCCGGAACTGATCCTCGTGTTCGCGTATCACCTTTAGCAGTAGAAGGAGGCTTTATGAGCAATCATCCGTACGTGCGGGCTTACATGGCGGGAATCTCGGTGCCGACGCCGCTTTTGCTGGTCGCCCTAACCCTATTCAGCATCGCGCGATTTGTTTACAACGTCCCCATCCCCGTGGAGCGGGTCATCATTTTTCCCATGGCGATCATCCCCAACCTGTTCGGTGTGTGGAACATGCTGTACTTGGCGTCGCGCTCGCACACTCACCTGCCGCTGGGGATTCACGGTGCGATTCTTCCTTTCATCCTAGCGCCGACGGGATTCTTCCTTGGGCGTTCCCTGGGTTTTCTTAAGACGACAGGCCACGGTTTCACATATTTCGGTGCGGTAGACGTTCACTACGCGCACGTGGCGCTGGTGTTTCTCGTGGTGCTGATCGTTTATTACCTGGTTTGGAAATACCTGATCGGATTCTTCAACCAGGTGGCAGGGATCGCAGAGTGGTGAACCCGCAGGTGCGACCGGAGGGCGTATGACGAATAGTGGACAGTCTGGGAGCGCCCCAGCGCTTGGGCATGGGGATCATTGGCCAACAGCGTTAGCCTCGCTGGCAGTCGGATTGGCGTTCTTCTCCTTGTGGTTCTGGCTGCTGCCGCAGTGGCTCGGGTTTCGAGTGGAAATGGCGGGTGCAGCTCGTTGGCGATGGCTGGCCGCATTTCCGTCGGTGCTGGGATTCGCGGTTGCTCTGCGCTGCGTCTGGGACTTCGGGTGGACGGGACGCGGCACACCTGCTCCTGTCGCTCCGCCGCAGCGATTAGTAGTGGTGGGTTTCTACCGATATGTGCGGAACCCAATGTACCTGGGCTTGGCCACGGGATGGATTGGACTTTGGGTGGTCTTCGGACACGCCAACCCGGTAGCAATTATCGCCGTGGCAGCCGTTGCCGTTGCGGTGCATCTGTTTGTTGTCTTCTATGAAGAGCCGACGTTGCGCAAGAAGTTCGGCGCGAACTATGTCGAATATTGCCAAAATGTAGATCGCTGGCGGCCGCGTGTCCGAGGCTGGGAAAAGTCGCAGTAACGGCGGAATTTGGCAGATGTGGGCGATTGCACACGTTGCTTCGATCGAGTCCGGCTTTAGGGCCATGGCCACTCAAATAGAGAGCACCGCCTTTCAGTTACTTTGATCCGGTGCGTCGCTAAGGAGGATTCGTGTTTCTCTAATATTGGCGCACGCGGCACGGTGCTCTTTGTTGCGAAGGGTTGACAACCTCCCAGCCAGGGTGCAGAATCCTATCTGCATAGGCGAACAAAAAGCGAAAGTCGAATCTCCCCTTCCGCTCGCCCGTTCATCTCCTGAGGTCCGTGATGCCTCCAACCGCTACGCTACGCGCCCAAGTCGAATCTTCGCTCGGCGAACGCCTGTCCTCCACGCTGTTGCTGCGCGAAAAAACTGCGCCGCTGACGATCTCTACCGGAGTCGGGGCGCTCGACGCTCTCACCGGAGGACTGCCGCGCGGAGCGTTGAGCGAAATTACCGGTCCGGCTTCCTCGGGACGCACCGGTGTGATGCTGGCCGCGCTCGCAGGAACGACGCGTCGCGATGAGTCCTGTGCGCTGGTGGACGCCAGCGACAGTTTCGATCCAGTGTCAGCGGCAGCAGCGGGCGTGGATCTCGATCGCCTGTTGTGGGTGCGTTGCAGCGAAGGCCACCGCTCTTCCCTGCGCAAAAATCAGCGACGCACTGCGCTGGGCTGCCTGGAGCAAGTGCTGAAAGTCACGGACCTTCTGTTGCAGGGAGGCGGCTTCGGTATGGTCGTGCTCGATCTGGGAGATATCCCCGTGGCGAGCGCGCGACGCGTGCCGCTGACTTCATGGTTTCGCTTTCGCCGCGCGGTAGAGCCGACTGCAACTGTGCTGCTGGTCATCGAGCGTGAGCCGTGCGCGAAAACCTGCGCGTCGTTAGTGCTTCGTCTGCAGCGGACTGCGGTGTGCACGCGGGATGCGGTTCCAATGACAGAAACAACGTTTCACGGATGGAAAGTGTTGAAACGCGCAGAGCTGGCCATTCCGCCCACAAACCTCGTGAGTCATGCGGCCCTGCTACGGGGAATGCAGTTGCGGGCCGAAGTAGAGCGCTCCTGGACCGAGCGCAAGCCCATGCACTCGGTGGGCGCCGGCTTCGAGTTGCGCGCTGCGTGGTGATTTCGCTTTGGCCTGAGGCTGGCATGTTTGCATGTGTCTACATTCCCGATTTTCCCGTGGCCGCGATTGGGCGCGCAGAACTGCTGCTGCGTGAGCACGCTGTGGCCGTGCTGGATGGCAAGCCTCCGCAGGTGCGTGTATTTGCGCTGAATGACAAAGCCCGGTTGCTGGGGATGGAAATCGGGATGACGAAGCTGCAAGCTGCAATTTTCGCAATTCCCGAAGAAGAGAGTGCAGTTGCGAAAAAGATTGTCCCTAAGAAGAAGTCTTCTTCCATCGAGCTTTCGAAGCATCCTGTGAAGAAACAACCTAAGCCCACTGCGGCAATCCTGCGGCAGCGTTCGCCGGCGCAGGAAGAGTCGTCACACGCTGCGCTGCTCGACGTGGCTCATGCGTTTACTCCGCGGGTGGAAGATACATGTCCCGGCCGTTTGCTGCTCGATCTTGCGGGGCTGGAGCGGCTCTACGGTCCTGAGGCTGCGATGGCGCGCGAACTGGCTTTGCGCGTGAGCGCCGTGGGGCTGGAATGCAACATCGGCGTGGCCGCCAATCCCGATGCCGCTATGCATGCTGCCTGCGGGTTCAGCGGCATCACGGTGATTCCCGCAGGTGAGGAAACCAGGCGGCTGGGAGTTTTGCCCATTCACGTACTGCTCGATTCGTTTGACATTGCGTGTGGCGAGCCCAAGACAGCGGTTGCTGCTCGTGAACGCGAAAAGTTGCAGGCGCAGATGCTCGACACGCTGGAACGCTGGGGTGTGCGCGACTTTCGCACGCTGGCGTTGCTGCCCGAACACGCCCTGGCCGCGCGGCTCGGCGAAGCCGGCGCTCTGCTGCAGAGGCTCTCCCGGGGAGCCTGCATGCGAACGTTGGCGCTCTGCGAACCTTGTGGGCTTTTCGAGGAAGCGCTGGAGTTGGAGTCGGCGGTCGAGACTCTTGAACCACTCTCGTTTTTACTGAATCGTCTGCTCGAACAGTTGTGTGCACGGCTGGAAGCGCGCGCCTTGGCGGTGCAGGAGTTGAAGCTGCGCCTACAACTGGAACTGCGGGTCGCCGATGAACAGGCGGCAACACTGCAGGAAGTAGCTGCTGCACAGAATGCTTCTCTGTTACTCGATCGCAGGGAAGGCAACCTTTACGCGCGCACGCTGCGCCTGCCGGTGGCGATGCGCGATCCCAAAGTGTTTCTGAAGCTGCTGCAGTTGGACCTGGCGACGCATCCGCCGGGAGCGCCTGCCTGCAAATTGTGGATCACAGCAGAGCCGGCGCGTCCTCGTTCGGCGCAGCGTGGCCTGTTTTTGCCGGTCACTCCTGAAGCCGAAAGGCTGGAGATCACGCTCGCCCGCATCACTGGCGTGGTAGGAGAGCGCCGTGCCGGCATTGCGAAGTTGCTCGACACGCACCGTCCTGACGCTTTCCAGATGGAGCACTTCGTTTCACAGGAAGAACCGGGCAACGGAAATTGGGGTCTTGCACTGTCCGATCCCTCCGATGTTCCTCCGGTGGCGTTGCGCATTTTTCGCCCATCGCGCCTGATTTGCGTGCAGATGGCAGAGGGGCGTCCCTGCAAGCTGGCGATGTTGGCTCCTGATGCAGAACGTAACGAGCTGGAGGGAAAGATTCTGTGGTCGGCAGGCCCGTGGCACTCGTCGGGAGACTGGTGGGCCGAACAATCTGCCTCCAAAAGCAACTCTGAGGATTCCCAAGTCTGGGACCGCGAAGAGTGGGACATCGCACTCGCCAATGACGGCGGCAGCGGTGTCGCACTCTATCGCATTTACCGCGATACCGGCACGGGTCAATGGTTCGCCGATGCCAGTTATGACTGACGCTACACATGTACATCGAACTCCACTCCCGTTCGGCATTCAGCTTCCTCGAAGGAGCGTCCGTTCCTGAGGAACTAGCCGACGCCTGCCACGCGCACCAGATGCCAGCGATGGCGCTGCTCGATCGCGATGGCGTGTATGGTGCGGCGCGCTTTCATCTCGCCATGAAGAAGCTTGGCTTGCAGGCGCACATTGGGGCCGAGATCACTTCACTGCTGCCCCATGTTTCGCTATCTGACAATGTGGCACCGTCACGTGTACCTCTGCTGTGTGCTTCGCGCGAGGGATACCAGAACCTCTGCCGGCTGGTAACTCGCACAAAGCTGCGCGCGCCAAAGTATCCCGCAACGTTGCCTCGCCAAACTGAGAAGGCCCCAACGGTAGAGTTATTGACAGCCTCGCAAGCCATCGCCTCCACCGATGATCTCGCCGGATTTTCTTCCGGGCTGATTTGCATGACCGGCGGAGACGAAGGCCCGCTGGCGTACGCCTTGGCGCATGGCAGTATGGCGGAAGCAAAACACATGCTCGAGCGTCTTACGGAAATCTATGGCCGCGACAACGTGTATGTCGAGCTGCAGCGCCACTACAACCGCGCGCAGGAATATCGCAACCAGGCAGCGATCGAGCTGGCGCACAGCTTGAAGCTGCCGTTGCTCGCGACCCAAGGCGCGCAGTATGCCAGGCCGGAAGAGAGGCAGATCCTCGATGTATTCACCTGTATCCGGCATCACCGTCATCTCGACACCGCCGGGCAATTGCTGGCGAACAACAGCGAGCGATATATCAAGGCACCGCAACAGATGCTGCGCCTGTTTGCCGATCTCCCCAAAGCGATCGCCAACACGCTGGAGCTCTCGTCGCGACTTGGCTTCACGCTCAATGATCTCGGCTATAAGTTCCCCAGCTATCCCGTATCGCACGGCGAAACCATGAGCTCGTTTTTGCAGGCACGCACCTACGAAGGCGCACGCGAGCGCTACCAGCGTCCCGGACAAAGCGAGCTGTGGCAGCGCGCGCGCCGGCAGATCGAGCGCGAACTCACGCTGATCGAGCGGCTCGAACTCGAAGGCTACTTCCTCATCGTGTGGGACATCGTGCGCCATTGCCGCGAGCACGACATCCTGGTGCAGGGGCGCGGCTCGGCGGCCAACAGCGCCGTCTGCTACTCGCTGGGCATCACGGCGGTCGATCCCATCCGCATGGAGCTGCTGTTCGAGCGCTTCCTCTCAGAAGAGCGCGGTGAGTGGCCCGACATCGATCTCGATCTTCCCAGCGGCGACCAGCGCGAGCAAGCGATTCAGTACGTATATGAACGCTATGGCAAGCTCGGCGCCGCGATGACGGCGAACGTCATCACGTATCGTGGGCGCTCGGCGGCGCGCGAGGTCGGCAAGGTTCTCGGTTTCGATGAAGAAACGCTCGCTCGTCTGGCTAGCCTGGTGAGTTCGTGGGAGTACAGGGATCCGGGTGACACGCTCGAGCGCCAGTTTCGCGATGCCGGGTTCGAGTTGCAACAGCCGCGCATCAGCAAGTTTTTCGAGCTCTGTGTCGCCGTGCAGGATCTGCCTCGCCACCTCGGCCAGCACTCCGGCGGCATGGTCATCTGCCAGGGGCAACTGGATTCCGTCGTGCCGCTTGAGCCGGCCACGATGCCCGGCCGCGTCGTGGTGCAGTGGGACAAGGAAGACTGCGCCGACATGGGCATCATCAAGGTCGATCTGCTGGGGCTGGGCATGATGGCCGCGATCAAAGATTCGCTCACGCTCATTCACGATCACTATAAAGAAGATGTCGACCTCGCCATGCTGCCTCCGGACGACCCCGAGGTGTATCGCACGCTGCAAAAGGCCGACACGGTAGGAATGTTTCAGATCGAAAGCCGCGCCCAGATGTCGTGCCTGCCGCGCCTCTATCCCACGCGCTTCTACGACATTGTGGTACAGGTGGCGATCATCCGGCCAGGGCCGATCGTCGGCAAGATGGTCAACCCGTTTCTCATGCGGCGTCAGGGGCGTGAGCCGGTGGTGTATCCGCACCCGTCGCTCGAACCGGTGCTGGAACGCACGCTCGGCGTGCCGCTTTTTCAGGAACAGCTCCTACGCATAGCGATGATCGCCGCTGGATTCAGCGGTGGCGAAGCGGAAGAGCTGCGCCGCGCCATGGGCTTCAAACGCAGCGAAAAGCGCATGCGCGACATCGAGGTCAAGTTGCGCGATGGCATGGAGCGCAACGGCATCCCGCGTGAAGCGCAGGAGGAGATCATTCTCTCGATCACCTCGTTCGCGCTCTACGGATTTCCTGAGTCGCATGCCGCCAGCTTTGCCCTCATCGCCTATGCCAGCGCTTATCTCAAGTGTCATTACCTCGCGGCCTTTACAGCGGCGCTGCTGAACAATCAGCCGATGGGGTTTTATTCGCCGGCAACCCTGATAAAGGATGCCCAGCGGCACGGGCTACGCGTGAAGCCGGTGGATATTAACTGCTCTGACTGGCCTTGCACCTTGGAGGCTGAGAACCCTACCCAGCAGAGTCCTTTTATGTGTCCTCCTGAGCGAAGCGGGTCCGCGCCAGCGGACTTGCGGAGTCGAAGGATCCCTTTGGTTCCAATAAATCTACCGGAGCAAAACGCAACCGACGCATCTAGCCGTTTCGCGCTCCGCCTTGGCTTCCGTTACGCCAAGGGGCTGAGCGAAGAAGCTGCAACTGCAATTGTCCGCGTGCGCAGTCAGCGTCCGTTCGAATCGATCGCCGATCTGGCTCATCGTGTACCCGAATTTCGGCGTAACGATCTGGTTTTGCTGGCTTCGATCGGAGCGCTGAATTCTATCGGCTGTGCGAGCGAGAAAGATGTGACGGGCCAGCTTGATCTTCTGCCAAAAAAGCAGCGTCTGCATCGCCGCGATGCGCTGTGGCAGGTGGAACGCGCCGTGCGCTTTTCGGGTCCGCTGCTCGATGGAATTTCTGAGGTCGATGCTGCCTCTCCGCTCGCTGCCATGACACCCGAAGAGCGCCTGGTTGCCGACTTTCACGGCACCGGGCTGACGACCGGTCCGCATCCGATGGCTTATCGCCGAGCGGCGCTCAAGCAGGCGCGGGTACTCTCGGCCCATGAGCTTACGCTAGTGCCGAACGGGCGTCGGGTGCGAACCGCGGGATGCGTGATCGCCCGGCAGCGTCCGGGGACGGCGAAGGGATTTGTCTTCCTGAGCGTAGAGGACGAAACCGGCATCGGGAACGCGATCATCACCCCCGACATCATGGACCAGCACCGCGTCGTGATTACGTCGGAGAAGTTCTTGATTCTGGAGGGAGTACTGCAGAATCAGGATGGCGTGATCTCGGTTCGCGTGGAGCGTGTGGCTCCGCTGCGCGATTTGTATTCACCCGACCAGACTGACATCACGGACGCGCAGGTGCGGTCGCATGACTTTCACTAGTGCGAAGAACATGCCTCATTCGCCCGCGTTATTTGCGCGAGCCGCGGTGACACCCGCGGCTCGCATGTTGATTTTTATTCTTGAGCCCGCCACCGCGGGCGACACGCAGATTGCCGATTCCTCAGCAAGGGTGCCGCCGGGGTGAGCCAGCTCAGGGGGATTATTGGGTGACCCGGTGTCCCGTGCCCACGCGCACGGCTAACACCGATGGCGCCCTGCGGGCTCGGGGCAGGTGTCCGTCCGACACTGCCCTTGGGAGGAGTGCGCTTCGGGTCTAATAGTGCACACCAAAAGCCCCACATTTGCCAAAGGGGGCAAATGTGGGCCACGAGAGATGTTGGCCACCTGCCGTTTATAGGTCTGGAAATGAGACTGAAAGAACGTGGGACACAGGTCGATGTGATAACGAGCTATCACGGTCGGCCTTTACGCACCTTGACGGCCGCACAATAGTGCAGTCCCTACCGGGAGAATGGGTCGTGGGATTAACGCTCAAAAGAAGAGCGCGAACCGAGGGCAGCCGGGGACTTAAGATGACGCCGAGTTATTCGACGAACAATAATATCTCCGAGACTCACGAAAACCATAAGGACGATCACGAAACCAGTAACCCAGGGTTAGGTCACCTTTGCGCATAGCTTCGTATGTTAGACCAAGTTTGTGAACGAAGACATAGAAGAAGAAACTCATTTCGATCACCAGCAGAGAGGTCGCGCAACTGACCACCACATTCCTTGGATTACAAGAAAAACGGCGATCGCCGGGACAACCAGGGCGAGATCGATCAATCCTTTAGACCCGATGAACCAAAAAAAAGAAGCCCGGAGTAGACCATAGGTACGCGGAGTTCAGTAGAGTTGGCACAAACCATAGCGGCCTGATGCCCTTTCACTTTTGGGTGACACTCACGGCCCTGACGAGCCTCTACCTTTTTTCTCCAATTGCCGACCCGGTTCCTGACCCGGGTAGGAGTACACGCCGCGTCCGGATTTGCGGCCTAGGCGTCCGGCCTTGACGTACTGGACCATCAGCGGGGCGGGACGGAATTTTTCGCCGAGTGTTTTGTGCAGGTACTCGAGGATATGCAGGCGGGTGTCGAGGCCGACGAGGTCCACCATTTCAAACGGACCCATCGGGTGATTGAGGCCGAGCTTCAGGGCCTTGTCGATGTCTTCGGCAGAGGCCACGCCCTCCTGCAGCATGTAGAACGCTTCGTTGCCGATGAGGGCGTTGATGCGGCTAGTGATGAAGCCGGGCGACTCTTTGATGACCACGACTTCTTTGCCCATGCGCTTGCCGACTTCGACGGCGGCGGCGAGGGTTTCGTCGTCGGTTTCAAGCGCGCGCACGATTTCCAGCAGCTTCATTTTGTGTACGGGATTGAAGAAGTGCATGCCGACACACTTCGGAGCGCGATAGGTAACCGAAGAAATCTCCGTGATGCTGAGCGATGAAGTGTTCGACGCAATGATCGTCGCAGGACGGGAGACTTTGTCGAGGAGGGTGAAGATTTCGAGTTTCGACTCCATCTCTTCCGGCACGGCTTCGATGACGAGATCGGCTTCGCGCGCAGCGTGTTCGACAGAGGACGCGTACTCCAATCGGCCAAAGGCCTGGTCGGCGTCGGACTTGGTGACTTTTCCGAGTTCGACCGCCTTGTCGAGGTTGGCGCGGATCTCGGTTTCGGCTTTTTTCAGGGCCGTCGGCAATATGTCTTCGAGGATCGCGCGATAGCCGCCGAGAGCGGCCGCATGAGCGATGCCGCGGCCCATGATGCCGGCGCCGATGACGGCAATGGTGCGGACTTCGGCCATGCCGTTATGCTCCCTGCTCGAGCTGATCGACGATGGTGACGAAGTTGGGATCGGATTTGCGCATGTATTCGCCGAGGCGCTTCTTTTCGTCGTCGGAGAGGAGATGCAGTCCGGTAGTGATGCGGCGGAGCGTGGCTGAGATGTCGTCTACGTAGTTCATCATGCGGATGAGTTCACCGCTGGCAGGCATAGGGTCCCTTTCTAGTGCGAGAAGAACAAACAGTTATTCTCGCTGGCGCGCGGGGATTAAGTAAAGGAGTGATCAGTGGCTAGTGGGATCTTGGATAGAAAAAGCGGGTCCCTCGCCCGCCAAGGCGGGCTCGTGATTCGAACTCAGCAGCACGTCCTTCGACTCGGCCGCCGCGGCGAGCTCGCCCAGGATGACACCGAAGCTTAGCTACGCGGCGAAGGCGCCGGGGTTGATGCCGGTGGGAGCTTTTAGGTTGCAGTCGCGGTCGGTAACGACGGTGAGCAATGCTAGCTTTTCCGCGAGCTCCCCAGTCAGCGCACCTTTGTGAAAGCGCCATGTCCAATTGCCGCCCGGCTTGCTGGGGATGTTCATGCGGGCCTCGCTGTCTAATCCCAAAACGTCCTGTACGGGGATCACAGCGAGAGTCGCCACCGATGTGTAAGCAGCACGGATGAAGGCCCATTCGATGCCATCATCCACTTTGCCGAGATACTGAATGGCCCACACTTTCTCGTCCTCGCGGGCGATCGAGTTCCACCATCCGACGGTGGTGTCGTTGTCATGTGTGCCGGTGTAAACGACAGAGTCGGGAGTGAACAGATGCGGCAGATAGATATGCGCGCCCTTGTCGCCGAATCCGAACTCTATGACCTTCATGCCGGGAATGTTGAGGCGCTTGCGAAGTTCGCGCACGTCCTTGGTGATGTAGCCAAGGTCTTCAGCGATGAAGGGCAGGTCGCCCAGTTCATTCTTCAAGGCCTTGAAGAGACTGTCGTTCGGACCGGGTGTCCAGTGACCGTTAACGGCAGTGGGGTCGTCGGCAGGGATCTCCCAGCACGCTTCGAAGCCGCGGAAATGGTCAAGACGAACGATGTCGCAGTTGGCGAGGGTCCAGCGCATGCGGTCGATCCACCAATCGTAGCCGCGCTCCTTGAGGGCCTCCCAGTTGTAAAGCGGATTTCCCCAGCGCTGACCGGTTTCGCTGAAAGCGTCGGGCGGGACACCGGCGACGACTTCGCAGGAAAGGTCGGGTTTCAGGCGAAAAATTTCGGGATGTGTCCAGACATCGGCGCTGTCATAGCTGACGAAGATGGCGACATCGCCGATGATCTGGGTTCCGCGGTCGGTACAGTAAGCTCGAAGTGATCTCCATTGCTCGAAGAAAGCGAATTGCAGGAAACACTCAATGTCGATCGAGTCCTTTAACTCTGCGCGCCACTTCGTCACCGCTTCGGGTTTGCGATGCACCAGCTCCGAGGGCCATGAAGTCCACTCTTTGTCACCGAAATGTTCACGCAGGCAGGCGAACAGCACATAGTCGTCGAGCCACTTCTTGTTCGCCTGGCAAAAAGCGTTATACCTCTCGTGCAGGCCGCCCTGAGCATACTTCAGAAACCTTCGTGCTGCGTCGCGCAGCAGCGGAAGTTTTTGCTCGCGCACACTGACGAAATCGACAGGGCCGTCCGCATCGGGAAGCGCGGCCAGTTTCTTCTCTTCGAGGTATCCGTGATCAGCCAGCCGCTCGAGGCTGATCATAAGAACGTTGCCGGCGAAGGCGGAGGTACAAGAGTAAGGTGAGTTTCCGTAGCCTGTCGGACCGAAGGGCAGAATTTGCCAAAGCGTCTGCTTGCCAGCCGCCAGCCAGTCGACGAATTCATAAGCAGCCGGACCCAGATCGCCGATCCCACCGCGCGAGGGCAGAGACGTGGGATGCATCAAGATGCCTGACGATCGTTTGTGAAGCATGATTGCTGGTCCGAGTACGTTTTGATTGCGAAGAAATCGAGCCGAATTGCAGTTCAGAAGCCCCGCAAGAATAACACCGGCCAGCGATCTCGACCGCTGACCGCGGAGAGTTGCCGAAACCTAGAAAACATCTCGTAAACACCGAAACGGAAACCCAATTCCTCAGGGGCCGAGCTGATCGTCTATCAGAACTCTACCGCCACGGCTGAAGCCGTGCCCTGATGCAAAGCAGTCGCAAAGGGATTTTTTGCGACCTGCAAAGCCGTGTCCTGACGCTGGCACTTACGAGATGCGTTTTAGGAGCCTTCGCTCAAGCGGCTCATGCGCTCCATTTCCTTCTTGTTGATTTTGATTTTGCCTTCCTTTTCCAATTTCTCGCGCAGGTTCTGAACGTACAGTCCTTCGAGCACCTGACGCTTCTGGTCGAGCAGAGTTTCCTTGGCGCGGTCCCATGCAGCCTTGGCTTCTTGCGGCGACGGCTCCTGCTTTTCCAGAACGGCCAGGACGATGCCGCTGCCCGTACTGCCGGTGAGCGGACTGCTGATTTCGCCAACCGCGAGATCGAACGCCACATTGGCTGCTCCGCTCATAGCTCCGACATCGGGAACCTGTGCGGTGGAGTTGACCAGATCACTGGTCTTGACGGTAGCTCCGACTTCCTTCGCAGCTTTCTTCAGATCGTGCCCGGCGCGAGCGCGGTCGGAAAGCTCCTGCATCTTCTGAGCCAGCAGCATTTGCGCGCGCTGTGCCCTGAATTGCTCTTCGACCTTCGGTTTGATCTCGTCGAAGGTGGGAGTCTGCGGCGGCTGAATCTCTGTCACCAGATAAATAGCGTAACCCTGTGGCGTTTGCGCCTCCGCCGGAGGATCGTTCTGCTTGGCGGAGAACAGTCCGTTCGAGAGTTCCTGCGCCGAACCCACACCGGGCAGCGAGTCCGTCTGTGCGATGAGGTCGGTCGTCGTCACAGATAAGCCTTTGTCGGCCGCGGCCTTGTCGAGCCCCTGGGAGCGCGCGAGGCTCTCGACCGAGTTAGCAAGGTTCTGCACCGCCGCTGCCGCTTTCTGCTGCTTCACGGCGGGCTCGATCTGGGCCTTCACTTCGTCGAGCGGCTTTATCCGGGCGTTCTGCTTGTCTTCGACTTGGATGATGTGGAAACCGTAGCTGGTGCGGATGATGTCGGTGGTCTGTCCCTTCGGCGTATTGAATGCCGCTTGCTCGAACTCGGGAACAGTGCGTCCGCGGGTGATGGGCGGGAGCAGTCCACCTTCCTGCGCACTGCCCGGATCTTCGGAGTACTTTTTAGCGAGATCGCCGAAGTTGGCGCCAGCCTTCAACTGTTTCTGGATGTCTTCGATCTTGGCCTTAGCTGCGTCGACACCTTTCTGATCGACCTTGCCGTCAGGGCCGGGCGTCGGCGTCTTGATCAGAATGTGGCGAACGGTGACCGTCTCGGGAATGCGGTAGTCATCCTGATGCTGGTTGTAATAGGACTGCAGATCGGCTTGCGTGACCGGAATCGTACTTGCGACCTTTTCGGTGTCAATGAGGATGTAGCGCGCTTTACGCTTTTCGGGGATGGAGTTCACGTACTGCTGCTTGTTCTGTTCGTAGAAGGCCTTGAGTTCGACATCGGTGACTTTCACCTGTTTCTTCACTTCGTCGAGCGTGAGGACGGCATAGTCGAACTTGACCTTGGTGTCCTGTTTTTTGACCTGGTCTGTGACTTCTTTGTCGCTCACGGTGGCAGGGGCGCTCACCGCCGCAAGCAGTTTTTGTTGCGCGAGCTGGTCCTTCAATTCCTTCTCGAACTGCGCGACGGAGATTCCCCACTGGTTCTGGACGAAGTTCTCATACTGGTCCTGGCCAATAAACTTGCCGTCGGGAAAGAACACCTGGCCAAACTGGCCTTTTTGCAGGTATTCTGCGAGCTCCTTATCGCTGACGCCCAAGCTCATGCGGTTGGCCTCGTAGGCAAGCGCGCCCTGGGTAATCATGCTCTCGGTCGCACGCTGCATCAGGAACGGCATAAGGCTAGGCGGAATGTTGCCGCGAAACTGCTGCCGACCGATCATGCGGGCCCGCTGTGCAACTGCCTGCAGCGTGATGTCGTCGCCACCAACCTTGGCTAAAACGCCGGCGGTGGTAACTCCTCCGCCGAAGTAGTCACCGAAGAGGCCACCGGGCACGAGGGTAATGACCATCATCACGCAGACAACGAGAAGCAGGGCGCCCAGGACGATTTTCTTCGCCGGGCCGGGTGTTTGCAGAAATCGAATCATGCTTGGACTGAACTCCAGAGTTGGATAGCGGAAACCTTTATTATAGCCGACGAAAAACTGTTGCTTGGGCGGTGAAGTTTGCTTGTCGCCCTCCCTTTTCGCTCTTTTGCAATTCCCTCCGAAAGGGGGAATGAATAGCCGATAGCGAACGCCAAATACCGGCTTTTCCCCGCTCGGGTGCCAATATTCCCCGAACAAAGGTGCGGGCTTCCCTGCTGGCGCATCTAGTATGTTGTAATTGAAGTAGATACGCTATGTCGAAACTGTCACCAGGGGTGCGCGGCCGGGTGCTGGCTGCGAAACGCCGAGTTCGCGAAATCAAAATGATCGCCAAGGGACTGGCCTCAACCGACCATCCTGTGCTGGCGCACATCATTCCGATCCGGCGCTGTAACCTGGCGTGCAAATACTGCAACGAGTTTGACGATTTTTCGAAACCAATTCCATTGGAGACGATGAAGCGACGCATCGACGACCTGGCGCGGCTGGGTACGAGCGTTGTGACGCTGAGCGGCGGCGAACCGCTGCTGCATCCGGAGCTGGACGAGATCATCGCGCATATGCGGAAGTGTTCGATCATTGCGGGGATGATCACGAACGGGTATCTGCTGACGGAGGACCGGATCAAGGGGCTGAATCGCGCCGGGCTGGACCATCTGCAGATCAGTATCGATAACGTGATGCCGGACGATGTGTCGAAGAAGTCGCTGAAGGTGCTCGACAAGAAGCTGCAGTTGCTGGCTGAGTATGCCGACTTCCACGTGAACATCAACTCGGTGGTGGGCGGTGGCACGCGCAATCCACATGATGCCTTGGTGGTTGGAAGGCGCGCGGTGCAATTGGGATTCACGTCGACGATCGGAATTATTCACGACGGCGAGGGACAGCTTCGTCCTCTGGGCGATGAAGAGCGCGATGTGTTTCTGAAGATGAAGAAGCTGGAGAAGAGGAACTACTCTCGCATCAACTGGTTCCAGAACAACATCGCGTATGGGAAGCCGAATGACTGGCGATGCCGCGCCGGCGCCCGCTACTTATATATTTGCGAGGATGGGCTGGTGCACTATTGCTCGCAGCAGCGCGGGTATCCAGGAATTCCGCTAGAGCGGTATACGGCAGTGGATATTCGGCGGGAGTTCCTGACGGAGAAAGGCTGCGCGCCGCACTGCACGGTGTCGTGTGTGCATCAGGTCTCATTTATGGATTTCTGGCGTGCTCCGCAGACACGACAGACGCCGCCCCCGGCCGTGGACCAGGGACAGCTAGTACAGATCGAGTAGGTGTTGTTGTCGGCTGCATTCGCTGAGCGGCCCACGGTGCGGCATCGCAGGCATCGCACGGGTCAGTATCGGGGCGATTTTGCGATGTTATAATGAAGATGCCCCTCAGCAGTTTTCCCTTACAGGCGGGCGCGTAGCTCAATTGGCAGAGCAACTGATTCTTAATCATCCGACGTGCTTTACAAGTAATTAGAATTCAATAACTTACAATCACATTTTCTCAATGTAGGACTCTTGCAGGGACCAGTCTCTTCTCCAACTCCTGTTTACAATTGAGCGAACTCTCCTAATTTAGCCCAACCCATGCTTGGGCGCGCGTTGGTTTAAGAAAATCGTTTTCCAGGGGAGTTGGAATGATCCATTTCCAATCTAGAGCAAGGACTCACTTCGCTTCGAGCAGGTTGCGAAGCTTGCGAACTGAGCATGGAATCTCCTCGATTGGGGTGCTGCCAAAACCTAGGATGAAACCCTGGCGCGGCGCCTCGGCGAGATAGTGGAGAGACAACGGCCATATCTGAAGGTTGTGGCTCAAGGCTCGTTCGGCAATTCTGACGTCGCTCGCTCCATTTTGCAGATTGACAGTCAAATGCATACCAGCCTCGCTTCCCACCACTTCGACCATGGATCCTAGCTCTTTGCCGACGCTGGCTACCAGCACTCCCCTGCGCACGTGATAGAGAACGCGCATCCTGCGAATGTGACGCCCAAAATGCCCTTCCCCTATAAAATCGACGAGCACCTTCTGATAGAAGCTCGGGGAGCCGAGGTCCATTGCCCGGCGGACCGCGAGAAACGCGTCAACCAGGTCCGCTGGAATCACGACATAACCCAGTCGCAATGACGGAAACAAGACTTTGCTGAAGGTCCCAATGTAGATCACGCGAGCGTTAGCATCGATTCCCTGCAACGACGTGATCGGAGAGCTCTCATACCGGTACTCGCTGTCGTAGTCATCTTCGATGATCCACGATCCTGTGTTTCGAGCCCACTCCAGCAGTTGAAAACGGCGTGAAGCGCTCATGGTTACGCCGAGTGGAAATTGATGAGAAGGCGTAACAAACGCAGCACGCGCTTTGCGATATCGCTTAATGCCCTCGGCAACGTCCAAACCTTCCTCGTCAACCGGAACCGGCACGAGATGACAACCATTCATGGCGAAGACAGCCCGCGCCAAGTGGTAACCCGGTTCCTCCACCCACACCCGGCTGCCAGGGTCGAACAGAACTCGCGCCGAAAGCTCGAGCGCCTGCTGAGAACCGTTGACGATCATGATTTGATCGGCTTCGCAGCGCAGCGATCGCGCGGTTCGCAGATAGCTCGCAATCGTTTCGCGGAGGGTCTTCACTCCCATCTGGTCGCCGTAGTGAAGCGACTTGGCGTCCATCTTCCGGCAATGGCGCGCGACCAAGCGAGACCACACCCGGAGTGGAAACTGATCAAATGCCACCTGTCCCACCGCGAATGCTCCAAAACCCTGACCCAGCAGCCACGGGAACATTTCGCGATGGAGGGGGAGCGAACAGCGGTGTGCGACCGGTCGCGGTCCGGGGCGGGGCACGGAACGCGCTGCCAGCAGTCGTGCAACACTCGCAGGTGCGCTCGAAGTAAACAAGTCCGGTAGCGAACTGGAAACAACCGTTCCCGCGCCCACGCGACTTTCGAAGTAGCCCTCCGCCAGGAGCTGGTCATAAGCACTTAGAACAGGGAACCGCGAAACCCCGAGTTCCGCTGCAAGCACGCGGGTTGACGGAATCCGCTGCCCCGGCCGCAGACTCCCCTCGACGATTGCCATGCGATAGGCATCGTAAATCTGCCGGTAGAGAGGCTTGGGCCCCTTCCCGTCGACCGCAAGCATGGGGAGAATTCCGGACGCCACTCTCCTCATTTCGGCGGATCATAATGGCTATGTCAAGTTGGCGTCAAGTGGATATTGCCCCAGACCACCTTCTGAGTCATTGTTGTGCGATGCAAGCCTCTTGTCGGGGGACGCATCAGCACATGTGGCAACGAAAAAATTGTTTCTGGTGGGGGAACAAATGAAACGTTTGGGTAGCTGGCTATGTTTAGCCCTGGTAGTCGTTGGCCTGTTGTCGGTGCCGCTCATGGCGCAGAAGACGTCGGGAACGATTCGGGGTGTCGTTACTGACCCGTCCGGCGCGGCTGTCGCCAATGTACCGGTAACGATCAAGAATAATTCGACGGGTTTGGAGCGCAGCGTCACCACCAACACGCAGGGTGAATACGTCGCCCCCGAACTTGCTAGCGGTCTCTACACGCTGACCGTGAAGGCTGCAAACTTCGGGGCAAGCGACATCCGTAAAGAATGCCCGCGAACTGCAGTACGGCATGAAGATCATCTTCTAGTCGTGCCTCACCTCAACCGGGAAGCTTGGCCCGCATGCGCTTGCCGATCGTCTTGCGCCGAATTGCAAACCGTCCAAGGCTCTGGGTTGGCAAGCCCGCAAACAGGTTTCTGGGTCAATTGCCCGGCGGATTACCGCCAATGCAATCCTAGCTGGCGTTACCGACACCAACGGGTTGCGGCAGATTCCCGGCTACGAGAAGATCATGGAAGTTGCTCGCGAGCGAAATTCCAATCGCTGCTGACCCAGCCCGAGGATATGGCGCGCTGTATCGCGGCCTTGTGCCATCCGGCCACCTATTGGCTCACTGGCAATACGCTGCATGTAGACGGCGGAGAGAACATCGTAGGATAAATCGCATGACGCAAGAATTGGAATTAGATTGCCTCGACCAGTTGCAAGCTACCCCCGCGATCCTGCGCGGATTGATGTGCGACCTGTCGGTCGAAGATACCGAATGGAAGCCCGCGCCCGACCGCTTTTCGGTAGCGGAAGTGCTCGCGCATCTTTCGCAATCCGAGGGCCACTGCTATCGAAGACGCGTGGACCAGTTCGTGAGTGAGGAACTGCCGGAGTTCGAGCCGGATGATGCGCAGATGTACCTGGAGTTGTACCGCGATGCCAATGCGGAAGATGCGTTCGACCATTTTGAAGAGCAGCGCGAGACCAACGTGGAGTATCTGCGGACCTTGCCGCGAAGCGCCGGTGAACGCCGCGCCAGGCACCAGGAGGCCGGCGAAATCACCCTGCAACAAATGCTGCATGAGTGGACCATGCACGATCTGGGACATATCCGGCAGATCGCTGAGCTGGTGAGAGCGCGCAAACACCTGCAGGCAGCGGGAAAACTGGGTGATAGCTACCGCCTGAAACCATAGGCCGCCGACGTGGCGACCATTCGCTCAAGTGGATGGCGCTGCGAAAATTGGCCCAGTGGCATTCCCAGTCCATTGGGCGTTTACCGTTACGAATGCCGAAAATGCCGGCCAACTTCTTTATTGCTAGGGACTCGGGTGTAACCGCATAAGGCGGGCGCGGCGCCCATATCGGACAGCGCCAAAAGGGCGGCGGTATGGGTTGCGCCGGTGTTGATCCCGATTACGTGTGGGTTGGGCTGTTTACGCCAATTGTTCGGATTGGCTACTCTTAGGCAGAATTATGCAGAACGGGCACCACCCAGATAAGCCATACATACTGGCCACCGGAGAGCAAGCTGTTACTCGTCTTGACCTTTTGGAGCGAATTTTTGGTCCGGCGACGCGTCACTTGCTGTCCGCCGCCGGGTTGTGCGCAAGCATGCGTGTGGCAGAGATCGGCTGTGGCATCGGCCTCACAGCACGATGGGTGGCGACGCAGGTCAGCCCCGGCGGATCCGTGGTGGGCGTGGACTCAAGTTCTGAGCAACTGCACATCGGGGAAAAACGTGCAGCAGATGCCGGCACCACAAATCTTTCATTCCGCGAAGGCAATGCTTACGAAACTGGTTTGCCGCGGGCTTCTTTTGATCTTGTTTACTCTCGGTTCCTCTTGTGCCATCTCGCTGATCCTGCCAAGGCATTGGCGGAAATGAGTTCACTTTTGAAGCGGGGCGGAATCCTCGTATGCGAAGATCACGACGACGGTGGTATCTTCACGGAACCCGCGACAGACGCCTACAAGCGACTTATTGAAATCAGCGAGGCTGTGAATCGCAGCCATGGCCTCGATTCGTACGTCGGTCTTAAGCTGCCCCGGCTATTTCGTGAAGTGGGCTTCACTCAGCCGGAGGCAAAGGTGAACCAGATCGCCCTATTGCGCGGTGAGGAAAAACGATTTTGGGAGCTGACGTTGAGAGAAGCAGCGCCCGCAATTTTAGCCGTAGACGCGTGCACTTCGGAGGAGCTCGACGCTATCTGTGAAGAAATGCGCCAGGTTGCTCAGGATGAATCCATCCTTCTGATGGTCGCTCGCGTGACTCAGGTGTGGGCGAGAAAACCCTGATCGTCAGAAGATCGCAATGACCGGATGTCTCTCAAACACGATCATTGCGGAGTGCAACGTTGGATAGTTGGCGAAAAATCCCCAAATCACTCGCGATCCGCACCGACCCCCGGCCTCCGCGATAGAAAGTGAGTTGGCCTGTTATCAATAGCCATGGACGTGGCAATACTTGCCCGACTTCCAGAGTCACATCCTGCGTAGCCGTTTTGAACGCTGCCTGCACCTCGACTTTGTATCTTCCGGGCATGAGAGCCGGGAAGTGGATAGCTTTGAGAGCTACACCGGCTGAGTGCCTAAGAGTCGGTGCCACCTCGGATTTCTGACCACCGTATTCCCCATGCCATAGCTCCGCTCAATCTTGCAAATGCCCAGTGGATTTCCTCCTCGTGATGATTCGATCTCAAATTTCGTACCGTGATCAAAATTGAATCCATCTTCATTTCGTGACGAAGACAACTTCGATTCACGGCTCATTGGCATGTGGCTCCGCGCTTCCCTTCCCTTCCACCAGCATCTCCTCATCGAACGTCCGCTGCCCGCACTACAACCGCGTGCCTTCGCGTCAAAAGGATGCATTTCGATCCAACTGGTAGCCCGATTGCTTCCTAACTTCACCAGGCAAGCGTTTGGAGCGGCAAAGGATTTCAGGAGGCTCAGATGCGTTTTCGACTGTGTGTGTCTCTACTGGTGCTAGTTGCGGCGGGGCTCGTCTCCGCGCAGGTACAGAACGGCGTGATCAGCGGAACGGTTCGCGATAAGGTCGGCGCGGTGGTAGTGGGTGCGACCGTAGCGGCGAAGAATCTGGACACGACCTTCGAAAGGACGGTGCAGACCAACTCGCAGGGTTACTACATATTGCCAGCGTTGCCACTCGGCCCTTACGAAGTCACCGTAACAAGCAAAGACTTCGCGGCCTACAAAGACAGAACACAAGTAACCGTGGGAGGACTTGCAACTGTCGATGCGGTTCTGGGTGTGGCAGCAGCATCGACCACGGTCGAAGTTAGCGCGCAAACTGCGGGCGTCGAAGTGAATACGCAGACGCAAGAGCAGTCCCAGATTGTCTCCGCGGACCAGATCGCGCAACTGCCCAGCCTGACACGCAATCCTTATGACTTTGTTGCGCTC
>Ga0306922_10001169_pt1 | contig 23239 bp, 24 predicted proteins | sample sta12Cox44000082_FD_203758 | JGI IMG/M metagenome (GOLD analysis project Ga0306922, IMG submission 203758) | Lab enrichment of tropical soil microbial communities from Luquillo Experimental Forest, Puerto Rico - statoxic.12C.oxic.44.000.082 (v2)... | ecosystem: Environmental > Terrestrial >... | reverse complement strand
TTGCGGCGTTGCTCGTCGCGCAATGACGCATACCCGACGGTGTTCAATGCCTTGTCTAGCGCGGTCAGATAATCGCCGCTGTCATATTCCCAGCCGAGCGCCGATGTGTAAGGGAATTGCTCTTTGCGGATCAGGTTACGGCGCCGTACTTCCGCCGGGTCCATGTCCAGCTTGCGCCAGAACATCGATCATTCGCTCGATAAAATACGAGGCCTCCGTCACCCGGAACGAGCAACGATATGCGACACCGCCCGGCGCCTTGTTGGTATAGACGCCCTCGACCGTCACGTGGGCGACAGGGATGTCGTAGGACCCGGTGCAGATGCTGAAAAATCCAGCCGGGTATTTTGTCGGGTCCGCGCAGGCGTCAAACGCGCCGTGATCGGCCAATACATGAACGCGCAAAGCAGTGACGCGTCCATCTTGGGTCGCCGCGATCTCGCCGCTCATATGGTAGTCGCGGGCGAAGGCGGTCGCCTGCAAATTCTCCATCCGGTCTTCGACCCACTTGACCGGCACGCCGAGCACGATCGAGCCGACGATCGAGCAGATGTAGCCCGGGTAGACCCCGACCTTGTTACCAAACCCGCCGCCGATATCCGGCGAGACGATGCGGATCTTGTGCTCGGGAATTCCGGAGATCAGCGAGGCTACGGTGCGCACGGCATGCGGCGCCTGAAACGTGCCCCACACCGTCAGGTGGCCGTTCACCTTATCCATCGACGCCACACAGCCGCAGGTTTCGAGCGGGCATGGATGGACGCGTTGATAGACGATGCGCTCGGTGGCTACGACCTGAGCGTCACTGATCGCCCGGGCCGTTCCCTCGGCGTCGCCGACTTCCCAAGTGAAGATGTGGTTGTGGTGCTTGCGCGGCCCGTGCGCGCCACTCGTCTTGCCCTGCAGGTCGTCACGCAGAACCAGGGCCGCCGCTGCCATTGACTGGTTGGGGTCGACGAGCGCCGGGAGGTCTTCGTACTCGACCTCCACCAGATCGACCGCGTCGGCTGCGACATAGCGATCCTCAGCGACGACGAACGCGACCTCTTGGCCCTGAAACAGCACCTTCTCGTCGGCCAATACGGCTTGGACGTCGCCGGCGAGGGTCGGCATCCAATGCAATTTCAGCGGCTTTAGATCTTCTGCGGTCAGCACTGCCCTGACCCCGGGCAGCGCCAGTGCACCCTCCTTGTTGATCGATTTGACGCGGGCGTGGCCATAGGGCGAGCGGACGAAAGCGCCGAACAGCATGCCCGACAATTTGAAGTCGTCGATGTAGTTCCCCTTACCCTGCGTAAAGCGGACATCCTCGACACGCTTGCGCCGGGTGCCTAGGCCTTCGAGCTTCTGCGTCCGCTCTTCGGTGGATTGGGTCTCGGTCGTCATTCCGCGGCCTCCCTGGCATTGCTCAGCTGCTCTGCGGCCGCGCGGATCGCCCTGACGATCGTCAGATAGCCGGTGCACCGGCACAAATTTCCCGAAATCCCCTGGCGGATTTCCCCCTCGCTCGGGTTCGGGTTCTCTTGCAACAGCCGGTAGGCGCGGGTGATCATGCCCGGCGTGCAAAAGCCGCATTGCAGCCCGTGATGCTCGCGGAACGCCTCCTGCAGAGGATGCAGACTGCCGTCGGCTCCGACGAGCCCCTCGATGGTGGTGATCTGGGCACCGCTCGCCTGAACCGCAAACACCGTGCAGGACTTTACCGATTTTCCGTTCATGTCCACCGTGCAGGCGCCGCAATGGCTGGTGTCGCAGCCGATATGCGGGCCAGTAATCCCCAGCTTTTCACGCAGCAGGTGGATCAGCAATAGGCGCGGCTCGGCGAGAATTTCGACGTCGCGATGGTTGACGGTCAATTTGATGTGCGTTTCGGCCATGCTTGCCTCCCTGCTCAGCCGGCGCGCGCTCTGGCGCGGACGATTGCGCGCTGGACCATCACTCCCGCGACATGGACGCGGAAATCGACTGGCCCGCGTACGTCGGCCGCTGGGCTCGTGATCCGCTGCGCCCGCCGCGCGGCTTCGGCAATCGCCGCCTCGTCGACACCGGTGCCAACCAGCGCTTCGCCGGCATGCTGGGCAAACAAGGGTGTGTCGGCGAGGTTGGTCAGCGCGATCGCGGCCGAGGTGCAGACCCCGTCCGCCATGGTCAGGACCACTGCCGCAGCCGCCGTAGCGTAATCCCCGACCTTGCGTTTTTGCTTCTCGTAGGCCCAGCCGTGACCGTCGGCAGGGATCGGGATACGGATCGAGGTCAGGATCTCCTCGTCTAACAGCGCCGTCGAATAGATCCCTCGGTAGTATTCGCTTGCCGGAATGTCCCGCTCGTCGTCCGGCCCTTGCGCCCGATAGATCGCGCCCAGGGCCAGCATGACCGCGGGCATGTCGTTGCCGGGATCGCCGTTGGCGAGGTTGCCGCCGAGGGTGCCGCAATATCGAACTTGCGGGTCTGCGATAAGCAGCGAGGTCTCGCGAATGATTGGGCAGCTGGCGGCAAGCAGGTCGGAGCCGATCAGTTCATGCTGTGTGGTCATTGCGCCGATGACGAGGGTTCCAGGCTCACTGCGGATGACGCGCAGCTCGCCCAGATCCTGCAGGTCAACAAGATGTTCGGGCTTGGCGAGGCGCAGTTTCATCATTGGAATCAGGCTGTGTCCGCCGGCAACGACACGTGCGTCCTGGCCATGCTGCGTTAACAGGCCGATGGCTTCCTGCAGAGACTGCGGCCGATGGTATGCGAACGGCGCGGGTATCAATTCGCACTCCTCCCATATTTCGTTGCCGCATGATCGGGTGAGGGCCCCAGATCTTCCGCGGGTCAATCTCGGCTTCTTTCCCTTCGCCGGCAACGAGAATCGCACATGCACTTCATCGCGAGCGCCCGCTCACGGACTCGGTCGAAAGGCCATCGACGTCCGTTCCGAGGGCGAAAGGCGAGGGTCGAGACCAGACGCAAAGACCCCGCCAGACACGCAGTCTAGCGGAGTTAAAACCTATTGCGTCGGTGTCGCTTCCTCCGGCGGATGCTTTTGAGCCGGCTTGAAAAAGTTACGGCATTCCTGCGGGTGATAGCGATCGACGCTCCGGCCAATCGCCTGCCACAGCCCTTCGCGCGTTCGCACAGGGCATGGCGCAGTGCCGCTTTGAAATTTCGCAAAGGCCTGCTCGATCGGGTTGACGTCGGGACTGTAGGCGGCAGGTAGACGAGTTGCGCGCCGTGCGCGGTGATCGCGTCCAAAACGCCGACGGCCTTGCGGCCGCTCAGATTGTCAACCGCCTTCGCGGGACCAATAGACGCTATGGGGCGGGCGGCGAGGGATGGCAACTTCGTCGCTGTATCTAATCGATGGAGTGCCAGCTATGCCCCAGCTGAACGACTTGAGCAGGTCCCTCATCGCCCTGGACCAGAATAGCACAATCATTGCCGTGGTCGAGCTGAGCCACTCGAGCTGGCTTGTTGGCGGCGTTGTTCCCGGCATTGAACGTCAACCGCACAAGAAGCTGGAGCCGAGCCCAGAACGGCTGCTCGCCCTGCTGCATCGCTGGCGGGATGAGGCGGTCAGGGCCGGCTCCACCATCACGCGGATTGCGCTTGCCTTCGAGGCCGGTCGCGACGGCTTCTGGCTGGCGCGCTGGCTTGCGGCGCGTGGCGTCGAGGCTCACGTGATCCATGCCTCCAGTCTCGCGGTATCGCGGGAGCATCGCCGAGCGAAAACCGACCGGCTCGACACCGAGTTGCTCAAGCGGGGGTTCTTGGGGTGGCTGCGTGGCGAACGGGGCCATTGCAGCATGGCGCGTGTGCCAACAATTGCCGAAGAGGACGCCAAGCGGCCCAACCGCGAGCGCGACTGCCTGGTGGGGGAACGCACGCGGATTGTGAACCGGATAAAGTCCACCCTGGCCCGGCTGGGCATTCGCAACTTCAAACCAACCCTGCGCAAGGCGGCTGACCGTCTTGCAACCGTGCACACCCCGGAGGGCATGCCGCTGCCACCAAACACCTTGGCCGAGCTGCAGCGCGACATGGCGCGGCTGGGCGTCGTCATCAGCCAGATCAGGCAGATCGAGGAAGCTCGTCAGAAACGATTAGATCAGCAGCATGAGACCGGGCCCCACGCCATGGTTCGGCTCCTGGCCCGAATCGTCGGTGTTGGTGTCGAGACGGCTGATATGCTGGTTCATGAGGTGCTGTCACGGCCCATGCGTGACCGCCGAGCCGTGGCCCGCTACGCCGGTTTAACAGGCTCACCGGATGAGAGCGGCGTGCAACGGCGCGAACAAGGGCTCGCTAGAGCCGGCAACGCCCGGGTCCGTCGCGGCATGATCCAACTCGCCTGGCGCTTTCTGATGTTTCAGAAGGAAAGCGCGCTCACATTGTGGTATCGCGCCCGCACCGCTGACCGCCGTAGTGGCACGCGCAAGACCATGATCGTCGCGCTGGCACGCAAACTGATCATCGCGCTCTGGCGCTTTGTCACTACTGGTGAGCCATTGGAGGGCGTCGTCTTACGTCCAGCGACGTGACACGGCTTATCGGAACGAGCGGACTACTCAGCACCATTCGGCGCTTGCACTGGCTTTTCAGCACGACTGCCGAATTGAGATCCGAGGTGGCGGGTATCCGTATTCGAACCTGGCACTTGATGCCGACCGATAGAATGGGCCCGCCGCCCGGAGCTTCGCCGCCGATGCGCATGACCGCATCATGGTCAGGATCAAACCAAATCCTACCGCATACAAGTCTGCGGCACGAAGATGCGCCACATGGCGAGCTCCCCTCGGATCCTCAACAGACCGACGGACGGCCACCGGGCAAGCCCCCGTTCGCAGTTCATCATCGCGCCGCGTGCTCAGGCGCCAAGGCGCTGCGAAACACAAGCGTCGCTAGGCGGCAAGCCGCCAAGCTGCTACCGTTTCGATCCCTTGACCCCTTTCGCGCGCTCCGCGCACCTGATCGCAGGCGACGGGACGAAGAACGGGTTCCCGCTCCGAATACAGAACCGGCAAAAACCAAAAAACGAGTGCTTGACAGGAAAAGCCCCATACAAGTGCTTGACAGGAAAAGCCCCATACAGGTTCGAATCCACCTCCCTCCAGCGCCGAGTCTGGTGCGAACCTGACTTTCTGCGGCTGCGAGGACTCCCGGCATCAGGGATAACCGGCGCGCAGGGGGTCTAGTGAAAATCGAATCTCGTTGCGGCCGCGCCACAGAGAGACGTCCCGTATTTCCCATGGCATCAAAATCGGCGAAGTACGCATCTGGTCCCCCGCCGTCCCAACGATATTCCATGCCTGAAGGACGACCGGGAATCCGCCGTCAGACGAAGTTATTCGATCACTTTGTCGGCGCGAGCGACGATCATGGGCGGGATTGCGATGCCCAGTGTCTTTGCCGTCTTGACGTTGAAGGCGAGTTCGAACACCGTCGGTTGGATCACCGGGAGGTCGGCGGGCTTTTCACCGCCGAGAATGCGAGCCACGTAGGTGCCGATCTGGCAGTATACTCCGGTGAGGCTTGGACCGTAACTGATTAGACCGCCGGCCTCGACGAATTCACGCCATTCGTAGATTGCCGGCACAGAATATCGCGCCGCCAGCGCTACGATCTGGTTACGGCGGGCGTTGAAGAATGGGTCGGCGCCGACGACGAGCGCGCCTGCTTGGAGCGAGGGAAGGTTTGCAAAGGCTGTTTCTAAACCTTTCTCGTCGCCAGCCTCCACGACGTGAAGCTGCAGGCCTTTCGCTAGAGCTCCTTCTTGCAGTGCCGCCGCATTGCGTCCGGAATTTGAATTTCTCGGATTGATCAGTCCGGCGATCACCTTGGCATCGGGAACCAATTCGCATACGAACTCGACCCTCTTCGGCACCAATTCGATGACGAGGAGCGACACGCCCGTCATGTTCCCGCCGGGCCGGGCGAGGCTGGAGACAAACCCCCTTGCGACCGGATCGCCGCCGCTGCTGAAAACAATGGGGATCGCTGTGGTCGCGGCTTTCACGGCGCCGATCACAACGTCGCCGCCGCTGGCGACGATCACCTCCACCTGGCTGCGGACCAAATCGGCGGTCAATTCGGAGAGCCGATCATAATGACCCTCCGCCCAGCGGAATTCGATCGCCAGGTTGCGGCCCTCGGTATAGCCGGCATCGCTCAATGCTGAGCGAAACGCGTCGATAAAAGGGGCGTACGCATCGGCCGAGCCCGCGCTCAGGAACCCAAGCAACCGCTGCTGCTGTGTCCTACCCTCGCGTGTTGCAAGCAGCGTGCTGCCGAGGAGCACGATGACGAAATCGCGGCGTCTCATCGATCACCTCCCTCGCAGTCGCGCGGCCGCTCAGAAAGGATTGGTTGCCCCGGATTATCAAGATCTCCAAGCCATGCGGTCCTTGAGAAACCGCGTATGCGGCGGAGAATTTCGCGGGCGGCGCTCCCTGCTCTAACCACTTTGGACCGGCTGCGCGCAAAATGCTAGGAGTTGCGCGGGACGAGCGCGCCTATGATAGGGACTTTGCAGCGGAAACCACCTTGGAATCGATTGTCATCCGCGCAGCCGAACAACGCAGACCCCACGCGACCTTGTGCAATTGGAGTTCGTGCGCAAGGGGCTCGACGGCCTTTCGCCCCGCGCTGTCGCACGAGGTGCCGCTTGATCACCCGTGTCGCAGCGCGGTTTCGCGCCGCATATTCCGGTGTTCGATAAATCCCAGCGCAGCGACGGCACCTTCTCGCGCGACGACTTTGCCTATGACCACAAGCGCGACTGCTATATCTGCCCTGCCGGGAAGGAACTCAGGCAGCGCCAAAAGATTTACCGACTGTCGCGCCCTTTCGTCGATGACAACGGCATGATGCGCTATCGCGCCAGCAAGCTGGCCTGCGATGGCTGTGCGCTGAAGCCGCGGTGCTGTCCAACGCGCCCGCCCGCAAGATCCTGCGCTCTATCCACGAAGGCGCTCGTGATATGGCGCGCGACATCGCGAGTACCGACACCTATGCCGCCTCACGGTGCGAACGAAAGAAGATCGAGATGCTGTTCGCGCATTTGAAGCATATTCTGAAGCTTGATCGGCTGGGACTACGCGGGCCAAACGGTGCGCGCGACGAATTCCACCTCGCCGCCACCGCCCAAAACCTTCGCAAGCTTGCCATGCTAATCCCAGTGGCAGCGCCCACCTCAGCAACCTGAGGCGACGCCCCTACCATCCGTGTTCTCCCGATCGCCGGCTTCCGCCACTACAATTACTTCAAACCCGGCTTTTTCAACGGCATCGGCGCGACGCCGTCGTAATCACCCGCGGGCAGACAAAATCTGCGATCGGAAGCGAGAACTAAGCTCCGATTATGAGTGGTATCCGATTGATTGCGATTCGCGTCGCGCTTGCGGCACTCGCGTTGGTTGCGCTGTGGGGGGTGTGGCGTTTCACGGCAGAGCGGTGGTCCCTGCTGGTCGATCGGGTCTACACCGCGCGCGTGCTCGTCATCCGATCTACCCCCTTCGGCTGGAACGGCACCTCTCTTCAATTCGAGGATGCCATACCCGGCCTCGTTGGGCTGACGGGTTTCAATCCTGGCGAGCGTCTCGCGGGCGCGCATTTGCTGGGACTCTCCGGACCTGGTCCCGAGTACAGGCAAGTCGCCACCTTCGAGGTCGACGCTAACAGCCAGCTGGAGCTTTTCGCTGGCGGCCGGCGTTTCGTCCTCGGTGCGCGTGCCGGCACGGTACCGGGTGACGATGGACCGATTCCGGCGTTCGCGGCCGAGCCCGGCGACACGACCTCGCTCGTCCTCGAAACCAGTCTTCTCGGCTGGCCGGCGTCATTCACCTTGGCCGGAACCTATTTGAGCGGAGCACCGACGACGTGGATGCGACATCTCTATTACCGGTTATCCTGGAGAAAGGCCTCGGGCGCACAGCTTGCAATGGTGTGGCGGTGCGAGCAGGGGTGGGAGCGGATAAACGGGTGGCATAATCTCGGCATCGACGAGTTGATCCGGGTCGAGATCACCCCGGCGCCGCAATGATGGTATCGAGAAACGGCGCAGGGATGCTGCTGCCTTGTGCAGAAAGCGGAGACCGCGAGTGGGATGACATTCCGGTCAGCTGGTGAATGCAGCCGCTTCGCTGAGATCTTCGGAGGAACGAAGCATGACGAAGCCCGCATATACGACGCCACCCCCGGACGCGGCGGCGCGGCGCAGGGCACGGCCGGTGCTGACGTATTCGGTCGAGCAATTGCCATCATTAAACACCGCATTTTACAAAAGGGCACGGGCTGAGCTGTCCCAAGTTGCCGAGCTCACGGTGTCGCCGCGGGACGCCAAGGCATTCGAGGTGCCGGCGGGACACTTCTTCCGAATTGTGAGCGTCGAGGGACCGCAAGTCGGCGACCTCAACCTCTGGAACGCGCATGACCTGACTGAGCGTTTCTATAGTGGCAAGACGCGCGCTCTGCATGCGACGCATCTAAGCACTGGTGACCGGCTCTGGAGCACGTTTCCCACACTGCGTCCGATGGCCACCATCACCCGTGACACCCTCGACTGGTATGGGTGGGACGAAGATGGCGCAGGGGTGCACGATGTCATCGGCACGCGATGCGACCCTATACCAACCTGTTATTGAAGGGGACGGAGTATCACCACTGCTGTCACTCTAATCTAACGCGGGTTCTCGCCACAGAACGGAACCTGTCGCTCGACGAAGCTGAGGTTCAGGTTCACGACGTGATGAATGTATTCATGTGCACTGGTTATACGCGCGACACGCACCAGTATTTCATGAAAGCTAGCCCCGTTCGGCCCGGCGATTTCATCGAATTTTTCGCCGAGATTGATCTGTTGGTTGCGCTTTCTGCCTGTCCCGGGGGCGACTGTGGCGCCAGTCACTCCGACGAGCGTGCCAAATGTTATCCGCTCAAGGTTGAGGTCCACCGGCCGCGCGAAAGCGCGTTGGCTGGTTGGCAGTCTCCACCGCCGAACGAGTATACTCGCTCGCATGGAGTGCGGTGAAGCGGCGACGCCGGCTAATCAGCGGGTAATGAGGGGGCTGATTCGGGTCAAACAGAGAAGGACTGGGACCATCGCAGCACTACCGGTCAACCTGCAATAACTGAAGTGTTTACGGATAGGCCGACACAGCCGGTCAGTGCCAATTGCTGACATCGGGCTGACCTCCTCGGACCACCGCAGTCGAACCCTCGCAATCATCGACCCTGGGTGACGGCTCATGCCCCCATTTCGGCCATCGACTTCGATCACGCCGCAGCCCATTACCGCGATGCCAAGGAGGTTCCCGTTGCCCGGAGTTCAGGAGGTCATCGCAAGTGTGGCGTCAGGGGCCCTCACGCTGAGCACGGCGCGGAGGAGGAGCGCGGCGTAGACGCAGAAGCCGGCGGCAACGGCGGCAAAGAACCCGACGACGCCGAGGTCGAACCAGTAGATCGCAGCGAGCCCGCCGGTGGCGCTTGCGACCATGCGCACCGCGTTGGCGTTCATGGCCGCGACGGCGCGGACGACGCCCAGGGTGACGTAGAAAAGTCCGAGGCCCAGCCCGAACAACAGATAGGCCGGACCGACGATGCGCAGGTAGAGGGCGCCGAAGTGCGCGACCTCTGCATCGTCGCTGAACAGGCCGATCCACAGGCCGGGCTGGAACAAGACGATCAGGCCGATCGTTCCGCACACCACCGCGACCGTCGCCGCGCCGGTCCAAGCGATCTCGCGGGCGCGGCGATACTGCCGCGCGCCCCAGTTGGTGCCGACCATGGCGACAAGCGCGGTGCCGAAGCCGAACGCAATCGGCTGCATGATGTATTCGAGACGCGCGCCCATAGCGTAGCCCAGCGCCGTGTCGCGCCCCAACTGTCCGGCGATTCCCGTCAGCACGACGACCGACAGATTGGTGATTGCAATGTTGATCAAGCCGGGCACGCCGACCTTCAGGATGTCGGCGAACAGCTCCCAGCGCGTCACCCCGCGGAAGTTGAGCCGGACGATCGCGCGGGAGCGCAGGTACCAGATCATGATGGCACTGCCGCCGGCGAACGGAATCACCAGTCCCCACCCCGCACCAGCCGGGCCGAGCGCCGGCAATGGTCCGAAGCCGAAGATCAGCACGGGCGAAATGGCGATGTGCACGATGACGCAGCCGATCAACACGGCCGCGGGAAAGCTCATGTTGCCAGTGCCGCGTACCGTATTGCCCAGCAGATTGCTCACACAGATGACGACGGCGCCGCCCAGCGCCACGTCCGCGTAAGAAAGTGCGTCCGCCAGCATTTCGTCGCGTCCGCCCATCCACCGGAACAGGAGGGGCGCGCCGAGCAGCAGCACGGTGGAGAAGATCGCCGCGACAGCGAGCGCCAGCAGAAACGCGTGGAAGACGAGGGCGTCGGCGCGGTCGCGCCGCCCCGCGCCGAGCGCGCGCGCCACCGCCGACGAGACGCCGGCGCCCATGCCGCTGTTGGTCGTCTGCAGGACCATCATCACCCAGGGAAATGCCAGCGAGGCGCCGGCGAGCGCATTGGTTCCGATGCGCCCGAGAAAGAATCCGTCGAACGTGATGACGCCGGCGAACGCGAGCAGGGTGAGGACGTTCGGCGCCGCCAGGCGCAGCAGCGTGGGCAGGATCGGGCCTTCGAGCAGCAACTTGGTGCGCGCCGCCGCGGACGGCGCAACGCTCTTGGCCGGCGCCAAGGAAGACGAGGAGATTGAGATGCTTCGGTCGCTCACGGGGCGCTCCTTGTCCCCTAGGGGGGACGAGCGCAGCGCTTGGACGAAGCGTCTTTTTCCGATGCCGGGCGGCGTCGGAAGTCGGGCGGCTGCAAGGAAGCCCGACAGGAGGGAATTTGTGCGCTCTCCGGTGCCGCCGCAAACGATGATTTCTTGGCCAGGCCTTAGGTCTGCTAATGAAGTCACCGCGGCATCGGTGGGCGTCGGTTTTTCTCGCCAGACCGAGCTTCCCTAATTAAGTTTGCTGCGATGCCGCGCCGGTTGCCGCCGCTCAATACACTCAGGGCCTTCGAGGCCGCCGCCCGCTACGAAAGCTTCACCCGCGCAGCCGAGGAGCTTCACGTCACCCAGAGCGCGGTGAGCCAGCAAGTCAAGGCCCTCGAGATCGAGCTCGGCGTCAAGCTCTTCGGCCGCGAGCACCAGCGCCTCAAGATTACCCCCGCCGGCCGAGATTTTCTCATCGTGATTCGCGAGGCGCTCGACCACATCGGCGCCGGCACCGAGCGGCTGATGCAGCGGCAGAACGCCGGCGTCCTCACGGTCAACACCTCGCTGGATTTCGCCGCGAAATGGCTGGTGCATCGCCTGGCTCGTTTTGCCGCGGCACATTCCGGCATCGATCTGCGGATTTCGGCGACAATGCATACCGTAGACTTTGCCCACGAGGACATCGACGTTGCGGTGCGGCACGGCGATGGCAATTGGCCGGGTCTCGACGCGACACGCCTGTGCGCGGAGCAGATTTTTGCGATCTGCAGTCCGAAACTCCTCGCCGGCCGTAATCGCCTGCAGCGGCCCACCGACGTGCTGAAATGGCCGCTTCTGCGCCTTGAGGATCAGAGCAAGGCTTGGGAGCGGTGGTTCGCTCTTGCCGGGGTGGTGGCGCCCGAGCAGTTGCCCGGGCCGGTCCTGAACCGGGCGAGCATGTTGATCGATGCCGCGATCGACGGCCAGGGGATCGCGCTCGCCCGCACCACTCTTGCGGCCTGGGACCTGATCAGCGGGCGCATCGTCAGGCCGTTCGACCTGTCGTGGCAGCCCGCCGGCACCTACTGGACCGTTTGCCCCAAAGCCGCCGCCAGCATTCCTAAGATTGCAGCTTTCCGGCAATGGTTGCTGGCGGAAGCCGAAACAGACGCCCGCCGCCTGGCGGCAGCCAGCGGCTAGGACGGCCTGTCAATTCGTTCTCGGTGAAGAGCGTAGAGCTTGGAAGGGCTTCCTCTAACGGGGAGTCCGCATGTCCCCGATCGCGCCCAGGATTAGTATTTCGGCCGGTGCGAGACGGCCCATTTGCGCGCGTGCTCGATAGGCCCGTACGGCGGCTGCGCGGCGCGGAAGCGGCGCACCGTCGGCAGCGCCTCCATGCGCTCGCGCCAGGCCGAGAAGACTGGATTGCCCGCGTACATCGCCTTGCCCTCGTCCGTCCGCGCGAACGAATAGGTGCTGGGCAACAGGTAATAGTCGGCGATCGTCGGGTCGGCGACGACCAGGTAGGGCCGGCCGTCGGCAAGCTGGCGCTCGACAACTTGGAGCCCGACCTCGATCTTGGGCAGCGCGTGCGCCACGACCTTCTCGTCGGGCTCGATGCCGAGCCTCGGGAATACGTTTTGCTCGTGGCCGACGTGGTAGATCATGTACGGGTAATAGTAGCTGTTCACCGCGCTGATCCATTGGTTCATCAACGCCCGGTCGCGCGGCTGCGCGGGCTGGAACGCCGGCTGCGGGAACAGCTCCCCGAGATAAGCGACGATCGCGCTCGTCTCGTACAGCATGAAGCCGGCGTGCTGGAGGATCGGCACGCGGTCGAACGGATGCAGCGTGAGGTGCTTGGGCGAGCCCATGTCGGGTTCGAGGTCGTGGAACGTGTACGGCACCTCCTTGTGCGTCAGCACCAGCCGTAGACAAACAACAGGAGTACCTCGGGGCGCGGACCAGCGTGCTAGGGATCGATCGGAATTTCGATCTCGAGCGCGATTACTATGTCAATCTGAACCCGCGGTCCCCTCAAAGCGTGTCGGGTATGCCTCTCCTCGTCACCGCAGGGATGGCGCAGGTGCCGGGTCCGCGGGAGATCCTGGTTTCGTCCGGGGTCACCGACTATGTCGGCGTGCAGCCGGGAGCCGAAGCCACTGTTGAGTTTATCTATAACGGCGCGGAAGAGCCGATCGTTGAGCGCTTCGATGGGCTTCGCCTGATCGGCACCTTTGATATGGCCGGGCCGGACCAAGGCAGGTTCGAGCCATTCTGGCGGTTCAACGCGCGAGGACAGGATATCCTCACGGTTCGCCGTGAGCCGCAGGGGATCAGCGCCACTTCATTGCCACTTGTTGTGAACGCAGCGTTGTTCCGCGACTTCCTCTCCTCGATCGCGTCCGAGCTCGCGCGTCGGGGAGGCGCCCCCGCCCGGTTGCCGGCGCGAGACCAGCTCATCGTGCGGGCGGGTTCCATAGCCGAGGCGGCGGAAGCAGGCAGCGGTCGAGCAGTCGCTCCAACAGCACGGCCTTGAGCGACGATGCGATGTTCAGGGTTCCGGGTCGTTCTGCCTGAGACTTCCCGAGCGCAACAATTTCCAGTCAGCGCTTCAGGAGCAAAACAAGGTCGGCAGTGGAGGCGGCTTTTTCGTCGGCCTGTTGCTCATCCTCGTCACCGCTGGTGCGGCCGGACTTCAGGTCCAGACTGTCGTTAGCCGATGGCGGGACTATGGGATCCTGCAGGCGCTCGGCTTCACACCCGCACAGATCCTCACCTACTGCGGGTTGCAGCTGGCTTTGGTCCTCGCCAGAGGTGTCGCGATCGCCGCCGTCGCTTCGCTGCTGCTGGCGACAATATCCACAGCGTCGTTGATCGTTGCCGCCGGCCTTACCGCGCTTGCGGCCGGGCTCGCCTCGTTGCTCGTCCTGGTGTGGCCGCTGCAGCGGCTGCCGGCCCAGCTGCTCAGGGACGCCGCATGATTTGGGCGAGGCTGGTGTTCGGCGGGTTCGGCAGACGAGGGCTCGAAGCCGTTGTCGCTCTCGTCGTTCTCGCCGTTGCAGGCGCGCTCGTGGCAACCGCGCTAATGATCGTCGAAGGAGCCAGGCACGCCATGACGCGCGCCGAGCGGGAAGATCGGCCGGATATTGTGCAGGTGAAGAGCCGGTTTAACCGCGCCGTGTTTCGAGACCCCGCGAAGCGGCAATCTGCCGCCTCTGACATTGCCCGTTTATGAGCCCTTGATTGATCCCGGGAAACTCAATACTGCAGGCGGTACTGTTCTCCCCCGGCAATTCCTGCTTCGCAACGTCGTGTCGGGCGATAGCTTTCTCAATCTCTACATTTTCGGTATCGAGCCGGAGAAAGAGTTCGGCGTGAGCGTGTTCTCGGTCGGCCGCGGCCGATTTCTGCGCAGCGACGACGGCGCCGTCGCGGTCCTCGATCGGCAATCCGCTCAGGCCCTTGGCGTCGACCTCGGAGGAACATTCCCTGTCCGCAAGGCTGACGGCCAGGATCTCCGTTTGACCGTCATTGGGATATTGGACCGATTGGAGCTGCGGGACCCGCTGCCACGCACGATCGATGCGCCGGCCCTCAAACCGGATTCAAGTTATGTGTCGAGTGGCGTGTTCATCACGTTGCGCACGAGCGAGGAAATTTTCGGCCGATCGACGTTGACCGACGCTCTCGTCATCGCTCGGGCGCCGAAGGATGTTCCGTCGGTGGTTGACAGCTTGCGGGAAGCCTTTCGCCTTGAGCCTGGGGTGTTCATAACCGAACACTACGGTCAGTTCCGCCGCAAGGTGCAGGTGCAGGACTTCGCGCAAACTCTGGCTCTTTTCACAACCATTGCCGCGGCCACAGCGGCGCTGGCGGGATCCTTCGCTGCCAATCTGATGCATGACGTCTATGCCGACAGACGCCGCCAATACGCAACGTTGCTCGCGCTCGGCTTCTCGCCAATGCAAACCACAATTGTAGGCATCCCCGTCGGGATTGCGGCAGCGTCCGTCGGAACGCTTATCGGCGCCCTGATAGCCCGATTCTGCACACCGGCGCATTTCGCAATGCCTTCCCTTATGGCCGATCTGGGCACGATCGAGCCCAGATTTACCGCGCTCATCGCGGCGGTGTTAATCGGCACGGCGCTGAGCGCCGTCACGCTTGGCATGGCCCCCACACTCTCGTGGCTACATAACCGCTCCGTTGCGAGCGCACTCTCGCAGGAGGGACGGTGAACACGCCCTTTGTCGCGGTTCGATCGGTGACGAAGACCTATCGGCGTGGCCAAAGGCGGGTTACCGCGCTGCGCGAAGTGTCCTTCGCACTATCGCAAGGCGAGCTTGCGCTGCTCGTCGGCCCATCCGGATCAGGCAAGACCACGCTGCTCAATCTTGTGGCGGCACTGGACCGCCCCGATCGCGGCGAGATTATTGTCGGCGGTGCGGACGTCACCGGCCTGTCGCGGTCTGCGGCAGCGCTCTATCGCAACGAGCGCGTCGGGTTCATCTTCCAATCCTACAACCTGCTCCCGCAGCTTACAGCGCTCGAGAACATTCTTGTGCCGATGCTCCCGAAGCGGCGGTCGGATCCAGGGCGCGGCCTGAAACTCCTCGACGCGGTCGGTCTTGGCGATCGCGCCCGGCACCGGCCTTCGGGATTGAGCGGGGGCGAGCAGCAGCGCGTCGCGATTGCCCGGGCTCTCGTCAACGATCCCGCGCTCATCCTCGCCGACGAACCGGTCGGCAACCTCGACGATGAGAACGCAGGTAAAATCGCCATGCTTCTCGCGAGCGCATGTCGTGAACGAGGTAGGACTTTGATCCTCATCACCCATGACCGGAATTTGATCTATCCGGTCGACCATGTGTTCGACATGCGAACTGGATCTCTAACCAGCATTGAAAGCGTATTCGCATCCTGAAGAGAAGCCGCAATAAAGGGTGCGAGCTCGCGCCGGAGAAGCGGTATCCGCCCCAGTTCCGAGAATTGGATGGGCGGAAACGGAACCGGTGTCTATTCAAGCGGTCCGGAACCGGAGATCGAAGCGCGCCCCGCGCGGGAAGCGTTCGCTTACCGTTATGCTGGCGCCGTGCGCCCTGACGATCTCCATAACGATCGCCAAGCCCAATCCGGCTCCGCTGGCACGGACCCCCTTGCCGCGCCAGAAGCGCTCGAAAATGTGCGGCCGATCCTCCACCGGGATGCCCGGACCGCTGTCCTGGACGCTGATCGCCCCCTCGGGTCCGACATCGACGATCACCTCAGTGCCCGGGGCCGTATGCGCGAGGGCATTCTCAATGAGATTGCGCAGCGCATCTGCAATTGCGGCGGCGTTGCCAGTGACCAGGACCGGGTGAACGGCGCCGGTCAGCGCGATCGTCCGGCAGTCTGACACCGCCAGATGCGCCATTGAACCGACTACCTCCTCGGCAAGTTGATGCAGATCGACGGGTGATGAGACATCCAGCGCAAGCGAGTCGAGACGGGCGACGCAGAGCAATTGCTCGACCAGCCGGTTCATCCGTGCGACCTCTTCTCTGAGCGCCGACAGTTGACCGTTTCCTTCGAGCGTATCAAGCCGCGCTGTGATAATGGTCAGCGGGGTTCGCAGTTCGTGAGCGGCATTGGCGGTGAACCGGCGCTGAATCACAAAACCCTGCTCCAACCGGTCGAACGCCTGATTGACGGCGATGACCAGCGGGAGAGCCTCGGTTGGCACATCGGCTTCGGGCAGGCGCAGCGCGATCGATCCGGGCCCGATAGCGGCTGCCTGCGCCGATGCCGTTCGCAACGGCAACAGGCTCCTGCGGACGCTGAAGGCGGCGAGCAGCAAGGCGAGCGCCACGAAGGGCGGCACATACCAGGCGATGTCGAAGACGAACTCGCGCAGGATCGAGTGGACCAGCTGGTTACCGCCCGATACCTCGGCGACCAGCACGGATAGCGGCCCGGCCGCGCTGTCGAGCCGGATGCTGATTCCCGAATAGTCTTGCTCCAAGGGCCCGAATTTACTGAGGCGGAAGTAACTGGGTTCGGAATCCGGTTGCGGCCACCGCGGGATCATCGCACCAATCTCAGGTGTGGAAGCCTCGACGAGGTGCTCGTCCTTGTCCCGGATCGCGAACAGCGATTGCTGAGCCGCCGCGGAATAGGCCTGCTTTAGCGGCTGGGGGAGCTCAAGCCGCGGATTTCGGTTCGCGTCTAGGAAAACATAGCGCGCGAGGTCCTCGGCGCGCAGCCCCAGCTCGCGATCAGCCAGGGAACCGGCTGTCAGCGACGCGCTGTAAATCAAACCGCCCACGGCGAGGCAACTTGCCACAAGGAAGAGAGCGGCGAGCTCGAGGGTGAGCCGAAGCTGAAGCGACTTGATCCGGCGGCTCATGCCTTTGTTTCGGCAAGGATGTAGCCGACCCCCCGGATGGTGTGAATCATCAGGCTGGCGCCCGCCGCCTCCAGTTGGCGCCGTAAGTGGTGAATGTGGACGGGAACCGGGTTTGAGTTAGGCTCCTCGTCGATCCCGTAAAGTTTCTCCTCAAGCACGGCTTTTGGCACGATGCGCCCGAAACGGCGCATCATCTGCTCAAGGATTGTCAGCTCTCGGCGTGACAACCGCGCCGGAATGCCGCCGATAGTGAGCTCGCGTCCGATCGTGTCGAGCCGGACATTGCCGGCTTCGAGCGTCATTCCCAGAACCCCGCCCGGGCGGCGCAGAAGCGCTTTGATGCGAGCAATGAGCTCGGCTATTGCGAAGGGCTTTGTCAGATAGTCGTCCGCCCCCGCATTGAGCCCCGCAACCCTGTCCTCGACCGCGTCGCGCGCCGTCAAAATCAGGATGGGCACATCTTTCCCGGACTGCCGGGTAGCCTCTAAAACGGTGAGCCCATCACGGTCGGGCAAGCCAAGGTCAAGGATCGCCGCGTCATAGCTGATCAGCTCAAGCGCGGCGCCGGCATCGGCGGCCGAGCTGGCAATGTCGACGGTAAAACCGACATCGCCGAGTTTCGACTTCAAGATGCCGGAAAGGCGGTCTTCATCCTCGATGACCAGAAGACGCAACGATAACCCTCCTCCCCGGGACCGCCGGGGCACAGTTTCTTCCTCTACAAGCACCCTGAAGTTTAACACTGTTTTAGGACGTCGACGGGAAAGCCCCCGGCGCTGTTTATTTCGATGATATCGAGGGTTATGCCGGCTCCTGGCTGGTCGGAGCCCGGTGCAAAGCGTTAAAACTGCCTTAAAAGAGCGGGACGAGCCTTTGGGGGGCTGTGTCCCAAGGGAGGAGTGAAACAATGACCCCAAGAGCGATATCTTTGATTCTGCTGGTTGCGACCATCGCCTTTTCGGCTGCGCGAGTTGTCCCTGCCTGGGCTGAAGGCGGTGATGACGCGGCGTTGGCCGCCGCAATGAAAAACGCGACGGCGACCTTACAGGGTGGGCTTAAAGCGAGTGAGGCGCAAGGAACCCCGATCTCGGCCAAGTTCGAGATCGAGGACGGAAAACTGCAATTGTCGGTCTACACGATGAAGGGCAACGACTTCATGGAGGTTGTCGCCGATCCCAACACCGGGGCGATCGCCAAGTCGGAGAAGATCACGGATGCCGGGGATTTGAAGGAAGCAGCAGAGCAGAAGGCCGCCATGGCAAAGGCGAAGGTGCCCTTACTGACCGCGACCGAGACAGCGGTGAAGGCGAATGCCGGGTCTCGGGCCGTCAGCATCGTGCCCGAGCTGAAGGGTGGACAGGCGATGGCCGAGGTGACGTTGCTTCAGGGAACGGCGTTCAAGAAGGTGACGGAGAAGCTCGACTGAAAAACGCAGTCTCGAATTACCCACTCAACAGCTGAGGGAGGATGACGATGCGGTTCTATGTGCGAGAGTTAGCGCTCGTAGCTGTGCTAACTGCAGCGCCCGGTATTGCCGTTGCCGCCGATGACTGGCAGGCGCAGGTCGGCGAGGCCCTCGGGAAAAGCGGCGCGACGGCGCCAGGCGGCATCTACCGCGTGGGCCTTCCGCGCACCGATCTCAAGGTCACTTTGGACGGCGTCGAGCTCAAACCCGGCTTTGCGCTCGGTAGCTGGCTCGCCTTCGGGAAAATGGGCGACCAGGGCATGGTGATGGGCGATCTCGTGCTGACCATGGACGAGGTCGCTCCGCTGATGACAAAGCTCGCCTCGGGCGGGATCCAAGTGACGGCGTTGCACAATCACCTCCTGCGCAACCAGCCATTCACGATGTACATGCATGTGCAAGGCAATGGCGATCCGGTCAAACTGGCGGCCGTGCTCCACACAGCGCTTGCCGAGAGCAAGACGCCGCTTTCTACTGCTCCAGCCGCACCGTCCCCGCCGCCGCCAATCGATCTCGACACCGCCGCCCTCGATCAGACGCTCAGTGCCAAGGGCGCCAATAACGGCGGCGTTTACCAGTTCAGCATTCCGCGTGCCGAACCGATCAAAGACAATGGAATGGACATTCCGCCGCCAATGGGCTCGGCCAATGCCATCAATTTCCAGCCGACCGGCGGCGGCAAGGCGGCGATCACCGGCGATTTCGTTCTGATCGCGAAGGAGGTGAACCCTGTCCTGAGGGCATTGCGCGACCACGGGATCGAGGTGACGGGACTTCACAATCACATGCTCGATGACCAGCCGCGCCTCTTCTTCATGCACTTCTGGGCCATCGACGATGCAAAGAAGCTCGCTGAAGGGCTGAAGGCGGCGCTCGCACAGATCAATATCGTGAAGAGCTGAGCGTGTTGAGGTGGGCGATCCTTCTGTCCGCGAGCCTCTTCTGGCCCGCCGTGACAGGTGCGCAGACGGCGAGCCCACCTCTGATACTCGAGGCGAAGATACCGCTCGGGCAGGTGAGCGGCCGCATCGATCACCTCGGCATCGATGTGAGGCGGCAGCGACTCTTTGTTGCCGAGCTCGGTAATAACAGCTTCGGCGTGGTTGATCTGGCGGCGGGCAAGGTACTGCGCAGAATCACTGGCCTGAGCGAGCCGCAGGGTGTTGCGTATGTCCCCTCTTCGGATAGCGTATTTGTAGCGAACGCCGGAGACGGTTCTGTGCGCGTGCTGCGGGCCGAGGATCTGACCCCCATCGGGCGCATCGAGCTCGGTGACGATGCCGACAATGTGCGCCTAGACACGGCGCACAAGCGGGTACTGGTGGGCTACGGCAAGGGTGCGCTCGCGGTAATTGATCCCGCCAGCCTGACGAAAACCGCGGATATCCGTCTCAGGGGGCATCCGGAGGGGTTTCAGGTCGACGAAACCGGGACCCAAGTCTTCGTCAATGTGCCCGACGCGCGTGAAATTGGCGTTGTCGACCTTGCGACAGGATCGACCAGATCATTGCCGACACAAGGTGCGGGATCGAATTTCCCGATGGCGATCGACGGCGACGCGCACCGGGTCCTCGTCGTCTTTCGCAGCCCGCCGACATTGATGGCGCTCTCCAGCCAGGACGGCCATGTCGTCGCCAAGGTCGAGACCTGCGGTGATGCCGATGATGTGTTTGTCGATCGCAAGCGCCGCCGCGTCTATGTGAGCTGCGGCGAGGATGTCGTCGATGTGCTCCAATCGAGTGAAGCGGGCTACCGGCGGCTTGCGCGCGTGCCGACGGTACCGGGAGCGCGCACGTCGCTGTTCGTGCCCGACCTCGACCGGCTGTTCGTGGCAGTGCGCGCGGCGTCCAATGAGCCTGCGGCAATTTGGGTCTTCCGGCCGGCCTCATGAGGGCGGCCGGAGCCGTCGCGGCATTGGCTGCGGCGCTGACCAGCTGGTGTGGTGAGGCGGTGGCCTATCGGCCATTCGACGGCACCGATGCGGCCGTGGCGGAAACGGGCGAGATCGAAGTCGAGCTCGGCCCCGTCGAGTACCTTCGCCAAGGAGCTGAGCGCGCGCTGCTCGCTCCCGATCTCCGGATCAATTACGGTTTCATCGCGGGCTGGGAGGCGGCGCTCGAGGGTAAACTCACGCATGGTCTGACCGCGGGAATCCCCGGTACAAGCCTGGTCGAAAGCCAGGCTCTGCTCAAAGGCGTATTGCGCGAGGGGACGCTGCAGGAGAAGCCCGGGGCCAGTATCGCGACCGAATTCGGCATTCTATTGCCGGGGATCAATGATCAACATGGCACGGGAGCAGTGCTAAACGGCATCGTCTCGCACCGCTGGGACTGGGGAACGGTCCACCTCAACGCGCAAATTGAGCTCACTCGCCAGCAGCATGCCGATTACTTTCTCGACACAATCGTCGAAGGTCCGCATGACTGGCCCGTGCGGCCGGTCGCCGAATTCTTCTACGAGAGCGATGTTAGCCTGTTTCGAACCGGCTCCGCCCTCCTCGGGGCGATCTGGCAGGTCCAGGACAATATTGCAGTTGACTTCGGGTTACGAGGCGCGCGCATCAATGGCCAAACTGCCGGCGAGATCCGTGCGGGCGTGACCTTCGCGTTTGGCGTGACAAAAGGCCCGGATCTGCTGTCGCGGCTTTTCGCGCCGGCCTTGCGAAAAATTCAGTGATCGCCCGTGTCCTCCTCGATCGCGCCTGTTAAGCTTCGCTTGATCGTGGGACCGCGCCTGGTCGCGGGGAGCTGACGCATGCTTCGCCGATTGGCGACAGGTGACGAATGGTGGCGGCCGCTCCCCCCAGGGGTCTCGGCCGATGTCTTGCGCGTTCTGGCTGCGCGTGGCGTGCGAGCGTTCGGCGACGGCTTTGTCGCCCTGCTGTTGCCGATTTATCTGGTTGAGCGCGGCTTCAGCGCGCTCACGGTCGGCACCATTGTCACCGGCACGCTGGTCGGCACCGCCCTGATGACCCTGTGGGTTGGCTGGATCGCCAACCGGTATTCCCGGCGCCTGCTGCTTTTGACCGCGGCCGTGCTGATGGTCGCGACAGGGGTGGGCTTCGCGGCAGTTTCGGGTTTCTGGCCGCTTCTGCTCATCGCCGTTGTCGGCACGATGAACCCGACATCGGGCGATGCGAGCATTTTTGTACCGCTCGAACAGACCGTGCTCACAGAAACCATAGAGCCGCGGCGGCGAACCGCGCTGTTCGCGCGCTACAGCGTCATCGGCTCCTGTGCCACGGCGCTTGGCGTGCTCGCGGCGGCATTTCCCGATTACGCCACAGCGTGGACCGGGTGCAGCCGCTCAACCGCGATGCAGCTGATGTTTGGTCTTTACGCCTTCCTCGGGCTCGGCGCGTTCCTACTCTATCGGCCGCTTTCGCCGGCCGTCGAGGTTGCCGATCAGACCCCGGAGGCCCCGCTGGGGCCTTCAAAGAAGCTCGTCTATGGGATGGCCGCGCTGTTCGGCATGGATTCGTTTGGCACCGGCTTTCTGGTGCAGTCGCTGCTGGCGCTCTGGCTCTATCAGGCCTTTCAGGTTTCGGTGACGACAACCGCTACGATCCTGTTCTGGACCGGGGTTTGTTCCGCGGTTTCCTATCTTGTCGCCGTACCGATCGCCGAGCGCATCGGGCTCATCAACACGATGGTGTTCACGCATTTGCCGTCCAACGTTTTGCTGATCCTGATCCCTCTGGCACCCAACCTCGCGACTGCAATCGCGCTGCTGCTGGTGCGCAGCGCGCTATCACAGATGGACGTGCCAACCAGGACTTCCTATGTGATGGCCGTCGTCACGCCGCCCGAGCGGCCAGCCGCCGCGAGTATTACCGCCGTCCCGAAGACCTTTGCTTGGGCCGCGGGTTCGATGATTTCGGGCTACCTGCTGACCCTTTCCACCTTCGGCTGGCCATTGCTGATCGGCGGCGTCATTAAGGGCGTCTATGACATCCTTCTGCTGATCAAGTTTCAGAAGGTGCGGCCGCCCGAGGAGGCCGGAGCCGCCGCCGATTAAATTCGCTGCTCAGTCGCGTGCGCCAGCGTTCTGATCCCTTATTCATTGCTTGAGAAGACCGGCCTTGCGCAGGCCGTCGGCCATATGCTCACGGGCCGCCGGGTCGGCATAGCGATCCAAATACCAGCGTGTCGTTCTTTCGCTGCCCGCTGGTAAGGCGCCGATATCGGCCAACGCCCTTCTGACCTCTTCCTCACGCCCGAGTTGGGCATAGCTTGCTACGAGGACGAGGAAGCCGTAGGCGTGAGGCCGGATGCGGCGAGCCGACAGCGCAGTCTCGATCGCCTCTTCGTAACGCTTCAAATGATAAAAAACCCGGGCCTTGTTGGCGAGCCAGGTCGAGGCCCGGGGGTCGCGGGGACTGAGGCGCCACCCCGTCTCGATCGCGTCGAGCGCTTCTTCGTGGCGGCCGTTCAGGCTCAACCCAATGCCAAGATAAAAATGAGCGACAGCGAAGCTGCCGTTGAGCTCGATCGCGCGGTTCGCGTGCGCTATCGCGGCCGGGACGTCTCCAGCCCAATGGCTTGTCTGGGCGAGCACATATTGGGTTTGCGGGTTTTCACTATCGAGAGCCAGAGCCTGAAGGGCGGCTTCGCGCGCCTCACGCACGAATGGCGCGAAGTCCTCGACCGACCCGTAATCCCATTGCACGATCAGCGCGCGGGCAAGCC
>Ga0306922_10001165_pt1 | contig 23279 bp, 34 predicted proteins | sample sta12Cox44000082_FD_203758 | JGI IMG/M metagenome (GOLD analysis project Ga0306922, IMG submission 203758) | Lab enrichment of tropical soil microbial communities from Luquillo Experimental Forest, Puerto Rico - statoxic.12C.oxic.44.000.082 (v2)... | ecosystem: Environmental > Terrestrial >... | reverse complement strand
AATGACTGTTTCAATCCCTTTCCAGCCCGCCTGAATTCTTTTAAGTTGCATCAAAAAGTAGGTCCATAAGTCTCAGTGCAGCTATACCAACGTCCATGCTGCTCAGAAGCGAATCCGAGTTTTGCCGTGTATAATGGAGGAATTGGAGCAATCCCTTGAATCATTTTTTCGACCTCATCCCATTCAACTCCATTCAAACTGGTCGTATGCGGTCCCTCTGTTACACTTAAAACCTCATACCAAACATTCGATTCGCCTATTCCGGCATAGATCCATCGACTCGGACCGGGATAAACCTGATAACGGACGTCAGCTCGTGCGCCTACATAGCGAACCGTCATTGTCTGCGTCCCGGCAGTGTAAAGCTGGACCCAACGCACCCCGCCTGCGTATTGGTTTGGATCCGCATAAACTAACTGCAACGGTCCTTGCTTTTTGTACCAGGATTGAACAAAATCGCGGCTGCCTTGAACGGCTGAAGTGCTGACTATTGGGGCAGTAGCATAAAAGCTTGTACCCTTAGTCTGGAAAATCCCGGCATAAGTAACGCTCAGTTCCGCAACTGCGCCTTCCTTAGTAACAATCTCTGAATCGGTAACAAACATCAGCGGATATTGCGGATGAGGCGAATCAATTTGCGGTTTAAATGCTAGCGCTCCGCTGGCCGGCCCGGTCCAAATACAAATCATGTTGTCGAGCTCGGCATACCGCCAGAGCAGGCGCCGGCCGACTTGTTCAATAAACGTTGTGACTGTGGAAAAGATCATAGTCTCAGGCACCGACCGTAAAGAGCAAAGGTAACTTCATTAAAAGATCTACTGCAGCTTTCAGGGTTGCCTCGGTTGCTACTTTATCGCCTCCTGCAGGTTGTTGTGTTGCTGCCGCCGGCGCAGGTGTAGGCATCGTGGCTGGAGTTGTTGCCGGCGTTACCGGTGTTCCTCCAAGACCGCCCATCCAGAATTCTTTTGTAGCCGGATTAAGACCGGCTTTGGTGAGACTATCTAAAATTTTTTGGGGGCTGGAAAACTTTTCGGCAATCTGGTTAAACTCTGAAGTGATTGTTTTGCTCAATGCTTTACCGAGAGCATCCGAAAACGCAGTGATTGCCCCAATCACTTCGGGACTAGTTAAAGCATTCGCAATCGCATCTGCAACCCCCGACCAATCCCCAGTCTGAACTGCATTTTCGAGCGCTGCGCCAAATGTGGTCGCGGCCTCTTGCAATTTGGGCATGACCTGATCATGGATTAAGCTCAGGACCGGTTGAAATGCGCGGATTAATGGTGCGCCAAATGCTTCAAAACTTTGATCGATATCAAGCATTATTTGCCGCCATTTACCGGCAATAATGTCGAAGACCTTGGTAACGTTAGCAAACATGCCGCCGGGATCTGTCGCCTTTTGAATGGCCTCGCCAACCTGTCCTAAAAGATTGCGCTGGGCTTCAAGCAAGGTCTTTTGATCCTCATACCGTTTAGTCTGCACTCCGGTTTCACGCTGCTTTTCCTGTTCTTCCCGAAAACGTTGCGCAGCTTGAATCAGATCCTCAAAACCGAGTTTCCCTTTATCCATCAAGTTGCCAAGATCCCGCTCGGTGACGCCGGTTTCCTGACTGATTTGTTTTAGCCCTTGACTAAATTGTTTGGCGTATTTCTCGCCGAGATCCATGCCGCCAAAAGAAACTCGGCCGACATTTCTGTAAGCACTTTGCTGGAATTGCCGGAAAGCTTCCGCTAATAATCCGGTCTTTTGGCCGAATGAATTGATCGCTCCAATGTTCTTTTCGGCGAGTTCATATTGATCTTTGAAGATTTGATTGGAATGTTCGAGCTCGTTATCTGAATCTTTGGTCGCTTTTTCCAGATTCTTGAATTGTTTAGCAATATCTGCGATACCCGGAATACCGGCTGCAGCGAGTTTGGTCAGATCTTTAAGGCTGACTTCCTGCTTAGTCGTTACCCGCGCATAGATATCGGCCAGTTCCTCGAAACTGCTTCCCGTATTGAGCGCGATCTTCTGCAGGCGTCCGGTTGCTTCAGCAGCTTCATCGGCTGAAAGGCCGGCTTCCATCAAACGTTTGGCACCTTGCGCAAGTTCTGGGAAATCGGTAGCCGTTTCGGCGGAAATCTTCTCAAGTTCCTCCATTGCATGCGCAGCCTTTTCCGCCCCTCCGGCAATAGCCTCAAATTGTTGACCGGCCTGCTCACGTTCGGCAGCTTGTGCAAAACTTTTGCGGAACGTTTCAAAAATTGTGGCAACACCTGTAATGGCGGCAACCAACGGCATGATCGCACCTAATGCGCTTTCCAATCCCTTTATACCGGCAGCAGCACTCTGAGCCTCATGCTGGATCCCGCCCATGGCAGCTCGGACCCGGCGCGCGGCAGCCTGGAACGGCGAATCGTCGGCTCCAAAGGTTGTTGTGACGGTGTCAGAGGCCATTTTAAGAGAGTAATGTTGTCAATGCCTTTTGATCAGCTTCATATGGTCGCCAGAACTTATTCCCTTGCCGCTGATAAAAAATAAGCTGCAACTGGAACGCGATGGCGATCGGCATATGCCAGAGGATATAATTAAGATTGAGATTGCTCACGGCAGCCGCGCAGCTTGCGGTTTCTAGGATGCCGGCTGCCCGCCAAAGTTTTTTTCCTGGGTTCCGTTTGTGCTCAAAACGGCATCAGTCGATCGCCGGATTTCAGTATTGATCTTCGTGTAAATCCGCAAAATTGGCTCGAAATTGGCCAGGCTGTAACCTTCAGAATCGCCCCAGGCAAACGCTTCTTTGATTGCTTCTTTTTTATTTTCTTTGGCCCATATGCAACCGTCCTCATCTAACGTGCATAACCAGACCATCACAATTGCATTCCAAAAACCATCTTGAGCGTTATCAAGCCCAAGCGAAAGCGCAGTTGCCTGGCGCATCAAGCTAAAGGGATAAAGCTCGATTTGTTTCAACCTGTTCGGAGAACTCGCCGAGATAAAAGCGCCGTCGGAAGTCTCAATCAGTTCCTCATCGGTATTCATCTATTCTTTCTCCATAAATTTGGCTTTCACTTCGTCAGATGCGGCTTTCGGGAACAACGATTTAATCTTGCCAGAATCATAAACGATAACTTGCCAGAGAGCCTGGTCTGGGGCCTGTTTGATCAGATCAAGGAGCTCTTTGCGAATGTTTAAGATTTCCCGGCCGGCCTGAGCTACGCTCGCCGAGTGCAGAGCTTTAAGTGTTCCTAGCCTTTCTTCTTCGATCGGTAACGAAGCCAAAAAATTGTCAAACCGATCGTGCGAATCTTCTCCTTGGAACGCCTGAGTAATTGCAAAAGATTTTCTATCCGGATCGGAATCAAATTTCCAGATGACGCGCCGAGGCGGATTTCGATCTTTTTTGCCTTTTTGCAGATCGCTCCATTTAAAGATCTCGGAAACCATTGCGGGATTTTCCCGCGGCAAAGTGAAATCGAAAAAGATCAGGACAGCCGCCAGATCGGTGTTGCTCGTGGCAACGAGCTCGGCAAAAGCATGTTTATCCATCGGGATTTAAAAGCAGATTTTTTGCGAGGATCTATCTTTAGTCCGGATGTCAACATGAATATGTCCGGATCGATTGAATCGACTCATGCCGGCTGAGCCCGCGGCGCCAGGTTCAGAAAATCGGCTAGGCCTCCCGCAATCGCGGTTGCGATCAATCGCTGATATTCGGCCGTTCGCAATTTGGCCTCAAAACTCGGATTAGAGATAAAACCGGCTTCTACGAGACAACAAGGCATTTTAGTTGCATTTAAAATATAGAGGTCATTCCTGCAAACCAGTCCGCGATCCCGGTCGCCGGTTGCGGCAATCAGTCGATTTTGAATCGGTGTTGCAAGAGCTTTTCCGTTCGCGGTTTTGTAAAGCGTTTCAATGCCGTTAGCGAAATCTCCATCTGAATTTAGATGAATAGAAAGGCATATGTCCGCATTCCAATCGTTGGCAATGCCAGCCCTGATTCCGAGCGGAACATAAATTTCCGAACTCCGCGTGAAGAGAACCGCACAGCCAAGGTCCTCGAGCTTGGACGCCAAGTATTGGCAAATCGCCAAATTAACGGCTGATTCCTTGAGGCCTTCTTTCCCGCAAGCGCCCGGATCGGAGCCACCATGTCCTGCATCAATGCAAATTTTCATTGAGTTTCTTTTTGTTGCTCTAAGATTTTCAAATGATCCAGTCGCACCGCGATACGATGGACTTCCTCCAGTAAGCGCGAGTCATTGGCTAGGATTGTTTGCTGGTTCTCGCTCGCTTGGCGTTGCCATCGTTTGAAATCGTCTAAATCATTGTGCAGCTGACGAATCTTTTGCAGACCCTCGCGTTGTTCCTCGGTTATTTGCACGTTGCCTTGATGGGTTGTAACTAAGTTGCCTGCCCCGGTCGCCAAAATAAGCACCACGGTCGGCCATGATAGGCCAGATCCGTTCTTTGACGGCCTCTCATTCATTGGCGGCCCCTCATTCATTTACACGATCCCTTTCACAGTCAAAAACGAGTTGGCGATGTTGCCTGTACTCATGAAATACAAAACCGCGTTTATAGTTGTAGCAACATTATAGAATCCGTAAGCGTTAAACGCGCGTGTATAGCTTGCGCTGTTTACGTAACTTCCACCAAGAGCGATAACGGTCGGGCGCGCAGTTGTTCCGCCACCAGGGTGAATAATCGCTTTACTATGCGACACACCTCCCGCGGAGGTTATACCGCTCCCGAGATAGACGACCGTTTGAGTAACCCCCTGAGATGCCGCTGCAACCGCCGCAGTACCTGAAGTATAAGTGAGAGCCCAGGAGTAAGTTGCTGCCGTTAACCATGTAGCGCCACCGTCAGTGCTAAACTGAGCATATAGCGCGACATTGTCGGTCATACTTTGCAAACCGGCAAATTCCAGGTCGAAATAACGATAACCAGTTGGCAATAAAACGGATGCGCTCGCCGTTGACGTCGATAGATCCTGCACCCCTAAGACCACCTCGCGCTTGAGCCCGAAACTTCGCCAGTTGGTGCCGTCGCACAAAATGGTGCATTCCTGTTGTGGCAAGAGTTTCAAGGTCGCTGCGCCATCAATCGTCCCAGTTGGCGGCGTCACCGTGATGGTGCCGACTGTCCCGCTGATGCCCATGTCGTTCCTCAACCGATGCGCCAACCCATTAGCCGCGGCCGGCAATGTCAATACCCAGCTGCCGCCCGAACAGATCAGCAATTTATTCGTGTCGGCACTGGTCAACGTGGTCGCCGCAGTGAGGCTGGTGAAAGTGTTCAGGACATGGAAAAGATTATCCCCGCCGCAATAGTCCCCAAGATTGCCGCTGGTCTGGTGCAACATTCCGTTCTGACTGGTATTGGCAAGAGCCAGCTGGCCCGCCACAGAGCTTGAGAGCTGCGCTCCGGTGATCCGCGTATAAGCGCCGCTTCCTTTGAGATCGAGCAACTGGTCGGTGGGATCGAGCGCCGAAGTACTAGGCTGCGCGGAAACAAAAGAAGGCTGAATAACGCTGTTCGCAATAATGTTATTGAGTTTCGTGGCCGTGATGCCTTTTTCTCCATCAACGAAAGTCTGCGATGTAACGATGTCGCTCATAAGCTAAAAACCAACCCTTCAAGATAAACACTGCCATTAGTCGCGCTCGGCCAGGAGAAATTTTGCCGTACCAGGGGATAAATATTCACCGCGCCGCTCGTGGCAACGACCGCCTGAAAGAGTTGCACGTCGCCACTGGAATCTTGTCCGGCAAGTGAGCATCCACGCTGGACAGCCGGTCTTGCGCCGTTGGGCAACGTAAATGCTAAACTTGCCGCACCAGACGCGTAATTGATGATCCCCTGGCAAATCACTTTTTGGAAACTGCCATTGGTCTCAATGCGGTACTGTGCGCTCGTGCCTAAAGTCCAACCAGTCGAATAACTGAGAGCTGTCCAGGTGCCCGGGTTAACCGTGCCGGCCGGAGCCGGCGTACTCCAGTTCCCTGTGCCATCCAGAAATGTGGTTGCTGTACCGTTAAGTATGCACAGACTTCCTGTGCGGCTGGTGGTGGCCACAGGAATAGGATCGGCTCCGTTATCCAGATGAGAGGGAGCATGTGCGCTGGGAGCAAACGTGGAAGGCTTACCAGTAATGCCCGTCCAAGGCGCCGTATCCGAGAGTGCCGCATGGTCGCTAATCCCGTCGTTATTGCTATCATAGGTGGACTTAAACATGTCGCCCCCACCACCAGCACCGGCTGCCATCCCACCGTAGGCGATCACGTCCCAATCGGGAGAGAAAGTCGCAGGAATAAACAACAAATGACAGCCGTATGCAGTCGTTCCTGCTGTAGCCCCATCTTTTGATCCTTGCGCCAGCGAGCAGTAAATCGGTGGAGTCGCAAATAGCCCGGCTTGCTGCACCCAATACATTAAATTGTTAGAAATCTGCTCCACTTGCAGCTTAACGCGAATGACTGCGCCCGAACTTACAACGAGTGGCGTAATATTATGTATATATATTTGAGCAATATTAGGCGTCGAAGTGAAAGTGTCTTTTACAACACCGTTGACGTATAGCGTAAGCGTATGAACTGCTCCCGCGTTCTGTGAGAGAACGTCCATGCCATATTGATCAATCCAGCCTCCAGAATTGATCGTCCACTCGTTGTAGACTGTATAGCTAGCACGCAGGCTCTGCGTCACCGGCGTCCAGGCCGGCAGCAGGTCTTCTTCGGAGCCGCTTTGTTGTGGGGCTGGTCGATCGCTGGTCGCCTTGTTGGCAACCATAGTCCAGTCGCCATCGCGGGTCAGGTCCCGGTTGGCGAAGCTCTGCGGCGGCCCGGTATAAGGAACCCAGTTCATATAGGCCGGTGCGCCAGTGATCTTGCTCCAGGCTAGACTGTCGCAGGTGTCCACCACGTTGTTGGCGTTGGTATCGTAGACGCTCTTGAGCATGTCGCCAGTCCCTTGGGCGACCAAGTCAACATAGGATTTGTTCGCGGCATCGGTGGATGTAGACGGGTTCCCAACATTATTAATCAGAAAGTTCCCTAGGCTCAGGTTGGCGGCCATTGCCACCGTGCCGTCACTTTTGATGAATTTGGCGCCGTCTGCGAGTTTAGAAGTCTGGATAGCGGCTGCGGCTTGAATTTGTGCATCGGCAATGCTTCCGGGCTGAATCTGAGTAGTACCACGAATCTGTGTGCTAGCCATATAGCTCCTTTAGGGTTGTATATAATCTATGCTCAAGCTGTCGCCAGGCTGCGGAGCTTGTAAGAATTGAAAAGACTGGCTTCCAGTCTCGGAATAATCATTGGTGCGACGTTGCCGTAGTCCGTTTAAGTAGACCCCGAGCAAATTCGGCATGTAGGGATTAGCACTGGTATAAACCTGGTTAGAACCGTCGATTAGCCCTGCCGGCGTCTCGCCCCAAACAGTTTGGACTGCTCCACCGCTCCCAGATGAACCAGGTGGACCTTGCGGTCCCATCGGGCCTGGTGCACCTGTCGGAATTAAAAAACTAAGGACCGCATCATTAGAAGTACCGGTGTTTGTGACCTGAGCACTGCTGCCGGGAGCTCCGGTCGATGTTATCCCCACATTGATAGTTGCTGCCAAACCTTGCGAACCCGTCGGCCCGGGCGGACCAACCGGTCCGATCGCGCCTGCTGAACCGCTCGGCCCTTGAGCGCCGGTCGGCCCGGGCGGCCCAGTCGCTCCAACCGGCCCTTGCGCCCCAGTTGGACCGGCTACACCGATTCCAGTCGGGCCGGGATCGCCTTTTGGCCCTTGCGATCCAGTCGCGCCGGTTATGCCCTGCGGCCCGGTTAAACCTTGTGATCCAGTCGCACCGGTTGCTCCCTGCGGACCGCTTGGACCGGTTGAACCTGTGGCACCGACATCACCGCGTGGAATGGTAAAATTTAAAACAAGCGCACTAGGCGTTCCGCCACTGATAACCGAAGCACTGCTGCCTGGGGTTCCTGTTGTTGTCGTGCCGACGCTAACAGTTGCACCCGGGCCGGCCGGACCCGGCGAACCTGTTGGCCCCGCTGGACCTTGCGCACCGGTATTGCCCTGCGGACCTTGAATACCTGTTAGACCAATCGGCCCGATCGGCCCAGTCGGTCCTTGCGACCCTTGTAAACCTTGTGCGCCCGCAGTCCCAGTCGGCCCCGGATCGCCTTTTGGCCCTTGCGAACCAGTGGCGCCGGTTGCGCCGGCAACTCCTTGCGCACCGGTCGGCCCGGCAACTCCTTGCGCGCCGGAGGGCCCAATTGGTCCTGCCGCACCAGTGAGACCCTGCGGACCAGTTGGTCCAGGATCCCCTTTTGCGCCTTGCGGACCAGTCGGACCCGGTATACCTGCCGGCCCGGGCGGTCCCGGCAGACCCACACCCGCACTTAAGACAATCGGCGGACTGGGTTGAGAAATAACAACACCCAGATCGAACTCAGGATTCTGAACTACGATCGGACTCGGAGTGGCAATCGTGACATCCAGATTAAGCTCAGAATTCTGGATCGTAATCGAATCCGGAACGGCAATCGTGACATCCAGATTAAGCTCAGGATTCTGGACGATAATCGAATCCGGAGCTGGAAGAACGACCTCCAAACTCAATGGTTCGATCGGCATATCACGGAGGAAATGGCGGCGAATCCTGGACGATCAAAGGGCCAGCAACAACAACGTCGGAATTGTTTTGTGTACTTTGCTGGCGCAAATATTGCCAGCGGTAATCGGCGCCTGAAACCAGGTTTTTAGTGTCCGAATCGCTGAAAGTAAAAACGGCAACACCGCCGGCCAAATCCCCGCTCGGCGTTTTATTGGATAGAACTGGATCAGCATTCCCGCTGGAAAGATCCGGAATAATGACTAAAGCCAACAGATCCTGACTGATATCAATAGGGGAGTTGTCCGGGTTCTGGACCGTGATTTTCTGAATCCATTGCCGGTTACGAAAAATCGAGATAGAAACATTGAACGGATCAGAGCTTTGAGTGCTCATGAGCTGGGCTCAGATGAAGCAAAACTTCCAACTACCGGTGTGACTTGTTCTTTGATTTCCTCACGGACTCGAATCTGGCGTTCCTCGATCCGTTTAAGAATCAAAAGAATTTCATCCAATTTTTCTTCAACGATCATTTCTCAGGTCAATAAAACGCGCACCTTAAACTGCGAATCGACCGAGCCCGCATTGGTCACGAAAAGTTGCGTCACATCGAGGGTAATCGGATTGGTGGTGCCTTGCAGCGTTCCCCAAACCACTTCCTGATTGGCCGCTAGAGAAAAGGTTTGCGCCGGGCTTGATGAACTATTGGTTTTAACGGTCAAAGCTTGAGAACTCCACATCATGAAGCTTTGCATGGCTGTAATCGTCCAGGACAAGGTGATCGGCGAATTGGTCGCTCCGGCAGTAATGGTGCCATCAAAACCTTTCTCGGTTTGGCCGGCGTATTTGTTTATCACGGTTTGTACGTTCCCGCCTTCGTCAGCGTACCCGGTCGTAATTGAGTGATTAAACATGGCTATTCCTTAAGGAGCGATCAATGGGAACATGGTCGCGGTTATGGTCGCTTTTTGCATCGCTTCACGGCTAGCTTGATATTCCACGCTGCGGCAAATAACCAAACCCGCACTTGTCGCTGGCGGCAAAATGATGTTGGCGATTATGATTTCCTTACCGGCGACGACTGTGAATCCGGCAAAAGTTTCGCCTTCGATTGTGATTTCGCTGCGCGGATTATAACTGACCACCGCGATTGTTTCCCCCTGACCACTTTTTTGCTCGAATACGTCAGTCGTATCGTTTTGCCGATAACTTGACATCGACATTCCGCTCATTGTCGCGCTAATGCCCCAGATATACCCCATGCCAGGAGGATAAATTGTTGCGGCCATATTTTTCTTTAAGGAATTGTCAACCTGCCGACCAGATAGAAGCCGAACATATAAGATCGAACGAGGTCATTTGTTTTCTTTTCTCCAGTTCGTACCGGCCCGAAATACACTTTTTCGTAATAGCTTTGAGTACCCGTCCACTGGCCGTAATTAGGTAAAGCCGTCGAAATCTGGCTGATTAAAGTTTCATGATCGACGTCGGTACTCTGACCGACCTGGGTTTCAAGCGTTACGTCCAAAGCGACTTTGGCAACGCTGTAACGTCCGTCCGGGATATAGGTTTCATCCAGATGCCCCGCGACGATAACGATCGGGCGGGCGATTTGTGGATCGGATACATCGCGCCGGACTGGTACAGGCGCCATTTGCGGCGTCAAAATATCAATTAGGAATTGTTCGGCAACCTCGGTCATCGTCTGAATCCGGCTTGTTTCTTAGCGTCTGCCAGGCGTTTAGCGGTAAAGCTTTCCATATCGGCTTTGATCAAAGACAATGCTTTATCCTTGGCCTGGTGAGTGCTCGGACAATCCATGCCGCGGGCTATCGCGCTAAGCGTGTAAACATCGTTCGTATAAGTGTGCGATTCTTTGACATTGGTTTTAGCCAGAACTGAGCGCGGATTGACATTAGCCGCACCTGAAGCCCCGAGTTTCTGCGCGAGCAATAAAAATGATACTCGATGATAGCCGCGCGATCGGATTTTCGCCCGCAGCAGTTTTTTGGCATACTGGCTGATGATTTTATCAGCTTTACTGATAGTGCGTTTGCCGCCTGCACCACCTTTCTGGCGTACCCGGACTGTACCCAGATTCTTCAGATCGATGCCTTTGGCTTGGAGCCGGCGCACAGTCAGTTTGAGCAGCATTCCGTCTTTCTGCATATCGGCCTCGATTCGTTGCCGATCGGTCGGCGGCAGATTCTGGAACGCTTTAAAAGCGAAATCACGGGCTTTCTGATGAATGATATCTTTGCGAGCCGTTTTGCGTACCGCGACGTAGCGCTCAAAAGAGCGGTTCCAATCCCGCATATCGACTTTAACGCTCATCCGCTTTTCTGTGCCAGGATTTGAGTCGCTGTAATCTGCCAAGTCCCCATATTTTGTTCGATCGTCTGGATTGCGTAGTTCAGGCCACGGAAAATAACGGCACCGTCAACTACCGGTGCAGGATAACCAAAAATCGGATAATAAAGGGTAACGCCCTGAATCTGGTTCGTCCCGCCATCACCGTAGCCCATCGAGAGCATCACATTAGGACCCATGGTGATCGGGATCCCGTCTACACCCTGAATAGTGGCAGTCTCGGCGAAAACTGCTTGCAGCTCGCCGAAAGCCGCGGCGACCTGGTCACGCATCGACATTTATGTAGTATCCAGAACCGGATCTTCAGCAAACGTTTTTGGCGGGCGCCCTCTACGTTTGGGAGCTTCAGGGGCATAATACTGGTGCAACGCCGGCACGGGATTAGAGAAAAGCCAGCCTTCAATAATTTTATGCTGGTGTCCGGCCTCAATCATTACGTTTTCGGCATCCGCATAGCTTGGCCCGATATAGAGATTGATCAGGTTCCCGTCCTGATCCATTCCCGCGCTTATTATAATCGTTGGCATCCAACAAACCTAGTTGGGGTTGCCACCAGCGTTCTGGACCAAAATCGCGCCATGTCCGGTGACGCCCTTCGCGACTCCATACATCCAAGTAAGACTAACGTTGAGTTGGCCGCCCATCATATCGTAATATTCACGATATTGAATAGTCAGGCCCGAATCCGGGTCGGCGACATTTTCAACCGTACCGGGCAGACTGATATCGGGAACTTCCGGCACCCGGGCTGCCATCACTAAAGCCTCTTTGGCACCGAAAAATCCAGCCAGAGAGTTGGCGGTGTTAAGTTCCGCATACTCAATAATTTGCGTAAATCCCGCCAATCCATCGATTGTGCCGCCAGATAAATCCGGTTTCGCAGACCCGAAATTGAATTGCGAGATTACTCCCGTATCCTGGGCGAGTGCGGCAAAGACGGTTGGATTCACAACACCAAACCGGTTAATGCTGGCACCATTTGTCACCAACAATTGGCGCATCGCCGTAACGGTGTGTCGATTCGAATTCTTGGGATCGACAATCTGATAAGTAGTCGTGAAATTGGTTGGCGTGACCAACGCGAAAAGGTCAATCAAGAGCTGGCGCCCGAGACTGTAAGCAAGTGCCTGTTTCTGTTCAGTCGGCAAATCACGCGGTGTCGAAGACATTTCCGTATCGCTGAAAGCCAGTGTCGCGAATTTATGTTTATTGATGACCACGGGCACATCGGTCGTTGTCGCCGCGTCTTGAGCAGCATAACCAGTACCGGCCGCCGCAGGCGAAACATAATCGTGCGCCGGCGGAGGAGTGACCACGCGTGAAATAACGGTTTCGTTAAGCAAAACCGCTTGGTCACTGAAATTCGTAGTGATTTGGGTAATGACCGGAAATGTTTTTTTCAAAAATTGGATCGTATCCAGTACAACCAAAGTCGGGCTTAAGGTTCCTAGGCTGTTTGCAGGCATAAAAAGAGAAAATTGTTAGGAGTGTTTGCGAATGAATCAGTTTTTCAATTTTTGAAGCTCGCCGTACAGACGTTTGACTTCGTCTTTGTTTCCGGTCCGATTGGCTTCATCGAGAGCTTCAGTTAATGCCAATTGATTGGTCGATTTGGGTCCATTACTCGATACCGGCAATGGTTTGCCGCCTTGAGCAGCAAGAAATTCGCGTGCCTTCGCCGAGACGCTCTTTTGTTCTTTTTCAAGCTCGGCAATTCGATTTTCGGCTGTAACGAGCTTTTTTTTCAATTCATCGCGCTCGGTGTTCAGCGCAACAATCGCTTCGTCGGCTGCCTGCAGGTGCGAACTGCTCCAGCTTACAGTTTTGTTCTCGTCGAGTTTTTTCGCGATCCCGAAACTCGTCAGGCAGGTATCCAGATCACTATTGAGTTGGCCGATACGGGTTTCCTGTTCGGAAATCGTTTTTTCAAGACCTTGGATTTGCGCATCTTGATTTGCGATTAATTCCAAGGCCGAATCCAAGGTTTTCGGTGTCATTTCATACCCGGAAATGTCAACCGACTTGCGTTTTCGAAATGCGCTTAAGAAGCTCATTGTAGGCATCTTCAATCAGGCCAATTTGATCGATCAGGTTAAGGCCGAGCGCTCGCTGGCCTGAATAAGCGCCGGCTTTTAATTGAGAGAAATCAAGTTGCCGATAATTGGAGACGTGATTCTGAAATGCTTCGGCAACATCGTTGACGCTCTGTTGCAGATAGGTGCGCTGCTCATCGGTCAGGCTCGGACCGTACATCGTCGGTTTGAGATCGTCACCGGCGGAATAAATCGGATCGAATTTCAGTCCGGCTTTATCCCAGAGTTTTTGTTGATCGACCCAGGGGATAATCACGCCGATTGACCCCACGTCAGCCGATGATGTCGCCATCAGGTAATCGCACCCGCTGGCCAGATAATAAGCGCCACTGGTCATCAGCGAATCACTAAATGCGATCTTCGGAACTTCGATTGCCGCAATCTTGGCCGCGCATTCCGGACAACCGGTCGCCATGCCCCCGGGTGAATCGAAAATGAAAAGGATCCCTTGAGCGTCTGCGTCAATCGCATCATCAATTGCGTTTGAGATATCCAGATAATCACATCCCCCACAAAGGTTCTCGAGCCAGGAAAGTCGCTGCCCCAGAATGCCGCTGACTGTGATCTGTGCTATTCGATCTTTCGCCTGGCTAATCGGCTTTTTAGCGTCATCGTTCTGGGGAATTTCCGCGATTACACTCAAGTTTTCCCGGGCCAGTTTGGAATCAATGAGGCGCATGACCGCGGCGTATCCGCCAGGGGTAATCAGCCACGGATGCATCGTTATTTTCTCCAGTGTGCGCGCAAGTTTCATAGTTTCACATTCAAAAGCGGTAAGAGTTGGCTGATCAGGATCAGGACAAAAATCAAGATCAGAATAGCTCGCGCGATCTGTGCGAATGGTGCGGGTAAGGGAAAAAGATTAAGTGCCCACCAGATCAGCCAGAAAATCAACCCAAGGATCAGAATGATGATCAAGAGATGGATGAGTAATGGAATCATAGGTTTTAATCGACCGGTTCCTCTTTATCAGGACCGCTCCCCGAACTCCCGAATCCGCCGCCTGCCGCGACCGGCTGAGTCGGTTCATCCGGGATTTCCACACCCATTTCCTGTTCAACTTGCGCTTTGATTTTGATCTTAAGCGCTTTGTGGCGGTACAACCGTTCTAGATAGAGTTCGTAAGGACCAACTCCGCGCGCTTCGACGGTTTCTGCGGCATCCATCAGATCGTTCTGAACTTCCATGACCTCGGCTTTACTATCCCGACCGAAATCGACCGTAATCCGTTGCGGCAAGGTAAAATTCCACATCCACCAGGCTTCATTAGCCGGAATCCGGCCGATCTTGGTAGCTTTAGCGACCGCATACTGGACGCAACGCCTGGCCACCCGGCGGATCAGCGATTGGCGATCCTGAATGATACGGTTAGCCCGGGCCAAAAGCCCTCGCGCCTGCGCTCCTCCCAAATCGCCTTCGCGATCGACCAGATAGAACGGCCAGATCGGATCGATTAAAAACCGCGACAACTTATCCATGAACTGATGCCATTCGTTCGGCGGCCGGTTAAACTGGAATGCTTCCAGTTTGTTCCCGTTTTTCGGATTCAAATATTTGATTTGCGATCGTTCCATCCATTCAAGGGTTGTCGATCGCTTGCCGGTAATAGATGGCGGATTAGTCTGTTGCTCTTGATTTGCGGTATCGGCAATTGCCGATCCGTTAGCCATGAGTGAAAGTCGATTCTGCGGATCAGTCGGATCCAGGCCGGCCAAATCGTTATACTCAAGCAAATTGATTCGGCTGGCATTCTCCAGAAAATCTTGCTCGTTCGACAGCAGACTAAGAATCGAACGTCCCTGATCAATTCCGTGTGCGGATGTCGGTGTAGCCCTAGTCTCATCGCCCATATCCATTTCCCGGACCCGGATCATGTCGTTAGCGGCAATCAGATCGTCATCGGCGGGATCATCCATCAGAACCGAATAGGCGATTGCGCGACCCTGCTTATTTTTGACAACGCCCATTTCGCATTTGTAGCCGACGTATTTGCCACCAAACGCCAAACCGGTTAGCACGTTATCCTTGTTTAATGCCCCATGCGCGCGCGGTTGCGCCACCTGATAAACCCAGATGATCTGCAGCATCGGATATCCGCCATCTTCGGCGCCGGGCTCGGAATCCTCGCTTTCGGTCAGATAAATGAAAAATTCACCCCAGACATCAAGATTGACTGACAACAAAAACAAGGTCGTTTGGAAATCGAATTCTTCTCCGAGCACATTGCAGATCGGGTACCAATTATAGATTAGCCATTGTTCGACTTCGGCCTTGTATGCTTCATCCTGCCCCATCCAGACCGGCAGCCAATGATTCGGCCCGGTCGCGTACATCGCTTTTTCCTGAATCGCCACCCGTAATGGCCCGAGATTTTTGAACAGATAAAAAACGTGGGACCGCAGAACGCCGATATCACCAAACGGCACTGCTTTATCAGTTTTGAGCGGAAATTGCCGGATATAAGGCCGGGTAAAATCCTCAGGATGACTAGCCCGAATCAGCTTGTAATTGACCAGCATAAGCTAATAAAGAAAGCGCGCACTTGTCCGGTTCTGGAGATAAGTGAACCCCATGAGTTCCATAATTGCCCGGGTATAAGCCCCTAACTGATCCTGTAAACTCATCGGCGCCGACCAGGTCACCGATTCGCCGGCATTGACGCTTAAGACCTGTTTACCACCGCCGGCCGAGATCGCCGCGCGAATCTTGTCCCGATCATTCTGGAGTTGGCCCAACCCTGCCTTGAATGCCGCCTCGTAATCCGGGTCCCCGGGTTGCCCGAGTTGATAGGCCCGGGAAAGCACATCCATTTTCAAGTCAAGCGCGAACTGGCATTGCTCTTCCGTCATTTAAAAATGAGCGGAATGTCAAAACGCCGCTTTCGGATGTTTAATTGAAAAAAGAATTTAAGTTTTCAAACAATCGACCGTAGTAGTTAGATATGACAAATAATTTCTCTAAATCCAAAACCATCAATAAACAAACTTTCTACTTCCACAAAACCCTTAAACAGTGGTTTTGGAACAGCCCGTTGGGCTGGATTCCAGCCACAATCAAATAACATATAAAAGCCCGCTCCAAAAAGAGCGGGCTTTTATTTGGCAATCTTAAGAAGATAAAATGAAAGGCGGCAAACGAGCAGGTTCCGGTCGCAAGCCCGGAGTCACTGATGGGCGACGACAGATCTGCATCCGGATTAAAGCTGAGATATTGGAAAAGCTTGGAAACAGACCGGCCTTAACAATTAGAGAATTAATTGAAAATTTAATTTAAGTTTTCAGTGAGGCTGACGTAATTATTTAGTATGAATTCCTCTTCTTTTTCTTCCTTCCGCGACGGTCTCTCTTCCTGCGGCCTTTCCGAGGCCGATCTTAACCGGTACGGTCTTCCGTATCGATCCCAAGCCGAGCTTGTTCGGCACTGGGAAAAGTGCCGGAAAGCCCGCAAGGCTGGCAAGCCCGCTCAGAAATGAGCGGGTTTTTTGTTGGTTTTATTCGAAACCCTAAAGCTTGATAATCCCGGCCATGATCGCCATCCCGGTTAAAAAGTATTCGCAATCCCAGTAATGATCCTCGCGCCGATCCGGCCAGACCAGTTCCAATCTTTTAGTGCGGTCATTAACCCTTTCCACTTTAAACTGGTTATAGACCTGCCGGATATAACTTTCCGGAACATCGCTCGGAATTTCCCAGTTGACGCTAGCTTTGCCATCCCTGAAAAAAGCGGTGATATCTTTCAAGCGTGGCGTGGCGAGCGTGATGAGCGGGCAATTTTTGCCTTTTTTGAAACTCCAGACATCACGGATTGAGCTAAACGGTTTCTGGATATATCCGATGGTCTTCCCAGTAAAATCCTTTTTGGGATGGTTAAAATTGTATTCATCGCTGCCGACTACCGCAAACCAACCATACTCGACACAAGCCGCGTACACCATCTCGCTTTGATGCGCTGAATCCACAAAAACGAACCGGTCTTCGATTGCGTATTCAATCTGCAACGCGCGCAAGTCTTCAAAGGTCGCCACCGGCAGCGCGCACAGAAGCTTGCTGGCGGCCGTTTGCTCAAATCCCCTTATGACGACCCTGAAATCCTTCAGCTGCACGTCTACAGCCATTCCGCGCAGCGCCTCACCCGGATAGCGCGCTGCCTTGAACTGGTTCAACTTGTAGGGAAAGCGGACAATCTCAGGAGTTTTATCGGCCGGTTGTTCCTCAAAGGGTTCATTGATCGTGTCGCACAAGAAGCGCTTAAACGGTTCGTAATCGCCTTTTGATTTGGCTTCCATCGCCATCAGCCAATCCGCGCCGATAGATTGCCAACTGATCCACGGTGCAATGGCGCCCCAATAGGACCAGCTCGGATAGGGCGCGCCGGGGTTGTGACTCACGTAATCCCCGTGATCGAGGATATAGAGCCGGTCTTGCGGCGTATCCCACCATTCGTAGCCGCAGACAATCGGCTGATTTTTCTCGTCCACTCCGACCGGTGCCGGACAAGTCAGACAGATCGATTCACAAAGCAAGCCTTTGGTTATGTATCGAAAATTCTTCCAGCGGACCAGCTCGAATCCGCCGCACCGCGGACATCGCAAATGCCAATGATCCTGGGTCCCGCCCAGAAACGCCAGATGAATCGTGTCCTCGAACTTTTTAGAGGTCGACATCCGCCAGATTTTCAGATCCGGCTTGCTCCGCGTCCTGACCAACGCGTATTCAACCCGGCCAGGCTGATAATCTTTCTCCTCATCCAGGATCAGGTATCGGATCGGTTTACCGGACAGATCCGCAGTCGAGCCGGCATTAGCCAGATTGAACATCCCGGTTGCAAAATCGATTTTCAGCTTCGAAATCCCGCCCCGGCGCTTCGGCAACCGGCGCTGAATCGGTTCGCACATATCCAAACTGGGTTTGAGCCGGGTATCGAAAAAGAGTTTCGAAAATTTTTCATTTGGCGTGACCCACATCATCGGTCCGGGATCCTGGTCGAGCGCCCAGAATGCGCAGATAATGGCTTTCTGCGTTTTACCCGACTGCGCGCCGGCCATTTCAACACCGCGTTTAACCCGCGGATCGGCAAAGGCGCGCATCTGGGGTAACAAGAACTTGCAGATTCGCGGGTTGAACAACCCTTTATGCGTCGCGTTAGGGTCGAGATAGAAATATTTCGCACCCCACTCTATAGGGTCGATGAACAATTTTCCTTAATGTCCCTGGCGTTCTTTCAGCCATTTCTCGGTTTCGGCTTTGATTTCTGCTCGGGAATTTTCCATTTGCCATTTAATCGCGAGTTGACGCTGAATTTCGTTCCAAACACGGATGCATTTGGCGACATGCGCCCGGATCTGGTCATCTGAAAGTTCTTTATCCCACGGCAACCCGTTCGCACCGCCGATCAGATGGCAGATTGCCAAGGGTTCATCGATATAAGCGCTCGGAGTCATTTGGTGCCGCGGGGCCGGTTACCCGGCCCAGGAGCCCGTTCACGCTGCGGGTACCTATACAGCAGATACACTCTCTTTTACCAGAAGCCAATACGTTCAAGATCTGGTCATCACTGCACATTCCAAGCAGCCTTGATCCGTGCAATCGCCCAGTCCGGGATCGCGGAATTGGTTTGCTCGGTATTTTTCATCGTCAAATGAACGATGCCGCGCAACCGTTCGATGAAATAAGCCCGGAATTCGCCTCCGTCTTTGAATGCCATCAGCGCCGTCGTCTCCGAGCTTAAAAATTGCGAGACACTGATCCGCAACCATTCGCTGGCCGCCGTCACCGCTTCCTGCGCTACTCGCAACGGCACTTGCGTTTCGGCTTCTCTGCGTGCCGTCTCAACCGCCAGATCCAACCGGCGAAGTGTTTCACTGCACCGCAACCAGAATTCCTGCGCGGCCTGAATCTGAATCGGATTGCCGCGACTTAAGGCGGCCTGCAACCGGCGGTGAGCTTCTTCTTCCTGATTTTCTAAACGTTCGAGCGCTGCCGCTGCGCCGCGTTTGCCCGCAGGGGGTAATGTCTCGCCATTGCCGGCAGGTTCCTGATCATTTACGGATTGTGCCGCGATTTTCTGCGCTTCCTTACGGCGCCTTGCCTTTTCAACATTGGTTTCCCTGGTCCGTTTTTTCTCAATCCAGCTCTGAACTGATGCATGACTGCGTAAATCGCAACCTTCTTTAGCCCAGCGCCACAAAGTCGCGCGATTTTTGCCGATTCGTTTGGAAAGCTCGAGAATTTCAGCCTCTGAATAGGCCATCGATGCCCTATATTACTCGCAAATATCTCGCATAGAAGATTTTATCTAATCCATGCAAAAATTTGCCAATGACGGAACCTGTCTGGAACATGTTATGCTGCGAATAGATTCCTTTGGCGCTGAGGGACTTACGTGCTTTGGGATCATGCGTAATACCTGGACGTCGCCAAAGCTAAAACCAGCCCGCAGTCACAGCAGTTCGCTCCCGTGCTAGCGCGATATAAGCCGGATTGAGTTCAATCAGGATCCCTTGACGGCCCAGCTCCAGCGCAACCTTGCCGGTTGTGCCGCTGCCGGCAAACGGATCAAGGATTGTGTCACCTGGCTTGCTTCCAGCCAGGATGCAAAGCTTGGGCAATTCTTCGGGAAAGGTCGCGAAATGAGCTTCGGAATATGATTGCGTTGCGATTGTCCAAACCGTGCGTTTATTGCGACCTAAAGGATTATATTGCCGTTTATTCGGAACCCAAAAAACACCGGTTTGCAAATTTCCACCCGAATGCGGATTAGTTGATTCGTGTTCGCCTCCACCACGCCAGGGCTCGATATGGGGTTCTCTAATGGCATCCGCATCATAAAAATAGCGCTCGGCTTTGGCGAAAAGGAAAATGTACTCATGCGCTTTGGTCGGTCGATCGGTCACGCTTTCGGGCATCGGGTTTGGCTTGTGCCAGATAATATCGCTGCGCAGATACCAGCCTTCGGCTTGGAGGGCCAAAGCAACCAACCACGGAACGGGAATCATATCCTTTGGCTTAAATCTAGGGAATACTATGGTTGAATATGCCGAGCCCAAAGCATCCTTGCCTTGAATGCGGCGCTCCAACCCGCGCTGCAAAATGTCGGAATTGCGCGAAGCCTTACGAGCGCACAAGCGAGCATCGCGAGAAGCAGAGGCAAGCACATTTAGGCAAGCGCCACAATTGGTGCAGTGCAAGCACTCGCCCTGAGGTTGCTCAGAAGATTCAAGATTGGTGGACTCCGGAACGTCGCAAACTTCGCTCGCAGGAGATTCAAAAACGTGGGTATTATCACGGCTTATCGCATCGACGCGCCGCTCAGATCGTCCGCTCAGCTGGTCATTGCCAGAATTGCGGCGAGAACGGGACTCAATCGCGACTCGGCATTCATCACAAAGATCGGAACAAGCAGAATCAACAGTCTGAAAATTTGGTTGTTCTTTGTCATCACTGCCATATGCAGATGCATTCCGCCGCAAAAGAGATTGGCTGGTCGCGTTACCACCAGATGCGTAAGAGCTAGAAAGATTCAGCCAAAGCGTGCCATCAAGGCGCAATACCCGCCAAACCTCCCGAAACACGGCGACCAGATTAGCAACGTAAGCTTCCGGCGTTTCCTCCAAACCCAATGCCCCAGCAACACCATAATCGCGCAAGCCCCAGTAAGGGGGGCTAGTGACGCAGCATTGCACGCTGCCGGACTCCAGCGTCGGCAAAACTGCGAGGCAATCGCCATTGAGTATCTTCAACCTGTCTATGCGCCAGACTCCTCAAGCTGGCGTTCCAAGCCGCGATCGCGAACGCCTTGCCACATATGGATTAGGTTTGCATATAAAATTCGAAGGCAGACCCGGAGTTCTTGGCTGGTAACTCCGAGCCTGCGAACATTGCCCCACAGCATTCTGTCTGGGATTGAATATAACATAAATCATTTCATTTGCGGGGGTGGCGTAAAGCTTTCGGTCCTGGCCACAGCTTCGAGTAATTGATCAAACTCGGCAAAGGATAAGCGCAACAGTTCCTGCTCAGCTCGCCTGAAGACAATGATCTGTTCCTCATTGCACACGTCGGCTGAGCACTGACTGAGTTCGACGGTTGTGTGGATCATATTTTGTTTGGTCCGAGGAAATTGAAAAAGCCTTTAAGTTTCAAGTTTGCTGGTCGTAAAGAATCAGACATGAAATTTTTTATCTCTTTATTGATGTGTGTGTGTGGCATGAACGCTTTTGCTGGACAACCTGATAATACCTGGATGTTACCAAAGGATGGTGATTACGCCAAGGAAGCAATGATTACCCAATTCAGTGTGCCATGGCGTAACGTTTGCTATTTCGAAATTGATGGAGTGCCAGTGCATCGTGCAATGATCGGATGGCGAACATACGAGAATGGTCGCTATTACGGCATTCTTCACACTCGAGTGTATGACTTCAGTACAAAAACGCTGATTCGCCAAAGTGACCTTTAAATTCATCCAAGAGCCGACCGCGTATCCATCTCGCGCAAAAGATTATGGCATTCGAGTATCATTTTAGTACGCCAAAATCCACTCACGGCGGCGCCCGTAAAGGCTCAGGACGCAAGAAGCTTGGTCGACGCGGTATTACTATTCGGGTCAGCGAAAAGCTGCTAGAATCGCTCGGAGCGAATGCCGCAGCGACGATTAGGGAGTTGGTCGAAGCGCATTACGCGTATTTGAAATAGATAAAACCTCTAAAACAGTAACTTCAATCTAAACCGGTGAGATTTCCACGTGGAACATTCTCACCGGTTTTTTCTTTGCGAGATTTCTGGGAAGCGTGCCGGCCGTTAGCGACAAGCATGAGCTGGGTTTCGCGGTACGTTTGGCGTGCTAACTGACTTTTGCCGCCGGCAAACCGAATTCCGTTCAAATCGCGCAAATTCAGGATGGCTTTGCTTAAAGTGGCGCGCGATATGCCGGCCGCGCGTGCGACTTGGCTTAAATTACGGTAGGGGCCGTTAATGGGATCCAGGAGAACATGAAGAGCAATGATTTTCGCGCCGGCAAACCGCCAGTCCTGGCTATGGCCGACCCATTCGAAGATCCGACTTAGTGCGCTGGCGGCAGAGCTTAAAGGGATCAAGGGTTCGGCGGTTGAGGTTTCGGTGGGATAATTAAAATCGACCAATGGACAAATTGAACCGGCACAATTACCGAATGAATGCAAATGATCACTGAAATCCGGCGGTATAGGCATGAAAGGTGCGCTATTTAAGGCGTTTATAAAAATAGAGTCACTTGAGTGTCTGGGCAAGCTCCAGCCATTCGTCTTGCGAGCGCTTTAGAGCTTGATTGCACCCAGACGAATAGCGCAATGCGTAGCGCTCACCACATTGTGTATGCCCAGTTTCCGATAGAGACTGGTACGGTAGCAGTTAACGGTTTTTACGCTTAAACCCAATTCAGCCGCTACTTGCTTGTTTGAGAGGCCTTGAGCCACGAGTTTCAAGACCTCTTGTTCTCGCTTACTTAACCACAGCGCGATCATAATGTGCGGAAAGCTCTGGGCCGTTTTTTATGTTCAAAAAACAGCCCTTTAGAGTGCCTCCGAGTGCTAAGCCTTTTTGGGTCCTACCTGCCCTGGACCCGGGAAGTATCCCCAGCCCCAGGGTTGCACGTACGCCCATCCACCACTTTCTGGCGGTGGTTTGACTGTCATACCCGGCGGTGGAGGGGTTAGATCTGGCGGAGGTTGATCTGGAACAGGTGGAAGCGGATGTCCAGCGACTGGCGGATATGGTCCTCCGGGGAACTCACTTCCAGGCGGTCCCCAGATTGGAAACACCGGTTGTCCTGGAGGTTGTTGTGGAGGTTGCACCGGAGGCGGGATAATCGGTCCACCGCCAATACCGAGTCCAGTCAAACTTGCTTCACCGATCAGCACGACCGGCTGCGTCGTACGAGCGGTTTTGTCATAAAGCACTCCTGATATAGTTATTTCAACTGCTGACATTTGATTCTTCCTTTCGCTTTTTGTTTAGAGAAGATCGTAAAAGGTATTAACATCTCTGCGCTAAACAGAACAGAAACTCTTTTTTTGACGAAAAAAAATTCAAAGTGCGTCAAGGGACCAATTTCTGCCATAGCGTTTCGAGCATCCGATATTTTGCGCGGTTAGCATCCGAACACTTAGGATTGGCTGCTAAAAGCCGAAAATATTCCAGGTGTTCTTTAAGCAATCTGAGCAAATAAGCGCG
>Ga0306922_10001162_pt1 | contig 23299 bp, 34 predicted proteins | sample sta12Cox44000082_FD_203758 | JGI IMG/M metagenome (GOLD analysis project Ga0306922, IMG submission 203758) | Lab enrichment of tropical soil microbial communities from Luquillo Experimental Forest, Puerto Rico - statoxic.12C.oxic.44.000.082 (v2)... | ecosystem: Environmental > Terrestrial >... | reverse complement strand
CGCGATATCATTTCTGCCTTTGGGCGGATCGGTTACCTTGGGCAGAGTGGTCATTCCGCATGTGGTTGGTCTGGCTATCGGGATGGGATATGACGCTCTGCAGGCTTATTCCAAGTATCGGGAAGCTGGCATGGACAAAGCACTGTTACAAAGCAGCGAGGGTGCGACGGTCAGGTTTTTAGAACAGTTTCTGGCTTACACGCCTCGGGGGCGAATTCTGAGTGCTTTTTTTTATCACGGGGCAGGTTGGGCTGGCGTAGCTACAGCGGATCAGGAAGCCAAAACCTTCATCGACAATTGGGGCAAGCCAAAAGAGCAACAGATAACTCTTAGCGCCAACGACCGGATTTCGACTGCGGCGACTACCTGGCTTTTAGGAGGACTGTTCAGTCTCACTGCGGAAAGAATGCCAGAGGCCGCTCAAGAATCGTTGTCTGAAGCGGTCCAGGCTCGCGATGCCGGTAATCAAGCCTTACAGGCGACGCTGTTGGATCGCACCATGTATCTGTTGCCGGATGCCCAGCGCAAAGCGGTTGGCAATAACCTGTTAGCATGGCGCAACGAGGCAATTGAAGCCAAGCCCGGGGATGCGCCGATGGAGATGCCCGGCGCCAGAGGGTTTCAGATCATTAAACCCAGCGAGGTAAACCTCCCGCGCGCACCCCAAGCACCAATTGAAGGTGCTATCGAGGCGCGACCGCTCGATCAACCGCAACCGCCCGGAGTTATCCTGGCCCCTTGGCACGCACGCGAACAGGCGCCATCACCTTTTACCGCAGAACGAGTGGGAGCAGATCCTGCAAGGGTTGAACCTGGGATAGGCAGCCTTGAACTTGGCGAAGTGCCGCTTAAACGTGAAGAAGCGCCCAAAGTCGAAGAAGCTAAACCCACTGAAGTTAAAGCGCCGGCACCCAAGATTGAGCCAAGTGCCAAAGGCGTAAGGGCAGTCCAGATTCCGGCTGTCAGTCCAGAGTTAGAGCAAGTCCCTTTTGATCCCGAAAAAGGTCAACTAGAACACTTGGAGCATCTCAGGAGTTTGCAACCTCCCAGATCGCCACTCTCGCCTATCCCAAGACGTGGAAGAGGAGTGGATCAACCGATCAATGTTCAGGTTGCAGAAACTCGTCGAGCGCAAGAGAACTCATACGCAAAATTCAAAGGTCTTTTTGATGCCCTCGGTGTGGAGGTTATTTGGGATCAGCACAAAATACCGATGGCGATTGAACTGGGAGGGGATGGTAGCTTGGGGCTTCATCTGAACCCGGATAAATTCGGGGCTACAGTATTTACCCGGAGAGGGGGGGGTCTTCAGGAATCGATGGATAGCGCGATGGAGGAAGAATTAATCCATGCCGCTCACTTAGAAGGTCTTCGAAGAAAATGGGATCAGCAATTCTCTCACTATGGTGACCCGGAAAATCGCCCGATCAGTCTTTATGAGTTTTCGCTGTATGAATCAGACCGAATCAACTCCAGTCTGGATTACGCAATCAGCGCCGCGGAACAAAGAGGAGATAAACGGTTCGCTAGTGAGCTTAAGAACCTGCGTGAAAACTCATGGCGGATGTATACCAGGGAGGTTGATCATCCTCTTCATCCCCAGCTCTCCGCTCCTGAATTAGTTCGGCAGTTTGTTCAATTGCGTAAAAAGATCCCTCTGACTGAGCAACATTGGTATCAGGGGATACTGGACACTCTCCGAGATTGGTTTAACACCGCGCTAGACGGATTTAAAAGTATCGCAGCAAAACTCTCGCATCCTGATCTTAGTGTTTTAAATGAGAACATTGAACGCACAGAAGCCGTTTTGCGAGAGATCGGCGCTGATCAAGATGTTCCACGCGGAACAAAATCGCCTTCTGATCACATCACTGACCAACTCTATTATTCTGGTATTGATCTGCGGTTGCTCTCGAAATTAGCAGAGGATATTGGCGAGACTGAGCTGGGACGCTGGTTACAGGCGAGCGGCACAAAAGCCCGGAACTGGGGTGGAATCGCTCGCGATCTTTTCAGTCCCGAACATGTCACCCCGGCTCGAGAGGCTAGTGCCGCTGTTATCGGGCGGAATATCGGGGTAATGCAACGCGACCAGCAACGCATCATGCAAACCTGGTGGCAGCAGCAAAAGCTCCATGACGACATCCGGTTTGCCTATAGCGCTGATCGCAGGAGCGCTTTCTGGCAGTCGCGCAAGCGAGGCGAACTCATGACCTGGCTTGAGCGTCATGAATCTGGGAGAAGCACCGGCAACCCGGTTGCAGATCGGATGTTCAAGCAGCATGACGCTCTGATGGGATGGCTTAACACCCTTGAGCAGCAGCAAGGGTTCGTGCACGGGATCAGGGACAGTTACATCTATCATGCTTTGGAGAACCCGGGCGATATCGGAGCGCTCTCTGAAACCTTGAAAAAGAACGGCTGGGCTGATCCTGATTTCATGCATCACAGGGAACTGCCCACTATCGAAGATGTTCACAGGTTCGGGTTCCGACTTAAAACCTATAATCTGGAAAAGCTCGATCAGATGCGCTTTGAGTCTTATCTGCGCACCAAGATGAAAGCCGATACCTTGGATTGGTTGCGCACGGCCAAACTGGCGTATACAGATCGCGATTTTGCTAATATGCGGATTTCGCTCGAGGCTCAAGGCAAAGCGATAGGTATGGCGCCGGACGAGGTCGACGCTCGAATTGACAAGTTTATTGGCAGCTTAAAATCGCAAACACAAGAGTGGCGCTCCCCCAGAGCGGTCAAAAACGTGTCGACCGGCGAGCTTGAGCACGAACGCTTCTGGGTTTTAGGGACCAAGACCGATGGCCCCTCTTTCATGCTCCATCGAGCTACGGACCCTGTGCAATGGAGCATTTTTGAGCCGGTGGTTAATGGAGCGCTCACGATCAAGCAGCGCACCACGGCACCAGTGCTAGGCTGGAGCGCGTATCATCATCTGCACATGCTGCCCATCATGGCAAGCGATACCATCACGCACGCTTTGCATCAGACCTTGAGAGGCAGAGCGACCCTGGAAGACTGGAAGTGGGCAAGCGCAGACGCCTTTTCATTGGGACTGGCAACTCATATCCGCTCGCTCTACGAAAATCAGAAAGTCTTGAACGTGTATCTGCATCCCGGCGAGGTGCGCTACAAGGATTTATCTCCTTACGAGCAAAAGGTTTTCACTCTTTGGGAACGTGGCGGATTTGTCCCGCAAATAAGTCACGAACGCCAAATCGCCTTGGGGCAATTTTTGATCGGGCAAAAAGGCTTGAACGTGGATAAAGTCGCTGATCTTGGCTATGCGGCACTGACTTGCCGGCCGTATCAGCGGTGGTTATTCGGGCGATCGATTCCGTCTATGAAAGCCCATGCGTACACTCAGCGCACTTTTGCGTTACTGGATGCTCGGCCGGAACTGAATCGCAGCGAAAACTGGTTAAAGCTCGATATCGAACTACGCAAAATCGCTCGTGAAGTCGATGATCGGTTTGGTGAACAAAACCTACGCCAGTCCTTTACCAGTCCTTATGTAAAGACGTTGGGGCAAGCATATTTCCTTAGCTATTCCTGGCAGAAATCCTTTCTTGGAGTCAATGGTGGCGCCATTCACGATCTTACCAAGGTGCCGCGTCATTTTCAGGAAATCCTTAAAGGCACACCAGAAGAGCGCGCTGGGATAATTTCCAATAAGCTCTTGTACGGGATGACCATGAATCTTTACACGATGGGGGTCAATCTGCTCATTAGCCAGCTACTTGGGGCAGGTGTAAAGAGCCTGGTCGACGCGATCTACCCGAATATCGGTTATGACGGTCAAGGGAGACTCAAAAGGAGCAAACCGCCGTTCTGGGTGACAACTGAGATTGCCGGTCTCACTCGGCACCTGGGTGATGATGGACTCGTATTCGGTGCACTTGGGTTTTTCGCCAATAAACAGCAAGCGGCCTTAAGCACCCTGTTTTCCTTGATTGCCAACCGTGATTATTTTGGCACTCAGATCAGCCCACAAGGAGCTGCACTGGGGTTTATTCCTAAGGATGCGCCACCGTTCAGTACTAAATGGTGGAACGAGATGGGTGAACAGTTGTGGACTAAAGCAGAGTTTGCACTGAAAAACGAGATCTCCATGAGTGTCCAGCAAGCATTGCAACCCGGGATGACCTGGCGTGATCGGCTCCTGGGCTTTGCCGGCATTGCGCGAGCACCGTCCAGCGCTGAACGCTCTGCTGTTGAGAACGAGATTATTCATACCTGGGTAGCAACCAAAGCGCCACGGGAACGAACTCGGGAGGCAGGGCAACAGATCGAGGCGAAACACAACTATCGTGTGGCACTCCTGAGCAAGGACCAGTGGAGCATCGATATCGCCCGTGAACAGATGCGGCGATTGGGGATCAGTGAAGACTCGATGGCCGCGATTGAAGATCACCTGGATGTCTCGACTGCTGAGAACCTTTTCCCGAAACTGTACCCGGAAGATCAGGAGCGGATCTTACGCTCGATGCACCAGGACGATTTCAGTAAATTCTATGACTTGGCGTCTGAAGACGTGCAGGACAAGGTAAGTAATTTTCACCCCTCTAAATGAACCAGGCAGTGATAGCCAAGTTGCGTCTGTTATGGGGCGAGTACTCGATAGTGACCGATTTCGCCGCAATGGGAAAACTTGTGCGTTCCAGTTTCACCCTGATTGAGTTCTCAAAAGCACCAAATGTTCTGGATGAATTAGAAAGAATGACTAATGAGCTGCAAAGGTATATACCATTAATGGGGCTCGAGGAATTTCTGTACTGCACCAGGGCAATTCAATATGCCAGAAGACAAATCCAGAATCGCCGAGGTAAGCGATACGCACTCGGACTCAGCCGGGAACTCTCAGCGGCCGACCGAGCACTCATTTGTGACTCAGGCCCTGCGAATGATCGAGCTTTACCTGGAGAAGGAAGCCAAGACGCTGATTCTGCTCTTGATGTTGATGACGCTCTCGACGATGACGATCCTTAACCCAGATCCCTACCCGCTGATTAAGGTGATGGCAATTGCCGTGTTCGCTCTGGGCGCCTGCCTGATCCTGTTAACCGCACGCAAAAAATAAATCCTACTTTATGGCTATTAAACCGGCGCAATCGCAAAAGACTAAACGAGGGGCAAAAGGCGGCAATAAACCTGGAGTCAAGAAACGCGGGATTAAAAAGACGTGATCGAAGTAAAGAGCGCCGGGATCTGGATATACCAGAGTGTCCATGACACCTACGGCACTATGCATTGCCGGCCGCGGATCGATTACAGTCATATCGTCAAACGCTTTGTCGATGGACCCTTTGAAGATATGGTACGCGATGGTAAAAATGTGCTCAGTGCGCAAAAGCTTGCCGTAACCCGACTCACAGAACTCTTGGCCGATCCTTCTCAGGAAGAGATGCGGCGGTTTTTGGACAAAGTGTCCTTTAGTACCGATTAAAAGTGCCGGCTACCTCACAAGCGCAGCGTGCTTTCCTCAATGCCACTAAAGGGCATGCCTGGGTAAAACGCCATCATTTCGACAACCGCGGAAAACTCCCCTCGCGCAAGCGTAAAAGCAGACGGCGATGAAAAAGCCTGTCCTAACCTCCACAGATGAAGAGCTGCCTGGCTGGGCGGTTAAACAAATAAGAGCTTTGTCTAAAGGGACCGGGATCAGTTTCAGTGAAATCCGCGATGCCGCTCTGGGGTTCGGTCTTTACCAATGCAAGGCTGAACTAGCCCCCGTAAAGCAGTTACTCGCCAGTGCGCGGACCCTGGCAACATTGGAACCGGACCAAGATGAGCTCAATGAAGTGGATCAACGACCTCAAACCGTGGCGACAAATCAAACCGGCCCTGGAGATGAAATATACGGAACGCTTCCCCCCGATGCCGATAGCGAAAAAGGCTCAGAGATTGGCTCCGTATCTGGAGCGTCTAACGGATCTGGACCAGATCCCGATGAACGAGCTCTTAGTGTTGAGACGCCACCTGATCATGTTGGCCAACGACGAGACCAATCTAGCGAGGGTGTGCTCGATCTTGAGGATGTTATTGTCACTAATCGAGACTGAATAAATCGTGAATCGGGTCAGCATAACGCACTCTCAAGTGTGCTCCGGAAGCGGTAGCATAAATCTTGCGCACCGTTTGCGCGACGATCTGGCTGTCATCGTGCCAGATGATGCCGATTAAGGCGTCCTCAAAGGCTCGCAGAAGCTTGGTGCAATCCGGCTTTTTAGTGGCGAACGTCAAGGTGTGCTTTTCGGTGAGCACCCCGGCTTTGTTGAAGTGCGCTTTGGGGCGTGGCAAGGCAAAGACCACTTCAATAGCAAGTGCATCAGTGAAGGGTTCTCTTCCCGCCATGGCACGCTTGCCAAAGTCGCTCACCACCGAACGCCAGAGCATCACGTAATCATTGGCATCAGTGACACGCACTCCCAGAGATCCGTCCGCTTTGCGAAAGGGAAACGCTCTTTTGCTTCCGCCGGCCCGCGGCACTCCAGGGATAAAGACGGTAAGGATCGGGGTCATAGCGATCTTTGCACCTGGGCTATAGCCAGAAAGAACGGCAGACATTGACCGGCCAATTGAACCACCCGTTCTTTATCCCGTGCGGATGGCCACGGATACTCAACTTTACGGCATTCTCGGCGTTAGAAGCCGCAAAGAAGTCAAAAGCGCCGGTCTGGTTCCCCGGATAGGTGCAGCAGCTATGCGCGTCTCCCGGCACGTTACCCCGGTGAACGCACTGGTAACAGTCGGCTTTCATTTGCCCGCCTCCCACCAGTATTTACCGCCCCAGAAGGTGTAGGTGCCCCCATCCACCGTGAGGACAGAGTTCATTAACGGGTGGACCGTATTGGTCCCGTCGCAAGGGCCGCCGACAAACTCTACCTCAGACCATGGCAATCCGTCAGAACTTATTGCTTCACTCATAAAATCTTAGGCAGGAAACTGTCGCCTTTAGGCGGCAGAGGAATGCCGTTCTTTGGTATCGGCCGGAAAGCTATCGAGCTTCTTCGCAGCAATGTGATGTCTTGAGCCTTCGCGTTCTGACAAAGGCGTTTTCCTGAAACTTTGTGCAGGCTGATACGGTCGTCTTTAGTGCCACCAACGCTCGTCAGCCCGTGCTTTGGATGCTTAACGAGTGAGCCGCGCTTAAATCCTTGGCTCAGCGTTCCACCATGACTACGGCGGACACCGCCTTTGGTTGGATTCTGCAAGTGAAGTGCGCGCCGCCTGAATCGGAGTGGCCTTGCGTGCACCAGTTGCATATTCTCCGGGCGTCCCTTTGCTGCTCCAAGTGCATCTTTTGCCAGCACCCAACTGTCCACGTTATGTATGTCAAAGCGCATCGACATCTTGTCACCGCAGCATTTGACCACGCCGAAAGTTTTTCGCAGTTCAGCCGTCTCGTGACCGGCTTTGAGAGTCAGTGTTCCGAGCTTTAACAGCTCTCCGTACATCCAGCTCTTGCCGACTTCCAACGGTGAGAAAGAGCTATTCCAGCGCCTGCCCCTGCCGTGCGTAGTCGCCTTTACGTCTTCGACCACGTACCCTGTGATCGGAAACATCTTTCGCAGTTGGTTAACCACTCGCAGCTTGAGCTGCCAACGTGCTTTGGTTGATGGCGGGATGCCTCCGCGTGCTCGATTCTGCTTGTTAGTTCGGTATGGTGTCTTGCGATTCCGTCGCGCTCGTCGCAGAATCTTGCGCGATCCCACGGCATCCTTAACCCAATCTATGGCATCACTGAGCACATTCAGATAGGTGTGCTCTTTGGAAGCCACGGTGTACGCCTCGCGTTTGCTTCCTGGATCAATCCCGACAACCACTTCGTGCTTATTCCTGTCGCTCGGCTCAAAGCGCAACCGCACACACCAAACACCATTGAGCCAGAACGGCGTAGCTTTGTGCTGTTTAACCCAACGTCTAGCACGCGACGCGCACGTCGGCATAAGTGGTTCTCCATCCAGTGCCAGGACAGGAACAATCACAGCATTTGGCAGTAAGCCCTTGCTGTGTAGGTGTCTGCAATCCCATCGACGCTGACGCTCAGAGGGAAGCCCGACTTGGGAAGCATCGGGCATATCTTTCGGGATACCACTCCCAGAGTGTTCAGTTGACTTCAAACGACCCAAAACTTCGCAGTCTTGAATCTTGTCCAGTCTAGTATCGGATTTAACTTTTCGTTGCATGCTTGGTTTGCTGCTCTAAAAAGCCGCCTGCTTTAGCTGGCGGTCGTTTACTTTTGGCTCGCCTCCCGCAGTTCTTTGATGAGCATGTTGGCAGTCAACGAATCGGTTGGGCCTGTCCAAACCTCCAGCGCGTCCGCCGCCCGCACTAAAAGCGGCCTCATATGCGCCACCGTACCTGATAGCTTCGAAATCACCGAGTCCCGCACATCGATCTGGCCTCGGAGCCGCCCTATTTCATTCAAAGCTTTTGAGACGGTCTGAAGCATGGTGCCTTTAAGCTTTTCAATTTCCAGATCCGTCATTTGCCCGCCTCCCGCAGCTCTCTGGATTTAAAACATTCCTGTCCAATTCGGCGCTCTTGGATCTCGTCATCCAGAATATCGGCTAACCAGACATTGCCAGCCTCTCGGCTTCGTTTGCGCCAATAGGCAATATCTTTGACTGACATCAGAAGGAGCAACTCGCCAAATGGGTTACGATCAAAACACACGTTCATTCCGCTCTCTTCTTTGATCATTTGCCCGCCTCCCGCAGTTCGGTGATCAGCTTTGAGCCTGTAATGGCTTGAGTGTCGTACGCTTGAGCTTCTGAAGGCAAATCATACATCCAGAAAGCCAGCGCATCCGCCGCACGGGCGCACAAGCTTTTGAGACTGCTTATCTCTATATGCTGTTCAACAACCTTGCCTGCCAAGGCTGTTAAAGTATTCAGCCCCGTGGCTTTAACCGCAAGTGGGTCTTCCTCGCTCATTTGTCCGCCTCTCTAACTTTTCCTCTTTTCTTCCCGCGGCAACCAACCGCGTTTGGTGATCAGTTTTTGCGCTTTGTCTAACAGGAATCGATCCAGCCTGCTCAAGCTCTCTAAATCACTTAATCTTAAATGCCGTCTGTTCTTTAGATTGTTAGTCCACACCAAGGCCGCTCCGCAGTTTAAACAAACGAGGATATCCCCATCCTGCGGCTTAGCGTTTGGCTGGTCAGTGTCTAATGGTTCTAGAGTATCTACCCGGTAGCCGCAGCATGGATTGGTGACCACCGGGTTACTCTGGTTTTTCCTCGCCCAACAGTGTCTCGACCACGTCAGTGGCTTGCAGCAAGGCGGTCTTTATATCGCACCCGTTAACAAACAGAGCGATTGCTATATCGATTCGCACCGTATAAACGCTTTTACCGTACAATGCGATAAAGTCTTTTTTGGTCATTTTCCATCCCCTCAACGTGCGGCTTCATCCAGGCAGAATGTTCAAACAGATATCCTTGGCGCATCTCTACCTTGCCTTGGATATGCAGGTGACATCGCTGGCAAAGGGCAGCTAAATTCCATTCCTGACAGTTGCTCTTGTCGTTATCCAGATGGTGAATCGTCAATGCGTAGCCGTTTTTCCAATCGTGAGGATGCCCGCAGCGTTCGCATTTATTTCCTCGAGCAGCCCGAAAAGCGTCTCTGAATTCCTTTGTCCAATTCGGCGGATACTGACCAATAAATTTGCTCATTGCCACTTGGATTGTTGGATCTGACTGAGCTCCAGCCAGCGTTTCCATTTACGCAATTGCCGGCGTTCCTGGGCAAGGGAGCGCATCACCCTGCCTAACTGCCAGCTCGCCCACACCAGTACCGCGCTCCAGATAAAGAGGATCACCGCCACAATGCCGCTCAGATGTTCAAAGACAGAATAGCTCATTTTTTTTGTAGGAATTTCTCGCTCTCTTTATAGTGAATCAGTTCGCCAAGCAGTTGGTCGATTGCCGCTTTAGCTTCCATCTCCTTAAGGTGCGGATGAATGTCTCGGAGTTCGCTGCGAAGTTTTGGCGCCGATAGAATAGCGGCCTTTAGAATGTTTTCTTCCGGCAAAATGGTTTTCAAAAGTTGCCACGTCTCTTTTACGTTGGCGATTTCCGGCATCTTGCGGGTTCGTAATTCCCAGCCCGGGATACACTCTGGATCATCGGCAAGCCGGTCCTGATACCAGCTAAGCCGGTCCTTGGCTATCTTGATAACGAGTTTCAGCTTGTCGATGATGGCGGCGCCTTGGGGTCCAATAGGCAGCGATTCCACCAGTGCCCCATTGTGGGTTTCAGCCAGCGCCAGAGAAGCTTTACAGATCAGGCGAGCCTTGCAATAGCGGCACCAGGGACCAGCTACTGGTTCAGATGGATTAGCAGGATCTGGAACTTGCTGGTAGGCCCGCACCACTTCGAAGATCTTGGTCTTCCAATTCAACAGCTGGTCAAAGGTGTATTCCCAGGTGCGATAGCCATGAAAGCGGGTCTGGACGATGCCAATGACCTTCTGGACGACAGGATACGATTCCCCCAACAGAATCGCGTAAGAGTTGATCTGGTACTCCCATGCTTCCCAGTCTGCCTCAAAGCCAGGCTTTAAATCCCCAACCACCCCAATATTGCCGGCTACCATAAAGCAATCGGGTTGCCCCGAAAAGATCGGAGCGAACCCGTCGCGGAGGTAAAGACGATGTTCTACCTCCCTTATTGTATGTTGCTTATCGGTTATATGCTTGCGCATTTCAGCTTCTAGCCGCGCACTTGTTTGTTCATAAGCATCCTGCTCGTCACGGGTTTGGGCTTCGCCGGCATGGACACGGGTGCCGCGCCGGGTAAAAGGGGTGGACTCGGCCGGGAGCAACCCTTGCCGCTCGGCCTCCAGCGTCAAGCGCCGATTGGCAAAACAGTTGCTGTCCCGGTAAAAACCTGAACCAGTTAGAACTTCATTCGTCATGGTAGCAATCCTAATAATATTCCCACAAGGAACCCCAGCATGAATGCAGGGGCGATGAACGGTATCCGGTCGCCCCAGCGTTTCAGAAACGCTATTCTCCGTGTCCTGGCGAGCTGGTCAATGATTCGTTCGACAGCTTGGGTGCCGTCTTCTAAGTCTGAGAATCTCACAGCTTTTACGCTCCTTTGGAGACCACCTTTAAACTCGGCTTAAAGGTTCGCAGCACTTCGTCCTGAACTTCATGATGCTCTTTGCAAACGTAATGCAGCACGCGCAAGACTTGATCGGGTTTGAGTTCCATTGCTTCAATTAACTGTTCGATTTCAGCTTGGAGGTAGCGCTGCATCCATAAGTTGATCACGTAGTTCTTGAGCTTGGCTTCCAGCACCACCATTGGATCGGCGTCTTTAGCAACGACAATGCTTCGAACACGGGGTTTGTGCATTTTGTTCTTAGCGCGAATCAGGCGCAAAGCCTCATTCTGAGACAAGATGTTCTCACTACTCACCGATTTTAAAAACTCTCTGTTTTCTGCTATCTGGCGATACTGGTAAACAACCGTTCGAGGGATATTTGGAAAATGATCCTTGATCCAATCTTGCCACCCACCATGACACCCCCTTTGGGTGACAAATTTCTCGCGCGTATGATTGAACCAGTCTCCGATTTCGCACATATCTTTAAAGACTTTGCGGATCTGACGGGTAATCCCCAAGTGCAGTTCGTGGATGTGCTCTATTTCGTTTTCTGGCACAGGGTTAGGATAGGGTTGTATCTCGATCTCTTTAGTAGGAATGCTGTCGATGATTCTAGGCGCATCATCTGGAGGGGTAGGATGGGGTCGTGTAACGTGTTTCATCGGTGAAATCTGATGCTAAAGGGGCACTATCATCAGCGAGGGGTAGGATGGGGTCGTATGATGTTGTACGACGGTGATCTTTAGAAGTTTATCGGTGATATCTGATTCTGGTTTTGCGTGTCAGCTCGATGCCTGGGAACTGGTTAGGCGTAATACGCTCTCCAGCTTTCTGCAGTTCTTTAACACGCTGATTGAGCCTTCCCTGGTCAATGTCCATACACACAAGTTCGTTGGGCAGTTTAGCGGCCAGGGAACGGTTAACAATTACCCCTTCCCAGTACTCTTCGGTGTCGATGCTTTTCTCTGGCTGTGGGGCGGCAGCCTTCGCCGCTTTTTCAAGCTGTTTAGCTTCTACTGTAGCCTGCCGCTTTTTCTTCGGGTCGTCCGTATATTTGGATTCGTTGTGCTTTTCCTGTGCAGCAGCTGCGAGGCGTTCAGCTTCCCGGCGTTCACCCTCAACAATCATGGTCCGCCAATCCGTAATCATTCCATCGATTCTGGCCTCGATTAGAATCAGCTTGGTCTGGATCGGCTCGGTAGCTGCCGCGATCTGGCTCAAAATATTAGTAAATGGTTGCCGGTCTTTTTTGGTCAGCTTGCGCAAGTTCTTAATGATCTCCACTACCAGAGCGTGCAGCGCTATGCACTCCTGGCATTCCTTCTGGTTGCGGATAGCCGTAAAATGACCGGCCAACTGAATCAGATCATCACAACATTTCTGTGAGGACTTGGTCAGGCAGATATCGGTGAATCTGGTAGCTACCAGGGTGGAGGAAGTTTCTGCTTGTCCGTTGCGGTAAAGTAGTTCTAAGGGCTCTTGGGCATCGGCATGGAGGATATTCTGGGGCATAGGGAATCTCTATTTTTTATTTGGGTTATAAAACACGGGTTGGTGGTAAAAGTGGCGTGACCGGGGTTCCTTCCGAATTGCCTGCCGTGTCTTGACAGGGGAGATAAAAGTCGCTGCGAACGCTCACCGGGTGTTTTTCACGGTGGATGTAGAGCACCCCGGGTGGATCAAAGCTTACCACCCGCCAGTGCTCACGGCTAAAGCGCTCAAACAGCAAGAGCTTTTCCCGCGGCTCTAAATCGTAAGCCGCAGGATTGACGCAATACGGACAAACATCATTAGAGGTGTCCAACCAACTGGTCCCAACGTTTGTTGATGGCGGTTAAATCGTTGAGCGAGACGTCCAAAAGGCCTGAGGCAGCATTCTCTATATAGTGCCATTCGAGCAGTTTAGCTAAAAACTTGCCCTCGCTCTTTTCTGCCTGGGCAAGCTTGGCTCTGATCTCAGCTACCAGCGGCACCTTGGGATCTGCTTGTTCAATGACCACCGTATCGGACGGTTCGGACGCTCCACCAGCTTCAAACGGATTCTCGTCAGGCTCGGGTTTTGCCGTCGCACCGGCAATCTGTTCAGCGGTAGGCAACCTCTGCGGCGGTCTCTGTTTTGCCGGACGCCCGCGGCGCCGGGGCGGTTCAGGGCCAAAATCGATCCCTTCATCTTTAGGCATAGCCGGCCAGGCAGCCGGTACGCCGGAAACCGCCGGCGCACCGTTGTCTGGTGTATCCGCGGGAGCAGGTCCAGACAATTTGGGGTCTTGCTGCTGCTGCTGCACTTTTGCCACCAAAGGTTTAAAGAGTTCGTCAATTGTTGCCGTCCCCTCTGCTAAAGCCGTGTACATGCCAAGCAGGTTCGCCAGGTCGCTCTGGGTAAAGTCACTAATCTGTTGGTGACCAAACGCGGCAAAAATCTGGGCTGGCACGATCCCGTAAGCACCAAAGGATTTAAACGCCTTCGATATGCGCGTCGCCAGAGATGCCACGTCCCCAACGGCAAGGTTGATCACCCGATCCAGAGCCGGTTGCCAGATCGCTCTAGGGACCGTCTTAAAGATTGCGTTACGCTCGGCTTTACTGATTGCTGCCAGTTCGGTGAGCACAAATGCGTCACTCGCTTTTTGCGTCACGCGTTCACTCCACTCCGCAGTGCGCCTGACGTTGTTCTCCAGGTCCCAGGCAACTGCCTGCGCTTTAACAGTGCGATTGACGTGATCGCTGGCTATGATCCGCGCAGCGATATGCATGTTGCCATAAACGCTCGCCACAATTTCACTAAGCCGCACACTAGGTCCCTGGATCGTCGTGCCGGCCCGGGGTTTAGCGTAAAAGCATTCCCGGGCAGTCTCTTCACTGAGCGTAGCGTGGAGAATGATCTGTTCAGTGATTGAGCGGGTATTTTTCGGTCGCGGAAATTTGCGCGCCGTACTGATCTGAATGTCGATCTCGGCTCTTTCAATCGACTCGAGTGCCGAGGGAGCTAAAACTTGTATCTGTTCTTCGTTATCCATTTCTCAAGCGTTTAAAAAGGTGGTTCTTCTATTCCATCCTCTTTTTCTATTTGGAGCCGGTCAATGACCCAATGCAATATTCTGGTTCGTTCCTTTTCCGACAGGGGTGCCAATAGCGTGAAAACCTCCGTCATCACGTTCAACTCCTTCTCGAGGCTGTTTTGTTCCACGTTTCACCGTCCTTTCGTCCACGTATTTGTGGAGTTCTTCTTCGCGAATCCTGATCAAGCTCCCAAAATAGCAGTGCGCCAACTCGCCTTTGCGAATCAGCTTGTAAATCAAATCCTTCGTAACGCCGGCCAACTCCGCCACTTCCTGTGGGGTGTACAGTTTCATTTTTACTCTCCATTCTCATCCAGAAATGGATCAGGGACATAATTGAAATACCGGTAGCTGCCAAGATCCTGCCCTGAACCGCTCCCGTAATTGTCGTGATAATAAATAAAGCTACCCACACGTTGACCGCTCCCAAAGTACCCGTTTGGCCCATACCAGTAAAAGTAATCCCCGGCCGTGCCACCGTGATAATCCTGGGCGCTTGCTGCACAAATCATCCCTGCCATTAATCCTAAGATTGCCATTTTCATTATTCGTTGATAAATTACGGGCGAATATGCAAGAACGCAATCAAAATAACAAATTGATCAATATCCAGCTACATATAAATGACGGCACGCTGTTCTGCGCCAGCGCAGATTGGGGTTGCTCGAGCTGGCACCGGGATGCTATTTCAGCCGTCAGTGAATTGTTCAGCCTGGCGATTCCAATTGCCCAATTAATGGTAGAAGGGGAAAAGAAATAAAAGGTCAGGCTTTATGAGCCGCGAACAGGAGATTGTGAGACGCCATTTTTATTACGCATTAGACGAACTCTCCGGGCAGTGGGTCCGGATGTTAAGGGTTCAGGAAATTGATTTTGAGTGGGCTAAAGAAATCAGGGGGCCGGTGGCCGAGGATAAACCGCGCACTTTAGACGCTATTTTGAAATTGCCCCTTTTTTTCAAGGAAGCATTTCTGACCGCCAACGCTCAAAGCCAGAATATCCCGTGAGGATTTACCATCGAAAAACGTGAACAAAGTAAGTTGACCGTAAACCTAAATTTCTTTACGTGTTTGCGGACAGGGATGTACACCAAATTGTTCTCACATATTGTGGCCAGTTCGATCTGGAATGAAGACGATAAAACACGCTTAGTTTGGATCACACTCCTGGCTCTGAAAGATTCCAAAACGCAAATTGTCAGAACTACTGCCGGTAGTTTGGCGCACTTGGCTCGGGTGAGTCTTGTGGATTGTGTTAAAGCTTTGGGAAAATTACAAAGCCCTGATCCTGATGGACTCGAGCAACCTGAACAAGGTCGCAGAATTCGTCCCATCGAGCATGGCTGGTTGATCATCAATGGGGAAAAATACCAGAACGAAGGAGGGAAACATGACCGGCGCGAGTATCAAAGAGAGTACATGCGGCTTTATCGCGCACAGGGCAAAGAAAACCCAGAAAAGCGTAAAGGTTTACGTAAACTAACGTTAACAAGTGTAAACAGTGTAAACACTAACGAGGTGACGAGAGAAGAAAAAGAAAACGTGGTCAATAAAGGCAAGCCGCTCAATGTCGAAGAGGTCGTCGCGTATTGTACCCAGAATCTCAAACTCACCACAAACGATGGCAAAGCACTTTGGGAACATTGGCTCGGTAACGGTTTCACCAATGGCGGCAAACCAATGAAAAACTGGAAAGCTACCGCCTCAGTCTGGGAGAGACGCAAAATCTTTTATCCAAGTTTCCAACCTCAAAACCAATCACTCCGATGGAAAAAATAGATATTATCCCAGCCGCAGTCAGAACCATGAAGTGCTGCGGGTGCTTCAAGGAACATCGTGTCCTCCCACAGGCTACGCCGGCCCTGGCGGCGATTGCTGCCGGGTACCAGGGCAGGATCTACGGCGAGCTGTATTGGGACTACGTCACCGACTGCCAATGCGGCCAGCGCAGCTGGGACCGCTTCAAAAGCAAGGCCAAGTGCCCACAGTGCGGCAACGCAATTTTCATGAGCCGTAAATATCCCGCCGGTTACTGCCAAACTTGCCACCAAAAACCTGATACCGGTGATGCGAGAGGGGCCGTGGAAGAATGACTCTTTGCGATCCCGTTACCTCGCTGATCACTGGCCAGCGCCAACCATCGCACACCGACGATTTCGATATCCTGGCCTACATCGGCGGCCCCAGACCCCGGCCTTGGCCCCAGAAATGGATCGAGTGCGGGTTATGCAAAGGCGATTGGCCAGCAACCGCTTACCCGGGCCCGGGCGGCAAATGGTTCTGGCCTAGTATCTGCCTGTGTTGCGCCGACAGGCTCCAAGGCACCCAGACAAAACCCTCTGCCCAGGAATCGAAGGCAATTCGCTTATGATTGAACTTACCCCAGCCGAACGCGCCTACCTTTTGCCCCGGATCAGGGAAGACCTCGAGTATTATCGGACCCTGGTCGCCAGCTCTAAAGCCACCCAGGCAACGCAAGCTAAACATCGCGTGGTGCAAAGCCTCTTTGACAAGCTATCCGCATGAAAAAAGCGCGCCAAAGAGAGCCGGCTAGCTCAGGGCGAACACAGAACACCGAGCTCCCTTACCGCAAGGCCCTTGAACGTTGCCCCCTGCGGCGAACCAGCCGCTCCACACTCACCAACCCACCATTGCGCTCCGCATCCTTGTACTCCCACCGGGGCAAAAAGGCGCCGCCCGTCATCGGGTCAAGATACTCAAAAAACCCTATTCGCTTCGCCAAGGCATCTTGCGCCTCTTGCGCTGAAGGGTAAAAAGCAGTCTCAACCTCTTCCCCGCGTGCCCCACACCAGAGCGCCCGATAACGAACTGTAATCGGGTGCGGATGCAATTGGTTGCTGATTATTCCATCGCCATCGACACTCATAAAGCATTTGCCCCGTATTTGTCCGTTTGTTCCACTAACCACTTGATCCTGGTGTCTAAGAGCGGATACGGCTGTATCCCCTGCAAAACCCGCAAGGCCTTAACTGCCGTATCCTTGCGGTTAAACGTCCGCGAAATCGTTCGCCCGTCCCATTCAATCGTGTAGAACGCCCGCCCAAAATCAGGCTGTGTCCGCACTATTACTGTAATTGTTCCAACCAGCAATTGTTGTGTCTTTCAGCTAGTTCTCTTTTCGATAAAGGTTCCCTGCCTCTAACCCCGTCAGGTATCCACCAGTCTCCAAATCTATCAGTTCTATCTCGTTTAATCCGCTCTCGGCTACCCACCTGGCGTAGGCAAGAGCCCTTTGGGCAGGTTCGCTCACCCCTGACCCATCACCAAAGCCAACCACAAATTCGTCGTGTGAACAGGACCAAGGCATAAAAAAAGGGAAACAAAGCGGTGTACGCTTCGCCATCCGGTGTAGTTGGTTGGAATCTGCGTGGCGCTGTTCTCGTGCAAAACTTCCACAAGCCATTCGACACCAACCTCTGCTTAGGCCACTGGCAAAAGGGGCAATTGGCTATATGACAACGTGTTGTGGGTGGCAGAGGCCAGCACTTTAGCGCTCCCTTTACCGTATCCACTATGTCCTTGCGCCTTCAGCGCCGATAAAGCTTTCGCCGCTATGCTCCCTGCTTTTTGTGTCCCATGCAGCAATAAGGCAAAACTCCGTTCACTCCCGTACGCATGACTGTCATCATGATCAATCTCCAGCCCTAAGCGTTCCGCCTGCTCAACACTGAAAACCACCAGCGCATACTTCAGCTTATACTGCTCGATCATTTGATCGTGCCTACCACCATGACTCGCTGTCAGCTTGAAATTTACCGGAACGTTTTCGCGATTGTCAACCCATGTCCGGACGGATTTCGTGTACGCGTAGAATGTCATCTTCGGATGGAGAGCCGCAATCCGCATCCACGCCTTGAAATAATCTACGCTAAAGAAATCCCCTGAAACGTGCACGCGAACTATTCCCAGCCTTTGCTGGGAGCGAATCGCTAATCAGCGTGACCATGGCGTCCTGAGATTTGCCACGAAGCAAATCAAAGTTTCCCCATCGACTCTTGCGCACACTCGGATAGACCGCCTCCTGACTCGCCGCAAAACACCGAAACTCTCCTCTTCCACCATCAGTTACCTTCCCACTCCCTTTATCAGCCTTCGCTAAACAGCCCAAAGCCCCAGGACAACTCCACCCTGCCGGTAAACTGAACGTATGCACTCCCTTACCCAATTTCGCATTCCCTGCCCCAAATACCAGCTTCTGGCAGAGGGCTGCCTTTTGTGATGCAATTAATGTCATATCCCTCACTATCTATAGTAAGTATTCGCCTGTCAACTAGAGATTGTGACAAGAGAATAAAAAGAGCCCCAAAGCTTAAAAACGCTTCTTACTCAAAAATCGAAATAACCAAAAACGAAATTTTTCTCTTTCAGCTTTCTCTCTTTCTGAAAAGCTCCTCAGGCCCTCCTCTCCCCTGGGTCTCGTTTCTCTCGACCCTCCCAAGCTAAGATTGCGATGCTCATTCGCATCGCTTTCACCGCGCCTCCTTCCTTCCCCTCTTCCTCCCTTCACTCTGTGGCTCGCCTTTGTCCTCTCACTCTGTGGCCCGCTCTAATCCCTGGCGTTACTACCGTTGATTTTAAAAAAATCACCGAAAAAAAACAGACCGAAACGTCTTCGATCTTCCAAGTGAACGAGGATTCTTAGGCTTGCGCGGGATTCGGATGCTTTCCGGGTCAGGGGATTATTAAGGGGAGTTTGGAGGGATGATGTCAAGCTTATTCGTAACTTTTTTCACTTTGACCGATTAGTCAAAAGCTGCACTTTTTACGCCCCAACTGCGGGTGTCTAGCGTAAGTCGTTCAGAATCAACGATTCCTATTAGAGATGACCAGTCTTGTACGATGTTATCGAGAGGGGGCTACCCTAAGCAGTTGTCCCGGTCCCCCCCCGGCCTGGCGGGCTTTTGAGCATGAACCGAGCCACCATCCCGCACAAACTTCACGGGGCCGGCCATCAACCCCGGGGGACGCCCGAGCAATCTGACTGGAGGAAATTTTTCTGGTATGGTAAGAGGGGAAGAGAGAGGGGAAGAGGATTGATGGGTTGGTGTTGGATAGAGTGAGACATCAAGGCATCGAGATTGAGTGTATTTCGGGACAGTTACTTAGGGTTAGAGCGAGCCGGTGTAAGTGAATGGGGTGGGGCCGAGTTGGGATGCGTTATTGGTAGAGATCCAGTGGGGTAAGAACTGGAGTGGGAAGAACCTGGATGTAGAACAGGCGCGAGGGAACCCGAAGAAGCAGTGAAGGAGGGGAGAGAGGTGGGGCCTGAGGAGGCCTTGATAGAGGAGCTATGGGGGTTGCTTGAGGAGGAAGTGGGTAGAGGAGGAGGAGGAGTAGTGGAGAGAGTAGCGACGCGATTTGAAGCGGTTCAGCTGGGTAGAGTTGGGGTGTATAGTAGGGGGATTGGCGGTGTAGGGGGTAAGTGCGGCGCGCTCAGGGGAATCAGTGTCCGATGCACTGGGCAGGGCCGAGTTGGGATGCGCTGGTGCAGGAGAAGACTTTTGAGCCTTTTATTTCGGTGCAGGAGGATACCGTGATTTGTACTTTGATGAACCTTGTGGCGGGGAGGAGGAGTAGGGCCTTAAGAGGGATGGGGACTGAAGAGGCGATCAAAGATATCTGGGGAATAGCGTTCGATTGAATCGGAGCGTTTAGGTTTAGGGTAGAGGTGAGGAGAGTTTGGTGTTGTGGGAGAAGGGTATTGTGGGGTAAAGAACCACTCGTGGTCCAGAGGAGGAGGGGAAAAGTCGCTTGAGAGCAGGATAGCCTGGCGATACTCGCTATAGAAGTAAGGGTAATCGGAGAGTTGGTGCCAGGCCCAGCGGGCGCGGATTTGGTCTTGGATTTGGAAGGTTTGAGGGTTAATGCCTGCGGAGGTGAGGCGATTAGCGAGGCGTGAGAGATCGGCACGATTTAATTGCCAGGCAGGTTTATGGGATTTTTGATCAAAGACGAGGACTTTACCCAACAGGGAGCCGGCCATTTGGAGATAGAGTTTGGTGAAGGGGGTTTTAGGGCGAGCATTATCCCAGAGCAGGTAAGCGCGCATGAAGCGAGCGACTTCGAGCAAGGAAGTAAAGTTGTAGGTAAAGCGGTCGTGGCCGTAGTGGGCGCGGCGTTTACGTTCGTTGAGTTCTTTAGGGAAGTAAAATTTAGCTCGCGGGTTTTCCCATTTTGGCCCTCTCATAGAAGTTGGCGCGGAGGAAGGCGCCTTGGGAAGAGGCGTTGAGGAGAGCGGAGAGTTGGGCTGGGGTGACATTGTGGTAAGAATAGGTATGGCCGGAGTGGAAAGTTACTTCGAGGGTGCGGGTATTTTGGTTGTAGAAACCTTTTTTGAGGTTGGAGCTTTTAAATGTAAGGTTCATTTGAGAGGTAACCGGGCCATTCTTTTTTGAGGATGAAGGTGGCATTTTGGAGAGCGGATTCTTTAGAGATAGCGGAGCCTAATTCAACGACGACATCGTAGTGGCCGACATGAGTCATGCGCGGGGAGAAAGCGATAGCCAGTTCCCATTGACCCTGGACCCTGAGCAAGGAAGCTTTATTGCCGTTAAATTCCCAACGCATTTGAAGGGGAAGAGCAGTGAGTTTTTATGCCTGCGGAACAAAGTTTGAGTGAGGTGCTTAATTTAGACGCATTTCTGTTAATGTGCGTCAAGTTAAAGATTTCGTCCAAGCGCTATGGGCGGTGTGCGCTGCGGCCGATTGCGACACAGCGCTACCTGATCACTGAGATTCTTGAAGCGTTAAAGGCTGGGATACATCAGTTTGTGATTTTGAAGTGCCGGCAATCGGGCACGACCACGATATCGCTGGCGTTTTTATTGTATTGGATGCAGCGGCATAGTGGGATGACAGGGTTATTTGCGATTGATTCCGACGAGAACCGGACCAAACAGAACCTGGCGTTTCGCATGATGTACGATGCGTTAGCGGAAGCCGGGGATGACTGGTGTGTGCCGCGGACTATTGATGCGCGGGAACTGGTGGGATGGGCCAACGGGAGCAGTCTTGGGTTTGACAACGCCAACAAACGCAAGAAAGGCACTCTTGGCCGCTCGACCGGGCTTAATATCGGGTTTTTTGACGAGGTGGCGTTTTGGGATGATCCCAACAGTTTGGTGAGTTTAAAGCCGTCGATCGACAACTTTAACCCGAACCGGCTCTACATTTACGCGAGTACGGCGAACGGGTTTAACCTCTTTCACAAGATGTGTCAGAGGGCGGAACAGAGCAGGGCGATCCGGTTTATTTTCATCGGGTGGTGGCGGCACGAATGGTATCGGATTGAGCGGGACGACGCGCTTGGGGTATTTGAGGCTTACTGGGACGGGACGCTTAGCGGGGATGAAGAAATGTGGGTCAATGAGATCAAGACCAAATACGACTTTGATATTGTGCCTGAGCAGATTGTCTGGTGGCGCTACATGCTGACTGAGGAGTTTCACGATGATTTAAGCGCGCTTAAACAGGAATACCCGTGTCTGCCGCCGGACGCGTTTCAATATGGGGGTTCGACCTTCTTTGACCCTGAATCGCTGCGTTTAAGCACGATTGAGATCAGCTCGCCCTCCAGTTCCTATTGCCCTCGGTATTTCAGGTTCAAGTTCGGAAAGAACTTTTTAGAGACGACTGTTGAGGAAACTGACTCGCGAAGCGGCAAATATCACCTGGCAGTGTTTGAGCCGCCTCGAGACGGGGAAGGGGTGTTTTACTCTATCGGGGTGGACCCGGCTTATGGGATGAGTGAGACCAGTGACTACGGCTGCATCCAGTTGGTGCGCTGTTTTGAGGACGGTATGGAACAGTGCGCTGAGTTTGCCGCCAGGGGGTTAAATACCAAACATCTTGCTTGGGCGATGTTATACCTTTTTGGTGCTTACCATCGTCAGGACGGGACGCCGAACGTGGTTTGGAACGTGGAAATCCAGGGAGGCGGGGCCAGTGTGATCGACGAGGTTGAACATTTACAGGCTGATGTGACCGGGTTTTATGACAAGCTGGGACTGGCTTTCGACAGTTTACGCGCTTACGCCTACAAGCGGATAGACAGTTTAAGCCCCAATTACACGGCTAAACACTTTAACCAGAGCGCGCTTACCCGGGATCAGGGATTGCACCACATCAAGAGCTATTTTGAATGCGGGCGCCTGATGCTTCACTCGATGAATCTGGTCAACGAAATGAGTTACATGATCAGGGGACCGGGCGGTTACATTGAGAGCAGTGACGGCAAACACGATGACCTTGTGATGGGGCTCTTAGTGGCAGTATTTAATTATCTCGACCCTATCCGCTATGATTTAGAAGGCAGCGGGTGCACGATTGGCAAGTGGATGGACGAACGAAGTCTCTTGCTTAAGGGGGCAACTAGTGATGATCTGTTATATTTAAGGGTCAAAGACTGGATAACCGAGAAACGGGATCTGGCACGTGAACGCGAGGAAGAGCTCAAAAACCTGATTAGCGGATGATCATCAAGGAATGGCGCTGTAAAGAGTGCGAGCTTGAATTTGAATCGCCACTGCCATTGTGTCCCAGGTGCAAGCGGATCGCTAAACGAGCGTTCAGAACCGCACCGCACATAGGGAGTGTCAAAGCGCAAAACGTGGATCGGATTTTAAGTGACGTGTTGCCGGCTCAGAACTTGGCTGATTACAGCAATGCGACCGGGTACCCGAAACCAAGCTTTGGCGGGATTTACCAGTCTGAGAGCGGGATGCGAGCTGGGTTTGGACTGGCTAACTTGTCTAAGCTGATCCCTGAGTTGCCCAAGGATGCGCCACTGATGAAGATGAATATCAATACCGGAGCACGCGAAGCCGTTGATGTAGAGAGTTGGGCGGCTAATCTGCCTAAAGCAGTGAGTGCCGTAAACGGTGTGCAGATTGGGAAAGCCGGGGCAGGTCTCTCTGACCGGACCCAGATCGCCGGCAGATACAAAGGATAAAGGCTTTTTTTATGTCAACGCCGATTTTTTCCTACGTCAATAATGTCGCTAGCAATATCGCGATCTGCACCATCTTGGCGCCTTTGCCATTCGGGGCCGGGGGTGGGGGACTCCCACAAAATACTCCGTTGCA
>Ga0306922_10001161_pt1 | contig 23313 bp, 24 predicted proteins | sample sta12Cox44000082_FD_203758 | JGI IMG/M metagenome (GOLD analysis project Ga0306922, IMG submission 203758) | Lab enrichment of tropical soil microbial communities from Luquillo Experimental Forest, Puerto Rico - statoxic.12C.oxic.44.000.082 (v2)... | ecosystem: Environmental > Terrestrial >... | reverse complement strand
CACGCGCAGCCTTTCGTCTGGACCGCCACCGCGGATTCGATCTTCGCTAAAGTTCAACGACTATGTGAACGTATTTCCGGGACAGCACACTAGCTTCTAGTCAAATAAGTCCTTCTGTTCCTGCGTAATCATGTCCCATAAGGGCTGGAACTGAAACCACCCCGCTTCGTGCGTCCCTACGAGTTGCCGTGTCGCCAGTGCGCGCTCACGCGTGATCAGCACCGGTTCGCCCGCCGCTTGTGCCAGCATTTGCGCATGGCAGCTACGATCCATCGTAATGAACCACCATACGGCCTCATCCACTGTCTGTCCTACCGTCAAGAGCCCGTGGTTTTGTAGGATGGCCGCCTTGCAATTCCCGAGCTCCTTCGCGATCCGTTCCCCTTCGCTCGTCTCGTAGACGACGCCCGTAAAGTCTGCAAAGACAACGTGATCCTCGAAGAATGCACACGCGTCTTGCGTGATGGGGTCGAGGGGGCGTCCGAGCGACGCCCAGGCCTTTCCGTATAGCGAATGGGAATGTGCCGCCGCGACCACATCCGGACGTGCATGATGGATGCTCGAATGGATAGCGAATGCCGCAATGTTAACTGGATGTTTACCTTCAACCACTTGGCCGATCGCGTTCACCAGAATCAAGTCGGAGACCCGAATGCGCCTGAAATGCATGCCGAAGGGATTGACCCAGAAGTGATCCGGCCGCTCCGGATCGCGCGCTGTAATGTGTCCTGCCGCGCCCTCGTCGAAACCGAACTTGGCAAAAAGGCGAAAGGCCGCGGCCAGGCGTTCCTTGCGGTGCCGGCGTTCTTCTTCGACCGTTGCGAACCTCGGAATTGGGGGAATTTTAAAAACGTTAGCGGGTGCGGCAGCCACACAATACCTCGTCCGAACAGCTGCATTATAACAGCAGTCTGAGAAAGTGGAGAACGGCCTCGCGCCGGTGGGCCTCTTAGGCCGGACCACTCGCCTGTCTCGGCGCGCGCAGGCATAAGGAGCGCGCCTAAATTAGAGATGTCACCCTTGACTCATCCAGTTCCGATACGATTGGACGCTGAACAAGCGGCTCTCTCGGGTGCAAAGCTTTGAGGAATTCCTGTTTGATGGCCAAGTCTTGACGCCCGTTCGTTTGGAGGTATAGCTTTTCCGCAATTGTTTGTTCCCCTTGTGCTGTTAGTTTATAGCTTGCCTCATGGAGATAAGCCCTGGGAACCGGTTGCACAATCGCTCGGGACTTCATCGAAAAGAAGACGATCCGGAAACTGAGAGTCCGGATTCTCCCATTTGTTTTTCTTCTCTATATCGCTGCCTATCTCGATCGGGTCAACATTGGGTTTGCTGCTCTGACCATGAACAAGGAGCTGGTGATCACCAGCCAGCAGTACGGATTGCTCAGCGGCATTTTCTTTTTCGGCTACGCCCTGTTCGAGATCCCGAGCAACCTCCTACTCCACAGAATCGGGGCGCGAATCTGGATGGCGCGCATACTGATCATGTGGGGAGCTGTAGCCGCACTGACCGGTTTCGTGTACACGGTGCATCAGCTTTACCTCATGCGTTTTCTGCTAGGGCTCGCGGAAGCCGGTTATTTTCCTGGAATCGTTTTATATCTCACCTACTGGTTCCCCCAACGCGAGCAGGCACGGGCGATTGCGCTGCTCCTCACAGGCTTCCCGGTTACGATGATACTTGGGGCTCCGGTTTCCGGTCTCATCCTGGACCATGTCCATTGGCTGGGACTCAGTAGCTGGCGATGGCTTCTGATCTTGGAAGGTCTCCCCGCAATAATCTTAGGTTTTCTTACTTATCTTGTACTGCCGAGCCGGCCCGCGGACGCCAAATTTCTAGGCACGGACGAAAGGGAGGCGATTCAGGCTGAAATGGGGCGCGAAGAACAGCAAAAATTGAAAGAGCGCCACTACTCCGTGCTGCAGGCGATAGCGAGCCCGCGCGTCTGGCATCTGGTTTTGATTTATTTGGGGATGACGGCCGGCACGTACACGCTGACCCTGTGGGGCCCGCAGCTGGTGAAATCACTGTCAAGCCTCTACTCGAATAGCTTCGTCGGACTATTGGTTACGATTCCCAGCATGACCGGTCTAATAGCGATGATTTTTGTTGCCCGCAGCTCCGACCGCATGATGGAGCGGCGGTACCATGTCGCAATTCCAGCCGTCCTGGGAGCAGCCGCTCTTTTTCTGCTCAGCACCGCTCCGGCGCCATTTTACTCCATTATCCTATTGTCAGTTCTGGCGCTTGCCGTTTGCAGCTATTATGGCCCCTTCTGGGCAATACCCAGCGAATTTCTAACGGGATTTTCGGCTGCCGCAGGCATTGCTTTGATTAATTCAGTGGGGAACCTCGGTGCGTTTGCCGGTCCATACGCAATTGGAGCAATCGCTGCGAGAACGGGGAATATCAGGTCGGGCTTGCCCGGTGTTGGAGTCTCGCTGCTGATATGCGCCACGCTCGTTGTGCTGCTCCCCAGGAAAGCACGAGCCGCGACGAGTTGACGGCGGATACCGTGTCACCGTGCTGAGGAATCCCCGCCGCCCCCCCCGAGGGTGACGAAGTTACGGATTGTTTCTGCCGACGCAAGTCCTCGGGGGGAAAATGCAAAAAATTGAAGCAAAAATCGTCGGCAGCATCGGGCGCGTCCGCAATCGTCTGTCTCCCGTGTCTGACAACTCGGAGTGGCCGCAAGTGTGCCTAGTTTTGTGCCCACCACCGAGCGCTACGGAGCGCTACCGGCATTCGATGAGTCGTATGCAACTCTCAGTGTACGCAGCACTTGTAGCATTCAGTGGTAATGGTAGTGGTCCGTGTAACTTATTGATTCTTTGTGCGAACAATCTTCGGGACCAGGAGGTCGATGGTTCAAATCCATTCGCCCCGACCACTCCCAAATGGTCCGGCCCGGACACATGGGTTACACAACGTACCTAAGGACATGGGTAACATTTAACTGCGATTTCGTCCGCCCCATAATGCATCATCATGGTTCCCACGGATTGAGCGCTTGAACGGGTATATGCGCAAAGCCGCCCACGTTTCGTGAAACGAGGGTTAGGTCATGTTGAATAGCTGTTGCTGCCAGCAAAGCATCGATTGTAGATATTGGTTTGCCTTTTGCCTTGGCGTTCGCGGTGAGCAATCCCCATCGATCGGCGACAGCAATATCAATCGAAGAAGTCTCTTATTTCAGGACCGAAAGAAACGAAGGTAAGTGCCGATTGATCTGTTACCAACAGGGATTTAGTGCTCCTAATTGGACTCGCGTGGGCGACAATTCCTGTGCTAATCCTCTCTGCGGACAACGTGCATTATGGCAGACAGCAACCTGCTTGGCTTCTCTTGACAGATCCTCCCAGGGCAAATCCGTGTGCACAGTGGAGACGAAAATTTGGTTGCCGCAGTGATCGCAATCGTAGACTACTTCCACGGTCCGCACAGGTTGGCCAGTGAGGAGCTCGCGCCTTCGGGGCTCATAGGGACGAAGATCGCCCGGGGATTGATTGAATCTCATCCCACAAACGGGGCAGGTTACATTAGCAATACTCTCTGGACGAATTCGATTCCTATCCATCATCCAGAAGAGAATGAAGTCTTCGCCGCACTTCGCGCACCTGGTGATAAATTGGTTCACAAGGCACTTTCCAATATTGGCTTTGGTGCCCTCTACAGCATGGGAAGTGCTGGACTTTCTTACGATGGCGACCACGGCGCCGTGTACCTCTTGATCATTCTTTTTGCTTTGGAGATGCAAACGATTCCTTCAACCCGTGCCTGAATTCACGTCCGGGTCGATGCGTGCAATTCCGGGAACAACAGTGAGGATGAGTTTGTCGCCCGATGGGCGGCCAAAGGAAGGGCTGGGGTCCTCCTTTGGACGGGGCGGCGCTCCCATTCGGAAGCTGCGAATTCACGCAGCTTAATCCGAAGGCTGGGCCTTCGCGAGGAACTTGGTCTTCCTGGTGTTCGCCAAAAGACAGAGTCTCCGCACGCAGAGTGCGGTGACAAAGGAGCAAAGCGTTTTTTGTTCGGATCACCAGCTCCTTTCTTCACCCCCTTGTTCGTGAATTAGAAGACCTGCACCTGCGATGCTACGGAGAATACCGCAAGTCGTGCAGAGGTCAATGGCACAGAGGTGGTGCGGAGTGGCACGAACGTGCCATAGAAAGTCCTTTGCTATTCGAGAAAGTCCGCGATTCTCCACAAGTTGGACTTTCAGGCGTCAACACTGGTTTCTGTTTTTGCGCCGGAGGCCGCGAACAAAGCCATGGCTTGCGCGATATCGGCCAGGAATGCTTAAGTAGGTATCCGTTAGGTCCCTCCGAGCAGCGAGGTGAAGTGAGGCGCGATGTTGTGGCGTTTCCGGATCTCAGAGGGAGACTTTGGCCGCCGGCTGCGTGCGTCTTCAGGAGCTCAAGAAGTCTTTCGCGAAGAGAACTGGCTTTGCGTGGCGCGCGTCGCTCTCGCGGTGGGTTGTTACGCTTGGACTCGTCTCCCCACGACCGAGTTGGCCCAGCAAGCTTGGCGAGTCCAAGGTTTCCTGAACGCCTACCTTCTCTATAGTTTCCTGATTCTGTTGCTGCTACGCCTGCTTGGTGTTGCCGGGTTCGCCTACTGCCTAACGACGCTGGCGGTCGATCTGTTTTTTGCCGGAGCGGTCACGGTATTCTCCGGAGGCCCGGGAATCCCTTACGGGGTGCTGTGGGTTTTCATCGTGATGACGGCCGCCTACCGCGGGAGTCTTCGTGAGACCAATCTCGCTGCGACTGCGTGTGCGCTGCTCTTAGTCGTCGAAGGCATGGTATGGCGACTGTGGCCACACTATTTCCAAATGGCAGGGGAGACCGATGTCAGTATTGATCGCCTGATGTCGCGCGGCGTCTTTGTGGTTGTCGCCAGCCTGCTGCTCGGCTATCTGACGGTGCGAGAGAGGAGGCTGCGCGCCGAGAGTGCCTTGGTGGCAAGAATCTTCGGGCATGCGCAAGTCAGAATGGACCAGGCATTAGGGGCGCTGTTTGCGGAGATTGCACCACTGTATTTGCCTCTAAAAACACGCGTAGCGTTGCGAAAAGGGAACGTTGAAGAGGTTCTCTCCTGGGAGCCGGAGCACCCTCCGAAGAAACTCCCACTCGGACCAGTCAGAACGGTGTTGGCATTTTCAAAGTTGGAGGCGGCTGTCTTTTCCGTTCCCGCACATACGTGGTATTTCGCGCGAAACTCACAGCGGCCCAGCCGCAATAGCAGCGTCCTGGCATTTGACGCCTTTGGGCAAACGCTGCGCGGGTTGTCTTCCGAGGACTTGCATTCCTGTTTTCCAGCCAGCGAGTTTCCGTCTCTGATGGTGAGCTCCTTTTCATTCAGCGAGGCATTGAACGGAAGACTGATTCTGGTCGGTCCCTCGCTCCACGTGGGCAGCAAGGAGGCACTACGTTTTCTGCAGAGCATCGTGAAGCAGATCGGCCCGTTGGTGGAAAACATTTATCACTCAAAGGATATTCGCAAACAGGTCGAAGATCAGGTGCGCGCCCGGCTCACACGCGAGCTGCACGATGGAACCATCCAGTCTCTGCTGAGTGCTGACATGCAGATTGAAGTTCTCAGACGGCAAGGCTTATCTTCTCCGGGCGAATTGGAGAAACGGCTAGCCGCTCTGCAGTCGCTCATCCATCAACAGGCCCTGAACCTTCGCGATCTAATCGAGGAAACCAAGCCCTTGAACTTCAGCCCCCAGGAACTGCCGGATTTTTTGGCGGAATTGGTCGCAAGATTCCGGCGTGAAACCGGTATCTCTGTCCGTCTCGAGACGGAGCAGGACAGCATCGCGCTGGCGCCGAGCGTATGTCACGAAATTGTGCGTATAGTTCAGGAGGGGCTCTCGAACGTAAGGAAACATAGCGGAGCGCGAAATGTGGTAGTGAGTTTTCGGACAGGCGAGAAAGGACAAAGCAAACTCTTGATTGCGGACGACGGCTTGGGATTTGGGTTTCGTGGTATGGCAACCCAGACGCAACTCGATGCAGCACATCGCGGTCCCAGCGTGATCAAAGAGCGTGTGCGCCTGATCGGCGGCGAACTGACGATTGACTCTTCTCCAGAGCATGGAGCACGGCTGGAAATTACGATTCCGGATGGATTCCATGGCTGAAAAGTCCGCGAAGATTCGCATCTTGGTCGCCGACGATCACCCGGTTTTCCGTTATGGGCTGCGAACATTGCTTGAGTCTGAACCGAAATTTACGGTCGTTGGCGAGGCGGCGGACGGATCAGAGGTTGCCAAATTGACGAGCGAGCTAAAACCAGATGTTCTGATGTTGGATCTAGCTATGCCTCGGCTCACAGGAATGGAAGTGCTGCGAGAGTTGGCATCCACCCACGGCCAAGTACGGACCATCGTTCTGACCGCGGCCATCGAAAAAGAGCAACTTGTGGAAGCGCTGCATCTAGGCGCTCGGGGCATACTTCTGAAAGACGCCGCCATTCAAACAGCTACCAAGTGTATTGAGAAAGTGATCACTGGAGAGTATTGGGTCGGCCATGAAGTTGTGACGAGCCTAGTCGACTATGTTCAGACTTTGAAGCGAGGCGCGGAAGGGAAGCCAGCACAGAAATTACTGGAATTCACACCGCGAGAACGCGAAATTATTTCTTTGATCATTACCGGCCTCGTGAATAAGGAAATTGCGGCAAAACTTGGCCTGAGCGAAGACACGGTGAAGCATCACCTTTCCAATATTTTCGCCAAAGCCAAGGTTGCGAACCGACTGGAGTTGGCAATTTGGGCGATGAACCAAGGATTTCCTTAGCGACATTAGCAAGGAGCCGCCGCTGCGAACAGTGGAAATATTCGATTGGAGGATCAACTGTCTCTTCACCGCTACAGAGCCCGGGAACTGTTGCACCAGGCGGTGTTTTGCAGTCCATTGCTACCTGTATCGGCTGAAGTTCTTCGACGACATCAGGCCTGGACGATAGCAAGCTTTCTTCTGCGAGCCTAACCTCCAAGGCATATTCACCTGCAAGGCATTATGAATTTCGACAGCCTAGTTCGAGACCAGGAGGTCGATGGCTCAAATCCATTCGCCGCTACCATTTCTAATTTGTACGGTCCGAATACATTTAAAGGCTGCAGAGTCTTCTCCTCCAGATCGATATAGCCGAGATCATAGTCCATAAAGCTGACTAGCCACACGCCGTCGTCGACTTCCTTGATACCTACGGCTTGACCCGCAAGAGAAGTGCTGAGATTGATTTTCTTCTTCGATCCCTCCTCACCCTGAAAAACTCTCCATTGAGTTCAGGTTCGTCAAAACGCAAGACTTGTTTGCGAACGACAACCTCGCTATCGTGGCGTGCGAAAAGCAGCCGTTCGAAGTGAAGGAATCATGAGCAACCAACGCCAACTGTTCGGTCGCCGCGAACTCTTTAGATCGTCCGCGGCCCTCCTCGGCACCTCTCTGCTGGTGACCGATGCGATCGAAGGGTATCCGAAGGGCGTCAACACAAATTCGCGCCCCTCTGACCTGAAAATTGTGGACCTGCGTGTGGCAACCATTGTAAAACCCGGGCCCAGCCCTTGCCCTCTGATTCGAATTGATACGAACCAGGGCGTGAGCGGGCTCGGTGAAGTTCGCGACGGCGCCAGCCCAACGTACGCGCTGTTCTTGAAGAGCCGTCTTCTTGGCGAGAATCCTCTACAGATCGACAAGCTGTTCCGCAAAATCAAACAATTCGGCGGTCATGCACGTCAGGGCGGAGGAGTTTGTGCGGTTGAAATGGCCCTGTGGGACATCGCCGGAAAGGTCTACAACGTTCCCGTTTACGCCATGTTGGGCGGCAAATTCCGCGACAAAATTCGCCTCTACGCCGACACAGAAGAATCCAGGGATCCCAAGATTTACGCGCAGCGGATGAAAGAGCGCAAAGAGGGCATGGGCCTGACTTGGTTGAAAATGGATTTGGGAATCGAGATGGTTGCGGGCACGCCCGGCACCGTCACGAACCCCACGGACATAAACCAATGGGAAGCGCATCAGCTCCCACATCCTTTGCTTGGAATGGAAGTCACCGACAAAGGCATTGCAATGCTTGAGCAATACGTTGCCGCAGTGCGTGATGCCGTGGGCATGGAAATTCCTCTTTCCATGGATCACCTCGGACACCTTGGCGTGAAATCCATCATCCGGCTCGGCAAAGCGTATGAAAAGTACAACTTATCTTGGATGGAAGACGTCATTCCCTGGAATTATACGGAATTGCTGAAGCAGATTTCCGAAGAGAGTCCTACGCCAATTCTCACGGGCGAGGATATCTATCTAAAGGAACCGTTCCGAGTCCTCTGCGAAAACCACGCTGTCGGCAAGATTCATCCGGACCTTGCCACCTCTGGCGGTATCCTTGAAACGCACAAAATCGGAGACCTGGCCGAAGAATACGGAGTGGCAATGGCAATGCACTTCGCGGGAACGCCTGTGTGCTGTATGGCGAACGCCCATTGCGCCGCGGCAACCCAGAATTTCCTCGTTCTCGAACACCATTCGCTCGACGTGCCGTGGTGGTCGTCGCTTGCCCAGGAAGGAGTCAGCAAGTCCATTGTCGAACGCGGGTTCATTGAAGTGCCTGATCGTCCTGGCCTCGGCATAACCCTCAACGAGGACGTAGTTCGTCGGCATCTGGCGCCAGGTACCGGTTATTTCGAACCTACTCCGCAATGGGACAACGAGCGCTCGTGGGATCGCCTTTGGAGTTAGTCTGAAGCAATCGGCTTCTAGCTTGCCTCTCATCCTTATATTTCGGGCGGCGTGAGTCGCCTTGAGTGCTGGGCTGTGGATAAGTTTTTGTCGCCGAGGACGCGCAAGGTGGTAGGCTTCCTGACCAAGAAATTCGCTTAGGGAAAGGTTCGTGTGGCCACTGTTACTCCTCGCGGGGACAGAGCTGGTCCGTATACAGGCCCGGAATCGCGGCGCAGCGCGCGCAGCCACGAACCGGTTCGTCTCATGATTCTCGGCCGAGACTGTGCGGGGAAGCCGTTCCGCGAAACAATGTCCACCGTCAGCTTGAGTCCCCATGGATGCTGTTATCAGTCATGGCATAACTCACCGATTGGCGCAACGGTCGAACTGCGGCTGACAGAAGGACTTATGGACAAGTCGCCATTGGTGCGTGCCAAAGTCCGCTACGTACGGCCACCCATGAACCGCAGCGAGTTATTTCAGATCGGCGTAGAGTTCGACACTCCGCCAGGAAAATGGCTCAGTTTGCCATTGGAAACTGTTTGGGAACATCCACGCCATGTGGAATTGGCACTGAAGCCTGAAAGTACTTCCGCTGCACAGGAGGAAACAAAACCGCCCGCAGAGCGTCCCCTAGCCATCGCACAACAGGAACTCGCCGTCGCAGAGCGGTTGACAATCACCATAGACAGGCTCGTTGCGGAGCTGCAAGCGCCGCTGCAACGCGCTGCCGAGACTGCAGTGGAAGCCCGATGTACCCAGCTTGAGGAAACTGTGAAGCGCAGCGTGCAGCGGGATATTACGACGCGGTTGGACGAGACGGTTCGGCAATTGCGGTGCATGATTGAGGAGATCAGCAGGGCAAACGCACGGCAGGGGGAATCGTTTTTGCTGCAGCGGCTCGAACAGATGATGCGCTCGTCAAAACAAGAAGTCTCTCGACAGGTGGACGCTCGCCTTGAGGAGTTGCTTGGCAGCTGGGAAGATCAACAAGAAAACTAGGCCGAAAAAGACCAGCCAAAACACCTTTTGGAGCCAGGCAGCAATAGCCGTCGCGTGCGCTGCGAAGCTGCATGGCATCCGTCGCCACCAGGCTGGACGACCCAAGGCTTAGCGACAGATTCGGCACCGAGCAGCGCGAAGCGGTCTCTGAGCCAGCAAGGGGAGCGGTGATCCCGTGGCGGTGCCGGGCAGCGATTCAGTTGATCCGCCAGCATGTGTGCGAGCACTTCTACCTGCGCGAAATGCGCGACCCCTGAGCGCACGGTGCTCAGCAACCGTAGCGCATACGTTCTCCAGCGCAGATACGCGTCAGCGGATAACCATTCCTTGTTATAACTGAATAGCTAAACTGTCATCGGAAGATATCTATAAAGTTGACTGTTGGCCAAGTTCCGATGTGCCGGCTGCTATGAAAACGGATGGTCTATCTCACTGCCGATCGGCTGCTCGCGGATTTCGACCATGTGGAAGCCCGTCCGATTATTCTTTGCATTTGACGTATACACATAAATGAGAGATCCTTACACATTGGGAGGTGTCGGCATGCGCACAAATATCGACATTGACGACCGCTTGATGGAAGTGGCTATGAAGAGCACAGGCGCGCGAACCAAACGGGCGGCCGTTGAGGCAGGACTGAGGCTCCTGATTCAAACCAGAGCACAAACTTCCGTCAGAAAGCTGCGCGGCAAAGTAGCGTGGGAGGGAGACCTGCAGATTTCAAGGCTTGGACGAACCGCGGGCTAGCAAGCTATGGTCATCGTCGACACGACGGTATGGATTGACTATCTAGGGGGTGTTGACTCAAAAGAGGCCTCGTGGTTTGAGAGCGAGCTCAAACGCCAACGGTTTGGGTTGACTGATCTCATCCTCTGCGAAATCTTGCAGGGCGTGCAGAACGAGAATGTTGCACGACAAGTGCTGCGCCAGCTCTCGCTGTTCGAGATTTACAATACCGGTGGAACAGACTTGGCCGTCGCTGCAGCGAGGAATTTCCGACTGTTGCGCCAGAGAGGACGAACCGTCCGCAAGACAATTGACGGACTCATCGCCACATTCTGCATGAGCCAAGGATTTTCACTGCTGCACAGCGATCGTGATTATGACCATTTTGAAGAGTTTTTGGGACTTTCCGTGGTTCACCCCTAAAGCGGCTTCAGTCTTTTCAAACGGGCATGTGTACCATGTGGACCAACTGACGGCAGACTTTGTAGAGCGTGCGAGCCGTAAGTGCGACACCCGCAAGGCTTTAGAAATCTCGACTGCCTGGTTCGGGACCAGGAGGTCGATGGTTCAAATCCATTCGCCCCGACCGCTCACCAGGGGTGCGGTCCGGAGACATCCTTTACAGAACGTTCCGAGGACATACTTTACACCTTAGGACCAAAAGGGTTGTTTTGAGGCTGCAGAGTCATCTCCTCCAGATCGATTTAGCCGAGATCATCGCCCATAAAGCTGACTAGCCACACGCCGTCGTCGACTTCCTTGATACCTACGGATTGACCCGCAAGAGAAGTGCTGAGATGGTTCCGAAGCTTCGACGAAAAGTCCCTGAATGCCTTGAGAATATCGCCTCAGTCATTCTTTAAACGAAGAGTTACCGGACGGCCGTTTAGCCGATACTGAAAATCCGTTCCAAACAATAAAACTTGGTTGGGTCCATGTCGCTCGGCTCATCCACAGTGATCTCGATCCACAAAGCGGTGTAGTCTTCAAATCTCGACGCCCATTCCTCATCCCGACCAGTCAACAAACGGCCGACCGTTGCACAAATGGTCGTTGCAGGCCCGTCTTCGACGCGAAAGTAGCGTAGCCTCGACCAACCTTCAGGAAGCCGAGCGGTCAGGAAAGCAAAATGGGGAGCTTCTGGCGGCTGCTGAACTTGAATTTGCTATTGCTGGTCCCCGCTTGGGCGCATTTTCTTGACCGCTTCCTCTGTGGGTGATAGAACCAATGCAAACTTTGCACCTAGTCGGCCCCTTTTTCCCAACAGCACGGACACTGAGTGCCTGCTCGCAGCGTCCGAGCTTCCACAACTGTAGTACGCCCCGGTGCAGGCAACAAACTTTCATGGAGAGAGTGAAACTATGAAGAACCGCCTGCTTTTGTGCTTTATTGCGATCCTGCTGTCTTGCATCTCCGCTGTCGCACAGCAATCGCAACAGCAGATGCAACCCCTCACCTTCTGGTATGGATACAACGTCAATCCAGGCAAGGAAGATGAGTTCCTCGATCTGGTAAAAACGGTCGGCCAACCGGTTCGCGACAAACTCATGTCCGATGGAGTCATCCTGGCCTGGGGAGTCCAGTCTTCCCTGCTTCGCGTGCCCGGCAACTCCACCCATTTCATTTGGTACGCGGTTGCCGATTACTCTGGCGTTGAAAAAGTGGATTCCGCGATGCGTTCGCAAATCGGCAAGCTTACCGAAGAAGCAAACAAGTCCGGCGCGGCAGCCAAGAAAGGCCAGAAGACCGCCGAGGCTCCAATGGCGCGCCTCGCCCAAGTCGCGGATCTGACAAAAGTTCATGACTTTCTCACCCGTGATTTGGTGATTGGGCTCTCGTCCGCGGCTCCCGCGGGAGTTCTTCCCTTCTCGCGCTACAATTTCGTCAAGGTGAAGCCGGGTAAGGGCAATGATTTCCGTAAGGCTTGGGAGAAGTACAACAAACCCGTATTCGACAAACTGCTCGCTGACGGCGTTGTGCTCGCTTACGGCCTCGCCGTGGAGGAAGTCCGCACCGAGGGAGACTTTACGCACTTCGCGTGGTACGACGTGAAAGATCTCGCCTCCTTCGACAAAGTGCGCGCAGCGTTCATTGCGGACCGCGACCGCCGTTCCCAGGAAGAACAGGATGCCTTGACACATCTTTTCGTGAGCCTGGTCGACGCCGACGCCTCACGCTCTGAAGTTTCCCGCTCCTTGATCTTCCACGTACCGACTCCCAAATAAGCCACACCATCTCAGTACATCCGGAGGGCCGGCGACCGAGCAGGCCCCCCTCGTGTAATCTACGTCCGTGAGTTCTTCAGCAGGCCGAGGTACAGTTGCACGGAACCTTGGCTAAGAGAGCCCACGGGACGCGCATCGTCTAGAAGCGAGCCTTTCGGGTGCGGATGTTCGGAGCGGTATTTCCTAGGCCGGTTCCATCGTCCCGAAGCGCAACATCATTGTTTGGCGAACCGTCGAAACCGATCGCCGGATTAGACGAGGTATCCGCTGATGCGCGAGACGTAGACTCGAACAGCATCAGCGTTTTTGGCGCTTGTTCTTGCCAACGCCAAATACTCCTTCCTGGACGACTCTTAGCGGCTTGGAACCGGCAAAACCGGACAACGAGGTGACCCCAGGCCCGATTCGTTGACTCGCCTCACGTCTCAACCTAAGATGGCGGAACAATGGCGGAAACCCCGCAGATTATTGGCCGGACCATCTCTCACTACCACATCCTTGAGAAATTAGGCGCCGGCGGCATGGGCGTTGTCTATAAGGCTGAGGACACGCGCCTAGGCCGGTATGTGGCACTGAAATTCCTTCCCGAGGATATTTCCCAAGACTCCCAGATGATTGAGCGATTCCGACGCGAGGCGCGCACGGCATCTTCATTGAATCATCCAAGCATCTGCACCATTTACGATATCGGGAATTTCGAGGGGCGCCCCTTCATCGCCATGGAGCTGCTGGAGGGCCAAACTCTCAATCATCGCATCTCCAAGAAGTCTTTGGATGTCGGCGATATCTTGGACATAGGCATTCAGATTGCGGATGGATTAGAAGCGGCGCACGCCAAGGGTATCCTTCATCGAGACATCAAGCCCGCGAACATCTTTCTGGTTGATCGTGGCCCAGCCAAGATTCTGGATTTCGGCGTGGCGAAACTCACCGCGTACCGGCAGCCCGCGACCAACGCCGTCAGCGAGTCGTCCATTTCCACGCAAATACACTTCTTAGACGAAGAGCTGCTCCTGACTACTCCGGGCGCGTCAATGGGTACGATCTGCTACATGTCGCCTGAACAGGCTCGCGGCGAAGAGCTGGACGCGCGCTCGGATCTCTTTTCGTTGGGCGTGGTGCTTTACGAGATGGCTACCGGCGTACTCCCATTTTCGGGCCCGGCTGCCGCTTTAGTCTTCGACAGCATCCTGCATTCATCACCGACTCCCGCTACGAGAGTGAATCCCACTTTGCCGGCGGCCTTGGAGAATGTTTTGGCCAAGGCGCTGGAGAAGGATGCCGAACTGCGTTACGCAACGGCCACGGAACTTCGCTCAGACCTGAAGCGTGTCAGGCGCGATTTGGATTCAGGCCGTGCTGTACGTGAGACAACTTCCTCGCCGTCGTCCTGGAAGGTAGCCGCGACCCATCCGGAAGTGAACTCCGATTCCGTGGTGGTGGCGGGCCTGGTAAGGCGTCACAAGAAAGCCATCGCTGCATGGATTTCAGGTGCGATCTTGGCCGGCTCAGTGTTGGTCTTTGTTCTCTATCGCACCCTTTTCCGCATGCCGGCGCCGCCGGCCAGCTTGGAATTTAGCCGTGTAACGGGCAGCGGTGACGTGCAGCAAGCAGACATTTCACCAGACGGCAGGTATGTGGCCTACGTGCAACAAAGACCGGGAATGCAAACCGTGTGGCTGAAGCAATTAGCTACAGATAGTGCAGTCCAGATCGCCACAGTAGGTGCAGACGTTTGCACCGGTTTGGCGTTTTCTCCTGATGGCAGCTACGTCTATTTCGTTCGTCAACAACTCCAAGCGTATAGCGGCGATCTTTATCAAGTGCCCGCTCTGGGAGGTAGTCCAAGAAAGATACTGGGAGGGGTCTCCGGGTCGCCGGCATTTTCACCCGATGGCCAACGGATCGCATTTCTGCGCGACACCCCCGATGGGGCGAGCCTGCTGACGGCTTCGCTCGATGGCTCCGCTGAAAGGGTGTTGGCGTCCTTCAAGCCGCCCGAGCAGATTTATCCCTTGCGCGTTGCATGGTCTCCCGACGGGACACTCGCCTTTACCCGCGTTAACCCCCAATGGATTCTAACGACCATGCGGGAAGGAGGTCCGCTCGAGTCCCATGCGCAGGCCCATTGGAGCTTCATTCGGGATTTCGCCTGGGTTCCCACCGGCCATAATCTGGTCTTGGCGGGCGTTCTGCACGCGGCGCCGAAGTCCAGTCCAGAACAGATTTACGAAGTCTCGAGCGAAGGAGACAAAACTCGACAGATCACCCATGACCTCTCGACCTATGCGGCGGTCCGGACGAGTGCCGACGGCAAAGCACTGCTGGCACTGCAGGATCAAGTCCTTAGCACGGTTCAAGTCGTAACACCGGGCAAAGAGTCGGAAGCACATTCGTTGAGTACGGGAAACGAGAACCGCGACGGATATATCGGTGTTGCATGGACGCCAAAAGGGAGAATCGTCTATCGCTCGGTTTCCAACGGACGCGCAGATCTCTGGGAGATCGAACCTGACGGCTCGGGTGCCCATAGGTTGACCAACAACACCACATCATGGGCTGCAATGGAACCGGCCGTCTCTCCCCGTGGTGGCTTCATGGCCTTCACCCGGGAGGACTCGAGCCGCAATGCAAACATCTGGCGGACGGACATGGACGGTGGCAACTTGAAGCAGCTAACTGAAGGCGAGGACGACTTCCGTCCTGCGGTATCGCCGGATGGTCTGTGGGTGGTGTTTAGCAGGCGGCAAGGAAGTAAGTCTGTTCTGATGAAGGTTCCGAGTGGAGGCGGTCCAGTGTCGGCGTTGACCGATTACAACTCCTATTTTCCGTCGATCTCCCCAGATGGCAAGTGGATCGCCTGCTGGTACTTTCCAGACCCCAATCGGCCTAGTGCATTGGCGATCGTTCCTTTTGCGGGCGGTCAGCCTGCCAAAGTCTTACCGGTGCCCGACACTAGCGGTGGCGACTTGCATTGGACCCCCGATGGCCACGCCGTTGCTTTCCTCAACCGCGTAAACAGCGCAGTCAACGTTTGGGAACAACCAGTAGCGGGCGGCCCTCCGAAGCCCGTGACGCATTTCACTTCGGACATCATTTTCTTTTTCGATTGGTTCCAAGATGGCCGTCTGGTCCTGTCACGTGGCAGCGAACGGTTTGACGCGGTGCTGATCAAGAATTTCCAATGAGTGGCATGACGATTTTGTGCCGCGCAAAGCGACATCTACCGCATCCGAGGCATTGACGCGTGCTCTTGCAACTTGCGTTCCAGGTAAACCCGCCATGACAGGCAAGCGATGAAAAAGTCTCCAGCGACAGAATCCACGCCCAGCACAAGAGAAAGGAGGCCAACCAGTTGGGAGGACGAATAAGCAATTTTGCCGTTATCGGAGCAGGCGTTGCCGGGACTTATATTGCGTTGAGGCTCGCGTGTGCGTCGCCCGACCTCGTTCGGAAGCTAATCCCGCAGCAGCAAGGCAAGCCAATCATTCAATTATTTAATGCTCTGAACAGGCCAGGCGGTCGACTGTGCTCGCCAAAGATGCCGGGCATGCAGTTCTTCGAAGCGGAACTCGGCGAGATGCGTTATGCGGGGACGCAGATTCTAGCCTCAAATCTGGTACGTCATTTGGGCCTTGCGCCGAAAACGATCAGCTATGTCGTGAACACTACCTCGCCCTCGATCGGCGCGTATGAGCCAGGATCGAGTGCGGGAACAAGGTCATCATGGCCGCCAACGCTTCCGAGCGGCGTTACGCACTATTACGTGTCGCCCTCCGGAAGCGATGCGAACCGCGGTTCGCAATCGGCTCCGTGGCTTACGATCAACCATGCTTCGCATGCCATTCCGAGTGGCGCGGGAGCGGTGGTGCATGTTGCCGACGGCACCTACAACCTCACGAGCGCAACGTGCATTGTGAGCACTCGCAGCGGGGCAAGCGTTTCCGCGCCGATCGTGTTTCTTTCGGACACGCAATGGGGGGCGAAAATCAACGGCGGAAGTAATTGCCTTACGATCTGGGATATCACGGGCGCGTACGTAAACGTGTGGGGCTTCGACATCACCGGCGGGAAAACCGGCGGCACGGGCTCGACCGGGGCCGCCATTGCCGCGGTGGGCGGCGGCGGGAACTACGACATCGCCTACAACCGCATTCATGACCTGGCGCCGGGCCTGGGTGCCGCAGTGAATATTTCCCCCACTAACGCGGGTGTGTATACCGGCGCGCCGTGCAATTTCCACGACAACGTTGAATTCAACCTCGCGCAAGGGAAGCTCGAAACCTTCGGCGATTACGGCCTCTATAACTCATGCGGCGAGGGGAACGTCTACAACAATTTGATGTATAACCTGGGGAGTTTGGGAGTGCACAGCTGGCACGCGGCGGCGAACCAGCACTATCACAATAACACGCTCTACAACGTGCATTACGGATTGCAGATCGGCACGGGCGGTCCCGGCGGAGTGGCGAGCGCGTATTTCGATGTGACGAACAACATCATCGTGAACGGCCACCACGGCATCTACATCGCCGACCAGTGCCCCACGTATTGCGTTTCGAAAAGTTCGGTGTTTCGCAACAATCTTGTGTACGGCAACGCTCTCGACTGGTACTACAACATGAACGGCGCGAATACCACGATCCAGGCGCAGGGCATGGCGGTCACGGGAACCGTAGCTGGCGATCCCCAGTTTACAAGCGCCGGTTCCGACTTTGTGATTAAATCGACGAGCCCGGCGGCCGCCCACGGCTTGTATGACAGCTCTTATACGCCGCTCAAGGATCTCCACGGGGAGGCGCGGCAATGATCGCTACTTGCGGGTGGCCTGCACGTCGAGCAGCGGAAACAACTCGCATCCCCCGGCGCCCTTGGCAAAGGGTGCTGATTTTCTCTTACCTTGGTGACCTGCTTCTCATTTTTCGCGCACGCGAGGATTGCGAACTAGGTTCTTGAGGGATCAAGTTCCACGGCAATCTAGACGAATTTGTAGCTGAGAGTGCATCCGAGTACAAGAGTTTTCTGCCAATTTCCAAACCTCAGCCACGACATGTTCCGCTTCGCCTGACCATCGACCTCCTGGTACAAACGTTTGTTTCTCCGGTTGCTTTCCTAGGGTTTTCGATCCACGCGTGGTTTCCTACCCATCTTGCCTCTGCTCGGAGGCTCTGATTCTACCTAGGTGGCGAGTCTAGTTTCAGCGGGGTGCACTAGAGGACTTCTTGTCCGCGTCTTCTTTGGACCACTGTTGTTTCTTCGCCTCGATGTCTTTTGGGGAGGGCGGATAGCTTTTGAAAGCGTTCCTGATGTTACCGTCAGCGGTCTTCCAAATCTTGTCGGGGTCCGTGTGGATGATCTTCACGCTGGCGAACATGCGCCAGGCGAGATCGCGCGCTTTTTCGTCAATGAGTTCAATGCCGAGCGTGCCTTGGTGGGTGGTGGAATAGTCCATCGAATAGTAGACAAATCCCCAGTGATAACCGTAGTAGGGACCGTAGACACCCCAGTTGGAACTCCCCGCCACATTGACGTCTTTCTGACTGTTGACCCAATAGCGCACCACTAAGTCCGGATTTTCTTCGGGCTTCACCTCGCGAAGCCCCTTGCCCGTCAATTCGCGAGTGACGGCGCGGTGAATCTGGTTGTTAAGCTGATCCGGATTCAACTGCATCCGGACGAGCTGCTCGACGCCACCGATGAAGGCAAAGGTTTTGAATTTCGAGAAATCGAGATTGGGATTGAAATCGGTAGCGATCTTGGCAGCTGTCGGAAGGGCGGATAGCAGGAACAGCAGCCCGGGGAGCAGCAGCAAAAGCTTCCGGTGATTTTTTTTAGCCTGATCCATTGCATGGAAAGGGAGGAACCTGCCAGGTATGGTTGTTCTTGAACGCCGCAAAGAGACAGCGATATTTTCCGTCATTGTAGCCAAGCGTTGCCAGGTCATATAGGCGATCATGTTCTGAACGCATCGATGAATCTATTAGCGCGCCCAGAGCTGTCTTCGTTCTCAACAGGGGTCTGATTCATCGAGAGTTACTTAGCCGTCAGACTAGGACTTAGATTTGTTGACTGGCGACGCCTTGTCCAGTGTAGAAAGAAGCTTCTCGGCGCTTGGCGGCGCTTTAACGGCGCCTTCAAGCACGATTTCTTTCGCTTCGATTTTCTTCCCGTATAGATCTTTGTTTGCGTCGTTGTCTGGACGCAAAGTGGATCCAGACAGAGAGAGCCCTGCGAACGCACCGCGAGCCCGCGAGTAAGACAAAATGTCCGCCCTCAGGGTGACATCCGTTTCGGCCGAGGCTGTTCGTCCGACGGGTCCCGCAGCCGCCGAAGCGTCACCGCCAAGTTTGACCTTGCTCGCGAGAATTCCTGAAGCGGCTCGTGAATTCATAAGTAGAAGAATAAAATCGGTGGCCTCGCCTCCCAATTGCAAACCGGCACTCGCGCCTTCCAGAGCCATCATCGTCGGTGCACCCCACTTGCCCTGGAAGTCCTTTCCGCCACGGCACGTCATGACACCTCGTCCATAGCTACCACCGATTCCGATCGCAAATTTCTTGACCGATGGCAGCACGACCACGCAGTCAGCCTTGTCTAGCACGCTCTGCGGTATGCTGTCTGGGGCAGCTAAGATTTCCTTCATCACTGTCCCAGATTCTTCGACCCGCTCCGTTTCCTTTTGCTGTGCGTACGTTGGTAGGGCCAATGCGGCCACCAGTCCTACACCTATCCATCTACTTCTCATAGAAACTCCTCTCCGCCGAGGTGTCCCGAAACCGCAGGGTTGGCTCGCTTGTCGGTCTGCAAGGTCCTATCTGTTCCGCACGACCCCCCTGCGGGAAAGCGCTCTAGTGTGAAATAGCGTTGTCTTGCAGGCGACTGGTAATTCTGTCAGCTATGCGACATTTAGGGATTGGCCGCTGACTTGATTAATTCTCTCGGCGCCTCATTCGACGGCCTTCGTTCCTCAGGATCACTTCAAGAAGCTGCCAACGGGGTCAGCCAAATTGCGGCCAAGGGATTTCTTCAAAATATCAACCCAATCCTCGGTTTTGTTGTCCCACATCTGCGTTCAGGCGCGGGCATCCAATGGGGCGTCCGGGGAATCGTCGCGGAATTCTCCCGCTGAAACTTCAAACTTGCCGTCGGTCGGGCACACCAAAGTGATAACCGTTTCTGACGCAACTTCAATGACTCTTGTTTCAGGCGGTCGTTGCTGCCCCTGCAAGAATGAAATTGGAAATCCGCATTGTGGGCAATGAACGAACGAGTGTTCGCCAAGGGTTACGAATTCCATTCGCAGACACTATTCTGAAAGTCGTGGGTAGTCAACGCTTCATCCGGCGAGTCATTCATCACATCGTTATTTAACGCCCGAAAGATTCGCTTCTATGACCTTGCCGGATTCCAGCTTATCGAGATTGTGTTCGCACCATTCTTTTAGAGCCACTTCGCCGTGCACCGTTCTGTCCGGCGCTTTCACAAACACTAAACTCGGCTTTTCGACTCCGTTAGCGAACACACGGTAATAGACATTGGGTCCGTCTTGTCGGACTTCCGAGATTCTGACTGTTGGTGGTTCTGGCATACCAGCCCTCTGTAAAAGGCTTAGCGTACGTGCTCTAAGCGAGCCGACCAATACAGCGGACAGCCTATGATTTCGGCTCGGGCTGCTGTTGAGGCAGGACTGAGGTTGCTGATTCAAACGCGGGCTCAAGCCTCGATCCGAAAGCTGCGCGGCAAAGTAAAGTGGGGGGCGATCTGCAGACTTCAAGGCTTGGGCGAACCGCGGGCTAGCAAGCTATGGTCGTCGTCTATACGACAGTCCGATTACCAAACCTATTGGATGACCCGGGAAGAGACCTCCACTGTAGCGCCCGTACGGCAGGACATCATTTGGGTGTGGTTCGTTGTTTCCTCGTCGAACGCCCTGTGATTCACGGTGTTCCTACAGTTACGTCATGCTGAGAGCGTTTGTTATTCCGGCCCAACTTCGGCAATACAAACTCTTGCAGAATCCCGGCGAGAGACGTTTCACCAAGTCTGATCAACGCTTGTGAGAGTACGAATCCGCTCCCACTACGATCGTTCGCGGGGAGATAGAGAGCTTGAAGTCCTGCACCGGCGAAACTTCCAATCACATTGGAATAGTTCGGTTGCCAGCGTCCGTTATCTCCTTTGCACCAAACCGAGCTGCTGATTGCGCGGAGAATCCTGGATCGATTGCTGCCCGTTCCTTTGTAGTAGTAGCGGGGATCCTGCTTGAGAAGCGAAGGCATGACGGCGCCGCCGATAAAGGTGGCGGAGAAAACGTTAGCGTAAGTCGCTCCATACCGTTTTGCATAACCTTGCGCTCCCTGCCCGTAGTCATGCCAGCGATCTGCGGCCTGGTCTATCCCAGCCAGGACGCCGACTCCGGCCAGCGTGACCGGATCAGTTGCGGACTTCCAGGCCAGCTCGAATTTGTGTTTCGGAGCGAGAGGAGCCGCGTCATCGCGGTAGGTGACATAGAAATTAGGGATCAAGCCAAAGACCCGCTGTTTTTCTTGTTCTTTGATCTGAGCGGTTGCGAGCACATCCGACGGCAGAACTCGCACCTCGGTTACCTGAGTGGGAATGACCAATACGACTACGGGCGTGACGTAAGCTTCCCCGGATCCAAGCGTTACCGACAATTGTTGCGATACCAGGCCTGGCCACGAAATCATGAGGGTGAACTGACCTGGAGGTACACGGGAGAAAGAAAAAAGACCATCTCCGTTCGACGTTGTCTCGAGATCGGAAGGATCGTTCTCGCGCGTGAGCTTCACTACGGCTCCGAAGATATTGGCTCCGGACTGGTCAACGATTTTCCCGCTAATGCTGCCCGATCGCTCCGCAGCAGGTTTCTGCGCGGTCGGCGCATTGGGCCCCTGTGATTCTGCCGAGGCGTCCGGGGTCAACCGGAAACCGGGAAGCTTCTCTGACTGCGCGCTCGGGCCGCAAAGAAACACGACTAAACACAAACAAAACGAGCTCTGCACGAAGCGAATCAAGTTCCCGTCCCTGAAGTTCATGATCCAAAATCCGACTGGTCCCATTATTGCGCTCTATTGCATTCCTCGGCCCGGTTTCTTTTAGATGCGCCTGCGTCGTCATATGGCGCACTTATAATTGAGTATTTCCGCTTGGGCCTGGGTTTGCTACGCCATGTGCAAGGTCGGCCAGCGATGACTCGCGTGATCGTCGGGGATGTGAATATTCTCCGCGGGGAGCCGGTTTCCGTGGACCGGGCGTTCCTTGCAAAATACTGATTGATCCTTGGGGCGTGGCGAAACCTTCGATCAATTTCAGGAGGATATAGTCGCGTCTACATCCTTCTCGCGCGTACGCTCCTATAATTCTTGTCAGACTGGCACCAAGCCTTGCGACGCTCAGCAATTCGCCTCTTTCGAGTGAAATGAGTCTACCGAGAACCCCTGCGACACAGCGAGCGGAGAACTGCCATCCGCCAACTCGATCCGAATATCCCCAGTTTGGCATGGCGGTCCTGGCTGAGCACTGATGGTCGCAGCGACGCGAATCTCCGCCGCACTCTGCTCCACTAGCGTAAGTCTGGCCAGAGCTGTCGCTCTGCAATAACCGCGATCTTGTAGAAATCCCCGTACTCTGACTGCTGCAATTTGGTTGGCAAAGTCGGTTAGGTAGTCAGCATCAGCGCCGCCGCCAAACGTAAGGCTCCCTACCTTCCCCGAGATTTCTTCTTGAGCTTCGGACGAAATGCCACTTGCCGCGTCGACCTCGACGCCGATCACGCGCACATTGACTTTGACCTCGGGCGGCTCCGGGTACATCTCAACCATATCTTGGGCGCGCGTAGGGTATGGCAGACATTTCTCCACTCTCCCTGGCAGTTCTGCGATGGCCGGCGCAGCAAACAGCACCCAGAATGCCGCGAGCGAAATTAAGTCCTTAGCCGGCATAGAGGAACATAGGTCCCGCCTTCGACAGCTATCAAGATGCTTCATTCGGAGCCATCAACGGGAACGCCCCACCGCCTCGACGGCACGTAGCACCCGGTTGGCTGGCTTTTTGGGCGAGAATCTAGCCGATGGGCGGGACTTGACCTGCAAATAAGCGAAATTTCTGCAAATGTGATGAAAACTTCCTCCCAGGGATGTAAATGTCAACTTTTTGTCGGGCGCGGCACGGGCGTATCCGATTTTTCATAGGTTGGCGACGTTGCAGATCGTTCATAGAGGCGCTCGAAGGCTCGAATTTAGAAACACTTTTCTTGACTCTGTGCATTAATTGTCCTAAAACTGTTGCACTTTATAGTTGTAAAGACGGGCTCCAAAGTGTTCCTCGAGGGGGTCGGCATGCAGGGTTGGTCTTTTTTCCGTCATAGTGTATTCGTTTTGCTAGTTCTTGCTTGCGCCGCGTCCGCGTCCGCTCAAAACATCACCGGTGAAATTACCGGAACGGTGATGGATCAAAGCGGCGCCGCTGTCGCCGGCGCGAGCGTTTCCGCGGTCTGTCCCGATACAAACCAAACTCGCTCCATAGCCTCCGGCGACGCTGGCGAGTATCGGATGACGGACATGGCCGTTTGCGTCTACAAGGTCACCGTTTCCGCGCAAGGA
>Ga0306922_10001159_pt1 | contig 23350 bp, 19 predicted proteins | sample sta12Cox44000082_FD_203758 | JGI IMG/M metagenome (GOLD analysis project Ga0306922, IMG submission 203758) | Lab enrichment of tropical soil microbial communities from Luquillo Experimental Forest, Puerto Rico - statoxic.12C.oxic.44.000.082 (v2)... | ecosystem: Environmental > Terrestrial >... | reverse complement strand
GCGTGCAATTCCCTAAGCGTTGCCCCTAGGCTCACAAGTATAGCGGCGGCGCCGTGGGCCGACACCGCCGCGATACCTGTCCTGAGTCCATCGGCCCATCCCTCCAAACAGAGGAAAGGGGCGATGACCCTTCTATATAGCACTTCATCACCACAAGCAACGCCGCGGCCGCAGCTCCTGCCATCAGGCAATTGCGATCGTGCCGCACACGTAACGACGGCACTGCTGCAGATCATTCTCTCGTCGCTTACACCGCGATCAGGGTTACGGCAACACGTCGAGGAGCTGCTTCGCGACGAGTTTGCCGACGTAGAACGCCAGGCCGCCGCAGATCGGACCAACGTCGATGCATGACGTTGTCCAGACCCGCAGCAGCGTCCTACGTCCTGCAGCGACGACGACGCCTCCCTTCACGCCGCAGGATGCCGAGCAATTCATACGTAAATTAGCCCGCGATTTTACCAACGCCCCTTCACCAGGCCGGCGCCAACCCCAGCGGCCGAATCGCAGGGCCAACGCCGTGAACGGGCGCCGCGTTGCACGACTGAAGCAGCGCGATGCCGGGATTCGCCACCAAACAATCGAGGAAATTCGCATCCGTATGTGCGATAGCGCGCCGGCCGCTGTCTGCCCGGCAATCGGCAAAAGGAGCCTGAGAAATGAATCCTAAGAGGAAAGTTCGTACTACAGAAGATGTGTTGAAAGACCAGCAGAGGCAGGCAGATGCCCAGCGCGGGAATACCGCAATGGTCAAAAAAGCCACAAATGCCTTGGCTGCCGATGACAATAACCCGTGGATCGAGGTCAGCACCGAGATCGACAAGGTCATCGGCGCGCCGATGTGCAAATTCACGAAGCAGGGCGAATTTAGCATCAGCGACATCGACAACATTCCCGATGGAACACGGTGCATCGCACACGCAGATCAGATTTCCTTCGGATGGCAAAAATGGCAGGACGGAAAGCCCGTCGAGCGCCGCATTGGCCTAGTCGCCGACAGATTCGTACCTCCTCTGAGGAGCGAACTGGGAGACGCTGACAGCCAACAGTGGGAATTGCAGGACGATGGCTCGCGTCGTGACCCTTGGCAGTTCCAGATGTCGGTGCCGATCACGCGCCTCGATGCAGGCGGTGAAACTTATAATTTCACCACGGGGTCCAAGGGTGGCTTGGCCTGCGTGAGCAGACTCACCCGCGCTTACGGGCGCAGGGTGCAGGACGAGAAGGTGCCCGGTCTGCCGATCGTGGAATTGAGGGCAGACCACTACCGGCATCGCACCTACGGGAAGATTTTCTATCCGGTGATGCACATCGTGGGCTGGACGGGCAGGGACGGCAAGCCGCTCTCCATCGCCGATGACTTGAACGACGAGATCGACATGTAGGTTCCTCGAATTGCCCGACGGCACTCCCGCCGGGCTTCTTTCTTTTATGATTCCACCATGTCGGTTAGCACCTTCATTGCGGACTTTTTCAGCGTCAGCACCGGATCGATCTACATCTGCTCGCTGCCGAACGACCGGGGCACCGGCCAGCCCGCCGAAATATGCGGTCGTGGCAGCGGCGTTCGCCTCGATGACCTCGTCGGTCGTTGGGACCGTAAAGATCGAGGCACCTTCTTTTGCATCAACACGGTGATGCCCAGGCAGTCTCGCAGATCAAAGGAAACGATCCACGAGATCGTGTGCCTGCATGCCGACCTCGACCTCGACAAGATCGACATGTCGCCCGATGTCGTGTTGGAGCGTCTCGGTCAACTCCCGTGCCTGCCTTCTAAGGTCATCCACAGCGGCCATGGCTATCATTGCTATTGGGTGCTGGCCGAATCGGAACGGGCCACGCCCGAGACCATCGCCCGTGTCGAAGTGCTACTGCGGGTGCTCGCTGATGTGATCGGTGGCGATCCCGCGGTGTGCGAGGTCGCGCGCCTCATGCGTTTGCCGGGCTCACACAACACAAAGAACGGTGGTCGCCTGCCGGTGAAGGTCGTCGTCGATCGCCCGCTGCGCTACGAATTGTCTGATCTCGAATACTGGCTAGGGATGCAGCGCCCTCTCATCCCACGCAAAGGGGCAGCGCCACCAGCCAACCCATTCCTTGCCACCGATATGCCAGGTGCCGGCGGTGCGCCCGTCGATGTCGATATGCGGCTAGATGCCATGCGGTTTCAGGGTCCGGGAGAAACCTCCATTCATCAGACCCAGCTCGCAGTCAGTTCCGCATTGCTCAATCGCGGGGTTGGCGCTGACGAGATCGTTGCGAAGCTATTGGCGGCGACGCGGAGGGTTTCCGGCACGGCCGGAGAGCGCTGGGACTGGGCTCGCGAAGAGCGCGACATCCGCGCCATGTGCGCCAGCTGGGCGCGCAAGAAGTTCAACGGGCAGCGCCCGTCAATTGCACTAGATCAGCAAAGCGGTACGTCGATGGAGGAATTGAGCACCATGGAGTTCAAGCCGGTGTCATTTCTCGTTCCTGATCTGATACCGGCCGAGGGGGTCACGCTTATCTGCTCGAAGCCAAAGGTTGGAAAAAGTTGGCTCCTGTACGACCTCTGCATCTCCTCCGCCATCAACCGCGACATGCTGGGAGAGCGGCGTCCTACCCAAGGGCACACGCTTTACCTCGCGCTCGAGGACAATCTTCGGCGCCTCCGCTCCCGCGGAGAAAGGCTACTGCCGGCATGGGTCGGCCCATGGCCCGCGAACATGCGAGTGGAGACGATATGGGAACGTGTCGACCAGGGCGGGCTCGATCTAATGTGCAAATGGGTCATGAGCGTCCGTGCGGCCAGCGGGTCGGTCGCCTGTATAGCGATCGACGTCTTGAAGATGGTCAGGCCGGCCGGGCAGGACCGCAAAACGGCATATGACAGGGACTACGAGGCTCTTGTAGGGCTACGCGAGCTGAGCAAAGAGCTCGGCATCGCCATCATTGTTGCCCACCACACCCGGAAGGCTGCGGCCGACGACTTAATCGACATGGTGAGCGGGACCCTCGGGCTAACGGGCGCCGCGGACACGATCATTGTGATTGAGCGCCAGCCCGGCGGCGGTTTCGTGTTTGACGTGCGCGGAAGGGATGTCGAGGCGGTCCAACTGGCGGCTCAATTTGGCAGGGACACGTGCCGGTGGACAATCGTGGGCGAGGCCGGATCCGTCCGGCGCTCGGCAGAAAGGGAAGCCGTCCTTTCCGTTTTCCGCGAGGCGGGGGAGCCATTGACGGTGGAGCTGGTGACAGCGGCCCTGCGCGAAGCTGTCACTAGTGACAGGGGGGGTGTCACCAAGTCACGCGACGCCGTGAAGCAAATTCTCGGCAGAATGGCCAAAAGTGGTGACTTGCGACGCCTGGAAAAGGGTCGTTACGAGCTGCCCACCAATCCTGAGTCACTTAGTCACTAGAGAGAGTGGAGAGGAAATATGCGGAGTTCTGGTGACTCGGTGACTGTGGTGACAGCTACTGCACACTTGTCACCTTTCCCTGCGTGTTGGCGGGCACGGGCGTTGCACGCCCTGCGCGCGTGGCAGCGTACTCGTGGCCTTGTTGGTAATCCGGCTGGCTCTACCTGACGTTGGAGAGGGCCCAGGGATGACTACCCGTCTACGCCTCCCGGACCGGCGCGCACATGAATTGCTCGATTTCGAGCACGGTGGCGTCCGGTATACGGCTGGCGTCGGTCGCTTTAATGATGGGGGGCTCGCTGAAATCTTCCTTAGCACCGCAAAGCACGGGACAGCCGTTGATTTGAACGCCCGCGATGCCGCTGTGGCCGCTTCACTACTTCTCCAGCACGGTTGCCCGGTGGACACGCTCCGCCGTGCCCTGACACGCAATAGCGACGGCTCGGCTTCGGGTCCGTTGGCGCGTGCGCTGGACTTGCTGGCGGAAGCAGTATTTTAAGGGGACTGCATTAATTGGCCCGCGCTCCATCGACATTCCGGCAGCAGGACGTGACGAGAGCGGTCAAGGCCGTGACCGCGGCTGGTGTGCATATCGCCCGAATCGAAATCGACAAGTCTGGAAAGATCGTCATCATTACCGCTGATCCGACTGATCAGCTTGGCGAGACGACGGAGGCGAACGAATGGGACCGCGTGTGATGCGCCGTTTGCCGAAATTCGTCCATGGGTTCATCGACCGGCATGGGAAGCCGCGATTCTATTTTCGGCGGGCTGGCTTCAAACGGATGATCCTCCCCGGTCTTCCATGGTCGCCAGAGTTCATGGCCGCCTATGAGGGCGCCCTCAATGCCCCGCGATCTCCTATCGGCGCCAAGCGAGCAGGACCGGACAGCGTGAATGCGGCTGTTGCCCGTTACTTCCAGTCAAAAGCTTTCAGTGAGGGGCTGGCGCCGACAACGCAAGCCTTGCGACGCCAGCTCCTTGAGCGTTTCCGCAACGCCCACGGCGAGAAACGCCTTGTCATGATGGGGGCGAGGCACGTTGCGCAGTTGCTCGGATCACTGCGGCCCTATCCACAACGGAATATGTTGAAAGCCTTACGGGGCCTGATGGCGTTTGCGATAACCGAGAGACTCATCGATGTTGATCCGACCGGCGGTTACAAGCCGACGCGCATCAAGGACACCGGCGGATTCATCCCATGGACTGATATTGATATTGCTAAGTTTGAGGCCACGCATCCAATTGGCAGTCGAGCGCGGTTGGCTCTTGCGCTACTTTTGTTCACCGGTCAGCGGCGTGGCGATATCGTGCGGATAGGCCGTCAGCACATTCGCGACGGCATTCTTTCGCTTAAGCAGAACAAGACGGGGGCGCAGATTGATATTCCTGTCCTAGCGGAGCTGCGGCTCGTCCTCGAGGCGACGCCGAGCGACCATCTCACCTTTCTGGTCAATGGGTCCGGCCAACCCTTTTCAGCGGCAGGATTTGGGAAATGGTTCCGACAAGTTTGCAACCAAGCCGGTCTTGAGAAAGGCCTAAGCGCCCACGGACTGCGGAAGGCCGCGGCAACCCGACTGGCAGACCATGGGGCGACGGCGCACGAACTAATGGCATGGTTCGGCTGGACGACGTTGACTGAAGCCGAGCGCTACACGCGCGCCGCCAATCGAAAGGCACTAGCGCAGAGCGTCGTAAAGAAGCTCGCAACGAGAACAGATGCTGGCAAACCTTGAAACCCGGTTTGTCAATTCGGGCTAAAAACCGTACAATATCAAAGGCCGAAACTGGTACTTGCAACCCCGATCGGGTTGCGCCTCGCCGGGCGACCTTACGCAAGATCGCGGTCGTCAAGTCAAGTTGCCGCAGAAGCGCTGGATGCGCCGGCACGCTTCCTCCACGTCCTCGGTCTTGGTCGCATACGAGATGCGAAAGGCGGGACCGAAACCGAATGGCGTACCTTGCACCACCGCCACGCCCTCGGCCTCCAACAATTCGGTGACGAAATCTTCGTCAGTGACGAGCTTGTTGCCGGTGGGCGCAGTCCTGCCGATGGTGCCGGCGCACGACGGGTAGACATAGAACGCGCCCTCCGGCTTCGGGCAACGGATGCCGCGAGCCTGGTTGAGCATCGACACGCAAAGGTCGCGCCGCTCCTTGAAGATGGCGTTGTGCTTGGGGATGAAATCCTGCGGCCCATCGAGCGCCTCGACCGCCGCCCATTGCGAGACCGCGGTCGGGTTCGAGGTCGACTGCGACTGGATCATCGCCATCGCCTTGATCAGCGGCTCGGGCCCGCCGCCGTAACCGATGCGCCAGCCGGTCATGCAATAGGTCTTGGAGACGCCGTTCACCGTCAGAGTGCGCTCATAAAGCCGCGGCTCGATCTGTGCCACGGTGGTGAACTCGAACTCGTCGTAGACGAGATGCTCGTACATGTCGTCGGTCATGACGTAGACATTGGGGTGCCTGACGAGGACGTCGGTCAGCTGTTTGAGCTCGGCGCGCGTATAGGCGGCGCCGGTCGGATTCGAGGGCGAGTTGAGCAGCACCCATTTGGTCTTCGGGGTGATCGCGCGCTCGAGCGCCGCGGCGCTCATCTTGAATCCGGACTCAAGCGTGGTGGGCACGGCGACCGGCTCGCCGCCGGCGAGCATGACCATCTCGGGATAGCTCACCCAGTAGGGCGCGGCGAGAACCACCTCGTCGCCGGGATCGAGCGTTGCCACCAAGGCGTTGTAGAGCACCTGCTTGCCGCCGGTGCCGACGATGATCTGGCTCGGCTTGTAGTCGAGGCCGTTCTCGCGCTTGAACTTGCGCGCGATCGCCGCCTTGAGTTCCGGAATGCCGTCGACCGCGGTGTACTTCGCCGCCTTGCCGCCCTCGATCGCCTTGATCGCGGCGCGCTTGATGTTCTCCGGTGTATCGAAGTCCGGCTCCCCCGCCCCCAATCCGATCACGTCGCGGCCGGCGGCTTTGAGCGCCCGCGCCTTATCCGTGACCGCGATCGTGGCGGACGGCTTGATGCGCTTGAGCGATTCTGCGAGCAGGGCCATGAGAATCTCCGCTTGCGGGGCGCGAGCTTCCTAATAGGCGTAGCCGCCGGCGGCAAGTCTCAATCGCGAATGCACACACAGCTGTGACGGCGGTACCACGCGCGCCGCAGGCGAATTGGAACCGCCGATGACACATCTGTGCGTGGCCGCCATGCGCGCAGCACTGGCGTGCCGGGCTGGCCGCCCCCATGCGCATCCGTGGCTCACCGCTAGAAGCACGTGATTCCGGACGCACTCCCCGCTAGACTGCTGCCATGAAACGTCGTCCCCGGGAGGACGCCATGAGTCTCACGCCGCAACAGATCGAAGCCTTCGAGGAGCAGGGCTACCTCTTTTTTCCGAATTGCTTCGCCGAAGAGGAGGTCGCGCTTCTGCGCAGCGAGGCCGATCGGATTCTTAGGACCAATCGCCAGGAGGTCTGGCGCGAGAAAACCGGCGCGCCGCGTACCGCTTTCGCCGCCCACACCTACAACGAAGCCTTTCGGCTGATGGCGCATCATCCGCGTCTGGTCGAGCCGCTGCAGCAATTGTTCGGCGAAGGCGTCTACGTCCACCAATTCAAGATCAACGCCAAAGCGGCGTTCGAGGGTGACGTCTGGCAGTGGCACCAGGACTACGGCACCTGGGCGCGTGACGACGGCATGCCGCAGCCGCGCGCCATGAATATCTCGATCTTCCTCGACGAGGTGCTGCCGATCAACGGCCCGCTGATGCTGATTCCGAAGAGCCACAAATACGGCACGCTGGCGGCCGGGCACGACACGAACACGACGTCCTATCCGCTGTGGACCCTCGATGCGGAGACAGTGACGCGGCTTTGCGCCGAAGCGGCGCCGCCGGGAGGCATCGGTATCGTGGCGCCGACCGGCAAGCCCGGCTCGGTGCTGATGTTCCACAGCAATCTCGTGCATGCTTCACCGCCCAACATCACGCCCTACCCGCGCAAGATCGTGTATCTGACGCTGTGCGCGGTCTCCAACCACATCACCAAATTCACCCGCCCCGAATGGATCGCCCACCGCGACTTCGCGCCGATCGTGCCGGTGGACGACGATGCTCTGCTCGCGCATGCGCGAGCCCATCGCGTGGCGGCGGAATGACTAGGAAATGATTTTCTGCGCGTGACGGGCACGGCAGCAGGCGCGGACTGCGGTTCGCCTCTGCGGTAGGCGGCGACCATTCCTGCGACCCTGCTTGCGTCACGACATTGCCGTTGTGATGCGTTAAGGACGATGTCGGGGCAGGCGAAAGAAGAGTTCAGGGAAGGCGATGTATACGCTCTATTCCATGCAGCGATCGGGCAACAGCTACAAGGTGCGCCTTGCCCTCGCCCAGCTCGGCATTCCCTACCGCCTGGTTGAAGTCGATATCCTCAAAGGCGAGAGTCGCACGCCCGAGTTCCTCGCCAAGAATCCGCACGGCCAGGTGCCGCTGCTCGAAGCCGCACCCGGGCGCTACCTCGCCGAATCGAACGCGATCCTCTGGCACATCGTGAGCCGGACGCCGTTGCGGCCCGAACATCGCATCGATCGCGCCGAAGCGCTGCAGTGGATGTTCTTCGAGCAGCACAGCATCGAGCCCAACATCGGCGCCGCCTATTTCTGGCTGGCGCTGGTCAAGGGCGGCCGCGAGCTGCAGCAGCACGCGCTCGAGGATTGGATCGAGGAAGGTTATCGCTCGCTTGCGGTGATGGAGCATCACCTCAAGCATCACCGCTATTTCGTGGCCGGCCGCTATACCGTCGCTGACATCGCGCTTTATGCCTATACCCATCTGGCGCACGCCTGCGACTATGACCTCACGAGCTTTCCCGAGATCCGCGGCTGGCTCGAGCGCGTGGCGGCTCAGCCGGGCCATGTGCCGATGGAGTGGCAACCCGCGAACGCCGTGCCGGCGGAATGAACGCGCCACGGCGGGGCTCGTATAACAGCGATTTTCTTGTGCTTTCGGGGCGCCGGTTTGGGCGTTAACGCTTCGTTAACCAAAAACACAAATTTGCCCTCGTTCGCCAAAGTCTTTGCCCAACTCCGGCCGAACCGACGCCGGCATGGGCCGCGACTAATTGCTTAAGTGATTCGAGGAGACTGACATGCCCAAGATTTCAATCGGGCGCAGAACCGTCGAGCGCGAGATGCGTCAGGGCTGGGCGCCGCGGCAGCGCCCCACCGCTCTCGTCGAATTGATCACCACCGTCGCGCTCGCATTGTCGACGGTCGTCGCAGTCACCGTCGTTTCGATCGGCATTGCGCGCGCCGATGTGGTCGGCGCCGGGGCCAAGAGCGACTATCTCGCCCTCGCGATTGCGCTGAGCATCGGACTGCTGTTCGCCGCCATGAGTGGGATTACCGCCATTGCCGCCGCGGATACGCGGCGGCGCTGAATCATCGTTTCGGCGGCCGGTCGGGGGGACGTCACTGCCGCGCGTCATGGACGCGCGGCAGTGCTGCTATTTCCGCTCACTCAGGCTTGATGTTTGCCGCTTTGATGATCGGCCACCATTTCTCGATTTCCGCCTTGTGAAAGGCGCCGAGCGCTTCCGGTGTCTGCTCCTCGCGCGTGGCAATGACGTGCCCCAGATCGGTGAGCCGCTGTCGTACGGTCGGATCCGCCAGCGTGTCCACGATCGCGCTGTTGAGCTTGGCGACGACATCGCCCGGCGTGCCTTTGGGGACCCACAGGCCGTTCCAGAACGAAATGTACATCCCGGACACTCCTACCTCGTCCATGGTCGGTACATTGGGTGCGCCGGGCCAGCGCTCTTTCGACATCACCGCAAACGCTTTGATCGCACCGCTGCGCAGAAACGACAGCGTTTGCGAAGCCTCGGCGCAGAAGAAGTCGATCTGTCCGGCCACCAGGTCCTGCATTACCGGCGCGCCGCCGCGGTAGGGAACGAGCTGGAAGCTCGTGCCGGTCTTCTGCTGGAAATAAAGCAGACAGATATGCGCGCCGCTGCCGGCCCCTATGGTCGCAGCGGAGGCTTTGCCCGGGTTGGCCTTGAGCCAGGCGATGAACTCTTTCGCATTGTTCGGTGGCAGCGCGTTCTTACCGATGATCATCAACGGGGTGGCACTAATGCGCGACACCGGCTGCATTTCCAGCACCGCGTCGTGCGCCGCGGGATACATGGCGCCCGCGCCGACATGGCTCGTCCAGTTGCCAATGCTGAGCGTGTAGCCGTCGGGTGCCGCTTGCGCCGCGCGCGCGACGCCGATGCTGGCACCGGCGCCGGTGACCGTCTCGATGATCACGGGCTGGCCGAGCGAGACCCGCATGCGGTCGCTCAAGATACGCGCGAGCGTATCCGTCGGCCCCCCCGCGGGGAACGGCACGATGATGGTGATGGGATGCGACGGATAGGGTTGCGCCTGGGCGCCGCCGATGCCCGCGACTGCGACGACAATTGTCGCGGCTATGGCAATCGTCTTCATGGGTCTCCTCGCCTGTTCGTCCCCCTGAGCGTTTTATTGCCGACGATGACACGAGGGACGCGGGCGGAAAAGCGAATAATGCTGTCACACCGATGTGAATGGCCGCGAGCTTGCCGGAACATCGGCGGCAACGCATCGTTGCCGCGTCGACGCGCGACAGATTGACGCCTACAGGTCAGCACGGCACAGGGAGAAATGCATGCGATGGTCAGCGATGCTGTGCGCCGGTGTGTTCGCGTCGACCGGCTGCGCGAGCACCGGCGCACAAATTCTTCCATCTTCCGCCGGCGACCTCGTGGTGCAGACCGTCGCGAAGGGACTGGATCATCCCTGGGCGATCGCTTTCCTGCCGGACGGCCGAATGCTGGTCACCGAACGGCCCGGACGCATGCGCATCGTCGCCAAGGACGGCGGACTCTCTCCCGCGCTCTCCGGCGTGCCGAAGGTCTTCGCGGCGGGCCAGGGAGGCTTGCTCGATGTCGCGCTCGATCGCAGCTTCACGCAGAATCGCACCATCTACTTCTGTTACGCCGAGCCGGTGGACGGCGGCGCGCGCACCGCACTCGCTCGGGCCCGGCTGAGCGACGAAGCGACTCCTCGGCTCGATGCGGTCGGGGTGATCTTCCGCCAGGCCGGCCCGCTCTCCAGCGCCAATCATTTCGGCTGCCGCATCGTGCAGACGCCGGATGACAACCTCTTTCTGACCTTGGGCGAGCACTTCACCACGCGCGACCAGGCGCAGAATCTCGGAAACGACCTGGGCAAGATCATCCGCATCCGGCCGGATGGCTCGGTGCCGCCGGACAATCCTTTCGCCGGCAAAGCTGGCGCCAAACCGGAAATCTGGAGCTACGGCCATCGCAATCCGCAAGGTCTCGCGCTGCACCCCGCCACAGGCAAGCTGTGGGAGCACGAACACGGGCCGCGCGGCGGCGACGAGGTCAACATCATCGAAAAGGGCAAGAATTACGGTTGGCCGGTGATCGGCTACGGCATCGATTACAGCGGCGCCAAGATCCACGAGAGCACGCACAAGCCGGGAATGGAGCAGCCGCTGCGGTACTGGGTGCCGTCGATCGCACCGTCGGGCATGACGTTCTTGACCGGCGATTTGTTCGCGGCGTGGCGCGGCAACCTCTTTGTCGGCGCGCTGGCCGGCCAGACCTTGGTGCGGCTCGAAGTTGACGGCGACAAGGTGGTCAAGGAGGAGCGCCTGTTGCAGCAGCTGCGCGAACGCATCCGCGACGTGCGCCAGGGGCCGGACGGAGCGCTGTGGCTCGCCACCGACAGCGGCTCGGGTCGGATTCTCCGCCTCGCGCCGGCGAAGACAGGATGATTCCCGCAGCGGATATGGGGCAGTGCGATCACTACCTCGTGCGTTGCCGCGTATGACCCCAAAATAACCCGCGATGTCATAGTCCCGACACGAAGCTTCTCTACCCGCCCGCATCCGATCAACGAAAGATGCCCATCGGGCGCCGCGGTGACGTCGCCGCGCGACCCGTCTCGAGTCTGTGCCATGTTCTCGCTCTTCGAACGGCTGCTGAAGCCGACCGACCTCCCCGAGCAGGCGGTACCGCCGCCCAGCTTCACCGCCTTCTTCTGGCATTACGCCCGCCAGGCGAAAGGCTTGTTCGCGGCCTTATTCGCGGCAGGCCTGGTGGTGGCGCTGCTCGATTCGACCATCCCCGTATTCATGGGCCGCATCGTCACGTTGATCACGGCGAGCCCGCCGGACGAGCTGTTCGCGAAATTCTGGCCGCATCTCCTGGGAATGGCGCTGGTGCTGCTGATCGCGCGGCCGCTTGCGCTCGCCGCGCAGAACCTGATCGCGAACCAGGCGGTCTCAGCCAACGTATCGAATCGCATCCGCTGGCAGAATCACTGGTACGTGGTGCGCCAGTCCTGGGCCTTCTTCCAGAACGACTTCGCCGGCCGCATCGCCAACCGGGTGATGCAGACGGGACCCGCAATCCGCGAGACGCTGGTCGCGTTGCTCACCAGCGTCTGGTACATCCTGGTCTACGGCACGAGCGCGCTGATCCTCCTGGCAAGCGCCGACCCGATCTTGGCGCTACCAATCGTGTTGTGGTTCGTCGGCTATCTGCTGCTCCTGCGCGTGCTCGTTCCGCGCATGCGCGACCGGTCCAAGGAGGTCTCGGAAGGACGCTCGCTCCTGACCGGCCGCATCGTCGACAGCTATACCAACATCCTCACGGTGAAGCTGTTTGCTCGCGCGCGCGAAGAAGACGCCTATGTGCGCGACGCCATCGATCACCACACCGGCCTGTTCTATCGCTCGCTGCGGCTCAACACGCTGTTCAGCTTCTGCCTGTCCTCGCTCAACGCGACCATGGTGACCAGCACCGGCGCGCTCGCGCTGATCTTATGGTCGCGCGGCAAGGTCGAGGTGGGGACGGTGGCGATGGCGCTGCCGCTGGCGTGGCAGATTGTCAACATCGCCGGCTGGGTGGCGTTGCAGGTGACGTCGATTTTCGAGAATGTCGGCGTGATCCAGGAGGGCATGATGACCATCGCCCGGCCGATCGCCCTGACCGATCGGCCCGATGCCGCGACGCTTGAGGTCACGCACGGCGAGATCAGATTCGAGAACGTGCGCTTCGGCTACGGCCGCGAGAGCGGAGTCATCGACGGCCTGACCTTGACCGTGCGGCCGGGCGAAAAGATCGGCCTAATTGGCCGTTCCGGCGCCGGCAAGTCGACGCTGGTCAATGTGCTGCTGCGTTTCTTCGATCTCGAAGACGGCCGCATCCTTATCGACGGCCAGGACATCGCCGCCGTCACCCAGGAGAGCCTGCGCGCGCAAATCTCCGTGGTCACCCAGGACACCTCGCTGCTGCACCGCTCGATCCGCGACAACATCCGTTACGGGCGGCCGCAAGCAACCGATGCCGAGGTGGTAATGGCGGCAAAGCTCGCGCACGCCGACGAGTTCATCCGCGAGCTCGAGGACTGGAAGCAGCGGCGCGGCTACGTGGCGCAGGTGGGCGAGCGCGGCGTGAAGCTGTCGGGCGGCCAGCGCCAGCGCATCGCCATCGCGCGCGTGATCCTCAAGGACGCGCCGATCCTGGTGCTCGACGAAGCCACGTCGGCGCTCGACAGCGAGGTCGAGGCGGCGATCCAATCGAGCCTGGGCACGCTGATGGCGAGCAAAACCGTGATCGCCATCGCGCACCGGCTTTCCACCATCGCGCGGATGGACCGTCTCATCGTGCTCGAGCGCGGCCGTATCGTCGAGCAGGGCTCGCATGAGGAGCTGTTGCGGCAGGACGGCCATTACGCCGCGTTGTGGCGCCGCCAGTCGGGCGGGTTCCTCGACGCCGACCTGCAGGCTGCGGAGCGCACGGCGGCGTGAGGGGCTGCCTCGGCTTCGCGATGACCGGCCGCGCCGGTCAAAACCGCGCGAGTTTCGGGAATAAATCCGCGCCCCGGCCGATCATCACCGGTATGATTGCCGCGTTGCGCATCGAGGATGGAAAGCCTGAACAGCGAGGACGATCAGGCGCGCTTCGCCCGCGTGGTGCTGCCGCATCTCGCCGACGCCTACGCGCTCGCGCGCTGGCTTACCGGCGACCGGGCCGACGCCGAGGATGTGGTGCAGGAGGCATGCCTGCGCGCCTTTCGTGGCATCGGCGGCTTCGCCGGGGTCAATGCCCGTGCCTGGCTGCTGACCATCGTGCGCCATGCAGCCTATACCTGGCTGGGCAAGAACCGGTCGGCATCGCTGGTCGTGGTCGACGACCTCGAAGCCGTGGAGCAGCAACAGGCGAGCGGCGCCGCCGCTTTTGGATCGGACCAGCAGACGCCGGAGGCGGCGCTGATCGCCAAGGCCGACGCACGGCGTCTGGAAGCGGCGATCGCGGAGTTGCCGGTGACATTTCGAGAAACGCTGGTGCTGCGTGACGTGCAGGGACTCGACTATCGGGAGATCGCCGAAGTGACCAAGGTCCCGATCGGCACGGTGATGTCGCGGCTGGCGCGCGCCCGCCGGCGGCTCATGCAGCGCATCGCAATGGATGAGACAAAAGGCGGGACATGACACCTTCGACGACAGATCCGCGCTTGCTGGTCCACGCCTATGTCGACGGCGAGCTCGATCCTGCCAACGCGCTCGAGGTCGAGCGGCAGATCGCCGCCGATCCGGCGCTCGCGGCCGAACGCGAGCGGATCGAAGCGCTGCGGCGCGCGATCGCGGAACGGCTGCCGCGCGAAGCTGCGCCGGCGGGCCTCGCGCGCCGAATCGAGGTCGCGCTCGGCTTGCGATCTGCGGCCGCGCGCGCCGCTTCCCGTCCGTCGTGGCGCGCGCTCGCCGCCTCGGTCGCGGTGGCCGCATTCCTCGGCAGCGGCGCGACTTGGCTTGCGCTCTCCCCCGGGCCCACCGATGCCGACATGGCCGTGGCCAACCACGTGCGCGCGCTGATGGCCCCGCAGCCGGTCGATGTCGGCTCCTCCGACCAGCACACCGTCAAGCCGTGGTTCAACGGCCGGATTCCTGAGGCCCCGCGCGTCGTCGATCTCGCAAGCGAAGGCTTCCCCTTGGTCGGCGGCCGCGTCGACGTGATCGGACACACGCCGGTTCCAACCCTCGTCTATCGCCGCCGCCAACACCTGATCAGCCTGAGCGAAATTCCTGCGGGCCGGGCGATGCCGGCCGGCCAGATCGCCGGCTACAATATTGTGTCGTGGAGCGACGGTGGCGTCGCCTATTTGGCGGTCTCCGACGTCGCGTCCGCAGATCTCAATGCCTTCGCCAAGGCTTTTCGCGCCGCCACTCCGGAGCCATAGCCGGAGTCCCGCAAACTCCGCGCGTCGCTATGCCTGCTGCAGCAGACCCGACATCGGCTTCACCGCCGCGCTGTCCGGAAACACCTTGGTCGCGAGCACCGTCGGCTCGACGCGCAGGTGGTCGTTGAGCAGGCCTTTGAGCACGGCGCGCAGATCGGTGGTCGGCTTGAGATCGCGGCCCTCGTGCAGCCGCGCCGGCTTCAATCCGGGCCAATCGGCAATGACACGACCGCCCTTGAGCGCGCCGCCGGCAAGCAGGGCGACGGTGGCGGTGCCGTGATCGGTGCCGTCGGTGCCGTTGATGCGGGCGGTACGGCCGAATTCGGTAATGATGGCCACGACCGTGTCGCTCCAGGCCTCCTTCATTTCCACCTCGATCGCGGCGATGGCGCCGTCGAGCGCGCCAAGCAACATCGCGAGCCGGCCGTTCACGGCGCCTTCGGCGGCGTGGGTGTCCCAGCCGTCGAAGGCGAGCGCGCCGATGCGCGGTCCGTCCGCGCGGGCGAGGAACTTCGCCGCCGTGCCGGCGGATTCCGCGAAATAGCCGCGCAGCTGCCCGGCGCCCGCGGGACGCGGCTGATCGCCCTCCATGCCGCCGGCGCGGGCCATGGTTGCAAGCCCCATGCGCTCCTCGAGCGCGCGGGCAAGATCTGGATCGGTGTGGCGATAAAGATCGATCAACCGCATCACCGTGTCGTCGCTTGTCGGCGGCAGTCGCCGCGGCGTCCACGAGAGCACCGGCGCCGGCCCGCGTACGACCAATGGCGCGATCGGCCCGATGGCGAAGGCGTCGCGTGAGCTGCCGGCACGGCCGGCTGGTTGCAGCGAAGCAAGCGCGCGATTGAGCCATCCGCTGTCGGCCGCGCCCGGCTTGGCCACCCCGCTCTCCAGCACGTCCTGGCCGTCGAAGTGGGAGCGCTCCCGGTAAGGGGTCGCCGCTGCATGCACGATCGTCGCCGCGCCCGACTTATAGAGACGATGCAGATTGGGCATCGCCGGATTGAGCGCGAAGAAGGAATCGAGCGGCAGCGCGGGCGCCTTGCCGTCGAGGGTCAGCGCGTTGTTGCCGCGCAGCGCGACCCAGTCGGGATCGCCGACCGGCGCCACCGCCGCGAGCCCGTCGAGCGCGCCGCGCAGCACGATGACCAGCAGGCGGGGATCGCGGCCTTCGGCCCGCGCGAGCTTCGGCAGATAGGCCCACGCGAACAGCGTGCCGGAAGCGATGAGTAGTTCGCGGCGGGTCGCGGCGTGGGGCTTGAATGTCATCGGCTCACCTCTTGGGCCATGCGCATCATCGGCGCTGGAATTCCGGCGCCATGAACAGAAGCGCAAGCGCCTGCGGGCGGCTCTCGGCGCGCGTGATGGCCTGCCGCGTCTCGTCCGAAGCGAGCGGCGCGAGCGCCTCTTCGAACACATCCCGCGGATCGGCGTCTCCGCCGAGGCGGCGGGCGAATTGATTGGCGATGTCGAGGCGTTGCGCCAACCCATCGAGCCAGGGCGCGCTTTCGTCGGCGAAGCCCTTGGGCGCCGACGGCCGCCATAGCGGCTCGCCCAAGAGGTTGTGCGCCTGCATCAGCGGCCCGATATCGGCGGGCGTGGCGCCCACGGCGCGGAGCGCGGCGACCGCCCATTCGCCGGGACGCTTGAGCTTGGCGCGCGGCGCCTCCCAGGCCTCGGGCGCGGTCACCAGCGCCTTCGCCAGCTCTTTCAAATCACCCTGCGTGGCGAGAAAGCGCCTAGTCAGCCGCTCGACCAGCGCTGGCGGCGGCTCATCGGCAACGAAGTACCGCGCGAGCTTGGTGGCGATGTGCTTGGCCGTCGCCGGATGGCGCGCGAGAGCAGCGAGCACCGCACGTCCCTGCTCCCAGCCCGCCTCGGGATAGTTCTTGCCGATCACCGTCTGCGCGCCCGGCTGGTGCATGCGCGGATTGGATTCGAACTCGCCGCCGCGCGCAGGGTCCCGGCGAAACGGCACCACGGTCCAGCCGGTGATCACGTTGGCAAAACGAGTGACGTCGTCCTGCGTATAGACCGTGCGCACGCCGAGCGTATGCAGTTCGAGGATTTCACGCGCCAGATTCTCGTTCAGCCCGCGCCGCTGTCGCAACCCGGCGATCGAGTCGGGGCCGATCGAACGCGCATTGTCGAGATAGATGAGCATCGCCGGATGCGATTCGACGGCAAGCAGCATGTCGGCGAAACGGCCGAGCACGTTCGCGCGGATCGCTTCGCGCTCGTAGGCGCCGCAAATCTGGCGCACATTGCCCTTGTCGGCCGAGACGCAGAAATGGTTCGACCAGAACCACACGAGCCGTTCGACAAAACCGATCTCGGCGATGAGCGCGGCATGGAAGCGCGCCTTGGCTTCGGCGAGATAAATCTGCTGCGGCACGGTGGGACCGGAAGGCGGCCTTGGGGCCGGCGTGGCGGACTGATCCTTCATCTCCGGCGAGCCGCTGCCCGGCGGATTGGCCTGCTGCATGGCGCGTTCTGCCTGCCGCTCCGCGCGCCGCGCCTGCTGGAAGGCGAATGCCGCGCGCGCGGCTTCCCCGCTCGTCAGCAAATCCGAACTGCTGATGCGGCCGGCGCCTGCGCGGTCCAGTTCGGCGAGCAGGGCGCCGCGCGGATCCGATGCGATGGCGGCGATCGATCCGAAGCCGGGGCCGACGCCGAATCGGTGCAAGGCGAGCGCAGCTTCGGCTTTCCGATCAAGGGCCATGCGTCATTATCCTTCCGACGCGACGCCACCGCGCTCTAGCACCAGTATCCGCGGCCGCAAAGTCAAGACTGCGGCGGCTAACCTTTCGCAATCATGACCTCAGGATGAAAAATTGGAAGGGTAGTCTCACAGCAAGAGAAGCCCACCAGTGGCGATGAAGATCGCCTCCGCTGCAATCAGAGTGAGGTCGGCCATTGTGATCGTTTCCCACAGCGTCCTGATCCGTCACGCGGCTGTAACATGCAACCGATATAGGCATGGACGTTAAGCAAACGCCCTCCGCATATCTTTGTTGTAAATTGTAGCGTTCGCGTTCGTCATGTGACTGGCGGCTCCGGCCGCATACGCCCCGCGACCGGAGCTGCTTTTCTTCTGCACTTTCAGGCCGATGCCGCGTAGCGCACGCACGCCACCGGGCTGAGCAGGTCTTTCCTGCCATCTCGCCATCGGACTCTTCGCGCTCGCGAATAGAGTCCAAGCCCCTTTTTTCTTGCCGTAGAGCGGACTAAATCCGGCGCTAGCTTGCGCTCTTGGAACCTTGGAGAACTCGCGATGCGGCACCCACGTCTCTCTTGCACCCACGCCGTTGCGGCCGTGCTCGTGATCGCGGGTGCGCTGGCGCCTATGGCCGTGACGGCCCAATCGCCACCGCCGGCGCAGGCACCGGCACAGTCGCCCCCACCCGCACTCGGACCCTACAAGCCGGTGCCGATTACGCTGCCGCCGGGGGTGAACGATCCGAGCTTCGCGACCTTCCGCACGCAGTTGGCCGAAATCGCCAAGAACAAGGACCGCGCCGCCCTCGCGCGTATTGTGGCGGCGAATTTCTTTTGGGTGCCGGAAGACAAGGACATCGCCGACAAGCAAAAGTCAGGGATCGACAATCTCAGTAAGGCGCTGAGCCTCGACGGCGCCGACGGATTCGGCTGGGAGGCGCTGGCCGCGTATGCGGCGGAGACGACCGCGATGGCCGATCCGCAGCGCAAGGGCGTATTCTGCGCACCGGCGGATCCGACCTTCGACGAGAAGGCGGCCGAGCAGCTGGCCAATACGACCCAGACCGACGCCGCCGATTGGGCCTTTCCGATCCGCGACGGCATCGAGGTGCGCGCGGCGGCGAAGCAGGATGCCCCGGTGGTCGACAAGCTCGGCCTCTATCTGGTGCGCGTCCTTCCCGACGACTCGCCCGCCAACGCCGTGCTCGCGACCTTCGCCAAGGTGCTCACCGCCGGGGGAAAGGTCGGCTACGTGCCGATCGAGACGATCCTGCCGATCGGCGGCGAGCAGCTGTGCTATCTCAAGGACGGCGACGCCTGGAAGATCGCCGGCTTCCTCGGCGGCGAGCCGAGCCACTAGCCGCGCTGTCGCCGGTGCGACGGCGATGAGGCAGGGCCCGAGTTGAATCGGGCGACGACTTCTTTCTATTGTTGTGGTCTCGACGGCGGGACGCTCCTGGCCAACGCCCGGCGTGCGGCGCAGCGATGAGGCAATCCATGATCATCGGAAGTCAAAAAGACGTCACCACGGCGGTGCTGTCGGAGCTGCAGCGCGCCACCGAACCGCGCTTCAGGGAGATCATGTCCGCCTTCGTACGCCACTTGCACGACTTCGTGCGCGAGACGCGGCTGACCGAGGAGGAATTTCACGCCGCCATGGCTTACGTCAATGCCATCGGCAAGCACAGCAACGAGACCCACAACGAGGCGGTGCTGATGGCGGGATCGCTCGGGCTATCGGCGCTGATCTGCCTCATCAACAACGGCAACCGGGGAACGACAGAAACCGACCAGAACATGCTCGGGCCGTTCTGGCGCATGCATTCCCCGGTAACGCCGAACGGCGGCTCGATCGTGCGCTCGCCGACGCCGGGACCGGCGCTGTTCGTCAACGCCATCTTCCGCGACACAAAAGGCAATCCGATCGTGGGCGCCGAAGTCGATGTCTGGCACTCCTCGCCGGAAGGTTTTTACGAGAACCAGGATCCGGTGCAGGCCGACATGAACCTGCGCGGCAAGTTCCTCACCGACGCGGATGGCCGCATCAGCTTTCGCAGCGTCAAGCCCGCGGGCTACCCGATCCCGATCGACGGGCCGACCGGCGACCTCCTGCGCGCGCAAGGCCGGCACAATATGCGGCCGGCGCATCTGCATTTCCTCGCCTGCAAGGAGGGGTTCAAGACGTTGATCTCGCAGCTCTACGTGCAGGACGACAAGTTCATCGACACCGACGTTCAATTCGGGGTCACGCGCCACCTCATCGGCAACTACGTGCGCCACGACAACGAGAAGGCGCCGGCTGCCGACGTCAAAGGGCCGTGGTATTCCCTCGAGCACACCTTTGTCATGGAGGTGGGCCGCCCCAAGCTGCCGCGGCCGCCGATCACCGGCAAGGCGCGCGGCGAGCGGCCGAAGATTCCGCATTTGGCGTGACGTCGCTTGTGAAGCCTTGAAACTAGCGATCTCGTTCGACGAACCGAGTCGGTGAGATCACGCCGCCGCGCGAGCCGCGCGCTCCACCTCCCCCGCTTGCGGGGGAGGTCGCGAGCCAAGCGAGCGGGAGGGGGCACAGGTCAAGATTCGTGCGAAACACCCCCTCCCCAACCCTCCCCCGCTTGCGGGGGAGGGAGCACACCGAGATTGCGGCACTGTCAGCAACTAAGTTCGTAGTGTGCCTACCGCGCTTGCGCGGCGGCGCGTTCGACCGAGGCCGCGGTCTGGCCGAACAGGATGGCGCGTTCCTCCGCCGTGCGGATGCCGCCCATATTCGGGTTCACCGCTTTTGCCTTCTCGTAGGCCCGCTCGACCGCGGGGCGCCCACGGATCGCTTCGAACCAGCGCTTGAGGTGCGGGAAATCGGCGATGTTCTGGCCCTGCCGCTCATACGGCACGATCCAGGGATAGATCGCCATATCCGCGATCGAGTAGTCGCCGCCGACGTAGGCGCGATCGGCGAGCCGCTTGTTCAGCACGCCGTAGAGGCGGTTGACCTCGTTGCGGTAGCGATCCATGGCATAGGGAATCTTGTCCACCGCATAATTGCTGAAGTGATTGTTCTGGCCGGCCATCGGGCCGAGATTGCCCATCTGCCAGAACAGCCACTGGATCGCTTCGGTGCGCGGGCGCAGATCGCGCGAGAGGAAGCGGCCGGTCTTCTCGGCGAGATAGAGCAGCATCGCCCCGGACTCGAACACTGCAATCGGCTCGCCGCCACCGGCCGGCGCGCGATCGACGAGGGCGGGAATACGGTTGTTCGGGGAAACCGCCAGAAATTGCGACTTGAATTGCTCGCCCTTGCCGATATTCACCGGCATGATGTTGTAGGGCACCCCGGTTTCCTCGAGAAAGATCGTGATCTTGTGGCCGTTCGGCGTCGTCCAATAGTAGAGGTCGATCATCGGCGTCATCCTTTGCGCGACAAACAATCGGCTGCTGCTGTAACACAAGTCTCGCTGCGTCAGCCACCCATGGATGGAGCGACGCAACCCGCGCCGCGCATGGCTCCCTTGTCGGCCGAGCATTCACGGTCATGAACTTCTCGACGAGCGGGTATTTGGTGGAAGTCGGCGCCCTTCCGCTCGTCCCCGCGAAAGCCACCAATCATGAGCGGTCGGCTCTGGATGCCCGCTTACGCGGGCATGAGCGGAGCGAAAAGTCCTAACCCAGCCGGATATTGGCCTCGCGCACCACACGTCCCCATTTCTCCATTTCGGCCGCCACGAAGACGCGAAACTCATGCGGCGTGTTCTCGCGGAATTCGACGTTGAGCTGTTTGAGACGCGCGACGATATCGGGCTGCCGCAGCACCGCGTTCAAGCCGGCGTTGAGCTTGTCGACGATCTCCTTCGGCGTGCCGGCGGGCACGAACACGCCGTTCCATTCGTATGCCTCGAATCCCGGCAGCGTTTCCGCCACCGCCGGCACGTCGGGAAGCGCCGCAAGGCGCCCTCTGCCGGTATGCGCGATGCATTTGAGCGTTCCCGCCTGGACGTGCCCGATCGAAGCGGCGGCGTTGGAGAAGTAGAACTTCACCTGCCCGCCGATGAGATCGTTGAGCACCGGCCCGCCGCCGCGGTAGGGGATGTGATTGAGCTTGATGCCGGCGCGATGCTTGAACATTTCGAGCGCGAGGTGCTGCACCGTGCCGTTGCCCGACGACGCCCAATCGAGGCCGCCGGGGGTCGCCTTGGCGAACGCGATCACGTCGGCGACGGTGTTCGCTTCCACCGACTTGTTGACCAACAACAGATTGGTGACGAGCGCGGCGAGAAAGACCGCATCGAAATCCTTGACCGTGTCATAGGACAGGTTGGCGTAGAGCGACGGGTTCACCGAATGGGCGGTGGCGTCGTACATGACGGTGTAGCCGTCGTGCTCCGCCTTGGCCACGGCCGCGGCCGCGATCGTGCCGCCGGCGCCGCCGCGGTTGTCGATGACGAATTGGGCGCCCCACATCTCGCTGAGCTTCTGGAACAAGAGGCGGCCGACGGTGTCGGCGCCGCCGGCGGGCGGATACGGAATCACCACCTTCACCGGGCGGGACGGATAAACGTCTGCCGAAGCGGGGATCGCCGCGACGCCAAGCGGCAGCGCGGCCGAAGCCTTCAATACGTCCCGCCGCGTGAATGTGCCTGGGTGCCGCACGGTTCCCTCCATCCTTTGCGATAATTTGAAGCGAGAGCAGGCCCATCCACTCTTTTCCCATCATAGCGGCGGCTCCATATTCCGGCGATGGCGAAACCTCCCCACGATCCGCACGCGCCGGAGCGGCCAAAGCCGAAGCCCGCGCGCGATCCGGCCAAGCATTCGAAGAAGGATCCCGCCAGGCCCACCCGCGCCAAGGCGGCGCGGCCGGATGAGCCGCCGACCGATCCGGCGCTCGCCGATCTGCTCAATCCAGGCATCGGTCAGGGGACCGCGGGCCCCGGCTCGCAGACCGGGCTAAAGCCGCCGCCCGACAATTCCTTCGACCGGCGCGCCGATTTTGCCGCCGCGCATCGCGCGCGCAAGTCGACGGCGCAGGGACTGGGCGAGGCGCCGCAACCGCCCTACCGGAGCCCGGCGCGGCTCGGCGACCTCGATCCGGAGCTGGCCAAGGCGCTCGGCCTCGACGAGGACAGCGCGCTTGCGCCAGCAGACAGCGACGCGGCCGAGCGCGCCTCGCGGCGCGCGCCATTCCGCGGCACCACCGGCGCGGCTGCGACGGTGCACGCGCTGGAGACGCTGCTGCGCGAAGGCCGCCCCGAATTCGCCGAGCGGCCGTGGACGCCGCACCGTCCGCCACGGCCGGAGAAATCCGAAGGCGGGGTGCGCCTGGTGATCAAATCGGATTTCGCGCCCAAGGGCGACCAGCCGCAGGCGATCGCCGACATCGTGGAAGGCGTCAGCCGGCGCGATCGCACCCAGGTCCTGCTCGGCGTTACCGGCTCGGGCAAGACCTTCACCATGGCCAAGGTGATCGAGGCGACGCAGCGGCCGGCGCTGGTGCTCGCGCCCAACAAGACGCTCGCGGCGCAGCTCTACGGCGAGTTCAAGTCGTTCTTTCCCGACAACGCGGTGGAATATTTCGTCAGCTACTACGACTACTACCAGCCCGAAGCCTACGTGCCGCGCACCGACACCTATATCGAGAAGGAATCCTCGATCAACGAGCAGATCGATCGCATGCGCCACAGCGCCACGCGCGCCCTGCTCGAGCGCGACGACGTGATCATCGTGGCCTCGGTCTCCTGCATCTACGGCATCGGCTCGGTCGAGACCTACTCGGCCATGACCTTTACGCTCAAGCAGCGCGACCGCATCGATCAGCGCCAGCTCATCGCCGATCTCGTCGCCCTGCAGTACAAGCGTTCGGCCGGCGACTTCTATCGCGGCTCGTTTCGCGTGCGCGGCGACGTGATCGAGATTTTCCCCGCCCACTACGAGGACCGCGCCTGGCGGGTGT
>Ga0306922_10001154_pt1 | contig 23382 bp, 21 predicted proteins | sample sta12Cox44000082_FD_203758 | JGI IMG/M metagenome (GOLD analysis project Ga0306922, IMG submission 203758) | Lab enrichment of tropical soil microbial communities from Luquillo Experimental Forest, Puerto Rico - statoxic.12C.oxic.44.000.082 (v2)... | ecosystem: Environmental > Terrestrial >... | reverse complement strand
CGCTATCGGTTTGACTAAGGTGTACCCGTTGAATTATCTGACCCGTCGACTCTGGGCCTGGCGAGACGAAGCCGGAGGACACCATCGCTGGGCGGACCGGCTCGGCGCGGCCCTGGTCGCCTGCGGTCCCGACGCGCTGTACCCAGCCATCCAGTCCGGGTCGGAGGTGGTGCAGTGAACCGACTGCAGCGCGACGACGGGGTCACGCTGGCCTACCGCGTGCACAACCCGCAGGCGCCAAGTGTGCCGCTGTTGCTTACACACGGTTTCGGCGCCACCGCGGGCATGTGGGACCGCAATATCGATGCCTTAAGCGTCGACCGGCCGGTGATCGTCTGGGACCAGCGCGGCCACGGCAGCAGCGACGCACCCGACGACATGGCCCGCTACAGCGAGCAGATCAGCGTCGCCGACATGGCGGCCATTCTCGACGCCGCGGGTGCCGATCGGGCCGTGCTCGGCGGAATGTCGTTGGGCGGCTACCTATCCCTGGCATTCCACCTCGTCCATCCGCAGCGCGTGGCGGCGCTGGTGCTGGTTGACACGGGGCCGGGCTATCGCAACGACGAAGCCCGCGACAAGTGGAACGCCTGGGTGGAACGACGTGCCCAACAACTCGAGCGGGGCGAAGCGGCGGACGACTTCTCGGCGGAAGTCGCGCAGGCGGTGCATGAGCATCCCGAGGGGCTGCCTCGCGCCGCCCGCGGTGTCATGGCTCAAAAGGACGCCCGGGTGATCACATCGCTCGACAGCATCACGGTGCCCACTTTGGTTACCGTCGGCGCCCAAGACACCGACTTCCTCGCCAGCGCCGACTACATGCATCGCAAAATCTCCAATTCCCGCAAGGTTGTCATCGACAACGCGGGGCATGCGGCGAATATGGACCAGCCCGAGGCGTTCAATGCCGCCGTGCGCGAACTACTGGAGCAGTTGTGACCATTCCGGATGTCACCGTCGAGTTGGCCGGCCACGTGGCGATGGTGGAGATCCATCGGCCCCCGAACAACTACTTTGACACCGCGTTGATCAAGGGCATCGCCGACGCGTACGAGCGACTGGACGAGGAAGTCGAATGCAGGGCGATCGTGTTGTGTGCGGAGGGCAAGCATTTCTGCGCCGGCGCCGACTTCTCTCAGCCCGCCGAGAATCGTTCGTCGCCGAGCGAGCTTTACGTCCAGGCCATTCGGTTGTTCCGCACTGGCAAGCCGGTTGTCGCCGCGGTGCACGGCGCCGCGATCGGCGGCGGGCTCGGGCTTGCCCTCAGCGCAGACTTCCGAGTGGCCGCACCCTCCTCGAAATTTGCGGCCAACTTCAGCCGGCTCGGGTTTCATCCCGGCTTCGGGATTACCGCCACGTTGCCGCGTGTCGTCGGCCAGCAAAAAGCGCTCGAGTGGATGCTGACCGGTGAGCGTCTCGGTGGTGAACTCGCCCACGCAGCAGGGTTGGTCGACGAATTAGCCGCCGACGGCGATGTGCGCCCGGCGGCGATTCGGTTCGCAGAGCGTATCGCCGCCTCGGCTCCCCTGGCGCTGACCAGCATCCGCGCCACCATGCGCGCCGGACTGGCCGAGGCCGTCGCCGCGGCCACCGCACGCGAACTCGAAGAACAAACCCGACTACAGGCGACCGCCGACTTCCGCGAGGGCGTGGCGGCAGCGGCCCGGCGCCGCGCTCCGATGTTCACCGGTCGCTGAACTTCTTTTGAAGCGTCCAACGATGTGCCGTCGGTGCTGGGTGCCTTCACTGCTGCTGACTCGTTTGCGGCCCTTCGGTTTTCAAGATGTCTTCGCGCCCTTTAGTTGACCTGGCGATCGCGCCCCGCCCAGTAGGGCGCGCGCAGCTGGCGCTTGAGCACCTTCCCGACCGGGCTGCGCGGGAGGTCGTCAATGAAGTCGATGCTCTTGGGCGCCTTCATCGAGCCCAGCGAGGACTTGCACGCATCGATCAGTTCCCCCTCTGAGGCCGTTGCGCCCGCCTTCAGCTGAACGCATGCCTTCACCGCCTCGCCCCACTTGGGGTCCGGGACACCGATCACAGCACAGTCCTGCACCGCCGGGTGCGCGACCAGTACCTGCTCGATCTCGAAGGGGAAGATGTTGAAGCCGCCCGAAGTGATCATGTCGCGCAGGCGGTCGGTGATGTAGACGTAGCCGTCGGCATCGCGATAGCCGATGTCCCCGGTGTGGTGCCAACCTCCCTTCTGCACCTCGGCGGTCGCCTCGGGGTCGTCGAGGTAGCAGTCCATCATCGTCGGCCCGCGCAGCACCAGCTCGCCGGTCTCGCCCGGCGGCAGGATCGCGCCGTCGTCGCCCATCGCCTCGAACGCCGAGCAGATCGGGGTCGGGCGACCGCACGATGCAAGCAGTCGGCGCTTGCTCCCGTCGGACGCCGCACGTGCGATCTCGTAGGGCGAGATGAACGTGAGCGGGAAGCCGGCCTCGGTCTGCCCGTAGGCGTGGCACATCACGGGGCCGAGCTTGTGGACGCCCTCGACCAGCTTCTCGGGCCCAATCGGCGCGGCCGCAGAGATCAGGTACCGCAAAGAGCTCGTTTCGGTCTCGGCGAGCTTCGGATGCGCGAGCAGAAGGTAGATCAGCGTCGGTGGAAGGAACAGCGTCGTCACGCCCCGCGTCGCGATCAATTCGAGCAGCCCGTCGAGGTCGGGCACGTCCATCATGATCGTCGTTCCGCCGAACTGGAACTGGGCCAGCGCGACGACCCCGGCGGCGTGGGTGATCGGTGCGACCGCAACGTTCACCGGCGGCTCGTCGAAGTCCCCGCACGCCTGCCAAGCGAGCAGCGACATAACGATCCAATCTTTCGACGACTGCGTGATCTTCGGCGCGCCGGTCGTTCCGCCGGTCGAGCCCTGTAGACCGAGACTGCTCGCAGGGACGTGATGGTCGAGGAACCCGTCGGGCTGATCGGCGGCCCAGTCGAGGATGTACGGATAGGGCGTGCCCGCGGAGTCGTTGCACAGTACGAGCTTCAGCTCGGGGATCGCCTCCTCGAACGCCGGCGCCATCTCCGCCACGCTCGAATGGATGAGCAGCAGCTCGCAACGCCCGCGCTTGAGCACGTCCACGTTCGAATCGAGCCCGGCGCGCAAGTTCACATTGCACCAGCCGCAGCCGGCGCGCATCGCGCCGAGCAACGCCGGCATCGCGGTCGTGTTGTTCGGGCTCAGCATGGCCATCCGCGTTCCTATTCCGACACCGTTCGCCAGCAGTGCCCGTGCTATGCGGTTGCTGGCCGCCTGCGCCTGGGCGTAGGTGACGTCGCCGCCGGCGCCGCTGAAGGCGACGCGGCCGGGGAAGTTGCGGGCACCGAGGTCGAACAGGTCGACTGCGTGCATGGATCGCTCCTCGAAGGTCGCGCTTGAGCGGGCACCTCCGTCGGGCCGCTGTAGACGAGACCGTATGTCGGCTCGGGCTCGAAGTCGATCCCCGGAAGCGTCGCGGGCGGCTAGCGCTTTGGTGCGGACCGACGCTGCGGACGACGTCGGGTGATATCGTCACCGCGGTCCGGGCACGGGGCCAGGCCATAACACTTGTAGTACGACCCGCCACGGCGATCAGGCCGGACCGGGTACCCGGGAGGTGAGCAATGATCGGGATGGGGCTGCTGGGCTTTTGGCTACTTCTGGTGCTAATCGTCGCCGGGGCGATCGCGCTCGCGTTGGGCATGATATGGCTGGCGGATCGCACTCTGTCTGATTCGGTGGGCCAGGAGAACAACTCGGCGCTGTCACCGTTCTTGAGCTGTGTCGCGCTTGTTTTCGGTGCTCTTCTGGGTTTCACCGTCGTCGTCGCTTGGGGGCAGTTCTCCGCTGCCGAGACGCATGTCAGCCAGGAGGCGTCCACTTTGACGACGATGTACCGACAGACCGTCGCCATGCCCGCTCCGGAGCAGACGCAGCTGCGTCAATTGCTTCGGAAGTACACGGATGCGGCGAAGGGTCCGGAATGGGCCGGACTCGATGAGGGCGGCGCAAGCAACGCCGCTCGGGGCGCGATCACCCAGATGTACATCACCGTCGGAAATCCGGAGTCCAACGCCGCGTCGCGCCCGATAAACCAGGAGTTTCTGAGCCAGTTGACGAATCTGACGTCCGACCGCAATCAGCGCTTCTTGGACGCCCGCCCGCGAATACCGCCGTTGTTATGGGCCGGTCTGCTCTTCGGTGCCGTCGTGGTGGTTGGAGTGTGCGGTTTCATGCGCCTGGACAGCAGACGTGGTCACGCAATCCTCTCGAGCGCGGTCGCCGTACTGCTCGCCTTGCTGCTGTTCCTTGTCTTCTGGCTCGATCACCCGTTCGGGACGCAGCGGGGTATCACGTCCGAACCCTTCCAAAAGGCCCAGAGCGTTTTCGACGCCGTCGATCGGGGGACATAGGCCCGACGGGGCTCAGTCGCCCCGCTTCTCGAGAAACTTCTCAAGTTGGTTCACCGCGTGATCAATGGTGAAGCTGGCCGCCTTCTGGCGCGGGGGGAACTCCTTGAACGTCTCCAGGAATTGAGTCGCGATCGCCTGCCCGTAGAGGACAAGGAATGCCCGGTCGAGCATCCATTCCCAATAGGTGTTCGAGGTGATGTCGGCGCGTTCGTACGGATCGGTGCGCAGGTTGAACAGCTTGGGGACGCGCAGTGGGGTGAAGGGATTGGCCCACAACATAAGTGTTCCCGGGGAGCGTTGCTCCATGAAGACCAGCTTCCAGTTCTCGGCCCGGATCGCCAGCACGTCGCCATCGTCGGAGAAATAGATCATGCCCCGGCGTGGGCTCTTGTCCTCCTGCCCGGTCAGGTAGGGCAGCAGGTTGTAACCGTCGATACACACCTTGTAGGTCTTGTCCCCGATGGCGTGTCCGGCCTTGAGCTTGTCGACGATGTCAGGCTCGCCGGCCGCCGCCAAAAACGTTGGCAGCCAATCATGGTGCTGGACAATCTCATTGGACACCGCACGTGCTGGGATTTTCCCGGGCCAACGGATGACCTGCGGCACCCGGAATGCCCCTTCCCAGTTGGTGTTCTTCTCGCTGCGAAACGGTGTGGTGCCGGCGTCGGGCCAGGAGTTGGCATGCGGGCCGTTGTCGGTGCTGTAGACGACTATGGTGTCCTCCGCGATCCCGAGCTCATCGACCAGATCCAGCAGCCGACCCACGTGCTTGTCGTGGTCGATCATCGTGTCGTGATAGGGCGACTGCCAGCGCCCCGCCTGGCCCAGGCTTTCCGGCTTGGTGTGCGTGTACAGATGCATGTGGGTGGTGTTCATCCACACAAAGAATGGCTTCCCGGCGTCGTGCTGCCGCTTGATGAAATCGACGCAGGCGGCGATCGTCTCGTCGTCGATGGTCTCCATCCGTTTGCGGTTGAGCGGTCCGGTGTCCTCGATGCGCTGCCTGCCCGTGGGCCCATAGCGTGGGTCGACCTCGCCGCTATCTTCGTCGGTGGCCCAGGAGTGGATGACCCCTCGCGGCAACAATGCCGCCCGTAGCAGCGGGGCCTCCTCTTCCGTTGGGTAGTCAGGGTTTTCGGGTTCTTCCTCGGCGTTGAGGTGATAAAGGTTGCCGAAGAACTCGTCGAATCCGTGCGCCGTGGGAAGGAATTTGTTCAGGTCGCCGACGTGGTTCTTGCCGAACTGGCCGGTGGCGTACCCGCGCGGCTTGAGCAACTCGGCAATCGTGGGGTCATCGGCCGATAACCCGATGTCGGCGCCGGGCATGCCGACCTTGCTCAACCCGGTGCGATACACGCTCTGTCCGGTAATGAATGACGAGCGGCCCGCCGTGCAACTCTGCTCGCCGTAGGAGTCGGTAAACAGCATCCCTTCGTCGGCGATGCGGTCGATGTTGGGCGTGCGGTAACCCATTAACCCCCGGCTGTAGCAACTCAAGTTCGAGATGCCTATGTCATCGCCCCAAATCACCAAGATGTTCGGCTTGTCACCAGGCATGCGCGTGCTCCTCATTGACTGTGTCGCGGCACTTAGGCGTACCGACCCCAACGCAAGCACGACGCGGCAGCGCCGTCTACCCCCGACGGAAAACGGACCAGCACCAGAATCGAGGCACTCTCACCCGGCTTGCAGTGAATCGATCAGCCGGTCGATCACCGCGCCGGCGTCTTCGCGTGCTTGCTGGTGATTGTCGGAGCGGGCTATGTAAAGGGTCGCCTCGCGCAACGCGCCCAGCATCGTCAACGCCGTCGCCTCCACCGGCTGCGGTGGGATACGGCCCGACTCGATCGCAGCGGTGAGCAGACTCGTGATGAGGCCGATGTTGTAGCGCTGGCCGATCTCGCTCCAGCGTTCCCACCCCAACACGGCGGGCGCGTCCATCAACGCAATGCGCTGCACTTCGGGGTCGGCGCAGGCGTCGAGCCAAAAGGTCGAGCCCAGCCGCATGATCTCGACTGGATCGGTCTCTCCTGCGGCGGCGATCGCCTCGCCCATACGCGTCGCCATCTCCCCCTCGACCTTTTCCAGTACCGCAGCGAACAACTCTGTCTTATCGGCGAAATGGTGATAGAGGGCGCCACGCGTCACCCCGGCGTCGCGCACGATCGTTTCCAGAGCAACGTCGGCGAAGCCCGGTGATGCGAATAGGGGTCGGGCGGCGGCGATCAACGCATCGCGTGTTTCGGCTGCACGTTCGGCCTGCGTGCGACGCTTGTCCGGCATCGCCCAATCATCACCTCTTGGCAGCCGGATTCGGTATCGACCCACTGGCACTGTCCAAAGCGGCCAACGATGCGTTCTGTCAGAACACCTTGAACTTGCGGACGCACTCAAGGGTCGGCGGATCGCCATCGGCTTTTACTCCGAGGTCGTCCCAGGTGCCGCGTTGAGTAACCCACCACACGAAAGCCAAAGAATCGGAGGTGATTTCAGCCGCGACGTCGGTGCCGTCGCCGATGCGCAGTTTCCGCGCGCACAAACCGCCGAGGTTGATTTCGACCGTCCTCTCGATCCCCTTGATGAGGCTCGCATTCTGCTGTGGCAATGACGCCTCGATCCAGTCGAGCGTCGGGGCAAGCCGCAGCTCGTCACACGGCGGGGGTTCTCCCTCGAGCGGCCCGTTCGGCTTGAACAGATCGCTCCGAACATGGACGAAAATCTCGAAGGCGAAGGCAGCCGGAACCACCGAGGCCGGATAGGTGCCGACATCGCCAAGCGGGATTTCGATGTCCTGCCCCTCGACCGCGGCGAGCAACTCAAGACCCCTCGAACTCACCGATTCATAGTCGGCCACAACCTCTTCGGGGGTCATCGAGCGGCGGGATTCGACGTAAAGATCCGCTGCGCGTTCGGCGGGCATTCCGCCGGGATCGGGCAGCTTGGTCGGGTCTACGGCCAACCAAAAGCTGCACGCCATGTGCGACACGAGGTCCCGCACCGACCAGCCCGGGCACCCGCTTTCCTCCGCCCACACCGCGTCCGGGATCTTCGCGCACAGCGCCAGGACATCCTTGCGGCCTACTTCAATCGCCGTCAGTGCGGAGCTCATCGCAATCCACCCTTCTCACCAGATACATACCGTATGTTTCAACATACACACCGTATGTATGTTGGACAAGAGCGTTCGAGTTGATATCGCGATTGGTGGACGCAGAATGGCCCGGCCAAGATTGAAGCTCTGGCCTGGGCTTTCATTTTGGAGGTGCCGGGAATCGAACCTGCCGCACGCGAGAGGTGTTGATGGCATCAACACTGCTCAGGCGTGGAGGTCGAACGCCGTGATCAACCCACCGTGTGGACAACGTCGGCGAAGAAGGCCAGGACCAAGTCCGCGAATTCGTCGGGGCACTCAATCTGTGGCATGTGGCCGACGCCGTCGAACAAATGTGTCTTGGCGTGCGGCATGAGGCGTTGGGCGGTTTCCAGGTGATGGGCGGGCAGCACGCGATCGCGGTCACCCCAGATGATCAGAGTGGGGCGAGGGTGTTGCTCTGCGGCGCTGGATAATTCGGCGCGCCAGCCATCTTTGACGCCTCGGCCGGTAGCGAGCTCGCCAGCGATCTCGCGCATCACGACGCCCGAGTCGGGCTGCCGCCCGATGGCGACCGCGTGCTCGATCCGCTGCCTGCTGGCCAAAGACCGGTCGGCGAAGATCGAGCGCTCGAGCATCCGCGCGGATGCGCGCGTCGTGCGTCGAGTGGCCAGACGACCGATGACGGGCAGCGCCAGCATTCGGAGCAACATGGTGACCTCGCGCCCGAAGCCGGCGCTGTTGACGAGGACCAAACTTGCCACCCGGCAGGGCTGCAGAACCAGCAGTTGCAGTGCCACGGCACCGCCGAGTGAGTTGCCGATGACATGCAACGGCCGCTGTTCACCAAGAGCGTCGAGCGTGTCGACAACGCCACGAGCAAGCGAAGCTAGCGTCATGGATTCGGTTGGCCGGGAAGAAAATCCGAAACCGGGGATGTCGAGGGTGATCACCCGGTAGCTTCCTGCCAACCGATTCCACTGCGGGGCCCAGTCCTCCAGGCTGCGGCCGACGCCGTGCAGCAACAGGACCGGTGGGTTGTCCGGGTTGCCGTCGACGCGGACGCGCGTGCGCCTGCCGTCGACGGCGACGAAGGTGGGGGTGCTCACGCCGTCGCCAGCTCTGACATTGCGACCTCGCGCACCGCGGCGTTGCTGGTGCTGAACTGCAGCGCGCGATCTTCGACCGGCCCGTTGCGCAGCCGCGCGCGGTCGGCGGCGTAGTTCATCTCCACCGTCCACGGGCCACGTGAACCCTGCTTCGGGAAAAGGTCGATTGAGCGCTGCACGTAGCCGGCCGCGAAGTCCAGGAACGGCCGCCGGGTCATGGTGAGATCGTCGGCGACTGGCGTCACCGTCGTGTAGCCGTGCCGGTCCATGTGCGCGAGCAGACGGCACAGGTGATCACAGACCAGGTCCACCTTGAGCGTCCACGACGAGTTGGTGTAACCGAACGCGAAAGCGAAGTTGGGCACCTCGCTGAGCATCATGCTCTTGTAGGCCAGGCGGTCGCCGACGTTCACCGGCTGTCCATCGACACTCAGCTGCATCCCGCCGAAGGCAAGCAGCTTCAGGCCGGTGGCCGTGACGATTATGTCGGCGTCGAGCTCTTGGCCGGATTCCAGCAGGATTCCCCGCTTGGTGAACCGCACGATGCGGTCGGTGACCACCGAGGCCTTGCCGGTCCCGATGGCCTTGAACAGGTCACTGTCGGGAACCATGCACAGTCGCTGGTCCCATGGGTTGTACTGCGGCTTGAAGTGGGTGTCGACCGCGTAGCCATCAGGAAGCGCGTGGGACACGATGCTGCGTATCAGGCCACGCACCAGCTTCGGGTAGCGACGGCTGGCCTTGTAAATGAGTCGCTGGCGGGCGATGTTGATCCGGCGCGTGATCCGGTACGCGATGTCCTCGGGGAGCAGACGGTTCAGCGTGTTGGCGATCGGGTCCTGGCGCGGGATGGGCAGCACGTACGAGGGCGAGCGCTGCAGCATGGTCACATGGGCGGCCTGGTCGGCCATCGCCGGAATCAGCGTCACGGCCGTGGCGCCACTGCCGATGACGACGACCTTCTTGCCGGTGTAGTCGAGATCCTCCGGCCATGCCTGCGGGTGCACCACCCGACCGCCGAAGTCCTCCCGACCCTCGAAGTGCGGGCTGTGACCGCCCGCGTAGTCGTAGTAGCCGGCGGCGGAGAACAAGACATTGCACGTGACGTCGAACTGCTCGCCGCTGTGGGTGCGTTGCAGTGTGACCGTCCACTTTGCATCCTCCGATGAGAAGTCCGCGCGAATCACCCTGTAGCCGAGGTAGATACGTCGGGCCAGGTCGTTTTCGGCGATCGCCTCGTGCAGGTAGTCAAGGATCTCGTGAGCGTCGGCGATCGCATTCTTGCTAGTCCACGGTTTGAACTCGTAGCCGAACGTGTGCAGGTCTGAGTCCGACCTGATGCCCGGGTAGCGGAACAGGTCCCAGGTGCCACCGATCGCGTCTCGACCGTCGACGATCGCAAAGCTGCGGCCGGGCTGCTTCGTCGTGAGGTGGTGGCCCAGGCCGATGCCGGAGATCCCGGCGCCGACGATCAAGACATCGACGTGGCCGCTCAGCGAGCGCGAGTGGTCCGGCCGGGTCAGCGAACGGGTGGTCATGAGGCCTCCTTGCCGATAAAATATAACACGACTATCGTTATAATTCTGCCACGGGAAATCAAGGCCGGGGAGAGTGTGATCCCCATCACGGGATCAATGAGAGAACAGGACGATCGCAAATGACCACCGCACTGACTCAACGACGGGAACCCACGCAGGCCCGAAGCCGGCAGACGGTGACCCGGATCCTCGATGCGGCGGCAGCGATCGTTGACGAGCACGGTGTCGACGCCGCGACGACGCGGACGATCGCCGACCGCGCGGGGGTCGCTTACCCGTCGCTCTACCGGTTCTTCGCCGACCGCGACGAGATCTTCGACCGACTGCTCGAACGACATCTCACCCAAATCGATGATCGAACCGAGGCAGCGGAGCGGACTTGGGACATCAGTTCGGCCTGGGACTTGTTCAGCGCTGAGCTCGACCTACACATCGGCTACTACCGCGAGCACCCCAGCGCCGCGCGCCTATGGATGGGTGGCCGCAGCTCGACAGCCGTGGTCACTCAAGTCCATGCCCGCATGCGAACACTGGCGCAACGCATACACGCGAGGCTCGTGGATGAGCATCTCATCAGCGGCGACACCGACCCTCGCGCAGTGCTCGTCGCGGTCGAAATCGCGGACCGCATCCTCGAACTCGCCTACCGAGGTGGCCAAGACTTCGACGAAGCGATCCTCGACCACGGTCGCAGGGCCCTGAGCGCCTACTGCGACGACCTGGTCAACGCCCGCAGCACGTGAACGTCTCTACCGAGCCCCTGAAACATCACGCTGTGGTGGAGCTGCCGGGAATCGAACTCGCCCCAAGGGTTTCGCTGACCTGCTGACACGCGAAAGGCGTTGATGACACGCCCGGGGATAAGAAAAAGGCGAGTCAGGGCAGTTTGATGACCGACACATACATCTCCAGGATCGGCCGGTAGAGATCCACATCATCGAGCTGGCTGACCAGCTCGACGGAGTCAGTGGTGGCGACGAGTACGTGGGCGAATGTCAATGGAGGGATCAGCAGTGCTCCGCCGAGCCGGTCGATGCCCTCGACAATGAACTTGCTGAGCGCCTCGAGGACCTGTGCTCTCTTCGCGGCCACCCGTTTCCGCGCGTCGGGGTTTCGGACGAGATAGAGGGTGAATTCTTGCCCCAACGCGGCGTGCTCGGGCCCGCGGTCCCGGCTCAATTGACGCCAACGCTCGGCGATCTGGTCGAGTTCGCGCGCCCCGATCTGCGTTGCCGGCGACATCACCTCGGCGAAATTGTCGAAATAGCGACGCCAGTACCGGTCGCTCACTGCCAGGAAGAGGTCTTCCTTCGTGGCGAAGTGCTTGTAAATGGCACCCTTCGTGTAGCCCGCCGCACTTGCGATGTCGTCGAGAGACGCTGCCATGAAACCCTTTTCGGCGAACACCTCCTTCGCGGCGTCCAGGAGAAGCGAACGGGTGTGCTCGAGGCGTCGCTCCCGCGTCCAGGGCTCCTTCATCCGGCGATTGTCGCACAGTATCCAAGAGTCTATTGAGATTCTCAGATACTGAGCAGTATATTGAGGTGCTCCGTCGGGTGGCGAGAAGCTTTGGGAGGGAGACAAAGGCATGACCGAACTATCGAACAAGAAGAATGCCCCCTACGTCACCGAGTCCCTCGCCGGAGCGGCCTCGCTTGGCACCCAGACTCAGTCCACCGTCAAGCCCATCCGGATCTGGGCCGTCATCGGCGGTGCGATCCTGGCTTTTCAGTTGTACGTGTGGATCCGCTGGATCAGCGGGCCCAATTTCGAGCGCGTGCCCCAAGGGCCGAGCGACCCGCCAATGCTTATGAAGGCGATCCTCACCACGTGGACGGCCGTGATCGTGGTCGGCCTGCCGGTCGGCATCTATTACTTCATCGTCAGGCCCTGGCGGCGGGAACGGCGAATCACGCTCGACGGCATGCTTTTGGTGGCCTGCGGTCTGCTGTTTTTCCAGGATCCGCTGCTGAACTATTTCAACACGTGGTGCACCTACAACACCTGGATGTGGAACCGGGGCTCGTGGGTGCAGGACGTTCCCGGTTGGGTGTCGTTTGGCGAGCCGGGTCGCACGATGGCCGAACCGCTGTTGATGAATGCGCCGGGCTACTCATACGGAGTTCTGCTGTGCACGATCCTTGGATGTTGGGTCATGCGCCGAGCCAAGTCGCGTTGGCCGAACATCAGCAACGCGGGATTGATCGGCGTTTTGGTCGTGTGGACATTCTTCTTCGATTTCTTCATCGAGGGCTTGTTTCTCATGCCGATGGGGCTTTTCACGTATCCCGGTGCAATCAAGTCTCTTTCGATCAACGCCGGCCACTACTATCAATGGCCACTGTATGAAGGGGTGATGTGGGGCGGTGTCCAAGCAGGTCTCTGTGCTCTGCGCTACTTCACGGACGATCGCGGCCGGACGTTCGTCGAGCGGGGACTGGAACGTGTCCAAGGCGGGTTTGCGAAGCAGCAACTGATGCGCTTCCTGGCGATCTTCGCGGCGTGCAGCATGTCTTTTCTGGTCTTCTACACGATCCCGTCGCAGTGGTTCGCCTTGCACGCCGAGTCCTGGCCCAAAGACATCCAGAAGCGCTCGTACTTCATGTTGGGGGGCATCTGCGGTGACGGGACGGACCGGCTCTGTCCTGATCCGGCACTGCCAATGCCTGGCAAGAATTCCGGCTACATCAATCCCGATGGCAAGCTCGTCCTTCCCGACGGCGTGAAGCTTCCGGAAATCGTCCCCTTCGAGCGAGGTAAGTGAGGTGCTGAACAGCCGACACGCCGCTGTTCAGTTGGGCTCGCAGGCGCCGTTCTACCGGGCGGTTGGTGACGAGGTGCAGGTCTTTCGCGCGGCGGCGCGCCGGGGTCTGCCGGTGCTGTTGAAGGGTCCCACGGGATGTGGGAAAACTCGCTTCGTGGAGGCCATGGCCCACGAGTTCGGCCGCAACCTGATTACCGTTGCGGGCCATGAAGATATGACGTCGGCGGATCTGGTGGGCCGATTTCTGCTCAAAGGCGGAGAAACGGATTGGGTCGACGGACCCTTGACCCGGGCCGTGCGCGAGGGCGCCATCTTCTATCTGGACGAGGTGGTTGAGGCGCGCCAGGACACCACCGTGGTCATCCATCCGCTCGCCGATCACCGTCGTGAGCTTCCAGTCGATCGGCTCGGTACGACATTGTCGGCGGCGCCCGGGTTCCAGCTGGTGATTTCCTACAATCCCGGCTACCAAAGCGTCCTGAAGAACATCAAGGAGTCAACCCGTCAACGGTTTGTCGCCATCGAGCTCGGCTTCCCACCCGTCGAGACCGAGACGGAGGTGGTTGCCCACGAAGCCGGGATCGATGCTGAGACAGCGCATGCTCTGGTCAAGCTCGCTAACGCCATCCGAAATTTGGATGGGTCGCCGCTGCGCGAAGTGTCCTCCACCCGGTTGTTGATCCTGGCAGGGGGCCTCGTCGCTGAAGGGTTGAGCCTGCGTAGTGCCGTCCAGTCGGCGATCGTCCAGGCCCTCTCCGACGATCCGGACATCGTCCGAGCCCTCGGCGAACTCGTGGATGCCATCCTCCCCCGCACGTGACCGCCTCCGATCCGAACGGCCCCAACCGGTTTCGGCTCCTCGCCACCTTCATCGCCGGCAGGTCTGTCGACATTGCGGAGGCACCGACCGGCGAGGCTGCGCACACGAACGGCCGGGTCATATTCGTCTCCGCACGCGGTTCTCAAGCAGAGCAACGGCGCGAGGTGCTGCTCCAGAGCGCGCTGCTGGGTGCGGGAAGTCTCGATCAGCCATTGGTGAAGGCGTTACGGGCACGTCCATTGGTAGCGCGCCGCTACCTGGCAATCGAAGGCCACAGGGTGCTTGCCGAACTCGCCGGACAAATCCCACTCGCAGCCGTGCTTCGCCCCGCCGGGAAGCCGAGCACCGCGACCGCCGAAGAGTCACTCGAAATGGCCAGGGGCCGAGCGGAAGTCGCCGATCCGCCTGCGTGGTTCGGTGTTATCCGACCCTCGCGACTGCTGGCAGCATCCGGCGGGCCGGGCGCGCATGCCACAAACAAAGAGCTGCACTCGGAATTCGATCCCATCGACCTACCCGAGGCTGACGACGACGGCGACGGGGAGCAGTCCGCAGAAAGCAGAATCCTTAAACTGTTTGGCAATCCGCTTTTCGACGCACGAGCTCTCTCGGACTACTTCCGCAAGCTGTTCGGCAGCTCGCGTTCTCCCGGCGATGGCGCTGCTGGTGCCGAGATGCGGGTTCGCGCCCTTCGGCGGGCCCAGGTGGCCGGAGCCAACGCCCGGCCTCTCCCCACGCGAATCCATTTCGTCGACGACGGCAGGCCCGGTGCTGCCGTGGGAGTCGGCGGCGCCCTCTATCCCGAGTGGGACGTACACAACAACCGGTACCGGCCCGAGTGGTGCCGGGTCATTGACTTTCCGCTGACGGTCGCCCCGGACATGTCCGACATCTCCGCCGCCGATGTTCCGCACGACGAGGCGCTGCGGCGACGCTTGTCTCGCGTCGGTCTCGGCCCAAAGATCTTGCGCGGCCGTCAGGATGGCGACGAGCTTGACATCGAGGCGCTAATCGATCTGTTCGTCGATCTGCGCTCCGGCTACTCGCGACAAGAACACGTCTACCTGGACCGCCGGAAACTTGCTCGCAACCTCGGCGTGCTCATCTTGATCGATGCTTCCGGGTCCGCTACCGATACCGATCAGGACGGCCTCGCCGTGCACGACCACCAGCGGCGGGCGGCCGCCACACTGGCCGTGACGCTCGAGGAGCTTGGCGACCGCGTCGCCGTTCATGCTTTTCGATCGCAAGGCCGACGCGCCGTCCATCTGCCGACGATCAAAGCTTTCGGACAACGTTTCGGAGCGCTCGGGAGAGCGCGGCTCAACCAGTTGCAAGCATCAAGCTATACGCGCCTCGGCGCTGCCATCCGCGGCGCGGGCGAAATCCTCAAGTCCGAGGCCGGCACCCCGAATCGGCTGTTGCTGGTACTTTCGGATGGTTTTCCCTATGACGAGGGCTACGAGGGTCGTTACGCCGAAGCCGACGTCCATAAGGCCCTCGAAGAGCTTCGGACGGATGGCGTTGCCTGCCTTTGTCTTTCCATCGGCCCCGTCACCGCCACCGATGCGCTGGAACGTGTCTTTGGCTCCGCCAGCTACGCCAGCGCCGGGACGCTGGCTGACTTGAGCCCGCGGATGGATGAGTTGTTCCTGTCGTCGCTGCGGGAACTCGCCGCGCCCCAACCGTCGAGAGGAAGAGCATGAAGGTATTGCTGACCGGTGCACTGGGCAACATCGGCCTGCCCACACTTGAGGCGTTGCTCGTAGAAGGCCACGACGTCGTCGCCTTCGACCTCGAATCGCGCAGGGCGCGCAAACTCGCATCCGGCTTCGATGACCGAGTGCACTTCGTCTGGGGCGACATCACCCGTCCGGAATCGCTCCAATCCGCGCTGGAGGATGTGGACGCAGTGATCCACCTGGCGGCCATCATTCCCCCTTACTCAGAACGGGCGCCTGATATGACCCGGAGGGTCAACCTCGACGCCACGCTCAGCCTGATCGCGCAGATGGAGGCCTCGCAGACGGCCAAGCGGCTGGTCTTCGCGTCGTCCCAGGGCGTCTTCGGGGAGGTCCAGGATCGCGAGCCACCGCTCCGCCTTGACACCTCCGTCTGTCCGACCGATGGGTACGGGCGTCAAAAGGTGGCGTGCGAGCACGCGATCCGGCAGTCGGGGCTGGGGTGGAGCATCCTGCGGCTTGCGGCTGTGACGCCAATCCATTTGCAGGCTCAGGACCCCAGCATCATGTTCGAGTTCAGCCCCGACGCGCGGTTCGAGTTCCTCCATCCCGCCGACGCCGGAACGGCTTTCGCTCGCGCCGTCGCGTGTGAGGAGTCGATCGGAGAGACCCTATACATAGCCGGCGGCACAAGCTGCCGCATGACCTATTACGACTTCATCGCCGCTCTGATGAGTGCGATCGGAATCGGACCCATTCCGGTCGACGCCTTCGTGCGAGCCAAGCCTCCTCGCTTCTTCGGCGACTGGGTGGACACCGAGCAGAGCCAGCGCCTCCTTCAGTACCAGAAGCGGGGACTCAGAGAGCAACTGGAAGACATGAAGAAGGAATTCGGCATTCTTCTGCCCCTTATTCGTCTGGTGCGCCCGCTCGCGACTTGGTTCGTAGTCCGCAGCTCTGCGCATCTCAGGGAGAACCGGCAGGCCGGTGTTGGCTAACTGAACTTGGCTCACATTGGCGGTTGGGATCGCCGGAATTTGCGCACTGAAGTCGGACCCTAAACTGCGCTCGTGGCCTATGTGCGCATCGTCAAGACCGCCTCGGGAGCCACTGCCGTACAGTTCGATCACGTCCGGCTCTTGACCACATCCGCCACATTGGCCCCTGCCGGAGACGCTGTTGGTTTTGTCCACCTGACAGCGACAAGCGCTGTTGTCGCTCTTAGGTGGACAAAAGTTATGCGCCCGCCGATGCAGAGACTGATGTGACAGCTGTGACCCACAGCTGCCCCGGTGTGCACTAATTTGAGCCATGTCGGGCGGGAGCGGCACGGCCGCCGTGCAACTCAGCAAGCGCATGGATCTGTTCGAGGTAGTGCTCAAGCGAGTGATGGATGAACCTGGCTGACACAGTAGTGGTGCCGGCTGCGGCGATGGTCTGAAGCGTCTCCTTTGTCAACGCCGGTTCCTTCACCGGGTCGAGCGGTTGATCAGCGGGCAACACAACCTCGAACCCGGCGGGCAGCTCGCACGCCTGCAACCACTCGGCAGCGGTGGCAATGGACACATTGAAAGGACACCACCCATCGGCGAGCGTGACCGCACGCCGCAACGATCGCTTGGTGCGGCCGCCGATCCAAATCGGCATGTGCGGCTGCAGCGCACAGGGGTCAACGGTGAGCCCGCCGAACGAGTAATACTCGCCCTCATAAACCGGCTCATTGGTCGGCAATGCCGACCGCAGCGCCCTCAGCGCGTCGTCGGCACGAGCACCACGATCGTCGAACGGCGCGCCCAGAAGGTCGAACTCCTCCTTCAGGGTGCCGACGCCCACGCCCAAGATCACCCGGCCGCCACTGACGTGATCCAATGTGCCGTAACGCTTTACGATCGCGAGCGGGTGATGATAACCGAGCACCAGGGTCATGGTGGCGAGGCGAATCTGCCGAGTGCGAGCAGACACGTAGCCGAACGTGGCGAGAGGGTCCCAGTACCGGGAGCCGCGCCGCGAGGCCTCGGTCGAAGGTATGCCGATGTGTTCGCTGCACGTGAGGTGGTGGTAGCCAAGCCTGTCCGCCGTCTCGGCGACGCGGCCGATGTCTTCGATCGTGGCGTTCTTCTCCCACGTCAAGGGAGCGCCGGCGACGTTCGTGACGACAGGCGTCGCGATGCCAAGTTTCAATTCAGGGGCTCTTCTCCCGCAAGGACCGTGCGGTGCATGAGACGACCGCTATCAACGGCATACGGCAGCGCGCGGTGCATGGTGCCGGTGTTGTCCCACATGAGCAGGTCGCCGAGTTGCCACTCATGGCGATAGACGTACCGCGGCTGGGTAGCCCAGTCACGAAGGCGCGCAAGCAATGCGCGGCTTTCCTCCACCGGCAGTCCGATCACGTAATCCGCCGTCGCCCCGAGTAGCAAGGACTTGCGCCCGGACTGGTGCGTCCACACCATCGGGCACGACTTCGTCGGGGATTTCTGCCAGAAGGCGATCTCGTCATAGCTCATCTCCGGCCTGACGTAATACTGCGAGCGCTCCGCGCTGTGGACCACCCGAAGATCGGCGATCGCCTCCTTGTCGGCATCCGGCAAGTCCTCGTATGCCGCGTAGGTGTTGCAGAACTCCGTCTGCCCCCCGGAGTCCGATAGCTTCATGGCCCGCAGCAGGGTCGCCAGATTCGGATAGGGCTGCAGCGAGCCGTCGAAATGCCAGAACAGCGAGCCCTTCAAGTACTCGGCTCGCTGATTCACGTTCTTGTCGAGTGAGATCTTGTAGATTCCGCCCTCGCCCTCGTTCTGCACGATGTCGCCGAGGGTCTTGGCGATGGCGACTTGCTGCTCGTCGCTGATATTTAGACCCCGAAAGAAGACCACTCCGCGTTGCTCCAGCGTTGCGCGGATGGTCTTCGCCTCGGTTCCTCTGACAAGCGTCTCGAGGTCGGTCCTGATCTCGCTGCCGATTGTTGTTGTGCAGTCGACGATTTCGAGTTGCCCTGACGAAAGTTCCATGCGTCAGCTCAACCTCGTGAGAATCGTGTTCGCCGAGTGCTTCACCCTCGGCTGCCTCCACAGCTCAACCGCCAACGAAACTGTGATCAGCGAGTACAGCAGGTTGCGTAGGTTCGCGACGTCCTCAGGCAGCGGTTCGGAATAGTCGAACTTGTCGATATAGGCGACCGCTTCCTCGGCGTGGGGAAACAACTCGTCGTAGAACGCGTGTATCTCGGTCATAGAACTGTTCACGCGCTTCACATAGCGCTCGTGCCCGTCCTCGATTGCCCACTCGGCGACCAGGTGCTCAAGTTGTGAAAACTCCTGAGGCAGAACCGCGTTCATCGGCCTGCCTTTGATATGGAGTGGGCCTTCTCGCCAGCCTCTACGTAGTCGCCCACCACCTTGTGCAGGTGACGCAGCAGGATCTCCTCGTCATTCATCGTGAAATGCGTGAGTGCGCCGCTGTTCAGCATTGCCTGTAACCCTTCGGACGGGCTGGCGTCTTCAAGAATGATGTCGTTCAGGAACGTCACCGTCAGCTCTTGTCCGAGCCGCTCCTTGTGCGTCTTGGGTGGTTGATAGAACATCTCGACTTCGAAGATGTGGGAGTGCGGGCCCGTCGGCCAATGCGTGTGCGTGCTGAACCCGGATGAACCAAAAATCAGCACAAAGTTGGGAAAGAACTGAAACGAGTCGAAGCCGTATTTCTCCGAGCGGGTGGGATTGAGCCCCGCCGGCATCGGACCGCGATCGGTGCGCTTGGTCCACGGGCCGGCCGCGCTTGCCTCCATCACGCATTCAATCGGCTTGGAGTACGGCGTCTTTTGCGACGGCTCTCCGGAGAAGGAGAACATCCGGTGCGGTCCCTTCAGTTGGTAGGCCAGCGCATCGGTGAACGGATTGGGTTGGTCGAAAGCATCTCTGGCCTCCGCGGTGAGGGCGCCGAACGAGGAGGCGTGCAGATACGGGCCGTGGTAGCTCTCCGCGAAACCGTCGACGAAGATTTTCCAGTTGCACTGCAGCTCCACCTTGAACCGGTACACCTGATGCGGACCGGCAAAGGGATAGCCCTCAATGCCATGGGCAAGCTCACCCAGATACGAGCGCAACGGCTCGCTGTTGTGCGGGTCGAGGTTGATGAAGATGAAGCCTTCCCAGACTTCACATTGAATCGCGGGCACGCGGCAACTCTCGGCATCGAAGTCGAGCAGCAGGTCCTTGCGGGTGGGTGCGTGCAGCGAGCCATCCAGGTTGTAGCGCCACCCGTGGAAACGGCAGTAGAGCACCGGCGCCCGGCCCTGTACCTCCTCGAACGGATCATCGCTCCACAGCATTTTGTTGCCCCGGTGCGGACAGATGTTGTGGAAGGCACGGATCACATCGTCCTTGCCGCGCACGATGATGATCGACGTATTCAGGAACTTCAGCTCGCGCGTGAAGTAGCTCCCCGACCGCGGCACCCGCTCCACGCGCCCAACATAGAGCCACGTTTTCTTGAAGACGTGCTCGCGTTCCTTTTCGTAAAACGCCTCCGAGACGCAGTCTTCGAGTGACACCGGGCCGCGGCCCAACTCGGGGTACGCATCGGTCCAGTGCCCGCTTGCCGGCTTGGCCACCAGGACGTCGTGACTCATGAGGGACTCCTCTACATTGGCCCCGGTCCCCTACCGGCAGAACGTAGCACTTGACCAAATACGCAAAATAGGCCTTCAATTGCAACACCTTGTTGCATTTCTGGAACACCGCCCATGGAACAAAACCTGCCCTTCGACCTCGATGCCCTGCTGGTATTCGGAAAGGTGGTCGAGTGCCGCAGCGTGTCGAAAGCCGCGACGCTGCTCGGCATGCCCAAGTCAACCGTCAGCCGCAAGCTCAGCAAGCTGGAATCGGACCTAGGCATCAAGCTGCTGCGCAAGAACACGCATCAGCTCACCGTCACGGATCTGGGTGAGAAGATCTACAACCACGGCGTGAACATCTTGGCCGAAGCCAACGGTGTGCGCGCGCTGGTAGAGGGCAGCAAGCAAGAGCCACAGGGTGAGCTGCGCGTCGCCATCCCGGTCTTCGTCGGCATCGACTACGCCTCAAGAGTCGGCGCTAAGTTCCTGCAGCGCTATCCGAATTCGCGGCTGGATATCCGATTGGTGGACAACGTCGTTCACCCCGTGAAGGACGGGTTCGACGTCGTTTTCGGAACCGGGCCGCTGCAAGACTCGACGCTGATCGCGCGGAAGGTCTTCAGCCTCGAACTTTTTCTCTGTGCGTCGCCGGACTTCGTGCACCGACTAGAGGAACCGATTAACTCTCCGACACAATTGAATACCCTCCCGTTCATCGATTGCGGTATCTGCGATGGTCCACGGAAGCTCACGGTCGCGAAAAACAAACGGCGGTATGAGCTTTCACCCATGGTCCGAGCGCGCGCCAACAACTTTCAGGTGTGCAAGCAGTACATCCTGCACGGCCTCGGCATCGGCGCGATGCCCAACCAGATCATCGTCACCACCGAATTGCGCGAAGGAAGCATCGTGCCCGTGCTGCCGGACTGGCGCCTCGAGCGGATGGATGTGTACATGATTCATCCCTTTCAGCTTTCGTTCTCCACGTTGATCAGCGCGTTTTACGAGACGGCCTGCGACATCATCATCGAGAACTCGGCGCGAAGCTGACGCGCACGGGAGCTGCGCGAGCAGACGCAGAATCGCCCAATTAGGTTGGGAAATATGCGATTCTGCGCCTGCTCGCGCAGAAAGGTTTACAGCTCCGGACAGATCGACGCGAGGAACTCCTGCGTCCGCTGCCACGATTGAGTTCGGGTCGCCGCGTCGTCCCCCATTGGGACGATGCGAGCCGCCAGGTCGGTGACACCTGCTTCCTGGTAGCGACGCAACCGCGCGAGGATGGCCGACTCATCGCCGGCCGCCATGGTGTCGCCCACGTCCTTGGCATCGCCATGTTCGAGCAGGCGCACATAGTTGGGCGAGAAGTCCGCATGCCCGAGGACCTCGCTGGCGTAGGCGCGCGCCTCGTCTGCATCACTGTTCGAACAGAGGGCGACAGGTACCCCGGCGACGACGCGTGGCGGCGGTCGCCCAGCGGATTTCGCCGCGGCGGTGATGCGCGGAACGACATGGTCGCCGATAGCTCGTTCGTCCGCCATCCACAAAATGGTGCCGCGGGTTCGCTCGCCGGCGAGGCGCAACATCGTCGGTCCGAGGGCCGCCAACAGGACCGGCATCTCGCAGGCATCGGTGACATCCACGGTCCCGTGGACGCGGTAACTCTCGTTCTCTACGTCGACGGATCCGACCCCCGCGAACGATGCCTCCAGCACGTCGAGGTAGTCACTCACTAGTTGGGCTGGCCTGTCATATGGCAGCCCGAGCTGACCGTTGACGATCCAGTGGTGCGACGGCCCGATGCCGAGAGTGAACCGTCCGCCGCACGCCACCTGAGTGGTCAGCGCCTGTTGGGCCATGATCATCGGGTGGCGCGTCTGGATCGGCACGACCGCAGTCGCCAGTTCGATGCGGTCGGTCGCCTGGCCCAGCAGCGTGATAGCGGTCATCGCATCGAGGTAGCCGGGAACCTGTGGCATCCAAAACGATTTAAAGCCAGCGTTTTCCGCGCGGGTGCCGTCTGCTATGAGGCCGGCCAGGCGATCTGCTCGCGTGCGCTCCTTATCGGAGCCGACCATCAGACCAACACGCACGACATCCACCGGTCACGGCACATAGCGGTAGCCTTCCTCGCCGTTGTTACTCTCAACCCAACCCCCTCAGATGTTGCCGCAGCGGGTAGGAGGATGGGCAGGATGCCGGATCCTGAAACCGACAATTCTTCGGAGACCTCAGCAGCACGGTTCGAACCCGACGAGGGCTGGGTGCCCGCTGATGTGCGGTTCTTTGGCGTGGATCGGCGCACCATCGCCCCGACACTGGCAGTATTCGCGCTAGCCGTCGTGATGTCGGTCGTGTTGCCCGTCATCAACGCGAAGGTGCCCTACCACGACGTCGTCAAAGCCGGCGACGTTATTGAACTCCAAGGCGATGTGACGTTCGTTCCGGAGGCCGGCTGGGGCATCACATCCGGTGTCCGCGCTGGTGACGCGCCATTATCCGGTGAGTATCCCGCGACCGCGACCGTTGAGAGCGGGGCCCTGAAATTCAGGGTCCATACCGGACGATTCGACGGAGATGCCGACAAACTGCTCGACCAGATCGAGGCGACCGCCGAGGCCCTCAGCCGCGGTCGCGGCGTCCACGTGACCGGCGCGCAGACGACCATCGTCACCGATCAGGGCAAGGAGGGTGCGGCGGTGCGGGTCACAGGACCACACACCGCCGGGCTGATCGCCGCCTTCGTATTCGAGGGTCGCGGAGTTGAAGCCGTGGCGACCGGACCGTCCGATACCGGCTCGGAGCCCGCGGCCACGGTTTTCCGGATGATCCGCAGCATCGCCCGTTCCGGAGAGGGGAAGCGGTGACAACGACGACGCTTGCCGACCTCGATCGCGCACGCTGCCTCGCGCTCGACCTCTCCGGCTGGGGCAGGCGATTCACCTTCTACCAGCCACGCAACTGTGCATTCTGGGGATATCTGATGCTGGTGGGGATCGGTATCTTGGTCTTCGTCTCCACGCTCGCCCGCGAGTACGACGCTTACGGCGAGGCGATCGGGTTAGCGGTGACGTCATTCGCCATCTACGCCGCGCTGTTCTGGTGGTTCACCCAGCACATCGACCGTTACGCCAAACTCCCCGCCAAACTCATGGTCGTGGCCTTTCTGTGGGGCGGCTTCGCCGCCACCGGGGCGATGGCGGCCAACGCCAACCACGCGATCCTCGCCCTGTACGCAAAAGTCTTCGGGCAGGTATGGGCGCTGAACTGGGGTGCCGGACTGGCCGCCCCGTTCACCGAAGAACCGGCGAAGGGTTCGGGGCTGCTGCTGCTCATCGCGTTGGCGCCACGGCAGGTACGAACCGCGT
>Ga0306922_10001152_pt1 | contig 23398 bp, 27 predicted proteins | sample sta12Cox44000082_FD_203758 | JGI IMG/M metagenome (GOLD analysis project Ga0306922, IMG submission 203758) | Lab enrichment of tropical soil microbial communities from Luquillo Experimental Forest, Puerto Rico - statoxic.12C.oxic.44.000.082 (v2)... | ecosystem: Environmental > Terrestrial >... | reverse complement strand
AGAAGGGATCACGATAAGGAGGAATTATGGCAAAGGTAATTTTTGGAAATCATTCGTCGGTTCTAGTTCCGCGGCAAGATCGAGACAGCATTCGCAAATTTTATTGTGATGTCCTCGGTGGCAAAATCATGAAAGCGGATCCGGAAAGGGATTTCATTCGTTTGGGAGAAGACTTCTATATCGTTCTTTATGGGGATGTCCCTGATGAGAGCGAGTTCTTGCGAACTGCAAGGTCAGTTTGGCTGGAAATCAAATCCGACAACGTGGAGGAAATGAAACGAAAAATCCTCGAGTCTGGTCTTGTGAGGAAGCTTGAGGTACCGGACCCTCACTTTTATTTCCAAGCTCCGGGAGGCCAATGCCTCCGGTTGGTCGGAATCGACGAGGACCTCTCCTTTTATGAAGGAGCGGGAGAAGGCCCGGACGTGGCAAAGGTGAAAGAGGGTCTCAAGCAAGAGGCAATGTCCAAATGAGCTATGGATAACGCTAGCGCTGCTTCAAGACTTGTTGAGATGTCAATTCGTTAAAGCCGTTCAGATGAGCAATGAGTCCAAAAGTCGCGTCTGGAAAAAGCTTGGGTGCTTCTACGTGCTCACGTTAACTTTTAGCTTGGCGTTCGGCGGATTCATCCTGCGGGCGGGTAAAATGGAAGCCGGTAATTTTCTCTTTGTAACCGGCGCGATGTGGAGTCCGGCGCTGGCAACATTCGCGACGAAAAAGATATTCCGAGAGCAGATCAGCGACTTGCCGTGGCAGTGGGCAGGCGCGCGATATAACGTCTTGGCGTATTTTTTACCGCTCGCCTATTCCCTCCCGGTCTATTTGTTTGTGTGGTTCACGGGGCTTGGACCTTTCAACAGGTCGATCCTTGCCAAAATCCTTGCCGATTTTGGCTGGCAAAATCTTCCTACTGGCTTCGGAATTTCACTTTTCGTTTTGTTCACGGCGACGATTGGAATGGTAGCCAAGCTATCGCGCTCGCTCGGGGAAGAAATCGGATGGCGTGGGTTTCTCGTGCCGGAACTGGCAAAGGTGGTTGGCTTTCCCGGGGTCGGCGCCGTCAGCGGGTTGATGTGGGCTGCGTTCCATTATCCGGTGTTGCTCTTCGCAGATTACAACGCTGGCGCACCGGCTTGGTACAGCATCACTTGTTTCACCATATCCGCCGTGGCCGGCAGTTTCATAATGGCATGGCTGACCTTGCGAACACGAAGTCTTTGGCCGGCCGCAATTCTTCACGCCAGCCACAATCTTTTTATTCAATCGATTCTGACTCCGCTTACGAAAGACACAGGACCGACCAAATACATTATCGACGAATTTGGGCTCGGACTGGTTGTTACTATAACGATCGTTGCGCTGCTTGTGTGGAGAGTCTTCAGCCACCAAACCGCTCCCGGGCTTAGCTCGCCCGATGCGGTGTTGAAGGTCGCCGAAGGAAGATCGATATGAATCGCATCACCCATTTTGAAATTTACACGGACGATCCGGAAGCGGTGCAGCCGTTCTATAAAAACGTGTTCGGCTGGAAGTTCAACAAGTTCGAAGGCGGACCAATCGAATACTGGCTGATCACGACTGGCGACGACAAAGAACCGGGAATCAATGGCGGAATGACGCAGCCGCGCGAAGGTCAAAACCCCGGGACGCTAAACACGGTGGCCGTTCAGTCGCTGGATCAAACCATCAAGAAGATCGAGCAGCACGGGGGAAAAATCTGCGTGCCGAAAATGGCAATTCCGAAAATCGGCTGGCTCGCTTACGCGGAAGATCCAGCCGGCAACGTTTTTGGAATCATCGAACCGGATACGAAAGCTCAATAGCGATGACGACGAAGCAAATTACTCGAGCAGACGAACTCATCGCGATCGCGCGCGCGGCCTACGAGGCGTACGCGACAAAAGACCGCGGCGCGATTGAGCGACTGATCGCGCCGGACTTTCATTTCACCAGTCCGCTCGATAATCGTATCGACCGCGCGACTTATTTTTCGCGCTGCTGGCCAAATAGCGAATGGATCGACGGTTTCGAGTTTAGGAATCTTGTTGCCGATGGCAACCGCGTGTTCGTGACCTATGAAGGTCGCAAGACCGGCGGTGATCGTTTTCGCAACATGGAAATCCTGACCCTGCAGAACGACCAGATTGTCGACGTGGAGGTTTATTTTGGCTGGTCGATTCCGCACAAAGCGAAACCGGGCGGTTTTACAAACAACGAAGACTAACGAAAGGGAACCTAAAAATATGACTACGAAAACTGATGTGGCAGACGCCGTAGTGATCGAACGCACGTTCGATGCACCGGTGGCGCGCGTTTGGAAAGCGCTGACCGATGTCGATCAAATGCGCGAATGGTATTTCGATCTGAAAGAATTCAAACCACAAGTTGGATTTGAATTCGAGTTCGTCGTCGAGCACGAAGGCAATTCTTATCATCATCTCTGTCGCGTGACCGAAGTTGTCCCGCAAAAGAGAATCGCTTACACCTGGCGATACAAAGGCGAGCCGGGCGATTCGCTGGTCACATTCGAGTTGGCTCCCGATGGTGATAAGACGCGGCTGAAGCTGACGCATAGCGGAATCGAAACATTCCCGAAAACTCCGGCCTACGCGCGGAAGAATTTCGAGGCCGGCTGGGCGGCGATCGCAACCGAATTGGAGCAGTTCCTGGGAAAAAGTATGTCCTAAGTGCGCGTGCTCGTTCGTCGTTCTATTGAAACGAACAAGCTGCGATCAGCGCAATTATAAAAAAAAAGCAAAAACGCGAAGCATAATTGTCCTGAACTGAACCGCTTGTTCGTCGTGACAATAAAAGAACGGAAACCAATAACAAAAAATATGAATACAAAAACAACGACAGATGAATACATGCTGCTTTTTCGCGGACCGCATTGGGATAAGGGTCTGTCCACGGACGAGCTGCAAAAAACGATGGACAATGTAATGGCGTGGTTCAACGGGTTGAACCACCGCGGGAAAGTCAAAAGCGCACAGCCGTTGGGGGCTCAAGGCCGGACGATCTCCGGTGCGAATGGACGGTTCGTCGTGGACGGTCCGTTCACCGAAACGAAAGAAGCCGTGGGTGGATACCTCATGTTGCAGGCGGACAGCTTCGAAGAGGCCGTTGAAGTCGCGCGAACAAATCCGGTGTTGCGGTACGGCGTCAGCGTTGAAGTGCGCCCGATCCTCGCAGAATGTCCAATATTCGCACGTCATCCGGAGATTGTGCGTCGAGCCAAAGAACCTGCAGTAAGTGCGGAACAACTTTACGCTACGATCGCCGCTTGATCGACATCAGTAACCAAAAACAAAGACACTAATATGAGCACAACATCGACAGTGAAATCCGATTACCTGCTGCTTTTTCGCGGCAATGTGTGGGACCGTGGGCTTTCGCCTGCGCAAATCCAGAAGGTCGTGTCCGACTGGATGGCTTGGTTTGAAGGACTGAAGGCGGAAGGGAAATGCCTCGGCGGCCATCCGCTGGAAGAGCACGGCAAAGTGGTTTCCGGTAGGCAACGCACGGTGGCCGACGGTCCATTCGCAGAATCGAAGGAAGCGATCGGTGGATATTTTTATCTTACGGTCGCGGACGAGAACGAAGCGATCGAGATCGCAAAGCAGTGCCCCGGCTTGGAATACGGTTCGGTCGTCGAAGTTCGGCCGGTGGCCGACGTTTGTTCGATGAGACAACGCGCGGAGGAATATTCCACGCGGCAATTTGCCGAAGCCACTGCGTGATCGGCGGAAGATCGACATCTCAACGCTGAAGAACACATAGATCACGGTAGAAAAGTGAGCCAGAGCGCAGAACCGACCGCGGCCGCAGCGACGGGCGACATTTCCCGCCTAACGGATCATCTCTTTCGTCATGAAGCGGGAAAATTGGTCTCAGTCCTAACCGGAATCTTCGGAATCAATCGATTGCAGTTGGCCGAAGACGTGGTGCAGGAATCGCTCGTTCGCGCGCTGCGGACGTGGCCATACACCGGCGTCCCGAAAAATCCGGCGGCGTGGCTCACCCAGACTGCGAAGAACCTCGCGCTCGATGTGATTCGCCGCGAAAAATCATTCCACGACAAAGAGCCGCAAATCATCGCGTCCATGGAGCAATGGCCGTCCGAGGCAGCGGAGTCCGGTTCACCCATGTTCGAGAATGAAATCAGAGATGGTCGCTTGCGACTAATGTTTGCGTGTTGTCATCCGGTCCTGTCGGCGGAAGACCAGACCGCGCTTGCGCTGAGAACTCTGTGCGCATTCAGTCCGGCGGAAATCGGTAAAGCATTTCTCACAACGGAAGCAGCAATCGCCAAGCGCTTGACGCGGGCCAAACAGAAAATCCGTGACGAACACATTCCATTCGAAATCCCGGCGGGCGACGAATTGTCGCGACGTCTCGATGGAGTATTGCAAACGCTCTACCTGCTTTTCAACGAGGGCTACAAGGCGTCGAGTGGCGACCACCTGATCAGGGAGGAGCTTTGTTTGGAGGCGATTCGACTGGCGTCGCTTCTGACTGAGCATCCGGCGGGCGATCAACCGCGCACGCACGCATTGACCGCGCTCATGCTGTTCAACGCCGCGCGTCTGCCGGGTCGGATTGATCAAGAAGGAAACATTCTCCGATTGAGAGAGCAGGACCGTTCGACTTGGAACCAGGCGATGATCGCGCTCGGCATGCAACATCTGAGCTTGTCTGCCTCAGGGAATGATCTGACGCCCTATCATCTTCAGGCCGCAATCGCCGCGTGCCATTGCGCGGCGATCGATTATCAGGCGACCAATTGGCAAAAGATTCTGTCATTATATGACCAACTGTTGGAACTCGACGGCTCGCCGATTATCGCGCTCAACCGCGCCGTGGCGGTGGCGAATGTACACGGAGCGCAGGCGGGCATTGACGCGGTGCAGTCGATCCAGCGCCGCACACAGCTGAATTCGTATTATCTGCTTTACGCGGTGCTCGGCGAGCTCGAGACGCAGTTGAACCACTTTCAGGCGGCGATCGCGAATTTTCGCAAAGCGCTCGAGCTTACTGAACTCACCTCGGAGCAATCATTTCTTTCCAAGCGCCTGGAAGAAACAGAACAGAGCAGTCTCAAAAACGTTGCATGAATCTGAATGTCCTGAAAAAGCAAAGCCGTTCGTCGCTGAAGTGACAAACGAATCTAACTGAAAACCCAACAGGAAGGAAAATAATGTCCAGCAACACAATCAAGCTTCACCGGGTTCTTCGTGCACCGGCCGAAAAAGTTTATCGCGCGTTTCTCGATGCCGATGCGCTCGCGAAATGGCTTCCACCTAACGGATTCACCTGCAAAGTGCATGAGATGAACGCGAATGTCGGCGGCCGCTTTAGGATGTCGTTCACGAACTTCAGCACCGGCAAGGGTCACTCCTTCGGCGGAACTTATGTCGAACTAAAACCGCATGAACGTATTCGTTACACCGAGAAGTTCGACGATCCGAACCTGCCCGGCGAAATGCAGACCACGATCACTCTGAAAAAAGTTTTGTGCGGGACCGAAGTCACCATTTTGCAGGAAGGGATCCCCGCCGCGATTCCGGTGGAAATGTGCTACCTCGGCTGGCAGGAATCGCTCGTCTCACTTGCGAAACTCGTCGAGCCCGAAATCCGGGATGACATGTGACAGAAAGGAAAATCATGACTACGAAAACGGCAGAGAAGACGTCGCTCGAAATCAAACGCTTCATCAACGCGCCGCGGGATCGCGTCTATGCCGCATGGACTGATCCAGTGCAACTAAGGGAATGGTGGGGGCCGAAAGAGGTTCAGACGCTGAAATTTGTGGCCGACACTCGGGTTGGCGGGAAGTATCGGTGGGATTTGGTCAACAAGGAAGGCGAGAAAATGAGCGTGTTCGGTGAATACCGCGAGATCGTCCCGGCGAAGAAGGTCGTCTTCACTTGGAAATGGGACGACGACGATGCTTGGGAAAATTACACGAGTGAAGTATCGGTCGAATTCTCCGATCGCGACGGCGGCACGGAACTGCGACTAACGCATGTGCAATTGCCGAGCGAAGAGTCGCGCGACCGGCACAATCAGGGCTGGAACAGCGTCCTCGATCGGTTGGAAAAATTTTTATTGTAGGGCGTTGGATTTGCTCGCTCCCGCGAGCTTCACCCTTCGGGCTTCCCGTCTGTGTCGCTCGCGCCCCCGCGGCTCCGCTCTGTGAAACGCCCTGGAGTTTGTCAGCAAATAAATTGTCAGATCAAAACATAGGAGGAAAAAAATGAGTACAGAAGAAGTTGCAAAAAAAGTGGTGGACTTGGTTCGCAAACAGGCGTGGTACGAAGCGCTCGATTTGTATGACGATAACATCGTCAGCGTCGAGGCGACCGCGCCAGAGACGCGCGGGAAAGAAGGCGTGCGTGGTAAGATCGACTGGTGGGTCAACGGGATGGAAGTGCACAGCTTCAAAGCAGGCGAGCCATTCGTCGCGCACGATCGATTCGTCGTTCAATACGATGCCGACGTCACCAACAAACAATCCAAACAGCGTCAAAAATTGTCCGAAGTCGGCGTCTATACAGTGAAGGGAGGCAAGATCACCCGCGAAGAGTTTTTACCGCGCGTCTAAGCAAAAGGTTTATCGGTTCATCATGCGCTGAAACAACGCTTCAACATTGACACGGCGGTCGCCGACCTGGCCTGTCAAGCGACAGTCGATAGATATCGCATAACGTCCTTCGACCGAGTCACGCTTGTTGCTTGAGAACCTGGCAGAGCGATTCTGTGTCGGTGATGATCGCGTCTCCGGCGAATTTTAAAGTTTCGATTGAACGCTTCGCGGCATCTTCGTTTCCCGCGCCGCACGCGTCCCTAACGATTACCGGAATGTAACCCAGATCGGCGCCGTGGCGCGCGGTCGGCTCCATTCCGATTTCCATCGCCACGCCAACGATGATGAAGGCGTTTATGCCGCAATCGCGCAACGCGAAGTCGAGCCATGTGCCTTCGAACGCCGACATCGTCAGTTTGTCGAACACGCCCTCACTCAGGCGCGGCGCTAATTCCGGAAGGATTTGAAATGAAGGGTTGTCTCGCAAGAACCACGGCGACACTTTCTCTGGCAAATCGATGCGTTGCCAAGCCATGGCCATGCGATACTGAAACATCCCCATCAATTCTTTTGGTAATGACAGATGCCGCGAAAAGAACACGCGAACTCCAGCGTCGCGAGCGGCGCTGAGCACTTTGAGAACCTGTCGCGTGATTTGCTCCGGGTTTTGGATCTGACTCAGGATTCCAACCTGCATGTCGTAAACGAGGAGTGCCACGCGCAGTGGATCGCACACCTCCTCAAGCGTTTGCGGTATGCTCAGTCCGTAGGCTCTCTTCATAGTGCAGGCTAAATCCTGCTTTAGCGATTGGCCGCATATTTATCGATCAACGCCTGGAAGCGAGGATCTTTGCGCAACGGATCCCAAACTGGATCCAGCTTGAGCATTGGCGCAGTGAGGCCGTTCGGCACGGTGAGTAAGTGATCGAGGAGGCGAAATGCTTCGTCGTATTCTCCGACCCAGGCGTAGATTTCGGCGAGCGCAGTGGTAGCATAAGGCCCACCAAAGGCGTCTTCAGATTCCGGCAACAATTCGACCGCTTTCTTGCCTTCGTTGATCGCGTCTTCTTTCCGCCCCAAGCCGGCGAGCACAGCACCGAGATGCGCATGACGACTAGGATCGTCGGGCGCCTCAAGCACCAGTCGCTCCGCCACGCGTCTGGCCTGCTCGAACGCCGCACGCGCCTTTTCTTTATCGCCCAGATGCAGATACAAGTTCCCTTCCAGAAGCGTCTTTGGACAAGGGGCACTCTCTGGGTAAGTCAGTGTCTCTCCGCGAAATTGCTGCGTCACTTGCAGAGCTTCAGCAAACTTCCGCTGCAGTGTGAGAACCCAGACCCGTGATGAGGTAACGAGCCCCTCTGGGTCGAATTCTGCAGGGACTAATGATAATTGATTTTCGACGACGCTAACGTCGCCTTTCCATTCGATAGCCAACGCGGATTTCATTGCCCGTGGAGCAAACGATTGTGGCTCCGCGACGATGGCCCGATCAAAAATTTTGTCAGCAGTTTCGAAATCGCGCTGAGCCCGGTAGTTGAAAGCAAAGTTAAAAAGAACGTTTGCATTCTTGGGATCAAGAGAGACGGATTTTTCAAAATTTGCGGTTGATTCAGCCCATTTGCCCTGGCGCCGCTGAATCGCGGCAATCGCCGAATAGGCGTCGGCTTCGTTCGGCAGGTCACGCTTGGCAATCTCAAACTCGGCGAGCGCGCGCTGGTAATCGCGATCGCCGTAATAGTATGAGTAACCAAGAGCGAGATGCCCCTCGGGAAGATCTGGTTGCAAGCGCAGCGCTTCATTGGCATTAAGACGCGCTTTTTCTCGACGGGCCGGTGTCCGCTCGGCCTCGTGATATAGCCAGCTCTGCGCCATCGACAGACCGGCAAAAGCGAGAGCAAAGTTTGGGTCGAGCTTGATCGCTTGTTCGAAAAGCTCCTCGGCCTTTAGCGAAGTGTCGCGGAAACGATCTGGCCTGTTTGCGTAATCATGCGCCTGTAGATAAAGCAGGTAAGCATCCGAATCTTTTGTCGGCTGGTGATCGAGCCGCGCCTTTTCGTTCGGGGAAAGTTTCGCCTGGAGCGCTGATGCAATTTTCTGTGCCAGATCAGTCTGAATTGCAAACACGTCGGTCAAATCCCGGTCATAATCTTCCGCCCAGATGTGTTCGTCGTTGTTCGCGTTGATCAACTGCACGCTTACTCGGACGCGATTGCCAGCTCTGCGGACGCTGCCTTCCAGAAGCGTACCAACACCGAGTGTTTTACCGATTACGCGCGCATTACGTGCGCCATCACCGCGATACGACATGACCGACATCCGCGAGATCACTTTCAAATCATTGATTTTCGAAAGATTCGTCAGGATATCGTCCTGTATGCCATCAGCGAAATAGGCGTTCTCCTTTTCATCGCTCAGATTTTGGAATGGCAGCACCGCGATGGACTTGTCGATCTTGCGCGCGGAAGCGCGTGGCATGAGTAAAATTCCTGCGAGTACCAAGACGACCAGACTCGAGCCGACAAGCAACAAGGCGTTCCGGCGTCGGCGGTGTCGCGCTTGCGTTTTGGTTCCCTTCAATCGCGGCGGGTTCGGATTGCCGAGCTCCGGCGTGTAGAGATTAACGATAGAAATTGTCTCTCCGTGTTTGACCTCACATTCGCCGATATCATGCAAGTAGGGCCGCCATTCAGGATAGTGCTGCAGATCTTCGGCGACGTGCCTTGAAAGCAGAATGTGCCCGGCATCTCCGCAATCCATCACCCGTTGCGCAATGTTGATGCCGGCGCCCGCGATATTCGCGCGCTCATTCACATCCGCGACCTCGTTCACCGGGCCGCTGTGAATTCCCATTCGCACCTGGAGTTTGGGATGTTCCTTAAGCGCCTGACTAATCTCCAAAGCACACCGCGCCGGTTCTTCCGGACTGTTGTGAAAGACCAGCGCCATGCCGTCTCCGGTAGGCAAGCGCACCAATCTGCCCTCGGCTTCTGCAGAACGGAAATGTTCGGTCCTGCGAACGACATCGTTCAGTTGGGAAAGCAAGTCGCTCTGCTCGTTAATCAGCAATGTCGAATAACCGACGATATCGATGAATAAGACGTGTCCTATTTCTAGGCGGAGACGGGGTTTGGCTTCGAAGGACATCGAGAGTGCGGGAGCAACTTCGCTAACAATCAGACCACCGGCAAGGCCGACATGCGAGTCACCGAAAGTGTTCGTGTTGTTCGTTGTCGTGATTCCTTCTCCTTTCCGTTCGTGCTTTCATATTTGTGACGAACGAGCAGAAGCTTTTCGGACATCAAAGGGGTGTTTTACGCCACGCACACCGCGATATTCGATAGGCGGCAGTGAGTTACAGGTGCTTTATTATTTCGCGGCCTCTCTGGCAGCTCCGATGAAAATCAGCGCGGTGGCTGCACTTGCCACGGCGAGCGCCGTGCCCATCGCCATGACCACTCTGAATCCGGAAACAAAAGATTCGTCAATCGCGCGGCGAATCAGCTGCTGGGTTGCCGGGTCTTGATCTTCCGGAACCGTAATGGCGGCGAGCTTCGTGCGCTGAATCTGTAACGATCGCGTTACCGGTGCCGGCAGGTTCGATTGCGTCACTCGCCGATCGAGCGCGTGATTGAAAACGTGGAGCATCACGATTCCGAAAACGGCAATCGCGATGAGGCCAGCGGTGCGGGCGACTGCGTTGTTAACGCCCGACGCGATGCCGGCATGGTTTTCAGGGACCGAATTCATTACCGTCGTGGTAAGCGGCGCAACACTGATAGCCATCCCTAATCCGAGAATAATCACCGGCGGAAAAAAATTTATCCAATAGCTGCCCCCGACCGTTGGCAGCATAAAAAGCAAATACCCTGACGCCACCGTCAATGAACCGATCACGAGCGGACGCTTCGGACCGTAACTGGTAACGAGTCCACCCGACCAGCGCGACAGAAGAAAAATGATCAATATGAATGGCAATAGCGCCGCGCCCGCCGCAGTCGCAGAGTAATGCTGCACTTGAATCAAATTCAGCGGCAGAAAAAACAATGTTCCACCAAGTGCCGCATAGAGCAGAAAGGTTAAGAGATTCGTTCCCGTGAATATTCGTGAGTGGAAAAGGGCGAGGGGCAACATCGGATTCGGAACGTGCCTCTCTGTAATCACAAACAGGGCGAGGAACACAACGGCCGCAGTGAGAGCTGCAACCACCGACCGATCGTTGAAACCGAGACTCGAAGATTCGATTAACCCGTAAACCAACGCGCCCAAGCCCGCTGCGGCCAAAGCTGCGCCTAACCAGTCGAGGCCGGCGCTCTCTGAATCAGAGCTTTCAGGCACACGCCAGAGGGAGATTATGATCACCAAAACCGCCAGCGGAATGTTGATAAAGAACACTGCGCGCCATGAAATGTGTTCGATGAGCCAGCCGCCGATCACTGGCCCGATCGCTGTTGTGATCGCGCTAAAGCCAGACCAGGTGCCGATGGCGCGTCCGCGTTGCCCCTCTGAAAACGAACTGCTGATGATCGCGAGGCTGCCCGGAACAAGGAGCGCCGCGCCAAGTCCCTGCAGAGCGCGAGCCGCGATGAGTTGATGAATGTTCACTGCTAATCCGCACGTGGCCGATGCCAACGCGAAGAGGACGACCCCAGTCAGAAAAACTCGGCGACGCCCGTAGTGATCGCCCAGCGAACCCCCGACCAGCAGGAGCGCGGAGAGCAGGAGTGAATAGGCTTCGATCACCCATTGCATGTCCACGGCAGTCGCATTGAGGTTCGTCTGAAGCGCGGGCAACGCGACGTTTATAACAGTCCCGTCGATGAACGCCATGCTCGACGCGAGAATGGTGGCGGCCAAGATCCAGGGTCCGCGCGATTTAGCACACGGCTCCGTCTGCGGCGCGGATCGAATTACGGTTTCGTCACAAGGTTCTTGAAGGACTGCCCACATATTTCGCTTGGTGAAGAGTTCCTACCACGCATCGTCGCTGGTCTTCGATCACTCAGTTGCGCTCGCTTTTTGCAACAGCGCGTTCGATCCGGGGATCAGGGATCAGCCAGATAATTGCCACGATGACGTAAAGCGCGCACGAGAGCCACGGCCCGACGAATGCAAGCAGGATGGCCAGTGCGTAAAGCAGGATCGACGTCTTGGCTTTGCCGTCTTTGCCTACAGCGACAGCGAGCGTCGAATGCTTGCCTTCGTGCTTGATCAGTGATCGCTCGAGAATCGTGTACGCGCACGCTGCGCAAATAAGAACAATGCCGTAGAGCGCAACCGGCCAGGTGGCAAAATTGTTTTCACCCATCCAACCGGTGACGAACGGGATCAATGAAAGCCAGAAAAGCAAATGCAGATTGGCCCAGAGACTGGGGCCATGAATCTCCCTGACCGCGTGCAACATGTGGTGATGGTTGTTCCAATAGATACCGAGATAGATGAAACTTAATACGTAGCTCAAAAATATCGGCAGCACCGGTTTCAAAGAGGCAAGTTCGAGCGTATGCGGCACCTTCATCTCCAGTACCATGATAGTGATGATGATCGCAATCACAGCATCGCTGAATGCTTCCAGCCGCGTGGTTTTCATCTAACGAGTGAGCCTCGCAACGCGCCGCTGCTAATACTCGCAAAACGCGTCATCTGGATAGCAGTATAACCAGTGCTCGCCCGGCTGCGCGGAAGCGATGACAGGATGTGCTGTTGCGCGCGCATGTTTGCTCGCGTGCTTGTTCGGCGAGCTGTCGCAGCACAGCGTCACACCACATGTCTGGCACGTGCGCAGATGGACCCAGCGTGCGCCGATCTTCACACATTCCTCGCATTCGCGCCGCTGCGGTTGCTTAATTGAGCCAATCTCCATTGCATCCAGATGAGAACAGCCTCGGTTGGACATTGCACAATCAGCCTATTTCGTAAGATGAAGGCGCGCAACGCTCAGATTGATCAGATTGAGAACCGTTTTTTCACTCGAAAAACTCCCGCGTAAGATTTCGCGTTTAACTGGTATGACCCGTAGATCGCTCCTGCCCGCCGATTACCCGGCGCTGCTGGCACGGCTAAAAGAGCGTGTCCGGACTGCGCGAATCAAAGCTGCAACCGCTGCTAATCGTGAGTTGATTGCGCTTTAATGGGACGTCGGCCACGCGATTTTGCTTGCTCGCGTCAGCGGGGCTGGGGTGCGAAGGTGGTTACCCGATTGGCTGCCGATTTGCGGCGAGAGTTCCTGGAAATGACCGGTTTTTCGAGGGCAAACCTGCTTTACATGCGGGCCTTCGCCCGAGCGTGGTCGGGTCGGACAATTTTGCAACAGCCTGTTGCAAAATTACACGGCAAAAATCTGTCACAGCCTATGACGGAATCTTCCACCAAAATCGTCCAACAAGCTGTTGGACAATTATCCGCGGCTGCACCTGAGCCGATGGCCTCGCTGCCGTGGGGACACAATGTGGTGTTGTTGAACAAACTTCACTCTTCGTCCGACCGGATTTGGTATGCCCGTGCTGCGTTGGAATACGGCTGGTCGCGTGCTGTGCTTAGTATTCACCTCAGCAAGCAAGGTTACATCCAGGTCAATGAACAATTGGAGACGAACGTGCCCGGCATTTACGCGCTCGGTGATGTCAAAGGGGGACCAGCTTTCACGCACCTCACTTACGATGACTTCCGCATTTTGCGCACGAACCTCCTCGACCATGGCAGCGCCAGCACGCGAGACCGCGTTGTGCCCCACACCATTTTCATCGATCCCCAATTCGGACGAGTTGGCATGAGCGAAAATGAGGCTAGAAAACAGGGGCGCAACATTCGGGTAGCAAAATTGCCCATGAATGCCGTGATCCGTGCGATCGAAACCGGCGAGACCCGCGGCTTGATGAAGGCAATTGTCGAAGCCGACACGCAACAAATTCTGGGCTGCCCGATCCTGGGTCTGGAAGGTGGCGAGATTATGACCATTATCCAGGTCGCCATGATTGGTAGGCTGCCGTATACCGCCTTAAAAGAAGCGATCTTTACGCATCCTACCCTAGCTGAAGGACTGAACACACTGTTTATGACGCTCGAGTCCCAGGTTTGCCGTTACGAGTCGGGCTTTGGTTGATCGTAGCGGCGGTATTTGCCGCGCTAATCGGCGGAGCGATGTCTACTTTGCGCCATCCTTAGCAGCAGTCTGCTCCGCAGGCGTTGAACTTTCAGTCGCGTCCTCGCGCGCTGCCAAGCCAGACTGAATCTCCGCGACGGCCATTCCGCCTTCGCCAACGGCCGCCGCACAGCGTTTGACTGATCCGGACCGCACATCGCCGGCGGCAAAGATTCCAGGGAGACTTGTCTCGAGCGACGCGGGTCGGCGTTTGCTTGCGCGCCACGCGGGCGCGTCGGCAACTGCCGTCCCCGTCTTGATGAATCCTTTCGCGTCTCTCTCTATTTCCGAGGGCAGCCACTCTGTGCATGGGCGAGCACCGATCATCGAAAATACCGCCGGCGTTTTGACCGTGCGACGCTCACCTGTTTTCGTGTTTTCCAACTCGATTTCCTCGAGCTTTTGATCGCCGACCATTTTTCGAATCTCTGTTCGGTAAAGAATTTCGATATTCGGCTGCGCCTGCACGCGGCGCGCGAGATAGTCGGACATTTTTTTGGTAATGTCATCGCTACGAATGACGAGCAACACTTTGGCGGCGCCGTCCGACAAAAACATCGCCGCTTGCCCAGCCGAGTTGCCGCTGCCGACGACGATCACAGTTTCGTTGCGGCAAATCTGGCCTTCGAGCGCCGTTGCCGCATAATAAACTCCGACGCCTTCGAAGCGTTCGCGATTCTCGGCTTCCAACCGCCGATAGTCCGCGCCGGTCGCAATCAGGACAGCTTTTGCGCGGAGAGTTGCGAGACAGCCTTCGATTTCGATGCAGGCGCAGTATTCGCCGTCGGGGTTGTAGTTAAGCGTGAGCGCCTGCGCCGGCGTGGAGAATCTCGCGCCGAAGCGGTAAGCCTGAAGCTGAGCGAGCCAAGTCAGATACCCGCCGCTGACTCCAGTCGGGAATCCGAAGAAATTCTCGATCAACGATGAGGAACCGGCCTGTCCTCCGGGCGCGTAACTTTCCAGGATCACCGTGTTCAAGCCTTCGGAGCAGGCGTAAACGGCTGCAGCCAACCCCGCTGGCCCCGCACCGACAATGGTTAGATCGGAGAGAATCTCGGTCTCGTTTTCGCGCGCAAGTGGACGAAGAAGGCCGGCGATCTGAGCCACTTCGCGTAAAGATGGTCGGCGCAGCGGCGATCCGCTTGCAGTGATTAGTGTTGGCGAGTCGCGCGTCGTTAGGTGAAAACGTTGGCTCAGCGCCTTGCCTTGTTCGCTCTCAAATTCGATGAATTGATGCGGAACGTGATTTTTATCCAGAAAATCATCAATCTGATGTCCGTATCGATCATCGCTTTGCGCTAGCACGCGAAAACCCGCGAACTCGCGATCGCGACGCAGCCGCCGTCGTCGCATGATCAGCGCGTCCACGATCGTTTTGCTCACAGCAGGAATCTCAGCGAGGGCGCGCCGGAGTTCAGACGCGGGCACATGCAATATCTCAGCTTCATCGGACGTGATCCGCGCGGTCGCCAGTGCCGATGTCCCTTGCAACATCGAAACGTCGCCGGTGAAGTCCCGCTCGTGCGCCGTAGCCAAAACGTATTCGGTGCCATCGCGCTGCTCGAACACCTCTATTTCGCCGTGAAGAATAATCGCCAGGCCCATGTCGCGCTGACCGGCCTTGAAAAGAATGTCGCCGCGCTTCAGGTTGCGCCGCTCTGCGATCGGTTCAAGGAGCGACAACTGCTGATCGTCAAGCTTCGCAAAAGCGACACTTTCCGTGTCGCGATAGAACTGTTCGTCTCGCTCCTCCTCAGTCACATTCATACCTTACGCGCGACTCGGCACAATCCAAATCTGAGCTGCGTTTGATCCCCTCAAGGATCAAGAAACAGCAGTCCCAAAAAGCTTCCCAATGATTGCCGTTGCCGCCATTGCGAGCGCGCCCCAGAAGGCGACCCTGCCCGCGCCGATCCACGGAGATGCGCCGCCGGTACGAGCAGCGAGCGCACCGAGCGCGGCCAGGCAGACGAGCGACGCGCCGGAAACGATGAGTGGAAGATGGGTTAATGGGGCAAAGACCACAACGAGCAGTGGCAGAGCTGCTCCGACCGCGAATGTCGCCGCGGAAGCGGCTGCTGCTTGCAGCGGACGAGCGGTCATTTGTTCTGTGATGCCAAGTTCGTCGCGCGCGTGAGCAGCAAGCGCATCATGCGCCATCAATTGCACCGCAACCGTTCGGGCAAGTTCTGGATCGAGGCCTCGCTTCACGTAAATATCGGCGAGTTCTTTTTCTTCCGCCGGCCGCTGTGTCCTCAACTCGTCTTTCTCAGTAACAAGGTCAGCCTTTTCGGTGTCTGCCTGCGAACTCACTGAAACGTATTCACCGGCGGCCATCGAAAGCGCACCGGCTACAAGACCCGCGACGCCTGCCAGCAATATCGCATGGCGCGGAGAACCTGCAGCGGCAACTCCAACTACGAGACTCGCAGTTGAAACGACGCCGTCGTCTGCTCCGAGCACGGCTGCGCGTAACCATCCGATTCTCTCGCTGCGATGCCGTTCCCGGTGTCTCATGTGACTATTCTTTTACCGTTGTCGGAAGTTGAAGCAATCTTCGTGTTACACGAGCGCGAATGTTTTTCTACGGCAGCGATCACCTGCTACAGGATCGGCGGACGGCTGCGCCGCCAGTTGGCGCGAGTGCGCGTAAACACTATTTTTTTGGCGGCGGGCGCCTCGGCCAGCGAACAGCTGGAAAAAACGCCCAAAGCACGAGCGTTCGACCGTTATCTCAGATCTGGCTCAGAGCATGCTTCCGCTCGTAAACGACTATGATAATGAGGTGCCAGAAAATTTTGCACACGTCATTTGCCAACCCGAAACGGTCCTTCGAAAACGCTCTCGGAAAGTTTGCGGCGATCGTTTGGGCTTTCGCGGGCTTGCAACTTTCCAGGAAGTAATTCTTTCGGCCCGGGTTTTCCGACAGCGGCCATTGCTTCGACTTGAAACTCATCGGGTATCCGGAGTTCTTTGCGTGCGCGCTCGTAATCGAATCCTTCCATCCCATGCACCACCAGCCCCTGACGAAAGCCCTGCAGCGCGAAATTCTCCCATGCTGCTCCCGCGTCGTACGAATGCGTAACCGACGGTTCGTTTTTGTGATCGAAAAACTTTCTGGAAATAAAAACAACCAGAACCGCTGCGTTTTTCGCCCACACCTTGTTTCCTTCGACGAGCAGATCGAAAAACGTCTGCCAATGTTCCGTGCCACGCCGCGCATAGAGGGCGCGCCATTGCTGGGCATTGAACGAAGAAGGCGCCCAACGCGCGGCTTCAAAGAGTCGCATCAATTCCTCTTCCGAAATTTCTTCACCCGACATCGCGCGTGGCGACCACCGGTCGAGCAACAGCGGCTCGATCGGATAATCGGCTTTTCGGATTTCGCTGCCTTTGATCATCTCAATGTGTCAGCGACTTTCGTTGTAAGCGCGCATTCTGGCAAAGGCGCAAAATCGGATTGTTAGTTAACGTGTGAGAAGACTGGCGAGCTGTCGCAGTTCGCTCTCGTTCAGATCGGATACCGCCTGGTCGACTCGATTCTCAGTTGCCCATTTCCAGATTGGCGAGTCGCTACCTCAGAATCTTCATGATTTTCAAGAGTATTTCTTACTTGATCTGGACACTGAAAATCGCAGCCGGCGTCGAGATCATACACAGCGCAAACATCCTTTGGAAAGAGAAGGTCCAGTGTCCAGTCAAATGCTACACGAATTTTTTTGTCCAAGCCGGGCAACTTGCTCAGGTAAATCGTCCTCCACAGCCACCACGCGAAGAAGCCCGAGAAATTGAAACCGAAAACGCGCGCGACGCCCATCCGGCGACCGATTGAAGCCAGAAGCCCGATCGTCTTAAACGAAAATGCTCGTAAGGGGCGCCCCGACAATGCGGCGGTAATATTCTCCGCGACAGTTTTGCCTTCGCGCATGGCGTGCTGGGCAGTAGGTGGATGAGATTTTCCTACGTTTCTTATGTCGGGAACAACTGCACAGTCGCCGATAGCCCACACATTCGGCCAATCCGCAACCTGCAAGAATTGGTTCACGACTAGCCTACCTCGCTCCTTTGAACTGGGAATCGACGATATGAGCGGGCTGGGAGCAATGCCGGCTGTCCATACCAGAGTTCGCGATGAAATCGATCTGCCATCGGTTAAAGTGACTTCGTTCTGCGTTACGCTTCTAACGCGGGTATTAAGCCGGATATCTACTCCACGTCGAGCGAGCACTTTCCCGGTGTATCTTCCGAGATCCTGACCGAGTTCTGGCAAGATCATCGGACCAGAATGCACGAGCACAACTTGAAACATCTCCTCATAAAGGTTCGGATAGAACGGCAGCACCTCCCGAATGAAGTCATTTAGGGCCGCAACTGTTTCCACTCCCGCAAAGCCGCCACCTGCCACCACGAAAGTTAGCAGTGACTGCCGGTTAAGACTGTTATCCTCGGCATTCGCTGCTTCCAAATGCCGGAGGATTTGAGCGCGCAGCCGAATTGCGTCGTGAAGTGATTTCATCGGTATTGCTCGTTCAGCGAAGCCAGGCAGATCATAGAAATTGGTAACCGATCCCAAGGCGATGACGAGATGATCGTATTCCAACGGCTGCAAGGAGTCGCCGTAGCGCTGGGAGATCAGTACCCTTCTGTTTGGCAGGTCGAGTTCGTCCACCGCGCCAACCAATACTTCAACGTGGCGAAGTAGCTTGCGCAGCGGATTTACGATGTTCGTAACCTCGAGATCGCTCGCCGCGATTTCATGAAGCATCGGGGTGAACAGAAAAAAATTGTCGCGACTAACGAGACAGACTTCGATGCGGTTGTTTCCCGCGAGTAGTCTCTCAAGGTGGAGCGCGGCGTAAACCCCTCCGAAACCACCGCCAAGAATAACAATTCGTTTCTTTCGCGGCTTGCGATTGATTCGCACGATCATTTCCCTCCCTTTGTTCCCAATCGCTGGCAAACCTCTTACGAGCGGACCAAGTCACTTGACTCGGCTTTGCAATCAGAGATTTCGGGTGGGGCTAGGGTGGGACCGGACTGACTTAATCCCTTCTCGATCTCATCTCTGGCTGAACTGAACTCTTTGATTGCCCGACCCATTCCTCGGGCAAGTTCAGGCAGCTTCTTCGCGCCGAATAGAAGCAGGACGATGAGAAGGATTACCATCATGTCCGGCCCCATAAGATTCATGATACTGGCGACCGTAATAAGCATAAAAAATCTCAGTTATCTTTTAGTTAGTAAGAAAGTTTGCGGTGTTCAATCCATTCATACCGAATTGGGAGAGTTATATTCCCAGAAAGTGATTGCGCACGGTGGCGCCTCCCGGGCTTTTTGGGCGATGCAGGTTCGATCTGCTACGGCTATCTCGCGATCGGCCAGCCTTTTTTTTAAGGGACCGGGAATAAAAATAGGGACCCGATGGTTATATTGATTGAATGCAACCGTTCATAAACCAAAGGAAGAGTCTTGCAGTACAGAGCGATCACTGCAGCGGTTTGTAGCCGAGGCGACTGACCAAAAAACACTATGGCCGCAACGCTCGAAGCCGAGTATGTTTTTGACGCTGAAGATCTCGAGTCGAGAGCTAAGGTTGTGAAATTTGCCGTAATTCAAAAGGACGCAGAGGAGGGCGTCGCTCGGGAACACGAATTAGCATCTTTTGAAGCAATGATGCTGCCTCATCTTGATGCCGCGCATAATTTGGCTAGATGGCTGATGCGCAATGCACAGGATGCGCAGGATGTGGTTCAAGAGGCGTATATGCGTGCGTTCAAATCGTTCAGTGGGTTTCACGGCTCCAATGGCCGGGCTTGGCTGCTCACAATCGTGCGAAATACATCCTATACTCTGCTAAAAAAGAACCGCGCAGTCGATCTTACCACGACCTTTGACGAAGAGGTCCATGCAACCGGTTACGAGTCGGCCAGTCCGGCGACGATTCTTCAGCACACGGAAGACGCCGAACTAATAAAGAACGCGATGGGCGAGTTACCACCAGAGTTCCGGGAGATTCTGACTCTGCGTCATCAGGAAAGTTTGTCTTACAATGAGATCGGCGAGATTCTGAAGATTCCAATCGGTACAGTCATGTCGCGGCTAGCCCGCGCCCGGGGCAAACTCAAGGAATGTTTAGCTGCTCGGATCAGTTAGGAGGAATGAGATGAACTGCCAGGAAATAGCAAATTTGATGGACGGTTATCTGGATGGCGAACTAGATGCATTGACCAGCCAGAAGATCGAACAACACCTGCGGGAGTGCAGTAAGTGTGAGCAAGCGTATGAAGTGAACACCGTGCTGGCTCACGCGGTTAGCCGAACCGCACCGTATTACAAAGCTCCGATCGAACTGCGTGAGCGAATTCAGTTTTCCTTACGAGAGGCAATCGGCGCGACCACCAGCCGCGACGCTGCAGCACAGGATCAGTTGCTGCTCAGACGTCCCGAGGTGGTCCGGCGTCGCGTTTTCTCTGAGATGCCGTGGAACTGGTTGGCCCTGGCCGCAGCAATCGTACTTGCGGCAATTATTGGTTCCACGTTGCTGCCTCGATTGCTGGCACCGGGTGCCGGTCAGTTTCTCGCGACACAACTTATAGCCAGTCACGTTCGCTCGCTGATGGCAAGCCATCTCACGGACGTGGCATCATCGGACCAGCACACTGTCAAGCCATGGCTCGATGAAAAGCTCGATTTTGCAGCCCCTGTCGTGGATCTCGCCGGCCAGGGCTTTCCCTTGGTCGGTGGCCGCCTTGATTATCTCGATAACCATTCCGTGGCAGCCCTCGTTTACCAAAAGCGCAAACATTTCATTAATCTGTTTGTTTGGCCGACAACCCCCGCGGATAGCAAAGCGCAGAAGATGGTGGAACGCCAGGGCTATCACCTGCTCCATTGGACTGACGGCGACTTCACTTACTGGGCAGTGTCGGACGTCAACGCAAGCGACTTGCAGAATTTCAAGGAGCTGTTCGAGCAACAAACAGCCCGTCATTAACAGAGCGACGAGGCAAGCGCCTCACCGTAGGTTCCAATGATGTAATCAGCTCCGGCCGGTTATCATTGTGTCGGTTTAACAATCTGCAGTATCGTGGCCGCCGACTGCTGTCCACCAGGCTCCTCAGCAACTAGGCGTGTTGGCGCTCGTCGCCCTGGAATGAGTTTTCCGCCTTCCAGCAATGTATCGCACCTTCGTCGTAAATGCCGGCGCCCGCTAGCGCCGCTTACGACGGGAATATCTACCGAGGAAAACAGTATGAATAAGTGAAAGCAATTTTATCTACCGTACATGAAACCAAACCACAACTCAGCTCGCAGAACGCCAGCAAGCTCTGTTCGCGATCACAATGAGCCTGAAAGCTGGCTGGTCGTGGTTTCGCCATTCCTGAGGCAGGTAAACATGCGCACACTTGCATTATTAATGTTTGTCGGTTTCGCAGTTCTGAACACTACTCGTGGGAACGATGCCCAAATCAAAGAGCCCGGCTTCGCCGGAACTAACAACATCAAGATAGTCGATAACAACTATGATGAGGCCGCGCACATCGCGACCGGGCCGAATAAGGACACGATCTCCGCATCGTCAATTCTTTGGCAGTTTGTGAGCAGCACCATTAACGCCTTGAAAAGCGCACTAAATGACCAGTCGTTAATCGATTACGCGAAGCAACAGGGACTAGACACATCCGGTTTGCTGACGACTCCATGCCCAAACGCGTCCAGTCAATCACCCAGTTCCTAAGTACAGCAGCAACTCAATCAAGCAAACCCTCAACAGACTAACATGATATCTCATCCTATGAAATCAAAAACGTGGCCGACGGCGGTTCCAAGTCAAGGATCGCATCGCGTGTACCACCAATTTGTAACGTCTCGATCTGACGAAACTCACATGAACTCCGAAGTGAGGAATGGGTTTGACGCAAAGTACAGCGAGCGCGCCCAGAAAATCCACCAGGCGGCCGCCGCGGGGTTAGAGGAATTAGACCAATTGCGTTCAGTCCGTTGGTGCGTGCTGCATATACCCGGCGTCGGCAGAATTACGGCGCCCGATTCAATCTTTTTTGCGAGAGGAGATCACTGGCCGTTTCATTCACAATCTGACAGGGAAATCATCGTTAAGTAAACATCAGCCTATCAACTATATGGAAGCACCACTCTGTTCGTCTGTTTTTAAAACCGCGCTTCTAATCGTCCCGCTGGTGTTGTCCTTTGCCGGTTTAACGGTCGTCAAGGCGGGAGATAGCGATCTGTTACCTATCGGCGCGGTGCGGCCGGGGAAATTGGATGATCTCGCCGAATTAGCCCAGGGCTATCTAAAGGTCTATTCCGCCACGAACGAAGTCAAGGAAGGCGACGCGCGGTACTTTCCACACAGCCCTTACACCATTTACACGCTCGACGGAAAGCTCTTTAAAAGTGTCAAAAACCAACGTTCCGCGGACGATGAAATTCCCGAGCTCGTGACCTTACCTGTGGGAACCTACGTCGTCGAAGCTCGCTCGCAAAGAGCCGGGAACGTCGGCATCCTAGTTGTTATCAAGAACGGTCAGGAGACCATCCTTGATTTGGATCTCTGGGAGATCAGGACGTAAGGAGCGACTGCCAAGCAACCAGACGGAAACAAAAAACTGAAAGATTTTGGGAATAAAACTGCAACGACTCGGTAAAAACAGACAGAACTCACACCACTCAAACAAAAACAAGGATTTCATTATGTCTAACTACATTTCTCACGATCACGAACATGACGGGATTGACCGTCGCGGCTTTCTAACATGCATGGCTTGGGCCGGCACAGGCCTGCTTTGGACCATCAGCGGCGGCGTACTCGCGTCAAAAACCCTTGCCGAAATCGCAAAGGCCGGATCTTCGTTGCCCAAGGCTACCGATTTAAGCTTTCTGCAAATCAGCGATAGTCACATCGGCTTTAGCAAAGAAGCGAATAAGGATGTTACTGAGACGTTCAAAATTGCGCTGGACCGTATTAACGCCATGCCGACGCCGCCATCTTTCCTGATTCACACAGGCGATATCACGCAGTTATCGAAGCCTGAGGAGTTCGATACGTTTGACCAGGTTCTGAAGAGCTGCCGAACTAAGGACGTTTTTTATGTGCCCGGCGAGCACGATGTTCTGAATGATGGCGGAAAGCTTTACCGCGAACGTTACCTAAAGGGCGTTGAAGCCAAAGGTTCCGGTTGGTACAGCTTTAATAAGAACGGGGTTCACTTCATTGGATTGGTCAACGTTCTTGATCTTCAAGCGGGCGGCTTGGGGCAACTTGGCGACGACCAACTTGAATGGCTCGAAAACGATGTGAAAGATCTTGGCGCCGACACGCCAATCGTCGTCTTCGCGCATATCCCACTCTGGACAGTTTACCCACAATGGGGTTGGGGAACGAGCGACAGCGAACGCGCACTTGGGTATCTGAAGCGGTTCGGCTCAGTGACGGTTTTGAACGGTCATATCCACCAGGTTCTGCAAAAGGTAGAAGGGAACGTCACGTTTCATACCGCGATGTCCACTGCGTTCCCGCAGCCTGCGCCTGGGACCGCGCCATCGCCCGGTCCGTTGAAAGTGCCCGCTGACAAGCTGCGCAGCATGCTGGGGCTGACAAACGTCCAATACAAGCAAGGCCAGTCGTCACTCGCTGTTGTCGATTCAAACCT
>Ga0306922_10001151_pt1 | contig 23407 bp, 26 predicted proteins | sample sta12Cox44000082_FD_203758 | JGI IMG/M metagenome (GOLD analysis project Ga0306922, IMG submission 203758) | Lab enrichment of tropical soil microbial communities from Luquillo Experimental Forest, Puerto Rico - statoxic.12C.oxic.44.000.082 (v2)... | ecosystem: Environmental > Terrestrial >... | reverse complement strand
GCCGGCATAGGGCTCGGCGCAGAACGAGGCGCATTCGAGCACCTTGCCGTAGAAGTATGCGAGCCCCTCGGGAAAACCCTGGCGGATGGCCGGCGCGGCAAAGATCGCGCAATCGCTGCTGCGGCCGCCAATAATCACATCGGCGCCGTCGTCGAGGAGCTTGATGTAGGGATGGATACCGGCCATGGCGACGACGCGCTCGGTCGCATCCAACGTGGCGAGGTCGAGCGGCGGACGCGCGTCGAGCCCGGTGATTTCGTCGCCGGCCATGACGCGGCGACGTAGTACGTCTTTGCTCACTTCCGAATAGAAGTAGCCGACATGAAACCTCGTCAGCCTGTGCTTCTGGGCGAGATCCCGGATGATGCCGACGAACAGATCGACCCGACTATTGCTGCCGGTATCGCCGGCTGAGCCGACGATCATCGGCACGCCGAGGCGCCGCGAGGCGATCAGCATCGTCTCGAGATCGTCCACCTGCCATTGTCGCAGGCTCGATGAGAGATCCGCGCCCAGCGGCACCGGCCCGACATCGCACGACCCGGTATCGGCACAGATTAGATCCGGCTCGTTCTGGCAGCCGATCCGAAAGCTGCCGGTCTTGATCGGCGCAAAACCGAGATGCCCGTTCGGGCAAACAATCCGCAATGTATGGTTGGCCGAACGTCCGTGCTGGATCGAAGCGGGCATGGAGCGGTCCTTGGCGGGGTGTCCCCTGGTTAGTGTCCTCTGACGTGCTCCATGAAGTGCAGCACGTCGCCGGTGAATTGCCGGGGGTCCTGCAGAAACGAGAAATGGCTGACCTGCGGCTGCAATAGCAGTTCGGCATCGGGGATCTCGTTCGCCATGAATTCGGTGTTCTCGCGCTTGATCGCCTCGTCGTGGTCGGCGTCGACTATCCAGGTCGGCACCGTGATCACGCGCAGCTGTGCGGCGGTGAAGTGGGGCTCGGTCTCCCACATTTTGCTGATCTGGTCGACAAAGGATTTGTACTGGTCCGGGGTCGGCGACAGCACCTGATATTCCTTTTCGGCGCGCGCGATATAGGCGTTGAACACTGTGCTTTGAGCGATGTCGGCCACTCCGCTGGGGTCGGAGTTCGCGGCGAAGGCAAAGAGCTTGCTCAGCCGCTCGGGGTGATGGATGGCGATGTCGAGACCGAGGATCGCCCCGTCGCTCCACCCTACCACTGCCGCCTTCGGCAGCTTTAGGAAGTCCATCAGGCCGAGCACGTCCGACGCCATCAGATCGTAGCCATATGGCCGCTCGTCGTGGGTGCTGCGCCCGTGGCCGCGGCTGTCCACGACGATGACCCGATAACTCTCAGCCAATGCCGGCACCTGATTGCCCCAATAGTTCGAATTGGCGAGCCCGCCGTGCAGTAGCAGCACCGGCTCGCCGCGGCCGAACTCGGCGTACCAGACCCGGATGCCGTTTACCGGGGCATAGCCGCTCCCCGCCGGTTTCGGCAGGCTTGGCGTCGGCGGGAGCGTCAGCCACTGCTGATCGGCGCGCGCTGCAGCGACGCTCCCCAAGACCGCCAATAGAGAAAGAACCAGAGGAAACGGGCGAGTACGCATGCGATCACCTGAGTCTGCGGTAGTCGGGCTTACCTGACCTTGGCGTAGCTCAACCAGTCCCGCGGCTTGCAGCTGATATTCGGGTGAATGATCCAGCGGCGGAGCATGCCCTCCCATTCAAGCCCCGCCTTCTCCATGACACGGGCGGAGGCGAGGTTTTCGACGTCGCAGCCGGCACCGATCCGCCAGATGCCGTCCTGGCGCATCGCCCAGAGAGCGACTTCCTCCAGCGCCTCGGTCATCAGACCTTGCCCCCAAAAGGCTCGCGCCAGAACATAGCCGCAGTCGAGCCGGTGAGGCTCCGGTCGTCGCAATTCAACCGCCCCCAGCAGCCGGCCATCGCCGCGTCCGATTAGGGTGTAGGTGCGCGCCCGATCCGGCTGTGCTGCCATGCAACGCGCGATATAGGCCTCGGTGTCTGCAAGGCCTTGGTGCGGGCGCCAAATCAAGAAACGTACGACCTCGAGGTCCTGCGCATAGCCGGTAAGGATAGCGGGCGCGTCTTGTGGAGCGATCGGGCGCAGGATCAGACGGGGGGTTGCGAACCGGTCCGGCAGCATCGGGTCAGTCGAGGGGGGCGGCGAGCAGTTTAGCTGGGACAAAGGAGACCGGCCTATCAGCGCCTCGTCGGCTTCACAGTGGCTTCGGCTTGTTGGGGAACGTCGATGATCGTGCCGGTGACCGGCTCGACCCAGACGAGGTGATCCTCGACCGCTCTGACCCCAGGCACATTCTCGGCGGCAACACGCAGTGCCTCGCGCTCCTTCTCGTCGAGGATGACGCCGTTGAGATCGACGACACCGTTCTCGACGGTGATCGCGATTCCGTCGCGCGGTACCCACGCCGTCTTCGCCAACTCGCGGCGGATGCGCTCACGGATCTCCTCGTCGGTGGTCGCCGCAGCAGGCTTTTCTTCGAGCGCGCCGAGGAGCGCGCGCAACAGGTCAGCGCGGCTGAGAATTCCGACCAGCACTTCGCCGTCGAGTACCGGCACCCGCTTGATGCGATGGCGTTCCATCAGCTCGACGACTTCCTTGAGCGGGGTATCCAGGGTCACGCTGACCACGTCGCGCGTCATGACCTCGCCGATCTTGCGCCCATGGGTTCGAACGTACTCGCCCGCCAGTCGCCCGGGGCCCATAAGGATCTCTAGCCACCGCGAGCGCTGCCGCTCGGTTCCCATCTCGCCGCGGCGCAATAGATCACCCTCGGTCAGAATCCCGACCAGCCGCCCCGCCTCGTCGATCACCGGCAGACCACTGATGCGGTTGTCGAGCATCGTCCGAATGGCTTCGGCAACCGTCGCATGCGGCCTAACCGATAAAAGAGTGCGGGTCATAACATCCGAGGCGTTCATGCGACCTCTCCGGTCGAGGCGGTTTGAGCGGCCGTGGCAAGGGCCGCGACGCCGGGTAATTCGCGGCCTTCGAGCCACTCGAGAAATGCGCCGCCCGCGGTGGAGACGTAGGACAACCGCTCGGTGAGGCCAGCCGCGGCGAGGGCTGCGACCGTGTCGCCGCCGCCAGCGACGCTAAGCAGCTTGTCGGCCCCGGTGAGCTCCGCAACCTTTCTCGCCACCGCCACGGTGCCTCGGTCGAAGGGTGGCGTCTCGAAGGCGCCGAGCGGGCCGTTCCAAACGAGGGTTCTCGCCTCTTCGAGTGCCGTGGCAACGCGGGCGACCGCCCTCGGGCCAATATCGAGGATCATCATGTCGGCCGGGACCGCATCGATCGGGACGGTACGGCTCGCGCTCCCGGGCGCGAGCGCAGCCGCGACGATGGCGTCTTCGGGGAGGATCACGCGGCAGTTACGCTCGCGTGCAAGATCGAGAAGCCGACGCGCGTTATCCGCCATATCGCGCTCGCACAGCGAGCGGCCGACCTCGGTTCCCTCGGCGGACAGCAGGGTGTTGGCCATCGCGCCGCCGATCGCCAGGAAATCCACCTTGCCAATGATAAACCGCAGGAGATCAAGCTTGGTCGACACCTTAGCCCCGCCAACGAGCGCCAGAACCGGCCGCGCCGGAGTTTCGAGAGCGGCCGCAAGCGCGCCGAGCTCGACCTCCATCAATTTGCCGGCGGCGGCCGGCAGCAAGTGCGCCAGGGCTGCGATCGAAGCGTGCGCGCGATGTGCGGCCGAAAACGCGTCGTCGACATAGACGTCGCCAAGCTCAGCCAGCGCCCGCGCAAAAACTGGCGAGTTCTCCTCTTCGCCCTTGTGGAAGCGGAGATTTTCGAGGAGTGCGACCTGCCCGGGCCGGAGCGCCGTGACGACCCGTTTCGCCTCTTCGCCGATACAGTCTGCGGCGAAGGCAACCCCTCGGCCGCCAATTGCCTTGCTCAACGGCGCAACCAGCGGCCGCAGCGAGTAGGCCGGGTCCGGACGGCCCTGTGGACGGCCGAAATGCGACATCACGATCACTTTGGCGCCCTTCTCGATCAGCGCCTCGATCGTCGGAGCTAACCGCTCGATCCGGGTGGCGTCGGTGACGACACCGTTCTTCAGCGGAACGTTCAGGTCGGCGCGCAACAGCACTCGCCTGCCGCCGACATCAATGTCGCCGAGGGTTTGGAATCTCGCCATCGGGGTTCACTCCTTATACTCTCCGGAAGGGTGCGCCGTTGATCTCGATCAATGCCGATAGCCGGCCATCGAGATCGATTCCGACCAGCCCGGGAGACCCGATGATAAAGACCATACTCGTTCCCGCGACCGGCAGCGACAGCGACAAGGCGGTATTCGCCTCAGCTCTGACCGTCGCCCGCGCCTTCGCCGCCCATCTCGAGTTCCTGCATGTGCGCCCGGATGCGGCTGCAACGGCGGTCGCCATGGCCTCGGACGGCGGCGGCGCCACGATGGTCGGCAGTCTGATCAATCGGTTGGAAGAGGAAGCAAGCCAACGCGAGGGAAAGGCGAAGCGGTTATTCGAGGGCTTTTGCGAGCGCGAGGGGTTGGCGGTCTGGGATGCCCCGCCGGGTCCGCAGGCCCCATCGGCACAATGGCTTCGGGAGATCGGCGCCGAACCCTACTGGGTCGCGGAATATGGGCGCGCCGCCGACCTCTTGGTTATCGGGCGGCCGGGAGAGGACGAGGGTGTTTCGTTGGACACCATCGAGGGGGCGCTGATCGACAGCGGCCGCCCGCTCCTGATACCGGCCGCGACGCCCCCGACCGCTCTGCCGGAAACCATCGCAATCGCCTGGAAGGCGACGCCACAAGCCGCCCGCGCGCTTACCGCGGCGTCGCCATTCCTGCAGATTGCCAAACGGATCGTGATCCTGACCGTCGGCGAGGATCAACGTCCGCTCGAAGAAGAGGCGGATCGCCTGATGGCTGGTCTGCGCTGGCATGGCGTTCCGGGATCCGTTCATCATCTCAAGCCCGCGGCGGATAGGAGCGGACCGGAGATCCTGTTGTCTGCTGCAGCCGAGCACGCGGCACTGCTCGTAATGGGCGGCTACGGCCGGAGCCGCTTGCGTGAATGGATCTTCGGCGGGTTTACCCTGCACGTGCTCCGCGGCGCCGGGGTGCCGGTCCTGATGGCGCATTAACCGGTCGGCTTGAGTTGCGAATGGCTGGTGAGGCGATCGGGACTTCCTTAGGCCCGTCCTGGGTCGTCGGCGAAGCCGATCTGGAACGCGAGTTCGCGATCATCCGCAACGCCACAGCTGAGAGTTGCGAGGGCGTATTCGGTCCGAGCTCGATGATGTGGCGTATCGACAAAGAGGCGGCGATATTTCTCGGGGCGGGCCGCGCGTTGCTGCTCCAGCTCGCCCACCCCTGGATCGCCACTGCCATCGCCGAGCACTCGAGGACATTGACCGACCCGATCGGCCGATTTCATCGTACCTTCAATGCCATGTTCACGATGGTGTTCGGCACGACGGAGCAGGCGATAGCGGCTGCTCGGCGGCTGCACCAGCGCCACCGCCGCATCGGCGGGACGTTGGTGCAGGCGGCCGGCCCCTTTGCCGCAAACTCTCGATACGAGGCCAACGATGTCGCGGCGCTGTGCTGGGTTCACGCCACATTGATCGACACCGCGCTTGTCGCTTACCACCTCGTGTGCCCGCCGCTCTCAGCCGAAGAGCGGGAGCGCTATTGGACCGAAGCCCTGATTTTCGCCGCGTTCTTTGGAATTCCCGAGGATGCCTTGCCGCGAACCTGGGCGGCTTTTGCCGCCGGCAACGAAAAGATGGCGCGGTCGAATGTGCTGACAGTGACCGACGCGGCACGTAGCATCGCCGGAGCAGTTCTTTCCGGTGCCGGAACCCGGTTCCGCATCCCGTCTTGGTATCGAGCCCTGACCGCCAGACTCTTGCCGGCGCGGCTGCGCGAGGATTTTGGACTATCTTATGGGGAACCCGAGCGCCGCAAAACCGAGCGCGCGCTCGCTGTACTGCGGGGAGTGTACCCTTGGGTGCCGGAGCGCCTGCGCCATGTCGGGCCATACCAAGAGGCAACTGCGCGCCTTGCCGGGCGGCAGCGGTCGGGAACGGCGACGCAATTGCTGAACCGGTTTTGGATCGGGCAGAAGTCCATGACTCGCTGAGCGGAGAGGGATATGGCACAGCACTCGGCAGCGGCGCGGCCGGCCGACACGGAAATAGAAGCAAACGTTGTTCGCGTGCCGGAAGGGACGGATCTGGTCGAATGGTATTTCGAGCAAGGTTGGACCGACGGCCTTCCGGTGGTGCCGCCGACCAGAGCGCAGGTCGATACAATTATCGAGGCGCTGGGCGGCGACCCCCATTTCGTCGAATGCAAGGTGCCGCCGCGGCACGGCAGCCTGTCGCGCGAGGTGCTGGCGATCAACATCGTGATGGCCGGCTGCAAGCCCGAATATGCCCCCGTCGTGCGCGCCGCGATGCTAGCCCTGACCGCTGACGCCTTCAACCTGAACGGGGTCCAGGCGACGACGCACATGGCAGCACCGCTGTTGATCGTCAACGGGCCGATCGCGCACGAGATCGGGATGAATGGCGACTGCAATGCTTTCGGCTCGGGCAACCGCGCCAACGCGACGATCGGGCGCGCGCTGCGCCTGGTTCTGCTCAACGTCGGGGGCGGCTGGCCCGGCGAACTTGACAAGAGCACCCTCGGCCATCCGGGCAAATACAGCTATTGCGTGACAGAGAACGAAGCGGCGAGCCCGTGGGCGCCCTATCATGTCGAGAAGGGCTTCGACGCCAAAGATTCCGCAGTTTTCGTGCTGGCCGCCGAGCCCCCGCACAGTGTGACCAACCATGTGGCGAACGACCCCGAAGGCATTCTCGACAGCATCGCTTCGGCGATGAGCACGATCGCCAACAACAATGCGGTTTCAAGCGGTCACTGCGCGGTGATCATTGGCCCGGAGCATGCCCGCACCATAGCCGGCAAGGGTTGGACCCGGCACGATGTGCGCAGCTACCTGGCGATGCACGCCTACAATCTCTTCTCGGAAATTACGTTCAACGAGCGCTACGGCAAGATCTACAATCGCAACCTTCCGAAATGGTACAAACGCGAGCCGGAGGCGCGCATTCCGATCGTGCCGAGCCCTGACCACATCCACCTCTTTGTCGTCGGTGGTGCGGCCGGGCGGTTTTCCGCCTTCATCCCCGGCTGGGGCCACATGTCGTCCCCGGTGCTGCGCAGTATCGAAACCATCGACGAAGGCGGCGTTCGCAGGGCGCCAATCTGTGTCGACGGCACCTGCTATCTCTGAGCTTGATCAAAGGAGGCCGACTTCGGATGACCGGACTGGATGATGCGATCGCCTTCGATCCGCGCGGCGTGGTCGAGACCGAGCCGCTGGCGCTTGCCGCGCGCGTGTGCGGCCTCGGCGGGCTGCGGCTGGGTGTGCTCGACAACACCAAATGGAACGCCAATCGGCTATTGCGCAAGACCGTCACAAAGCTGCAGGAAGAATTCTCCCTCGCCGCAGTCAACTATTATCGCAAGGAGAGCTTTTCAAAGGACGCGGACCCGGCACTGATCGGGGCCATTGCAGCCAATAATGACATCGTGCTGACCGCGATCGGCGACTGAGGGTCGTGCACTTCGTGCTGTACGCATGACGCCATCAGACTCGAAGCATTGGGCCGGCCGACAGCGATTATCGTCACCACCGAGTTCCTGCACGAGGCAGAGGTGCAGTGCCGTGCGCTCGGCATGCACGATCTCGCCCCGGTGGTTATCGACCATCCGCTCAGCACCTTGACCGAAGCCGAGATCGCGGCGCGTACCGAACAAGCCGCTCGCCTGTGCTTGGCCGTGTGGTGCGGGCGGTAGCTGCGCTTTCAGGTCCGGCGCTTTGCTTCCTCGAACGTCCGATCCACGGCGGCGAGCAGCCTCGTGCATTCGTCAGGGTCATTCACCGGGTATCGTTGCCATTCGTCGCCTTCCCGCAGATCGGCAAAAAGCCCGGCGGAATCCTTGTGAAAATGCAGAAATGCCCGGCCGTTGGTGTAAAAGATGCCTAGCTTTTTCTCGACGAGATTGCTGCGCCTGCGGAGGTTCTCGATCAAATCGCTGACCGCCTCAAGGGCGCGCACATCGGCGTGTTTCAAGATCTGCTCCCCGATCGACCAAACCGATAGTACCCCATGGAGGCGCGATGACCGAGGCGTTTGACCATAGCCAACACCGCGTCGCGGAACCTCGCTGGTTCGAGGATCTAGCGGTCGGCGAACGTTTCTTTATCCCGAGCCGCACCATGACCGAGGCGCATTTTGCTGCTTTCCAGACGATCTCTGCCGACAATCACCCGATCCATTACGATATCGAATATTGCCGCCAGCGCGGCCACAAGCGCCCGCTCGCGCACGGCTTCCAGATCCTCTCTTCCACCGCGGCGGGTGCCGGTACCTTTGCGCATACGATCGGTGACGCGCTGATCGCCTTTGTCGAGCAATCGTCGAAATTTCTGAAGCCGGTGTATGCCGGCGACACGCTCTATCCGATGCTGGAGATAGCGGCGTTGACGTCACAGCGCTCGACTGGCGTCGTTACGCTCAGAGTGACCGTGCACAACCAAGAGGGCGAGCTCGTCCTGTCTGGCGAACAGAAAATCCTGCTGCGCAAGCGGTCGCCCGAATGACCGTTTCTCCCTGAGAGCAGGGAGAAACATCGATCAGGCGCCGGAAATTGCCCGTTCGATTACGAACAATTTACGACAAATCAATGGCTTAGAAGATCGAGATTATGCGAGCCTCAGGGAATGTTCTGAGGAGGCTGACCGGCCTCTGAGGGAGCGAGCGGGGATAGAGTTCGGGCATCAGGGCCGCGGCTTTGTGATTTCGCATCGATCATGCTATTATAATATCACGTGGTGATATTGACAAGATAGCATGAAATTGGTAAGACGGGCCGCCTAACCCCAACACGCAGAAGAGAGGTCCAAGGCAGCCGCCGAGGGCCATGGGGCCTCAGACTTCGTATCTTCGCGAGAAGGACGGATACCGTATAACTTATTGATATTACATAATCTGTTTTAAACACGTCTTTATTGGAAAGCCTTCATGACGGATGATCAGCTAGCAGATCAGCTCCATGAATTAAAGCGCCGCAACGAGACGCCGCTTCCGCTGATCGAAATGTTTGAGGCACTGCTCTCGCTCGACCCGAGACTCAGCGCAAAACAGAAGCGCAAGAAATCCACCCAGATAATGGCCAGGGCATTGGAACGACTGGAGCGCAAGGACGCCTGATCGCGACCGGGGAGCGGCGCCGTCGCGCTCAGAACTGAGGCTCTCGCGGGTTACCCTGAATCGCAACGTGACTGGCCGGCGCTTTGGCCGCCGTCGACGTGAAGGATTTCGCCCGACTCTGAGCGGGTGGTGAACATATCGAGATAATTGCAATGCCGAGGTGCTCACGCAGGGCGCACTTATATCTCGGTGCTTCAGCCAAGAGCGGCCCGTCGGATCTCGCATAGATACGAGCGGTGCGATGCCGTGCCGCTGACTGGGTCAACCGCTTTGCTGCCGATAAGCAGATTGAAGTTGGCACCCAGCGGTCCAAACGGGTCGTAGCCGGGTGCATGCAGTTCAGAGCAAGGCTGCCACCACCCGTGCTCGCCGACGACGACGCGCGGATCAAGATTTTCGTTGAGTCGCGCTCGGGCGCGCACGCTGCCCTCCGGCGTCTCGATCGATACCCAGTCGCCGGCGGCAATCCCGCGCGCCTGGGCCGCCTGCGGATGCAACTCGACCTCCGGGTCGAGCGCGCGTTTGCGCAAGCTCGGCAGCGCGCGATGCTGCGTTTGGCAAAACAGCGTCGGCTTTGCGCTCGTTAGCACCAGCGGAAGGCGCGTCGCAAGATCGGGACGCGCCACCGGGCCGACCGGCGGCTCTGTGAATTCGGGCAAGGGTGCGTAGCCATGGTCGAGGAAGGTCTGCGAATAGAGTTCGACCTTGCGCGACGGCGTCGCAAATCCGCGCGGCGCTCCACGCGTGTCCGGTTCGGCATACTTCGAGTGGCGGGTCTGCAACGGCACTCGCATGCCGGCGGGAGTGGCGCGCAATTCCTCCAATGTGACGCCCGTGGGAGCGAGCTGTTGGCGATATGCCGCATCGATGTCCCCGTTCCAGAACACCTCGCCCAGGCCCAGGCGGGTGGCAAGATCGAAGATGATATCGGTATCGGGACGAGCCTCGCCGGGCGGCTGCGCGACCGCCGCGCGAAGTTGGATCAGCGATTGCGCCTCGGTGCTGATGTCGAAGCCGATCGTCAGGGCATACAGCAACGACATCGCACGCGCCGTCTGTGTGACGGTGGCGTGTTGCTCATGGCCGCTCCAGGCGTAATAGGACGCTGGGCGCGCATGCCAAATAAGGTCCGCCGCTTCCTCTACCTGACCGCGCGGGATCCAGCAGATTTTTTCAACCGCTTCGGGCGGATAGCGCCGGCAGAGCCGAGCATAGAGCTCGAAGACCGGGTGACAGACCACCTCTCCCTGGGCAGTGGCAACCCGGTACTCGCCTGCGAGCGCAACGCTCGTGATGTTGCCGTCATAACGGCCACTCGCGGGATCGTAGGGCACCAATCGCCCTGCCGCGCTGTTCCAGGCGAAGAGGCGCCGAGCATCCCCATCAGCCGAAAGGTCGCACTCGGTGAGTAGCCTGCCATTGTCGGCGCGGACCAGCAGCGGCGCGTTACTCCAATCGCGGATGAAGTCGCGGTCGTACCAGCCACGTTCGATCATCAGATTAGCCAGGCCGAGCGCCAATGCCCCGTCGGTCCCTGGCCGCACCCGCAGCCACAGATCGGCCTTGCTGGCGAGCCCGACATGGCGTGGATCGACGACGATCAGCCGCATGCCGCGCTTGAGCGCCTCGACCGTGGCGGTCGCATGTGTCAGGCGAGAGTAGCTGGGGTTGTATCCCCACAGGAGCAGAACGCCGCTATTGGCAATGTCTGGCATGGCACCGCCAGCGCCGCCACCGCCTAGGCCGACGCTGCCGACGCCGTAGGTGTAGCGAGTCGCGAAGGCGCGCCCCCAGCCGCAAACGTCGAGGGTGATGGCTCTGTTCGGTGTGCCGAAGGCATTGGCCAGCCGCTGGATGAAGCCGCTGGAATCCCCGATCGCAGTTGTCGACGGGGAAGACAGGGTAAAGGTGACCGCCTGGGGCCCATGTCGTTCGGCGACGCGGCGCATCGCGGCGGCGGTCTGGTCCAGTGCCGCGTCCCAGCCAATCGGCTCCCATCCCGGATTGGGATCGCCTTTCGGGCGGGTGCGGCGGAGCGGGCGGGTCAGCCGCTCCGGGTGGTAGACGAGTTCCGGTGCGGCGCGGCCCTTGGCGCAGTGCGCCTGGCCTGTAGGGTGTCCAGGATCGGCTCGAGGCGCGTGAAGCGCCCATTCTCGACCACCGCGACTGCGCCGCATCGTGCCACGCAGAGCGCGCAATAGGTGTGAACGCGCTGTGGGCTGGAGTGGTCGGTCATGGCGTCTCGATCCCTGTTTGCACGATCTTACCACGATGCAGCATAAGAGTGCGTCTGCGATCGGATATACTGCGGTCGACGGGCACTCTTCCGGAATATGAAGGAACAAGGATTAGGCCTAGGGATCCGCCAAGCGCGGCGTGAACGGCACGGTGCACGGAATCCTCGAGCCATCGGCGGGCGGGAGGCTCCATGAGTCCACGCCAAAATGGTTCATGCGATGATCCGTTGCTTCGCGAGATCGCCGGGCTCGTCGATACGCGGGTGCTTGGCAAGTAAGATGGCGCCGCGACGACAATTCGCCGGACTTCGCCGACCCGCACCGAGATCATTTATGAATCAAGCAGGTGCGCAATGCACAAAGAAGGCCTGCGCCGGTTCGGTGGTGAAACAATCGATCAGGCGGCTGGTGCAGGATCACAGCCGCGCTGGTCCAAAATTTATTGTATTGCCGGGACGTTGGTTCAGCACGAGGTTGTCGTCGTAGCCATTCGCATCAGCTGATTACAGCGGCGGCTTGCCCTTTGAGAAAATAGCTTCGTTGCTGCCATCAACATCGTGCTTGCGCATGTAAGGCTCCGCGACGCGCGGAACGCGATTGCATTTGCACCGTTCACTTGAGGAAAGGGGCGCTCTGCCGCTCTTCAAGCTTCCAGGAGATAACGATGCCAACGAGGTTTAAAATTTTTGCGGTCGTTGCCGCTCTGGCAGCGGGCACTTCGAGTGCGGCGATGGCGGAATATCCCTGTGCGCCGGGGTACGCAGTGTATGGCGGCGTCTGCCGACCGGTCCCGTCCCCCGGGTATTCGAACCCGGTGTCGGGCGCTGTGTCCGGCGAGGAGTCCGGGGCCAGGAGCGGTTATGCCACAGGCGGTCCCGTCGGGGCGGTCGTCGGCGGGGCTATCGGCACCGCTACCGGCACCGCCAATGCGTTAACGGCGCCAACGGTATGTGGCCCTGGCTTTACGTATTATAACGGCTCCTGCTATCCGGCGCGCTAGCGGCGGGGAGCCGGGCCTCAGCCTGCGGCGCTGGTGCAACCCCGCCGGCGAGCACGCTGCGCCCCGGCTTGCGAGGCGTAGTCCGGCTTGCGAGGCGTGGTACGCTCGCGCACGAAGCTTAGAGTCGCGCCGGCCACGATCGGCGCGCCGGCGCCGAGGGACGACACGTTGACGCCCTCGACTTGGCGCGGGCCGAGGCCTGAAAGGTACCTTCGATGATGTACCAGAGGCAGAGGCCGTGGACGCGCCCTGCCGTGATCTGCGCTCAGCGCGGCAGTGGCGGCAGCGACGCATCCGTCGCGAAGCGGAATACCGTCGTCGAATGGAAATCATGCCCCGGCTTCAATTCCGTGGTCGGAAAATTAGGCTTGTTGGGGCTATCGGGGAAATGCTGCGTCTCGAGCGTGAACGCCTCGGTCTGGCGATACGTCGTGCCCGATGATCCGACTATCGAGCCATTCATTCCGTTGCTGGTATAAACCTGCACACCCGGCTCGGTGGTGAAACAATCGATTACGCGGCCAATGCGCGGATCGTAGGCGCGCGCGGCAAAGGTTATGGTGTCGCCGGCGCGTTGGTTCAGGACGAAATTGTGGTCGTATCCATGGGCGTAGACCATTTGCTGGAACGCGCTGTTGAGCCGAGCGCCGATCGGCATCATCTGCCGGAAGTCGAGCGGCGTGCCTCCGACCGGCGCGATCTCTCCGGTCGGGATCTGATCGGATCCGGCCGGGGTATAGCGGTCGGCATTTACCAGAAGCATCTGATCCGCGACCGAACCCGAGCCGTTGCCGGCCAGATTGAAGTAGGAATGGTTGGTGAAGTTGATCACCGTATCCTTGTCGGTGCTCGCGACGTAGTCGATCCGCAGTGCGTTGTCGTTGGTCAGCGTGTAGGTCACATGCGTCGTTAAGGTGCCGGGGAAGTTCTGATCGCCGTCCTTGCTGACATAGCTGAGCGTCGCGGCGACACCTTCCGGCGCGGGTGAGGGCGACACCGACCAGACCTGACGATCGAGCGCGTTGGGGCCGCCATGGAGGGTGTTAGCGCCATTATTGGCGATCAGATGGTAGGTCTGGCCATTCAATGTGAACTGCGCACCGCCTATGCGGTTGGCGTAGCGGCCGGTGATGGCGCCGTAATGGCCCGGGAGCGTCTCGTATTCCTGCACGGTTTTGAGGCCCAGTACGATGTTGTCGAGCCGACCGGCGCGGTCAGGCACGTCGATCTCGGTGATGACGCCGCCAAGGCTGAGGAAGCGCACGCGCAGGCCGTGGTCGTTTGTCATCGTAAAAATGTCGACCACCTGCCCGCCTTGCGTGGTGCCATATTGCACGTGATCTAGGGTGGCCGCGGCGTCGGCCGTTCTGCCCGGGATCGCGGCTGCCAATGCCATGGCGATCACAGAGGCGCGCGCGATGTTTGCGCCGAGTATCTCGTGGGAGCAGAGGCACTCGTAGTTCGTCCAGTCTATCATGACATTTCGCTCCCTTTTTGCTCTGTCATCCATTGGGTCGGAGGCCTTTCGCTTCATCGACGCGCCTGCGGCCGGCGACGGTCCGCTCCTCAAGGGAGCCATGTGGTATCCCTGCTGGCTACCGCAACAAATAGAATACGCGCGTCTCCTGCTTGGCGGGATCGTCGTTCCAGTCGCCGTAGACATCCCGGTCTACGCCGGCTGGTGCATATCCGTTTTTTACATGCAGCGGGGTGGCGACGCGACCCGCCTGCGTCGACTGCATATCACCTCGCCCTCGCCTGCGAAACTCCGCGTTATCTGCACTCCGAAATCGATCGTCAGCTTGCCGTCGGCACTGTCGAAATCCTTCTGCCGACAGATAAAAACGTTATGGCCGTCCGTACGAAAGCCTTCATGGGTGCGCACAAAGTCCCAAACTTTGTCTAGCGCGCCGCCGAGGGATACCGGGCGCCTAGGACCGCGCGCTGCGTCATGCCCGCGCGGCGCCAGGCGCGATTGCGGCAAGGTGCGGTGTTCACACTGCTGTGGTTGGCGCCAGGCGTGGTCTATCGGTTGACCAGGACCGACCTGTTCGCCGACATCAAGGGCACCGATCAATTTAACTATATAATATAGTATATAGTTTTAGTTTGACATCGAAATGGGATAGAATCCTCCCTAGCGCGCTCCCAAATGATGGAGCGAGGTAAGGCGAGGCATGGACGAAATCGACCGCTTGTTGCTAGAGATCCTGCAGGAGAACGCGACTCTGTCGATCGCGCAGATGGCGGAACGCGTCGGCCTTTCCCCAACTCCGTGCTGGAAGCGCATCCAAAAGTTGGAAGGCGGCGGCGTAATCACGCGCCGAGTCGCGGTCGTCGACCCGGATCGCGTCGGTGTCGGCCTTTCCGTTCTCGTCAGCGTTGAAGCCGGCGAGCACACGCCGGAGTGGTTGCAGCGCTTCAACGCCGGCGTCGCCCCGATGTCGGAAGTGATGGAAGTCTATCGTATGGCTGGCGATGTCGATTACATGCTGCGCGTTGCGGTCGCCGACATGGCGGAATACGACGCCTTCTATAAGCGCCTGATCGCGATCGCCCCGATGAAAAACGTCACCTCGCGCTTCGCCATGGAGCGGATGAAGCACACCACAGCATACCCGCTGCACCCACGCGCCTTCCGGGACCGCCGAGTCATCGACAATGGGGACAATGGGGACAATGGGGGCGAGGAATAGGTTTCCCCGCCGTGGTCGGTCTGGAGCAAGCTAATCCCCAACTGGTATAAATAAAGTAATAACTTACTTTTGACACTGGTACCCCAGCGGCCCATCTTTTGCTTACGCGCTAGTACCCTTCGGGTGGGTATTATTGCCAACACGTTCTCGGGCGAACCTGTTATCCTGGAAATTTTTACTTCGATCCGCGGTGACGCACTGCCTCAAGGAGCTGGAGATATGCGCGAGGATCGGCAATCGAGTCTCGATCCGGCGATCAGGCCTGGCCAGATCTGGCTTATCGAACAACCCTCCGCAACGGTACTTTTCTCATTCGACCGCGACGCTCTCATCAGTGCAGACGTCGTGATTTACGATCGCGCGCTCGCGCCGCTGGTGGCGCGTTTTCTGCCGATTGGGGCGTATGCCGAGCCGTGGTCCCCCGATGTTCCGGCTGCCGACTCGACGATCTCGGCGCGAGCACTCCAGTTTGCGGCCGAAGGCTGGAGTGTCGTTCAGTTGGTCGAAGCGCGTCCAGGCTGGCGCGAGCGGCTGCGCGATGCGGTCGGGGCGCTGAAGCCACTGAGTGGCGGCAACGATCTGCCGCTCGTGGCGATCGCAAAAACGACAGCTGATCGGTACCGGCGATGGGATGGGTGCCTGCGCAATTCTTCCGACCTGATCGACGAATTTGGCGACGACGATCCGCTGACCCTGGTTTTTGGGCCGCTCGTTATCCGCTACCCGGCACCGGCCTACGCCTTTGCCGCCAACGGACTCGCCGGCTGAGGCCCAACGTTGAGGATTGGCATGGCTGCGATCGAAAATGTCTCGAAGGCCGAGGCGATCAAGCAGCAGAGCCGGCAATTGCGCGGCAATCTGGCGTCCGATCTCGCCGATACAGCGACGCCGTTCGACAATGCCGGCTACAGCCTGTTGAAGTTTCACGGGATCTATCAGGGCTACGACCGCGACAGCGCCACAGAACGCAAGCAACGCGGCGACGAAAAGCTCTGGCAATTCATGGTCCGCGTGCGCATTCCCGGCGGGCGGCTGACCACCGAACAATACCTGGCGCTCGATGGCCTCGCCGATCGCTACGCCAACGGCTCGCTGCGGGTGACGACACGCCAGAGCATCCAGTTCCATGGCGTCGTCAAGTCCGGGCTCAAGGCAACCATTGCGGAAATCAACCATGCCCTGCTGACGACGCTTGCGGCCTGTGGCGATGTCGTGCGCACCGTGACAACCGTGCCGGCGCCGATTTGCGACGCGGTCCATCGCCGGCTCGAAGACGACGCGCGCCGCCTGTCGACGCATCTGTTGCCCAAGACCGGCGCCTATCACGAGATCTGGCTCGACGGCGAGAGGGTGACGCCGGATGACGAGGCGGCCGACCCGCTCTACGGGGAGCGCTATCTGCCGCGGAAATTCAAGATCGGCCTCGCGATCCCCGACGACAACACGATCGACGTGTTGACTAACGACCTCGCGATCGTGGCACTGTTCGACGGCGAGAGGCTCACCGGGTACAACTTCCTGCTCGGCGGCGGGCACGGCATGACGCACAACAAGCCGCAGACCTATCCGCGCCTAGCCACACCCGTCGCCTTCGTCGAGGCCGACGACCTCCTCGAAGCCGCCGCCGCCGTGGTTCGCCTGCATCGCGACTGGGGCGATCGCGGCAACCGCCGCCATGCCCGCCTCAAATACGTTATCGCCGAGTGCGGCGACGACTGGGCGCGCGATAGGCTGTCGGAGGATCTCGGCAAGAAACTGAACCCGTGCCTTGTAATGCCGGGATTCCAGGTGCCCGATCATCTCGGCTGGCACGAACAGGGCGACGGCCGGCTCTATCTCGGCGTGCCGGTGGCCAGCGGTCGCATTGTCGATGACGAGCGGATGCTGCTGCGCAGCGCATTGCGCGACATCGTCGCCCGCTTCCGGTGCAACCCGATCCTGATGCCGAGCCAGGACGTCATCCTGAGCGAGATCGACCCGGCCGACCGCGCCGCAATCACTGCACTGTTGCGGGAATATGGCGTGCGCCTCGCCGAGGAATTGTTGCCGGTCGAGCGCTGGGCCATAGCCTGCCCAGCACTGCCGAGCTGCGGCTTGGCGCTGGCTGAGGCCGAGCGGGTGCGCGAGGACATCGTCGGCGCAATCGCGGCGCGGCTCGAGTGCTGGGGGCTCGAACGCGAGCGGCTCAGCGTCCGCATCACCGGCTGCCCGAACGGCTGCGCCCGGCCCTACAGCGGCGACATCGGCATTGTCGGCCGGGTGCCGGGGTACTACTCACTTTATGTCGGCGGCGATTTCGAGGGCACTCGGCTCAATCAGGCGATCGCCGAGCGGCTCGACATCGCCGGCCTCGCCGACGCGCTCGACCCGCTGTTTGCGCTGTTCGCCCGCTCGCGTACCGCGCGCGAGAGATTCGGCGATTTCTGCCACCGCGTTGGCATTACCGCCTTGCAGCAGGCTATCGAGGGCAGCCGTAAGCGGTCTGCCTGATTCGCTGCTCTTTGCTCCGTATCAAGATGCCGAGCTAGTCTGTCCGAGCGACGACCATCGCCGCGTCGGGCGCGCTCCCTGCTCCAATCGGAGAGATCCGATAATGCTTTGCGCGCCAGCAAATCCAGGCTGTCGAAGGACGCGCCGACCCGGAGGCCGCCGATTGGCCTCGGCGACACTGACTCCAGCGGCCCGAAAGCTGCGATTATTACCACGAGGACATCTCTTCGACGGAGGCTGATCCCGAGACGATCCCGGCTGGCAACGAAATCTTAACGGCGGCGATTCGCGCCTGACGGTCATGCATCCGCGTTGTACTTATGATGGCACGGCCTCGAAGTGTCAGAAAAACGGCAGCGCTGATCGTGACCATCAATTTCTACTCAAGGCACAGGTGCAGCGCGATGCTATCGTCCATGATCTCGCATCGGTCGATCTACCATCCGCACAGCACATTGACCGAAGCGGAAATCGAGGTGCGCGCCGTGCAGTCAACCGGCCCGCGTGTCCTCATTTGGCGCCGGCGATCCCTGTGAGATTTAGTTCTAACGCGCGGAACACCCGGTTGGTGGCGATCGGCACGATCACGATCTTGCTGATTGTCGGTTACATAAGTCTCTTGCGCTACTTTCACGTTTCGGAGATGCCAGTCGAGCGGGATTTAGGCCTCAAAAGCGCAGTCGGCCCAACGCCGCAGATCTATATCGAGCCGATCAGTATCGACGCACTCAATGATGCGATGCAGATGCGCGTCAGCTTCGCGCCCAGCGGGACTCTCTATGGGGAGCGGCTGGCACCGACAGAGCGCCGCCTCCGATTGGTGATAACTCACGATAGGGCCGTTGAGGAGATCAGGGTCGCGCCCAACGACCGGCCCCCGACTACAACGTCCGAGGTAGATCTGAGCGGGGGCAGTGTCGCCGACTATCCGTTGGATTCCTACCGTGCAGACTTGCGCGTACAATTGTTCGAGGAGCAATTCCTGCCGTTAACGAAGCAAAGCCGCTGGCTGCCAAGATAACAGTGTGGGAGGGAGCGCTCGGTTTCCACCTACGATCGGCCGAACACGTCGGCTCTGGCCCCGGCGAGATCAAGCTGACTATCGAAATTCGCCGCGGTGGCGCCTTCATTCTCTTCGCACTTGCCGCCTACGGTGCCATGGTCGTGCTGGGCTGTTGCGCGCTCGCGATAGGATTAATCACCTTCATTGATGCTCGACGGGCTGAGGCCACGCTGATCGGGGCGATCGCCGCCATCGCCTTTGCGATGCCAGTGCCGCGCAACGCACTACCTGGTACGCCACCACTCGGCGTCCGCGCCGACATGTTTGTCTTCCTGTGGACGGAGGTCGCGGCTGTCATCGGGCTGGCCCTGGTCACCCTTGACTGGGCTCGAACCGGTCCTCGCCGATAATCGCTCCAAGTCGCCGGATCACCAAAACAACCAATCGGTGTGTGTCCATCAGGTTGCGGAGTGCAACATCGTGCTCCTCACCTTAACTCAAGACCTGAGCAAGCCAATCGGCAGCCAGCTCGCAATCGGCGCGCGAGACGTTGAGGTGGGTTACCGCGCGCACGGTCCGCGCGCCAAAGGCCGAGACCAGGACACCGGTTTCCTGAGCGCGCGCGACGACCGTCGCGGCATCGGGCGCTCCTTCGTCCATGTGGAAGATCACGATATTGGTCTGCACCGTTTTCAGATCGAGCCTGACCCCGCGCAGCCCGGCGATCCGTTCGGCGAGAAGCCGTGCATTGGCGTGGTCCTCGGTGAGCCGCGAGAGGTTGTTGTCGAGTGCCCAGAGCCCAGCGGCTGCGAGGATCCCCGACTGGCGCATCGCACCGCCTAACATGCGCCGCGCGCGCACCGCGCGAGCGATAACGTCGCGGCAGCCCCCGATCAGGCTGCCGACCGGGCAGCCAAGACCTTTCGACAGCGCAACGGAGACAATATCGAAGGGTGCCGCCAGCTCGGCCATACTTCGCCCTGACGCCGCGGCGGCGTTGAAGAGCCGCGCTCCGTCGAGATAGCTCGCCATGCCGAGCTCGCGCGCCGCATCACAGATCGCGACGGCATCGTTTTGCGGAAACACGACCCCGCCGCCGCGATTGTGGGTGTTCTCGATTGCCACCAAAGTCGTCGGCGGGAAGACGATGTGACCGGGCGGTTTGTAGGCCATTCGCAGATCGGTAGCGGTGAACAGCCGCCCGCGGCCGACTACGCTGAACTGCACCCCCGAGTTTGCCGCCCCGGCCCCCGCTTCGTGCCAGACGATGTGAGCCTCGTCGCCCAGGATCACCTCATCGCCCGGCCGGGTCAGGATCTTGAGGCCGATCTGGTTCGCCATCGTACCGCTCGGCACAAAGAGGGCAGCCTCCTTGCCGAGCAAATCGGCGATGCGTTCCTGCAACCGGTTGACCGACGGATCCTCGCCGTATTGGTCATCCCCGACTGGCGCCGCCACCATCGCCTTCCGCATCCCCGCCGAAGGCAGGGTCACCGTGTCGGAACGCAGGTCGATCCGGGTCATTGGGCCCCTCCTCCCGTTGTCAAGCCCATCATCTCGAGTGCCGCGCGTCCCAGCAACCCGTATGGGTTGCCGAGGGTATCGGGCAATTCGAAATGATTGTAGTGCTCGCCCACCAAGAGCCGCGCCTGCTTGCCGGAGGCTTCGACCGCGGCAGCGAATTCGCGGTTCTGGCGCTGAAATTCGGGGGTCTCGCAGCTGCCGTAGGCGACGACTAGCGGCGCGTGCAATCGGTTGAGATGCCGTATCGGGCTCAGGGCCGCGACCGTCGCGTCGTCGAAGCGGATGTAGCGGTTGCGCGCCGACAGCCGCACCGGCACCAGATCGTACATGCCGCTGATGCACATGCCGCCTTTGATGAGGTCGGCCGGCAGGCAGAATTGGCGCTGCCAGTCGGTCGTCAGTGCCACCGCAGCGAGATGGCCTCCCGAGGATTGGCCTCCGATATAGAGCTGGTTCGGGTCGCCGCCGAGACGCGCGACGTTCTCGTAGATCCAGGCGACGGCCCGGCAGACCTGGTCGGCGAGCACCATCAGGCTGCCGCCGACATCATGCACCCAGGCGAAGTCGGGTACGACATAATGGGCTCCGGCAGCGAGGAACATCTCGGCCGGCCCCGCGTAATCCTTTGAACGCCCGCCGCGCCAGGCACCGCCATGGATGAAGACAAAGACCGGTGCCGCGGCGCGCGCGCAGCGGTAGATGTCGAGCCGCTCAATCTCGGCCGTTCCGTAGGCGGCGCGCTCGGGCTCGCCGACATGCCGGCGCGCGATAGCGCTGTCGGCGATGCGGCGCTCGATCAGTTGCTCGCGGTTCGCCGCATAGGCGGCCTGGTCATAAGCGGCGTCGAGTGCCGCCTGGTCATAGTCGAGGAATACCGGCGGGCCTTTTTCGAGCATCGATCCCCCGCTATTTGTGGCGGTCGTCGCTAGCTGTGACGAAAGGAGAGGGAGGAATGAAGCTCTACACCTATTACCGCTCACAGGCGAGCTTCCGCGTGCGCATCGCTCTGAACCTAAAGGGCCTCGCGCGCGAGGACTCCTTTTTGCACCTCGAAAAAGGCCACCAGTTCGCTGCCGAATACCGCGCGATCAACCCGCAGATGGTGGTGCCGACTCTGATCGACGGTGAGGTCAAGCTATTCCAATCGCTAGCCATCCTCGAATATCTGGACGAGAAGTATCCCATCCGCCGCTGCTTCCCGGCGACCCAGCGGCGCGAGCGTGGGTGCGCGGGGTCGCTCTGATCAACGCCGCCGACTCGCACCCGCTGATCGTGCCGCGCGTTCGGCATTATCTGACTGATGTGTTGAAGGTCAGCGACAAGCAAAGGCTCGCCTGGATTCAGCATTGGCTCGGCGCCGGGCTGCAGGCGATCGAGACGTTGCTTGCCAACCATGCTGAGAGTGGCCGATTCTGCCACGGTGAGCGGCCGACCGTCGCTGATATCTGCCTCGTCACCCAGGTGACGCCGGCGAAGACCTTCGACTGCCTGCTCGATGCATACCCGCGGGTCATGCGCGTCTACGAGACCTGCATGGCGATCCCGGCTTTTGCCGATGCCCACCCGTCGAAGCAACCCGACACCGAATAACGCGACCGCTGGCCGAGAGTACCGGGCAGCTGGCAGGATCACTCGCCGTTCGACCGGGCGGTCTGGTGCTCCAGGCATTTCAGCTTAAATAACGGGCAATGCCGGCACGATCTCTTGCCTTGGCGCTGCTGCTTCTGTTGTTCGTGATACCGGCCGGGGTGGATGCCGAGCCGGCCGGTGAAACCGTCGTGTTGCACTTGCCGCCCACTATGTCGCCGGAGGCAGTCAAAGGCCTGATTGCCGATCTCGCCGCCAAAGGCGCCCAACCCGCGGAGCAACTGGCCGATCCTCCGTCCGGTTCCGGCCCGGCTTTGATGACTGGCATGAAATTGACGGCGCGGATTTGGGCGGCCACAAAAGAGGCGGTGCGCGCGCTCCCGGTGCTCTCGGAGGCGCCCCAGCTTTGGGTTCGGTATGTCGAGGCCGAAGGCGGTACGCGGGAAGCCGCGCTCCGGTTTTGGGCTATTGCGCTGGCCGGCCTCGTCGCGGCGCCGCTGATCGGGTTGGGCATGCGCGCGGCGTTCGATCGCCGGCTCGTCGTCGAGCCGGGGTGGGCGCCCCGTCTGCGAGCAGCTTTTATCAAATTCCTTGTCGCGGCCGGCGGTCTCGCCGTTTTCGCTTTCCTTTTCTGCGCTGCGCTGATGGCGGTCTCGATGGGCCGGCCGATCCTCGCGGAGACCGCCGACCGGCTGGTGTGGGCCGCACTGCAATGGCGGCTTTCCATCGTCCTGTTGGTCATCGTCGTCTCGCCGCGCCGCTCGGACCTCCGGCTGCTGGCGATCGACGATGCCGACGCCCGCGTCTGTTCGCGCTGGTTCTCAGTCTATCTAGCGGTTGCCCCGTTCAACTTTTTTGTAGTGTGGCTGGTGGAACGGCTCGGCTTTGGCCAGGACGCAGTATTCGCTGCTGCGATGACCTTGGGGCTCATAATAACTGCATACAAAATCGTCATGTTTTGGGCGACCCGCCACCCGATCGCTCGCGCCATCCTGGCGGCGACCGGCGGCGAGCCCGGTCCGGTTCGGCGAGCGGTGGCGGCATCCTGGCACTGGTTCTTCATCGTGCTATCGCTCGGCATATTCTTCGGCTCAGGGATCGAGTTCGCGCTCGGCAAGGGCGCCTGGGTCGCGCGCGCCGCGACGGCGACCCAGGGTATCGTCGTCGCCCTGGCAGTGGTCGGGCAGGCGAGCCACAATTTGATCGCGCGGGCCTGCGCTTGCGACGCGATGGACATCAGACGGACCCCTGCGTCGTGCGCGGCTTCACCGTGCGCTGAGCCGGCTCGCCGATGCGTTTTGGTGGATTATGGGGGCGGCTTGGCTCAGCGAGACCTGGGGTCTCGATCTTGTCGACCCGGCGCCCGGCACCGTCGAGCGGCTCTTTGTGCGGCCCGCCCTCGAAGCGGCTGCGACGGTGGTCATGGCCTGGATCCTGTGGACCACTCTCAGCGCAGTCATCGACGAAAAGATGCCACCAGCCGCAGCACCCGGCGATGAAGACGAAATCCCCGGCTCGGCCTCGCGGCTCGACACCTTGCTGCCGCTGTTGCGCAACACCCTGCTGATCGTACTCGCTGTCGTCGCGGTCATCGTC
>Ga0306922_10001148_pt1 | contig 23447 bp, 26 predicted proteins | sample sta12Cox44000082_FD_203758 | JGI IMG/M metagenome (GOLD analysis project Ga0306922, IMG submission 203758) | Lab enrichment of tropical soil microbial communities from Luquillo Experimental Forest, Puerto Rico - statoxic.12C.oxic.44.000.082 (v2)... | ecosystem: Environmental > Terrestrial >... | reverse complement strand
CCGTACTGAGTGAACGGGCCGCCATGCACATTCAACAGCGCCGGGTACCGTTGCCCGGCAGCTGCGCCATCCGGCGCGATGGCCCAGCATTCAACCTCGGTGCCGTCCGCCGACCGGGCGGAGAACCGCCGCGGGGAGGCAAGGCGGACCGCCTCGGCGAACGGCCGCGTCAAGCTGGTAAGCGCCCGTTCCGCCGGGTCCGTGGCTGGGCGGCCGCCCGCGGCGGCTGGCTCGCCAGCAGGCAGATCCTGAGCCGCCAGCTCGCCGGCCGACACCGGTGAGCCGGCCACGAAGGCGAGTGTGCCGCCCGCCCAGTCCCAGTCGCTGATCCACCGGTCACCGCCCGCCAGCAGCACCGGGAGCCCGGCCCTGTTGGCGCTGACCAGGTACAGGTGCACGTTCCCGTGATCCTCCACGCCGAACAGCAGGCGGTCACCGGCCCAAACCGGCGGCCGCGTGGAGCCAAACGGCGCGCAGTTGCGGTCCAAGCTGGCTGTCAGCACCTGCTCCGTTCCGGAGGCCGTATCGATGACGGCAACCTGGCGGTGCCGGGGACTCCGCAGCGGGGTGGGATCGACATAACAGGCCAGGCGGCCCCCATCCGGTGACCACGACGGCAGCGAGTAGGCCGGGCCGCCGCCGATGACGCGGCGGGGCATGCCGCTGCCGTCCGCGGGGACCATCCACAGATCAACGGCCAGGTCCAGGTCCCGCTCTTCGTGCCGCCCCGACGCGAAAGCCAAGGTCCGCGAGTCAGGTGACCATGTCAGGCCGGCCGCCTCGAACGGCCCGGGCGTGACCGCGCGCGCCGGAGCGGACCCGTCCGCGGCGACAACGAAGACGCGGGCAGGGCGGTCCACCGTCCAGCCAGCCTGGTTGAACCGGTAAAACAGGCCGCTGATACGCCGCGGCGGCATGTCTTTTTCACGGCGCTGCTCCCCGTTGCGGCCATAACGCTCCGGGTCAGGATCGCGGGCGGCAAAGGCCAGCGCGTGACCGTCCGGGGCCCACTCCAGCTCGGTGACCGGTGCTTCGGTGCCACACACAACCAGCCGCTCACCGCCCTCCGCGACCGGAAGGACGCAGATTTGCGACCGGCCGTCGTCTCCGGTCACGGCAAAAGCCAGTCGGCCGCCATCCGGTGACCACCGCGGCAGCTGCTCGGACCCGGGGCCGGTGAATGGCCGCGGCCTGGCCCCGGTCCCGCGCGCACCTACCAGCCAGATCCTGTGCGCATACCGGTTACCCTCCAGATCGGGATCGGTCACGGTGAAAGCCACCGCGCTCCCATCCGGCGACACCCGCGGATCACCAAGCTGGCGCACCCGCCCGATGTCTGCCGGGCACATCCCGGCCGGGGAATCCGTGACCTGGCTCATCCAGCTCCTCCCGGCGCCAACGGGCCGCACACCTTAGCGGGCCGGTCCATCGGACGCGACGGCCTCCAGTGACCGGACGCCATCCTAGGTATCAATGCCCCACTCCGTGCAAGGTCAGCCGCCGCGGGGCGGCCCGCGGCGCTTGCACACGCCAGCGCCGGCCGCTGCCAGAGCACCGATCGCCTGGCTTTGCGCCGACTGTCCGTGAGTCAGCAGGCGAACGCGGCCCGGCCAGGCGGCCTGCCGATGGGGAGGTCGTGCTCCAGCGACTTGTAACTCCCGGCGTGGAAGATCAATGGCTCCAGCTGGGGACGATGTACTAGCGCAATGACCTCACCAAGCATGATCAGGTGATCGCCGGCACGGTGCGATTGCCGCAGTCGGCACTCGAACGACGCCGTCGCATCGACCAGGACCGGGCAGCCGGTTACGCCTGGTTCGAAGGGCACACCGTCGAACATCGTCGAGCCGGCGGGGCGGTACCGATTAGCGAACCAGCGCGAGACGTCTCGCTGCCTGGCAGAGAGCACGTTGACGACAAACGCCCCCGCGCGCTCGATCAGACTGACGCCCCGGCTGGTCTCATTGAGGCAGACCAGCACGAGCATCGGATCGAGCGACACCGACGAGAAGGAACTGACCGTAATGCCGTGCACGTTGCCGTCGTCGGAGGCCACGGTGACGACGGTGACCCCCGTTGGGAACGAGCCCATCGCCCTGCGGAAAGCGCCCACATCGACGGTCGAGACGGGCACGGCGTGCCCGGCCTCAGCGGCCTGGACCGTGGCATTGGCGGAGAGCATCACGCGGCCAGCGGCTCGCGGTCGGCGCCGGTCGGTGCCTTAAGATCGGCGAGCGTTTCGGTGCGAGCCAATTCCGACGCGAGCGACCGGATGAGCCGCGCATCGCGGCAGATTGTGAGGTGGCCGCAGTCGGGAATCACCAGGTTGGCGGCGCCGTAGCGCGGGTCATCCAGCCGTGCTGACGCAGGGGGGACGAACGGATCGCTGTCCGAATAGTAGGCCAGCCAACGGACCGGACGCGGCACATCGCCCGCGTGCGGGCATGAGCCAGAGCCCTGACGCATGATCCGTGCGCACGGCCCAGGGGCGAGGCGGGCTAGGTAGGTGCCGCCGTGCGGGCTCGCGATCGTCACCACGCTTCCGGCCCGCGAGCTGAGCGCGGCGCTGCCCGCGAGCGCGCGGCCGATGATGAGCCCGCCGAGGCTGTGGCCGATTAGGTGGACCCGTGGGGCACCAGTGGCTGTAAGAGCCCGCAGTGCCTGATGTGTCAGCTCGGCGGAAACCGCATCGGGATCCGTCGCGAAGGAGTTGTAGGTCAAACTCACAATGTGCCCGAAGCCGGTCGCGGCAAGCGCGCGGCGTAGCGGTGTCCATACGGACTCGCTCGCGGCGTAACCGTGGACGAGCAGCACGGGGTAGCGGGCGTTGCGCTTCGCGAGATACCGGATGCTCCCGCACTCACGTTGCCGCAGCACGCGCGGAAGCTGTAGGGCTGCCACGCCCACGGCTCGCAGTTCTCGTAGCGCCTGCATGCCCATCAAGAGGCCGAAGAATCCGGCGTGATACGTCTTGATGCGCAGCAGACCGGGCTGCGTCGCTCCCGCCTGCGCGCTTGGCCGGCGCGTGGAGCCGACGGTCAGCGCCTGCCGGGCGACAAGCCTAGAAGCGGCACCTAGCAGCGGAATCAGGGACGGACCGCCGGATTCAGCGCGTACGTCATGTATCAATGCGCGCCCGGTGTGCTCTTAGTTGGGGGGTAGCGAGCAGTAGTGGGCGTAGCGCGCCGCTCGGTCGGCGAACAAGACGCTGAACCACTTCGTGAGGGGGGCACCATGCCTGTACAGAGTGCCGGGCCGCACAGCGTTGGCGGTGCGCCGGGCGCGGCGCGGCGCACCGTTCTGCTGACCGGTGCGTCAGGTGTGGTCGGACGTGCTTTGCTGCGGCGGCTGCGTGACCTCGACATCGTGTGCCTGGTGCATCAGTCGCCGGTCTCCGGGCCGAATGTGACTACCGCGCTGGGCGACGTAGCCAAACCGGGGCTCGGGCTGGCCGAGCAGGCCTACGTGGAATTGGCAGCCAAGGTCGCCGCGGTCATCCACTGCGCGGCGATCACGGACTTCAATCGTGGTGCCGGCCGCCTCGAGGCGACGAACATTACCGGCACGCAACACGTGGCCGCCTTCGCCGCCGCGGCGAATGCGGTGCTGTACCACGTCAGCACCGCGTTCGTGCACACCAAGGCAGATGGCGACCGCGGCCGGACCGCCATCGGCTATGCCTCGTCTAAGTGCGCAGCCGAAGAGGTTGTACGGTCCAGCGGCGTGCCGCACGTCATCCTTCGGCCGTCGGTCGTCATCGGCGACTCGGCCACCGGCGAGATAGCCGCGTTCCAGGGGCTGCATCAGGTCGTGGCCGGCCTGTTCGCGGGCCTGGTGCCGATGATCCCGTTCGACCCGGGCTGGCCGATCGATTTCGTGCCGGCCGACGTCGTTGCCGACGTCATCGCCTGCGTTGTCGAGAACCGGGTGAGCGAGGGCGAATTCTGGATCAGCGCCGGAGACAAAGCCCTCCGTCTGGACGAAGGCGTCGGGGTCGTCGTCGAGTTCGCGGGCGCCCTGGGCCGGAGTATCGACGTGCCGCGGTTCGTGCCGCCGGATATGTTCGACAGGCTGATCGGCCCCGTCTTCCTCGACGCGCTGCCGGTCAAGATCCGCCAGAATGTCGTCCGGATGCTGGAGTTCTTCACGACGTACCTGCAGTCCGGTGAGACCAAGCCCAGCAGCCTGGACCAGCTCGTAACGCTCGGCGTGAGGCCGCTGCCGGACCAGCGCGAGTCGCTGCGGAACAGCGTCAGGTACTGGGCCGCGCAGAAGGGCTATGCCCAGCCCAAGACTGAACAGGCGGCCTAAGGTGACCACGTCGGCCAGCCGGGATCAGGTGCTCGATCGCTACGCGAAGCACGTGAACAAGTCGCTCGCCAGCTTGGCGCGGCTGGTCGCGGCGCCGGCCGAGGTGAGCGCGGCCGGGTCGAAAGTGCTGGGCAGCGACGGGCACCTTTACCTTGATTGCGGGGGCTTCGGGGTTTTCCTGCTCGGCCACTGCCACCCGGCCGTCGTCGCGGCGGTCCGTTCGCAGCTGGAGCGCAACCCCCTTGCCACGAGGCTGTTCCTCAGCCCCGAGTTGGCTCAGGCGGCCGCGGACTTGGCCGAAATCACACCGCCCGGGCTGAACTACGTCTTCCTGACGAACTCCGGAGCCGAGGCGACCGAGGTCGGGCTGAAGCTGGCGCGGCTGGCTGGCAAGCGTCACGTGATCGCTATGCACGGCGGATTTCACGGCAAGACGCTTGGGGCGCTGTCGGTGAGCGGGGCGCCGCGGTACCGCGGCCCGTTCGGCCCGCTGCTGCCAATGGTTGACTTCGTGCCGTTCGGCGATCTCGCCGCGCTGCGGGCAGCGCTGACGGCCCAGTCGGTGGTGCTGCTGGAGCCCGTCCAGGCCGAGGGGGGTGTCAGGCTGCCGCCCGACGGCTACCTGCGGCAGGTCCGGCAGGTGTGCACCGAGGCCGGCGCGGTGATGATCCTTGATGAGATCCAGTCCGGTATGGGCCGGCTCGGCGCCTGGTGGGGTGCCGACCTCGATCGTGTCACCCCCGATGTGTTGCTCACGGGCAAGATCCTCGGCGGCGGTGTGATGCCAGCCGGCGGCGTCGTCGCGTCCGACCAGCTGTTCGCGCCGCTGAACGCCGACCCGCTCCTGCATTCCTCGACGTTCGCGGGCAGCCCTCTCGCGGCCGCCGCGGTCACCGCGACCATTGGCGCCATCAGGTCCGAAGGGCTGATCCAGCGCGCACGCGAACTTGGCCCGCAAGTCCGCGACCTGGCCGTCGACGCCGTCACCGCCCACTGCCCGCACCTGGTCACCGAGGTGCGCGGCCAGGGCCTGCTGCTCGGCATCGACTTCGTGTCGCCTGACGCCGCGGCCGAGTTCCTGATCGGGCTGCTGGACGAGCACGTCATCCCGTCTTACTCGCTCAACTCCAGCAACGTCTTGCGCCTGACGCCGCCGGCGATCCTCGATACAGCAGACCTCGACTGGCTCGGACACGCCCTGATATCGGCTGCCAAGCATGTCGCTCGCGCCCTGCCCGTCGCGCACCTGACAACCGTTCCTTCACACGTAGTGTCCTAGGGAGAAACGAATGCGCACCGTCCGCCTCCGGCTACACGTGCCGCGCAAATCGGCGAGCGACGTGTATGCAACCCTCGCCGACTTCGAGCGGTATCCCCAACTGTGTGAGGCCGTCAAGAACGTCACCGTCACCGACGTGTCCGAGCGCCTCACCGTGTCGCAGTGGGAGGTCGCCTTCAGGGCCGGCCTGCTGCGCTGGACCGAAGAGGACATACTCGACCCCAGCGCCCTGACCATCACGTTCCACCAGCTCGAGGGCGACATCGCCGTCTTCGATGGCTCCTGGCGGTGCGTCGATGCCGCGCACGGCAGCGAGGTCCTGTTCAGCGCGACGCTGGACATGGGCATCCCGAGCCTGGCCGACGCGCTGGAGCCGATCGCGGCGCGAACGCTGACCGACAACATCGTCTCGATCGTGCGCGGACTGGTTGGCGGCGCCGAACTCGCCGACTCCGACATCGCGGTCCCGGCGGGGAGCGCGTGATGAACCTGATGCGCACCGAACGAGACACCCTGGACTGCTATATCCCGGGACTGGACAAACATCTCACCGAGATTCCGCTGCTGGAGCTGGAGAAACCCGGCAACGGTGCACTGCAGACCTTCCGCGAACTGGGCGGCCCGGCACTGCTGGTGCCCGCCGAATATGAAGGCAAAGGAGCCTCCATGCTGGACACGGTGCGCATCCAGCGCGCGGTGGGCAGCCGGTCGCCATCGCTTGCCGTGGCCACCACCATGCACCATTTCTCTGTTGCCTCCCTGGCCGAACTCGCCGCGGCTCGCAGCGGATTCGAGTGGGCCATGCTCACAGCCATCGCCGAGAACTCATGGCTGCTCAGCTCCGGCTTCGCCGAGGGCAAGCCGGGCCAGCACATCCTGACGCCCACGATGCGCGGCGTTCCGGCGGACGGTGGTATCACCGTCAGCGGTGTAAAAAAGCCGTGCAGCCTCACCTGGTCGATGAACTTGATGAGCGCCAGCGTCGCGGTCGCTGACCCGGCCACCGGGACCAACCGGATGGCGGTCGTGCTGATCCCGGCCGACTCCGCGGGTATCGAGCGCACGCCATTCTGGAACACCACCGTTCTCGCCGCCGCGGAAAGCGACCAGGTCACGCTGACTGAGGTGTTCGTGCCCGAGTCCCTGATCTTCTACCCGCAAGAGGGCGCGGCGATGGATCCGATCCAGGCCCGTGGGTTCGTCTGGTTCGAGTTGCTGATCTCGGCGTCCTACCTCGGCGCCGCCACTAGCCTCGCCGAGCGGGCCATCGAACGCGGGCGGGGCTCCGACGAGGACCGGGCCGGTATGGCGATCGAACTCGAGACCGTGGCCGCGGCGCTTGAGCAGGTGGCCTCCGTCGCCGCGACCGTCGAGGACAACGACGTCCTGCTCGCGCGGGCGCTCTATGCACGGTTCGCGACTGAGCGAGCCATTGAGCGCGTCGTCATGTCGGCGGCCGCGGCCCTCGGCGGCATGTCGTTCATCGAATCGCCCGAGGTCGCCTACCTGCTAGCCACCACCCGAGCCCTAGCATTCCACCCACCCTCCCGCGCCGCGGCCGCAGGCCCGATCGCCCACTATCTCGCCGGCGGCGTGCTAGCCCTCTGACGCAGGTGTGGCAGGACTGACTTGAGCGCACGGTGACGGGCCCAGATGCGGCGTTCTGCCCACGGGCGCAGCCTAGAAAGCCGGCCAGCGTCGGCAACCAGGGGTGGCCAGGCGGGCCTGCGTCGCCGCCCGCGGGTCAGGTCCCGGTGCGCAGCGTGGCCGCATACTTCTTCCAGGGCCGCTCGACCAGGAACGGGAAAAGCAGCCGCAGTGGGGCGGGCACGTGCTTCATCATGTAGGCGCGGTCCGCCGCGTCGAGCGGTTCGAGCATCATCCCCGCCGCGATCGCCCTCTTGTTCCGCGGAACCGAGCTCATCCCGCGCTTACCCATGGCGTCCCACTCCTGCTGCGTGAGCGCCACCGCGGCGAGCGGGACAACCTTCTGCTCCTCGTCGTCGAGGTGGGGCTGCACGACCTCATTGAGGTGGTCCAGCGCTGCCGCCAGTGCCTCGCCGGTCTCGGCCGAGGGCCGCTGCCGCCAGGTCGCGCACGCGGCCGATGCGGCGTCCAGTGCCGTCGCGATGACCTGGTGCTCGTGCTCGACCTGCTCGGTCATCGGGGCCTGCTCTGGCACCCGCTCGATGAGCTTGGGGTACAGCAGCTCGTCTTCGTCTTGGTGATGGCTGTGCAGCCCGCCGAGGACGAGGTCGATGTGATCGGCCAGGAACGTCACCCGCTCTGGTGACGGCGTTGGGGCGGCGCGCACCAGCCGCGCGGCTTCGTCGTAGGCCTGCCGGAAGAGGCGGTGGACGATCGCCATGTCGCGCACTTCAATCGGGTGTTCCTTCGACATTTACAACCCCCCTGTGGCCTTGGCTGGCAGACTTTGGCCGCCCACCGCCATGATCTCATCATGCCCAGTGGCGGGAAGCCAGCCCCAAGCACCGTCGCCCGGCGGACGCTAGCCGTGCGCCACGCACGCTAGCCGTGCACTACGTCGGTGTGGTGGCAGAAGTGCACCCGGGCCGGGGTCAGCGCGCGCATCCGGTTCACCGAGGCGTGCCAGGCGTCCTCGTCTGCGGCCTGGCCGGGGGGAAGCCGACCGGGCTCGGGCCGGTACTGGCGGGGCGAGTAGGCAGCATCGCCGATCAGCAGGTCCGGGCCGCCATCCGTGGCGGTGACCAGTACCGACTGGTGGCCGGAGGTGTGGCCGGGGGTGGTGATGACCGACAGGCCAGGCCGGATCTCGGCGTCGCCGTCCAGCAACTCGAAGCTGGCGTTCTGGAAGTCGAACCAGTCATAGAGGGCGGGTGACTCGCGCCGGCACCGGTCAAGCTCGGCCCGCTGCACGTAAAAGGCCGCGTGCTTGAACACCGCGTTCTGCCCGCAGTGGTCGAAGTGCAGGTGCGTGTTGATGACCAGGTCGATGTCGCTGGGGACCAGGCCGAGGTCGGCCAGGGCGCCAGCGGCGGTGACGTTGACCACCTCCCAGTCCCGGATCAGGTCGGGCGGCCCGCCGACCCCGGTGTCGACCAGGGCGACCCCGCCGTGGTAAGTAACCACGAAGCCGTGCACCGGCCACCGCTCGGTGCCGCCGGGGGTCGCTCCCAGGTGCAGCCGCTTGATCTCAAGTGACACCCAGCTGCCCCTTTCCTCACCCGCGCGCGCCGTCCCATCCTGGCAGCAGCGGCCGGCCGGGTCCAGGCCCGGCCGTGCGGCGCGATTACGGGCCGCGCAGAGTCGGCGGAGAGGTCGTGCCAATCGCTTCCGGCTTTAGCCGTGCAGCCGGAGGCCGGATGGAAAGGGGCGATCATGGCGGCAGGAGGCGGCGGGATCCCGCTCGAGCCCCTGGCGTACAACCCCGGGCGGCGCCGCGCCGCCGGGATCTACGGGACCATCATCACCGCGGCGATCCTCGACACCGCCGGTGGGCGCCTGGCCACCGATGCGCTGGTCATCGCGGTCGTGGTCACGCTGCTGGTCTACTGGATCGCGGAGGAGTACGCCGAGGTTCTGGGCGAGCAGGCCACAGGTGGCCGCCTGCCCGGCTGGGCCTACATCCAGGAAGCGCTGGCGGCGACCTGGCCGATGGTCAGCGCGTCGTTCGCGCCGCTGCTGGCGCTCGTGTTCGCCCGGCTCGCCGGGGCCACCGCGCTGGAGGCCGCCAACGTCGGGCTGGCCGTGGCGTTCGCCTTGCTCGCCTTCCACGGATGGCGGGCCGGTGTGGCGGCGCAGCTGCGCGGCTGGCAATTGCTTGCTGCCTGCTCGGTCGCGGCCGGACTGGGCCTGATAATGATCTTGCTTAAGGACTTGGTCCTTATCCACCTGCACTAACCGCCTGCCCGCCCGGCCCCGAACCGGATTGCCTTGTGGCAGCCGGACGGGAAGGATCTCAACTGCCACTTTGGGTGGCATCCTCCGCGGCAGCGCGCCGCCAGCGCCGCGGCCGCGGACAGCGCGCGGCGGGACAACGGGCTGTCCCAGGCTTCGTGCACCGGAAGGCCGCCCCCATGGTCGGCTTTCAGACGCGTGGTCTATTCGGTCGTGGCCACGCATAAACTTCGTGTTATCGGTCGCGAGGGCGGGGACATCAGTCGGTGACGACCCCGGCCGATGCGTTGAGAACAGTCCCGGTCATCATGCGCGCCCGGTCCGAGGCGAGGAACGCGGCGGCGCGCGCTGTGTCGGTGGTGCGCGGGGATGCCTTCAGCAGCGTGCTTTCGGCGAGGCTGGCTTCGGCTTGCTCTTGGGTGATGTTCATCCGCGTGGCCATCGCGCCGGTCAGGTCCTGGATTGTCCGCGAGTCTGGATTTGCGGAGGTTCGCAGGCAGACCACGCGCACGCCGACGGGGCTGAGCTCGATCGCCAGGTGCCGGGTGAGGTTTTCGACGGCGCCGAAGGCGGCACCGATGCCAGAGGTGGCCGGCGTGTGCGGCCGAGCCGGGCTGCCGGTCAAGAAGATGATCACTCCGGAACCTTGCTTTAGCATCTGCCGGGCGGCGGCGGCCGCGGTGATGAACTGGGCCTTGAGGACCGTGTCTACCGGCACCATGAACTCCTCGACCGGCAGGTCCGCCGCTGGCTTGCCGTTGGCGTACTCGCGGGCGCGCGGGCCGGTCGCGTTGAACTCGATGTCCACGCCGCCTGCCCGTGCGACGACGGACTCGAGGTAGGCCTCGACCGAGGCTGCATCGAGCGCGTCGACGACGTCGGCGTGTGCCCGTCCGCCCGCCGCGTCAATCCGCTTGGCGGCCGCTTCGACGCTGGTGGCGGTGCGGCCCGCCAGAAATACCTCCGCGCCGTCGGAGGCGAACTGTGTGGCGACCGTCGCGCCGATGGAGCCTCCGCCACCGAACACGACGGCACGCTTTCCTTCTAGCAACAATGAACCGGGCATTCCCCTGTCCTCCTTCGCCGAGCTGGCCGCCATTCGAGCTGCGACAGTCGTTGAGTGCCATTTGCCCCACCTTCTGGTGTTGGGCGCGGCACCTGGCGGGTCCTGCCGATCGCCGGGCTCACTGTCCCTACGGCCGGCCGGCTCGGAAATCGACAGCGGGCAGGACCGCTCAGGGCTTTCCTGGCTCGCCGCGGCGGCGCGCCACGCCGCCGACTGGTTGAGGTCTGTCGGCTCAGGAAAGCCGCCGGGGAAGGCCGAACTTCGCGATGACGCTGTTGTCGAACCGGGTCATCGCCTGGATCCGGTCGCCTGCCAGTGTGAGGACCAGCATGCCGTTGGCGCGGAACACACCAGTCGCCGGGTCTCGGACGTAGACGCCGAAAGCGGGCTGCTGATTCGCGCGGGTAGGTATCAGGCGATAGGACCGGTCCTGGGCGAAGATCGCCCCGAAAACGCGGGCCGCGGCGGCCGGCCCCACAAATGCCCCGCCGGCAAGTGCCGCGGTGATGACGGCATCGCCGGTGAGCAGCGATACCAAGCTGGCGACGTCTCCGGCCTCGTACGCGGTGGCCAGCCGTTCGATGAGGGCTCGTTCGGCCTGGGAGTTCGGGGCGGGAGGGGGGTCTGCCGGGCGGGGAAGCCTGCTGTGCAGGTTCGTCCGAGCATGTTTGAGCGCGCTGTTGATTGACTCTTCACTGACGTCGAGCATCGCCGCGGCCTGTCTGGCCCGGAAGCCGAGGACGTCGCGCAGAACCAGGACGGCCCGCTGACGTGGTGGCAGCAGCTGGAGGGTGGCCACAAACGCCAACGAGATGGCCTCACGTGCCTCGACGCGGGCCTCGGGACCGGGTGTGGTGTCCTCGATCCCCTCGAGAAGCAGATCGGGATACGGCTCCAGCCACATCACCTCGCTGGTGGCGTTCGGCTCAGGGTGGGGGCCTACCGGCACGGTGACGTCCGCGGGTCGGCGTCTGCGGGCGGAGCGGAGGGCCATGAGGCAGCGGTTGGTCGCGATCCGGTACAACCACGTGCGAACCGACGACCGGGCTTCGAACTCGGCGATGTGCTGCCAGGCGGCGAGGAACGTCTCCTGGACGGTGTCCTCCGCGTCCTGCGCCGAGCCGAGGAGACGGTAGCAGTGCAGTTCCAGCTCACGCCGGCGCCCCTCAACCAGCGCGGCGAACGCATCCGGGTCACCGGCCCGTGCCCTGGTGACAAGATCAGCGTCGACGACAACCCCTCGCGTCGCGACCGCGCGGTCAGCGGTCCTGTTACCGGTATAGACGCCGTGACCCCCGGAAACCGGGCACGGCGTGCCCACTTTCCCGGCTGCCGGGCATCCACCAGTACAACAGACGGTGTCGTGTGAGCCGGAAACTAAGGAGGCGGCGGTGCCTACATACTTGTTCTCGTACCGGGTGCCCACGGGCTACCAGCCCGGGGCGGAAACCGGAAAGTCGTGGCAGGCCTGGTTCGACAGTCTTGGCGCCAGCCAAATCGACCCCGGGCACGGGGTGCTCGCTACCCGGACGCTGGGCAACCTCGGCGATGGCACCCGCCTCGGCGGCTACTCCATGGTCACAGCCGAGGACATGGAAGAAGCGGCGGCGCTAGCGGACGGGTGTCCCGCCCTCCGGCTGGGCGGTGGCGTAGAAATAGGCGCCGTTCCGGAGATCAGCGAAAACCCCCGGGCCGGAACCGGTGCCTGACGTGCGCCAGCGGGCTGTGACCCGCCCTGGCAACACGGAGAACTCCGCGGTGGACTGGAGCATGCACGGCAAGACGGTGCTGTTCACCGGGGCCTCGCGCGGGATGGGGCATCTGGCGGCGATCGGGCTCGCGCGGCTTGGAGCGGAGATCCTCATCGTCGGGCACAACCAGGCGCGCGGCGCCGCCGCGGCCGAGGCGGTCCGCGGTACCGGCGGTTCGGCGCAGTTCCTGCGCGCGGACATGGGCGACGCCGCCGAGGTCGCCGCGCTCGCGGACGCGGTGCTCGAACGGGGCCAGGGGATCGATGTGCTGATCCACAGCGCAGGCGGCTTGCAGCCAGCCGGCGCACGCACCCCCGAGGGTGCCGACCGCGGCTTCGCGCAGAACTTCCTCGGTGCGTTCTTGCTCACGCGCCTGCTGGAGGAGCGCCTGCTCGCCAGCGCGCCAGCGCGGGTAATCGCGGTCGGGTCCGGCGCGCACCGGCTGCTCCGTAGCGCCGACGTCGATGCGCTCATGCATCCTGCTGGGCCGTCACCCCGGATGGGCAGCAGCCAGCGGGGCCGCTACCAAATGCGCAGCTACCAGACCGCCAAGCTAGCGGTAACAACCTGGACCTACGGCCTCGCGCACCGCTGGGCCGGCCGCGGCGTCACCGCCAATCTGCTCGACCCCGGCCTCGTGAAAGGCAAGAGCGGCTCAGAGCACTTCGAGGGTCCCGCACTGATGGGAGTCCTGATGAGCCATGTGATCCCCTTCTTCGCCGCCGCCGGGATGCACCGCGGCTCGCGGCAATACGTGCGCCTCGCCGCAGACCCAGCGCTCGCCACCGTGTCCGGCACCTACTTCGTCTCGGGCAAAGAGAAAAAAGAGGGCAGCTCCCCGCTCTCCCTCGACCCCGCCATGCAACAGCGCATCAACGACGCGGCCGAGGCATGGGCCACCCCATTCCTGCGCGGCCGGTAGCCCGCCGTCCGTCATTGCATCCAGCGCCGTTTACCCGAGACCACATGCGCTACGCCTTGCTCAGCTACCGCGGCGAGGACACCACAGACTGCCACGGCGAAAGCATGAACCCCAAGCACCAGATCACCGCGACCCCCGGCAGACCGCAGGCCTCCTACGGGCTGGCAGACAGCCTCCAGGCTGGCAGACATCCTACGGGCTGGCAGGCATCCTACGGCTGCTGCCAGCCCGGACCGCTCGCGTGGCGCGGTGCTGGGACGGCGGTGACTTCTGCGTAGCGGTCCAGGTTCCAGCCTGCACCGACAGCATCACGCATGCTTTCCCAGCCGTCGCCGTGCCGGTCGAGATGGCGGTGAGTGAGCACGACACGGGTTTGGCCGGGCCCGGCAGCGGTGAAGGTGACCTCGACTTCGCTGGTCTTGGCCGGGTCGGTTTCAATCTGCCAGCTCAGGTTGATGTCCCAGCTGAAGCAGACCCGGTGCGGGGGGTCATAAGCGAGGACACGCGCCCAGCGGCACTCGCTGCCATCGGTGCCGCGATCGATGATGTGCCCGCCGGCGTACGGCTCGAACACCATCTCGGCCAGGTCGGCCTGCAGGATGTGGTGGTCGGGGTTCCACCAGGAGCCGATGCCTTCGGTGAATACCCGGAAAGCGTGCTCGACCGGCGCTCGGACTTCGGTCTCGGTGGTGACCGAGGTCGCCTGCAGTTGTGTCGTCATGTCTCCTCCTGTGTTGGCTGGCTTGCCGCGGCGCGGAAGCTGGCCAGGGATTGCTGCCAGAACTGCTCGAAGTACTCACGAACCGCGGCGACACCCGCGGCGTCGACCGAGTAGACGCGGCGCGTGCCTGCCGCTTGATCGGTGACTAGCCCGGCCGACTTGAGGACTTTCAGGTGCTGGGAGACCGCGGGACGGCTCACCGGAAACTCGCGCGCGAGGTCACCGACCGCGCTGGGCGACCGGGCCAGCCGCTCAAAGATCGCCCGCCGGGTCGGGTCGGCGAGCGCGGTGAGGGCCACAGCAGGGTTAGTCATAACTTACGGTAAGTTATCACTTACCAATGCTGCCGTCAAACAGGTACCGGCTGCCGGCCAGCTGGTCAACTTCTACCGGATGCAGGCACAGGCCCTCAGCGGGATCGGGCGGGCATGCCATCCAGCGCCTGCAGGGCGAGCCTGTGGCCGGGCATGGCCCATTTCCCTGCCGGGCACGCAGGTGTACGATCTCGTCACCGCCGGACGCCGACCCTCTCCGTTCACATCGTGAAGGGAGTTCCGATGGCACACCAAGGCAGTCTGGAACTGCTTACCGATCCCGTCGCCGGGGCGCTCTTGGGATCTGCTAACCCCGCGCGGCTGGCCTACACGTGGACGGATGGATCACCCCGGGTCGTGCCGATCTGGTTCCACTGGACGGGTGATCAATTTGTCCTCGGATCACCGCCGAAGGCGCCCAAGCTCACGGCGCTCGCCGCAGACCCCCAGGTGGCGCTCACCATCGACGACAACGCCTGGCCGTACAAGGTGCTGCTGGTACGCGGGCACGCCAGCGTACAAATGCTCGATGATGTGAGCCCAGAGTATGAACGTGCCGCGACCCGGTACTTCGGGCCTGAGCAGGGCCCGGCCTGGGTAAGCACGCTGCGCGGCAAGCCCATGGCCCGGATCGCGGTAACACCACAATGGGTGGGAATCTTGGACTTCGAGACTCGCTTCCCCAGCGCCATGGGGATCTAGCGCGCCTGGGTCCCATCGCCACCGGCCACGCCGAGCAGGCCGGCGCCGTTGGCGACCGCTTGGCGGGCCAGCGCCGCCACGTCTACTGGGCCGGGGCCTTCGAGCAGTGCCACCTGGGCATGCTCAGGCTCGGTACGCGGGCACGATCGCACCGCTGACCGGCGCGGTGGCGTCGCTCACCAGGTAGACGATGATGTCGGCGACCGCCGCCGGCGGGTCGCGCTGAGCTCCAGGTACGGGGAGAACGCCTGGACCACCGGCTTGGTTTGCGGTGCTGGCGGGTGCCTGCGGGGCAGGGCCGAGGCCGAGGAGCACGCCGGCGAGGACGGTGAGGGCTGCGAGGCATTGGAGGGGGGTGATGGTGCCGGTGCCGGCTAGTGCGACGGCGGCCAGTGAGGCGATGGGGATCAGCCCGTTGAATAGTCCAGTGCGGTCTACCCCGAGGCGTTTCATGGCCGCGTACCAGGTGAGGAACACGACGGCGGTGACAGCGACCGTGAGGTAGGACAGCGCGGCCAGTTGGGTCGCGGTGGGTGTACGCAGGATGGGTGGTCCGCCGGCGGAGCTGGCCACGACGGCGGCGGCCAGCAGCAGGATGCCGGCCAGGCCGCAGGCGTAGATCGTGACGGCGAGCGGGCCGAGCCGGGGGAGCACCGGCGCGGCGAGCAGGGATGTGCCGGCGGCGCCGCCGAGCGCCCCGGCCGACAGCAGCAGCCCGGTGGCGCTCCAGGCTGGTCCGGTGGCGCCGCCGAGCTGGGCCGCAGCGGATCCGGCGGTGACCACGGCTGCGGCGAACAGGACCCGGCGGGCAGGCCGATTGCGGGCGGCGACCGCAGCGGCGATGACGATGACCAGCGGGGCCGCTCCGATAACGATCCCGACGCTAGCGGGATCGGCCACCTGGGTGGCCTCGATCAGCAGCACGCTGCACCCGGCCAGTCCGATGACGGCCAGCCCGGCCAGCCACGCCCATTCCCGGCCGGCTGGGCGGGGCAGGGGCGTGCGCCGCAGCCGCGCCCAGGCTGCCAGCAGAAGTCCTGCCACCAGATAACGGATTGCCTGGCCGCCCAGAACCGGATAGCCGCCCAGCAGGCTGGAGGCGGCCACGGACCCGCCGACCAGCAGCACCGACCCGGCCGCCAGCCCGGCGCCCGCACGCTCTTGCCTGTTCAGAAGGTTCATAAGGCCAGCTTCGGGCCGACCGGACATTAGCGGAAGTGGCAGAATACGACAGACGCCATTAGGAGAACTGTTGATTGACGCGCATCGCCTGGCCGTGCTGCGGGAGGTCGCGCGCGCTGGCAGCTTCGCCGGGGCGGCCGCGGCGCTGCACCACACGCCGTCGGCGGTGTCCCAGCAGATCGCCGCCCTCGAACGAGGTGCGGGCGCCGTGCTCGTGGAGCGCAGCACGCGCGGCGTCACCCTCACCGACGCCGGCCGGGTGCTGCTCGCCACCGCCGACGCGATCCACGCTGAGCTGCAGGTAGCCGCGCAGCAGCTGCGCGCCTTGCGGGCCGGCGGGCCGCAGGCCCTGACCGTGGTCACGTTTCCCAGTGCCGGGGAGCCGCTGCTCGCGCCCGCGCTGACCGCGCTGACCGGCTCCAGTCAGCCCGTGGAGGTCACGGTGATCGAGGCCGAGCCAGAACAGGCGCTGGGTTCGATCCGCGACGGCCAGGCCGACCTCGCGCTCGTCTACCACTTCCATACACCTGCCCCGCCGCGCGCCTGGCCGGCCGCCGCCGGGCCTGGCACCTACACCGCGCTCGCCGCTGACCACCTCCGGCTGCTGGTTCCCGCCGGCCACCCGCTCGCTGGCCGGTCGGCCGTCAGCCTGGCCGAGTTCGCCGGCGAACGCTGGATCCACGGGTGGGGCGAGGTCGGCGGCGTCCTGGACATGCTCGCCGCCGTCAGCGGCTTCCAGCCCCGGGTCGCCTGCCGCTCCAGCGACTACAGCTTCATGAGCGCCCTCGTCGGCGCCGGGGTCGGCGTCGCCCTCGTCCCCGGCCTGGCCCTCACCGGCCGCCCCGACGTCCGCGACATCCAGATCACCCCCCAGCCCACCCGCTACGTCGGCGCCTACCTCCCCCAGCGACACCAGCCAAACCCAGCCGCCGAACGACTGCTCGCAGCACTCCGTACTCGCGCGCACGTCGTTCGGGGAGCGTCCGACCGTCTGTGTAAGTGATCGTGGCGGTTTTCATGGGGTCGGGATTCGCCCGTCGAAGTAGATGGTGAATGCCTGGAGCGCTTGTTTCCACCCGGAACTGCGGATCCCGGTGTGCGGGCTGCGGAACTCCTCCAGGTTCCGCACGGCCAGGTAGAGCACCTTCAAGGCCGCCTGCTCGGAGGGGAACTGGCCGCGGTTGCGAGTCACTTTCCGCAGCCGGGCGTTCATCGACTCGATCAGATTCGTGGTGTAAATGACGCGCCGGACCTCCGGCGGGAACGCCAGGAACGGGGTGAACTGCTCCCAGTGCGCCCGCCAGAGCCGGATGATCGCCGGGTAACGCTGCTCCCAGCGCTCGGCGAAGGCCTCCAGCGCCGCGGCCGCGGCGGCCTCGTCAGCGGCGGTGTAGATCAGCTTCAGGTCCTTGGTGAGCGGAACCCAGTACCTCTTGGAGGCATACCGCAGCGAGGCCCGGATCAGGTGCACCACGCACAGCTGCACCACCGCCTGCGGCCAGGTCACGGTGATCGCGTCGGGCAGGCCGGTCAGCCCGTCGCAGCACACGATGCACACATCACCCACCCCGCGGGACTTCAGCTCCGACAGCACGGTGAGCCAGAACTTCGCCGACTCACCCGTCGTGGGCCCCACCCACAGGCCCAGCACCTGCTTGGCACCCTCGCAGTCGATGCCGACGGCCAGGTAGACCGGCCGGTTCGCGACCACCCCATCCCTGATCTTGATCATCAGGGCGTCGATGAAGACCACTGGATAGACGGCGTCCAGCGGCCGCGACTGCCACTCCGCCAGTTCCTCGGCGACGCCGTCGGTGACCCGGTAGATCAGATCCGGCGAGACCTCCACCCCGTAGATCTCGCGCAGGTGCGCGCGGATGTCGCGGGTGGTCATCCCGCGCGCATACAACGCGATGATCCGCTCGTTGAACCCCTTCAGCCGGGTCTGCCCCTTGCGCACGATCTGCGGCTCGAAGGTCCCGTTCCGATCCCGGGGCACGGCCAGGTCCACCGCCCCGACGTCGGTGAGCACCGTCTTGCCGGTGGTGCCGTTGCGGTTGTTGCCGCTGCCCCGCCCGGCCGGGTCGTGCTTGTCATAACCGAGGTGGCCAGTCATCTCCTCAGCCAGCGCCCGCTTCAGCACCGCCTTGGTCACCTGGGACAACAGCCCATCCGGGCCGAGCAACTCCACCCCCTCGGCCTGGGCCTTGCCCAGCAGCTCATCGGCCAGCTGGTCATCAACCAGCGGCCGGGAGGCTCGCGGCCTGCCATCGGGTTTACCGGGCACCATCGCAGTGTCTTGCATCACGTGTCCTTCCGCGAGCCGCCTTTCCTTGCGGCTCATCGTCAGGCCACGTCACTTACACAGCCGGTAAGACACGCCCGTCGTTCGCGGTCATTGAGGCAGGTCACGGATCGGTGGTGGTCTGTCTGTGTGTCCGCTGGCGTCCATGCGTGAGGGAGAACTTGAGTGAGGCCGAATGCATGGAGCTGCTCGCCAGCGCGGGTGTTGGTGTGGGCGTCTGGTCCACACCAGCCACTACGGGCCTACGGCGCTGCCGGTCGCGTACACCCTCGACGGAGGGTCGATCGTCTTGAGCACATGCGACCCCGTCATCGACGAGGACCTGCGCACCGGGATTAAGAACGCCGAGTACCAGGTCGCCGTGGAGGCCGACCAGGTCGATCTGACAGCACGCGAGGGTGGACCGTACTGATGATTGGGGCGGCGCATCATCTGGATGCGGAGGCCGAGCGCGCGCCAGTCATCGGTGCCGGGCCCGAGTCGTGGTACGAGGACATACCTACGCATTTCATCCGGGTGATTCCCGCCCACATCTGGGGCGGCCGCGCCGCCATCCATGATGCCGGTGGCAGCGTGACTCGCCGGAACAAAGGCTCAGCAGCTAGTGTGCTGAGTCGTTAATTCGCTGGCAATAGCCGGCCGGGCTGGGCCGACGCTGAACCGCGCGGATTGCCGGGGCCGCGCTTGGCAGGTGATGCGGTGGGAGTTCACACTGGAGACTGACGGGTGGGGTTCATCCTGTGATGGGGAAAGTCATGAAGAATGCGGCGGAGGGCTGGTACCGGGATCCCTACGAGGTGCACCAGGACCGGTGGTTCTCGGCGGGCGTGGCGACGAAACTCGTCCGTGATGGCGGTGGCGAGTCCTATGATCCGCCTCCCGGTCGCCCGCTGCCGGAAGGTGAGCTTATCCCCGCTGTGACCGTGGACGGGGCAGGCGACCCTGATGATCAGCGCCGTGCCGATGATTGCCGCCTGGAGCAGCCCTACACCCCTTATGACGCCGGGATCGCGGTGGGCGACGCGTCCGGCACCCTTGTCGGAGGCGCGTTCCTGCACGGCTTCCTCCCGGACAGGACTGAAGATCACTAACGTCATGAGGTGGTAGTTCGCTGGCGGTAGCTCGCGGCGGATTCGAGGATCTCGTCGGCGGTCTGGGTCCAGATGAACGGCTTGGGGCCGGCGTTCCATTCGCTGATCCAGCGGCGGATGCCGGCTTCGAGTTGAGTCATAGACCGGTGGGCGGAGCGGCACGGCTTGCGGCGGGTCAGCTCAGCGAACCAGCGTTCCACCAGATTCAGCCAGGACAGGCTGGCGGGCGTGAAGTGCGGGTGGAACTGGACCTGCGCCGGGTGCTGCGGGCTATCTGGGACAGCACCCCGCAGCCGCCCGCAGGCGCGGCGCGGGACCTGATCAGCACATCCTCACCTGGCTTGCCCCCGTCGGCGGCACGCAGGAATGTCCAACCCGGGATTCATTGACCTTCGCGTACGGGGGGCGCGAGGGCCAGGTAGTCGTGGATGAGGCGGATCGCGGTTGAGCCATCGCCCACCGCGGCGGCCACGCGTTTCATCGAGCCGTGCCGGACGTCGCCGACGGCGAACACGCCCGGGGTGGTGGTCTCCAGCAGGAAAGGAGGCCGCTGCAGGGGCCAGTCCTGACCGGTGTCGGATCCGGTGAGGATGAATCCCCATTGGTCGCGCTTGACTGCTTCGGGTAGCCAGCCGGTGAACGGCTGCGCGCCGATCAGGATGAACAGGCCGGCGGCCGGCACCAGTTCGGTCTGGCCGGAGTCGCGGTCCCGCAGCAGCAGCTGATCGAGGTGCCCGCTGCCACCGCCGCCGGCGACCTCGCAGCGGTAGCGGACGTCCACGTTGGGCGCGGCTTCGATCTGGCGGATCAGGTAGTCGGACATGCTCGCCGCCAGGGACCGCGAGCGGACGAGGATCGTGACCTGCTGTGCGTACTTCGACAGGTGCAGCGCGGCTTGCCCGGCCGAGTTGCCGCCCCCCACCACCAAGGCAGGTTTCCCGGCCACGGCCTGCGCTTCGATGGTGCCGGCGCCGTAGAAGACGCCCGCGCCGGCCAGCGCCTCCAGTTCGGGGACCCCCAGGCGCCGGTAGGACACGCCGGTCGCGATCACCACGGTGCGAGCCTGGGCCTGGCTGCCATCCTCCAGCCCGACCACCAGGAGGTCCCGGTCTTGGGCCAGCGACGTCGCCGGGTTGCCGTACACGAAGCCGGTGCCGAACGCCCACGCCTGCTGGTAGGCGCGCTGCGCCAGCTCCGTGCCGCTGACACCATCGGGGAAACCCAGATAGTTCCTGATCCGTGAGCTGGTCCCGGCTTGGCCGCCGTACGCCTCCTGCTCCAGCAACGCGGTGCGCAGGCCTTCCGACGCCGCGTAGACCGCGGCGGCCAGGCCGGCCGGCCCGGCCCCTACGATGACCACGTCGTAAACCTGCCCGGCGGGCCGCACCTCCAGCCCCAGCGCTTCGGCTATCTCAGCGTTGGCCGGGTTCACCAGCACTACGCCGGTCTCCAGCGACACCACGGGCCCAGCAGGCTCGCTCACGCCCAGCCGCCGCAACGCCGCCTGGCCCTCCGGGGAGTCGCTGGGATGAAAGCGGAACGCGACGTTACCGCGGGCCAGCACATCCCGGAGCTCGTGGACCCGGGCCGAGGGCTCCTCCCCGATCACCGTCACCATAACCCCCTCGGACCGTCCGCCCTGCTCGCGCCACCACTCCTCCAGTGATCCTGTGATCACCCGGTGGAAGCGCTCATCCGGTGACGATGTCGGCTTCTGCAGGTAAAACTCCAGCCAGCCGAGCGCCGCCGCCTCCAGGAACGGCGCGGGCGCCGCCATGTCGCGCCAGGTGACCAAAAGCCCGCGCCGGGCGGTGGGAAAGATATCCCTCACCCGCGCCAGCAACTGCGTTCCGCCCATCCCCGGCATCTGCCGGTCGGCCAGCACCAGCGGCACATCAGCCCCGGCCGCCTTCAGCTCCGCCAGCCGGGCCAGCGCCACCTCCGCCGACGAACCAGCCACCACCCGGTAGTGCGCGCCGTACCGCGATTCCAGCTCGAGCGTCAGCGCCTGCAGGCTGGCGTCCTCATCATCAACCACCACCAGCACCGGCTCCGCCATGACGGCCACCCTATGCTCCCGCCTCCGCGTCATCGCCCCGACGAGCAGCCAGACCACAGCCGCCCGATCGAGACCTTGGCGAACGAGGTCTTTCTGAGCGTCAACATCGCCCGAGGTGTATCAGCCACGGGGGGGTCTGGCTCTGACAGATAGGAGGGATCTGGCTCGTGAGGGGAGGGTCATCCGGATTGAGCCGGAATCCACCACCACAAGACGGAGCCGCATGCCAAGTTCGACCTCGTCTCCGGGCTCGCCACGGTGGTCGCCACCTCGGGAATCGGCTAACCCGCCGACAACCTCACACTGACCTTCGTGTGAGACAGCTGACCGCCGTATATCGGGGAGATGTGCCTGCATGACCGCGCCAGTCGAAATGACGCCTCAGGCCCAGCCTGAGGCGATCCTCAAGGGAGTCAGCGGTGCCGCCATCGAAGGGCGATCACCAGGGCAGATCGCCTGGATGCGGCTCCGCCGCGACCGGGTCGCCATGGCCGGCGGCATCTATATCGTCTTCCTCATTCTGGTCGCGATCATCGGGCCGCACCTGGTGCAGAACCCGGACACCTTCCATCCGAACCTGGTCAACCCGACCTTCAGCCGCCCCATCGGCCCGTGGGGCGGGATCAGCCTCGCGCACCCGCTCGGCGTCGAGCCGCTCTACGGCCGTGACATGCTCGCCCGGATCGTGGTCGGGGCGCAGTACTCTCTGCTCATCGCCCTCCTCGCCACCTTGCTGGCGGTCAGCATCGGCGTGGTCATGGGCGTCATCGCCGGCTACTTCGGCGGCTGGATCGACGCGATCATCGCCCGTGCCATGGACGTGTTCCTCGCCTTCCCGCTGCTGCTGTTCGCGATCGCCCTGGTCGGGGTGATCCCGTCCACCGCGTTCGGCCTGTCAGGCAACTCGCTGCGGGTCGGCCTGCTGATCTTCGTGATCGGCTTCTTCGCCTGGCCCTACATGGGCCGGATCATCCGCGGCCAGACGCTGTCCCTGCGCGAGCGGGAGTTCGTCGACGCCGCCCGCAGCCTGGGCGCCGGGGGGCCCTACATCCTGTTCCACGAGCTGCTGCCGAACCTGGCGGCGCCGATCCTGGTGTACACCACCCTGCTGATCCCGGTGAACATCTTGTTCGAGGCGGCGCTGTCCTACCTCGGGGTGGGCATCATGCTGCCGACCCCCAGCTGGGGCCGAATGATCACCGATGCGGTCCAGTACTACACCGTCGACCCGATGTTCATGATCATTCCCGGCCTGGCCATCTTCCTGACGGTCCTGGCCTTCAACCTGTTCGGAGACGGGCTGCGCGACGCGCTCGACCCGAGAAGCAGCCGGTAGGTCAAGTGGTCCCAAGCGTTCGCCTGGCGGCCCTGCGGTGGACCCGCGGATGTGGCCCGGTCATAGACTCCTTGCGATGCCCGATGACCCGGTGAACCCGGAGGACTGTCTGCGGTCGCTGGCGGCCGAGGCGTTGCTGTGGGCGCATCCGGACCGGCCGCTGTTCCCCGACTCGCTGCGCCTGATGGCGGTGGCGAATGCGTTCGTAATGCTGGGCTTGCTGCCCGAGCCGCGGGCCGAGGCCGTCTTGGCTGATCACAGGTCGGCGCTGGAGCGCGAGGGTTTCGGGGACGTCTGGGGGGTCACGGAGGGCGAGCTGACGGTCCACCCGGGCGCTGACGGGTTCTGGCAGTCACGGATGGCCGGGTCCGACTCGCTGCGCGAGGTCCCGTTGCTGGTGGCTGTGGCGGGGGTGTATTGCCCGACCTCGGTGGCCGAGGCGTGCTTTGAGTGGGTGAAGCTGACGTCAACGGGGTGGCGGCTGAGTTTCCGCGCGACCGCTCCCGATCCCGATCCCTACCGGAACTCG
>Ga0306922_10001145_pt1 | contig 23468 bp, 40 predicted proteins | sample sta12Cox44000082_FD_203758 | JGI IMG/M metagenome (GOLD analysis project Ga0306922, IMG submission 203758) | Lab enrichment of tropical soil microbial communities from Luquillo Experimental Forest, Puerto Rico - statoxic.12C.oxic.44.000.082 (v2)... | ecosystem: Environmental > Terrestrial >... | reverse complement strand
GGGTGAGCAGGTCCTTGAGGCCGTGCACGCCGTGCCGGGCGACAATCCGAGCGACGTCGCTCGGGGTCGCCGAGCCGTCGAGAAGATTGATCTCCTGCATCGGCGCCTCGGTCCTCCCGGGCGCGCCCTGATCGGAGGCGGGACGCTCGTTCCGCGGCGCGTTGGACGTCGACGGGGAGCCGTTGGTTGTGGAGGCTGACTGCGGCGCCGCCGCCGGAACGAAGCCGGCGAAGTAGTCCTTCGTCCACGATTCGATGTCCTGCGGCCGCTCGTCGAGGAACGCCCGCTCGACGCGCCGGTACTGCGCGTCGGACAGCTTATCGGAGAGCCCGAGCCGCGCGATCGCGCGGTCGAACGAGCGGAACGCCGTCGGATCCGGTCGCGCCGCGTCCGGCTCGCCCTGCGGCGGCTGGCCCTGCGGCGCGGCGTTCCCGTCGATCGCACGCTCAACGGACTTCTTGAGCGCGCCCGTGCGTCTCAGCTCGGCGAAAAGCGAGTTCTTCGCCTCCTCGACGATCGAGCGCCGCATGGCGTCGTCGATCGCGGGAGGCGCCCCTTGCGCCTGGGGTTTGGGCGCGGGCGCGCCGGCCGAAGGCGCATTCCCGCTCGCGGGACCGCCGTCGGCTTCGTTCAGGAGGTGACGCCAGATTCGAAACATGCTGGTCCTTCACCGCTTGCGGCCGGTGACGCCGACGCCCCCGATCGCGGCCGGGGTGCTCCACCGTGTCTTGCGCCCGTTCGAGCCGGCGACGCTCTTACGACGGAGAAGGTCCGTCGTGCCCGACCGGTGGATCCGCGACATGGGGCTGCTCCTGCGCCGGTGCGAGCGGCGCGGGATCCTCGAGCGTCGGGCGGCTCGCCAACGCGGCGCCGAGCGTCGCATTGTCGAGCTCGACGCCGAGCGCCTGGGCCGCGTCGAGTTTCTCGACAAGGTCGGCATGCTCGGCGAAGCGCGATCCCCGCGGCATGTCCGCCACCGAACGGCAGGCGATGAGATCGCCGGCCGACGTGACGACATAGAACGCCGCCGTGGATTCCGTGCTTCCGTGCTCTCGAATCATGGTTCTCGTTCAGCCCTTCGTCGCGGCGCTTCCGCCGCTCCCGCCGGAGGTTGGGCGTTTCTCCGGTACGGGCCCAGAATTAAAGGCCGGCGATACGAACGTCGGATTCCCCGGCGGCTGCGCATCGCCGAGCTTGTCGACCTTCGCTCCGGGCGCGTCGAGACCCTGTCCAGCGGGCGCGTTCGGATCGGGCACGTTCTGGGCCATGCCGCCGGCCATGGCCTCCATCGGTCGCATCAGCCGGTTGCGGAGCGTCTCGACGATGATGTGGGCGCGCATCTCCGCCTCGGCTTCGTCATCGTCCTTGCCGGTCGTGCGCTTGATGAAACCGATCGTATCGTCCACGCCCGCCTGACGAGCCGCGAGGAATACGTTCAGCTCGTCGATCTTCGACATCGGCGTCGAGAACTCTCCGAACACGATCCGCCATCCGTCGACCGCGAACTCGGCACCGGGCATATCCTTCGCGAGGATCTTGGACATCACGACGGCGAAGTCGCGCTCGAACCGGCGGAGCGGCACCTGCTGGTGCTTGCGGATCTCGCGCAACGGCATTCGCATCAGCTCGCGCGCCTCGGCCGACTGGACGCCCTGGTGATTGATCAGCGAGGGGGACATGCCGTAGTTCTGCGCGCAGTGCTCGAGGATATGATCGGCGGTCGCGCGGAACAGATTCAGGTCCATCGACATGTCGACGGTGCTCGCGGACTGTCCGTCGGCGAGCTCGGCCGGGACCTCGGTATCCGCCGCTTGCTGCCTCGCCGTGTTGGTCCCGTCGCCCTTCAGCATGGTCTGCTTCGTCGCCGATTTCGTCTCCTTGAGGAGAAGCACGTTTACGAGCCAGATCGAGACATGCGCCGCGACGAGATCCTCGCCCTCCTCCCCCGGCCAGAAGTTCGCGGCCGGCGGCCCGAGCGTGACAGGGACAAATGGGCTCACGCCGAGTTTGTGCGGCCGGTACGTCGATGCGATCGCGGACAGGTCGTCGCGTAGCTTCATGGTCTCGAACGCGCTCCACAGCGTCCACGCCGGCATGTCTAGGGCGTCGACGAGCTCACGCCCTGGCTTGTGCGACGCGCGAACGAGCCATGCGATCGGCAGCTTGTTGTCGTTGGGGTGCAGGAGAACGCGCGCGTCCGCGGGCGTCACGACGTCGATCGTCGGCTCGAGCGTGCCGTCGGGAAGTTCGCGCACGCGGAAGCCGACGAGCAGCGCGCGGTGTAGGTTCAGGAGGCGCGACACCTGCAGCATCACCTCATCGAAGAGCAATCCGTCGAGCAGCTCGGTATACTTCGCGTTGGCGGCCACACCCGTGACCGAGCGCACGGCGGGCTCGGCATAGACCGTCGATAGCTCGTTGACGATGCGTTTCAACGCATTGTTGAAGCGCGCGAACTCGACGAACTTCTTGCGGAGCTCGCGCACCTGGTCGTCGGTGAAGACCTTGTCGATCACGGCGTGCATGAAGGCCTCGCCGCCGTCGCGATACATCTCGTCGCGGTTCGCGTGCCGTCGATTGCGTGCGGTCTCGTATTCGGTGTTCAGGTTCTTCTGCAGGTACTGCGTCAATTCCTGGAGCGACAGCGCCCGATCCTGCTTGCCGTCTGGCGCTGTGGCGAGGACCTGGAGGATACTGACCGGCGTCATGTCGACATCCCGCCGGCGAACAGCTGCGACCGCGGCCGCTCGACGGCCCACAGCGCATAGCGGAGCGCCGCGGCCCAGTGCGAGAGGTCGAAACGATCCTTGCGCTGCGTCTCGGCACGACCACCCGCATCGCGCTCGCTGGCCTCGAGCGACTTCACCAGCCGCGGCGCGACCGGCTGGCCGAGCTCGTCGATCGCGATGTAGAGGCGTCGCTCGCCGGCGGCGTTGCAGAGGAGCGTGTTCACCAGATCGATCCCACCCTCGCGTGGGATGCGCCCCGGCTTGGTGCCCTCTTCCGAGTAGGCGGCCGGATGGATCGTGATGCCCGCGTTGCGGAAGACCGTATAGACGGTGCGGTCAGGCCGCATGTCCGTGTTGCCGTAGGGGTCCGCGCGCACGAGCATGCGGTCGCCATCGACAATCTGCTTTCCCATCCGGTCGAGGAGGTTCATGTTGTCGCGGCGCGCGAGCTCGAGGAGCTTCACGACGTGTAGCTCGGTCGTCGATTGCTCCGTCGTGATCTCACCGATCACCACCCAGTTCGGCCGGACCTGGCGCGGGTGAAAAAGGAACGCCTTCAGGACGAGCGAGACGTCGAAGAGCGTGCCCGGATCGTGGCCGACGAGCGCCGCGAAGTTCGCTCCCCAGGGGCGGAGTTCGTTCTTCGTGACGTCGATCCAGCCGAGCTCGGCGCGGCGCACGAGCGTCTTCTCCCGCTCGTAGGACGGATAGAGCATGCGCTCGGGCCCGACGTCGGCGGCGAGCACGCGCCGGCGGTACTCTCGCTCGGACATCGACCTCTCCATCGCGACCCAGTGATCGGGATCGATGAACGGAGATCGCGTTCCGAGCAGCGTGCGACGCGCCCATAGACCCGAGGCCTCGAGCTTGTCGCGCGCATTGCGCCACGCCGTCTCGTCCTTCGCGGTCGCCGTCATGAGCCGCGGCGCGCGGCTGGCGCCGCCTCGAGCCTCACGCAGGCGGGCCGTCACGTTGTCATGCTCGGCCGTGGAGTCCTGCCCCTCGTCCTCGCCGGCCCACGACCAGTTGAACGACTGCAGGGGCGAGCCCTGAGCGGTGCTCTGCTTGTGGGTCGAGACGAGGCGGATCGCCGTCCCGTCCGCGAACTCGAGCACCTTGCGCGCGGTCTTGAACTTGTACCAGGAGCGCGGGTAGAGCCCGCGCATCTCCGAGAGCAGCGAGTCGAGGCGTCGCTCGGTCGGCGCCGTCTGGCCGCCTTCTCGCCCCTCGCCGACGTGAGGAAGCACGCCGGTGAGCACGTGCCACATCGCGAGCACTGTGGTCTTGCCGGCGCCTTCGGAGCCGTATACGAGCTGCGCCGGTCGAGCGGCATCCGCGTGCAGCAGGATCTGCTCCTGATCCTCGCTGCAGTGCCACACCACCGGCCGCAGCGAAGGCCCGATGAACCGGATCTCGCCGGGCTTCGTGTCGATCATGCCGCCGAACCGATGCTCGCGCAGGACGCGGAGGCGCCGATCGCCGAGCCGGACTTCGCCGGCAGGATCCGCGACCACGACGCGCAACGCGACGCCCATGTCGACGTAGCGCTCGACGCTCTCGACGACGTATTCCTCGCGGCGATCCGCGATCGCGGCGCGCTGCTGGCGACGCTTCCGCCAGGAGACGTTACTGATCACGGCGACGCCCAGGACGACGAGCGCCGCGACCGCGACTAGCCGACGGCTCAATGGGTAGTCTCCCCGCGCCGGTGGCGACCCTCGAGCCACAGGCGATCGCGCTCGCGCACGATGGCATCGTCCTCGCGCTCCTTCGCGAGCTCGCCGGCGAGCCGGAGCGCCTTGAGGCGGAGCTCGCCGAGCTTGAGATATTCGCCGAAGATGGCCTTCCGCTTGATCTTGGACCGGCCGATCTCGTTCATCCGCTTCTTTGCGTCGCGCGCGACGGAGACCGCCTCGCGCTCGATCGCGCGACGGCTGATGCATCCTCGAGGCGGCTTGATCTCACCGCTCGGCTGGTCGTCGACGAGGGGGAGCCCCGGATCGGCATCGCAGAGCGCGCACGATCTGCCCTTAGGATACGTCGTCTTATGACGAAAGCACCGGAGGAGGCCGTCGTCGGCGTCTTCCCAAGTCGGCTCGGACACGCTCAACGATTGGTCGACGTCCGAGCGGAGCCCAACAGTTGGCCATGAGCTCCAGCCGAGTAGCGAACGACGAAGACGTGCTCGTCCTTGGGGACGGGATCGAGCGGCGGACCCGGGCCTCGATCTCCGCCGCGACCCACGCCATCGGCCCCACGCTCCAGGACGAATACTCGGCGAACGTGAAGAGCCGCTACACGGTGGTCGTGCGCAGCGAGAAACTCGTGCACAACCTCAGCGCGAAGGCGCTCGGCAAGGGCCCGGCGCAGGCGATCGTCGCGGTCCTGCGCGAGCGCATCGCGGGCATCGCCGCGGTCGCGGCGCCGGCGACGATCAAGGCCCGCGAGGTCGCGCGGCGGGCGTTCCTGCGCGGCGCGCCCTGGGCGATGAAGCGCTACGCCGGCGGGCGGACCGGCCAGATGTTGCCGGATTCGTCGGATCGGCTCTTCAACGACAGCGGGCGGTTCGCGAAGACGCTCACGGCCAATGCGAGCGACGACGCATGGCGCATCAACGTCGCCGCGAACCGCCTCTCTCCCGACACGCTGGACGGCCAGGGAGGCCGCGGCGGCGAGGGCGCGCTCGCCGCGATCTGGAACCTGCTCAAGGATCTCGTCCCGGAGATCGCCGAGCCGTCGCGCCTCATGGACGACCTGCGCGTCCGCGGCGCGATTCAGCAATCGCTCGACTCGATGATCACCAAGGTGCGCGGCGAGGGCGTTGACCTCGCGATCGAGCTCGTCCGTGCGACCATCGAGGTCGTCGAGGCGATCGACGAGCTCGTGGGCGAGGGCGAAGCCCGCGCCGTCGGATGATCAGGGGACGATCAGGTAGCTGATCAGGTAGACCTTCGCAGCGACCGGGAGGATCGGGAAGGTCATGGTCAGCACGGTCGTGGTCCACGAACAGGCGAGGACGAGCTGATCGGTCAGCGCGCTCGTGCTGCTGTTGCACCAGGCGCTCGCGAACGGCGGCTTCACCGCGTAGGCGCCATCGGTGAACGTGAATGCGATCGTCGCGGTCGCCTGCGCCTGGCCGGTGCCCGTCGAGGTGACCTGGACGACGCCGCGCTGATCGTTCGCGCCGGCTACCGAGATCGCGAGCGTCGCGGTCGTGCCCCATCCAGCGCCGAGGACGAACGCGGCGACCGCTGCGGCCGTGCCGATTTGAGCGCCGACGCGCCCGGTGGTTGAGGACGATGATCCTTCGGGCTGAGGCATGGGCCACCGATCGCATCGCGGCGATCGCCCGGCAAACATTCATCAGCCGATCGCGTTCGAGGGCGCGATCACGATGCCGCTCGAGATCGCGACGAGCTGCTCGCCGAGCCTCTTCGCCGCCGCCGGATCGACGAAGTAGAACTGCACGCCGCTCGGCGTCGAGAACTGCATGAGCACGAACTTCTGTCCGTTCGGACCGCCGAGCTCGGCGAATGCGATTTCGGTTGGACACGGCGCGATGCCGCCTTGGATCGGCGCGATCAGCGGCAGCGCCGGCGTCTGCTGTTGCGGATGAAGAGCGGCCTTGAGTTTGTCGAGTGCCATCCGGATCATGCTCCTAGGTGCTTGGATTTTAAGGAATCACGAAAATCTTTTTCGGGGATGCGCGCTTGGCTATTTCTTGACGCGTCGTGTTACTGAATCGTGGGGCCTAGTTACGGCATCCGCTTTAGTCGACTGCGACTTTCGCAGCCCTTTTGTGGCCACGACATTCTCGTCGCGGCCCTGCCGAATGATTTCACCGGCTAAGAGGTCACCGTGCTCGGCCTTCAGCTTGGCCAGTGCGGCTTCTTCGATCTGCCGTACTCGCTCACCGGTGATGCCGAGCAGCTCGCCGACCTCGTCTCGTTCAAGCCCCTCGTTCGGCGCCAGGCTCTCGACGACGTCCCACATGCACGATTGCGGCACCGGGAACTGCATGAAGACCCTACGCAGTGTGGACGGCGGGCGCCGACCGCCATGTGGCCGGCCACAGCGATCGTGATCGAGCGTCAGCCATAGATGCGCACGACATCGAATATGGGGACACGGCCGATGTCCGTCGCGGCATTCGTCGCGCACGGCCGGCACGTGCTCGTCGAGCACGACATACCCACCGATGACGCGGAGGAACGCCGATCGCTTCACGCGACCCGTTCACATGCTTCTCGATGGACTGCTGCCACGACCGCGATCATCGCAGCGTCGATCGCGTGTGACCAATGCGCTCGCGGGATCCGTCGCCGAAGCGCACTGGCGGCGCGCGGATGTCGCGATAACAGGAATTGCGCCGCGCGGCGTGCTAGACGGTCATAATCGACGGCACCCTTGATCGGCAGGATTTCGCGTTGCCAGCGCTGTGGCGCAATCGTCAGCAACTCCGGCCGCGGCTCGACCATGGCGATCAGGCCCAGCACTACGCCCCACGAGAGAGCGATCGGCACCATCGCATTCGCGCCGCCGGGCGGAAATGACATTCGTTCCACGACGACCGTCGAGACGCCGCGCATCCTTTGGGTGAGCTCGAGCGCCTGCACGTTACAGCGTCGAGCTCGATCGATCGTGACGGGTTCGCCTTTCGCTTTTTTCGTGATGACGACGCCGAGATCGATGAACGAGCACGTTTTCTCATCGAGCAGCGCCCAGCCGCACGTCGCCATTCCTGTATCGATTCCGAGTATCACGACTTCCTCATTCCCTTGTCGAACGCGTTCGGCGCCATATCGCCGCGCGGCGTGATCATGCAATCGCCCTCGTGCCCGATCGCGCGCACGCACCATGCGTGCTTTGCGCACGGCTTCGGAGCGGCCTCGACGTGCGAGTCGATGCACGGCCGGTCGCGATCGGGCACGCCTTCGATCACGGCCTCTTGCCCCGCTTCTTCTTCGGCTTCTCGTCGGTCGCGGCCGAGGCGTCCTGCCGCTTCGCCGCCTGCTCGAGCACACTTCCGGCGGGCATCGGATCATCGGGCCCGGCCTCGACCCCATCGCCGACCGGAGAGTCGGCATTGCCGGTCTTGCGGACCTTGACGTTCACGCTCGCCTCGATCAGCGCCGCGCGCTCCTCGCCGTCGTCGTCGAGGAATTTCACCCCGGCGCGCGTGAACTTCGCGAGCATCTCGAGCGCCTCCATGAGCTTCGGGTTCTTGGCCTGCATCGCGGCGAGGAGCGCGGCCTTCTGGCGCACCTCGACCTTCGTGGCCTCCATGCGCGCGTCGCGCGCGTCGGTATACGCATCGATCGCCTTCTGCAGCTCGGGATCGGGCTCGTTGAACATGTCCTTCTGTCGGGTCATCGGGAATTCGTCCTCCATGCGAAGCACGCTCGAAGGATCGCCGGCGTGGCGTCCACCTCGCGCGCGTAGAACAGCACGTGCGGGAATCGCACGGCCGAATCGTTGCCGGCCTTGATGCCGGGCGGGGGTTCGAAATGCACGCGGCGGCGCGGCATGCACACGAGCGAGCTCGCGCGGTAGAGCGTGTGAAACCAGCGCGTACTCGGGTCGAGGCGCACGAGGAAGCAGAACGCGAACGCCCGCGTCGCGTAGCGCGCGACCCAGCGCTCGAGCTGGCCGCGGCTGTAGGGCGGATTCACGAACACGCGAAGCCCGAGCGGCATCTCGCGGTACGCCAAGCCGTCTTCGCCGTCTTCGAGCGCGAACCGGCGATCGGCGCGCACGTGCGAGCGCGAATTACTGCAGGGGTCGAGATCCCATTTTCCGATCGCCTCGGCGAGCCATGCCGGCGTACACCAGGCGTCTCGTAGGTTCTCCCGACTCGGTTCCGTCTGACTCGGTTCCAACTCGGTTCCCTTCTGGACCCCGCCCGGACTCGTCACTTGGTTCCAGGTTCCCCCCACCCCCTTTAGGGGGTGGGAACCAAGTGGAACCGAGTCGTCGACTTGGTTCTGAGGATGCTCGGAACCGAGTGGAACCGAGTCGCGTAAGTCCGCATTCATTGGTCCGCCTCCGATCGCAATTTCTCGCCCGATGAGGCCGCCTTTTCGGGCGTCCAAACGAGCCACGACTTCGATCGCGGAGCGCACCGGGCGAGTTCCACGAACGAGCCTTCGTTCACCAGCCGAGCGATGGTCGAAAGACCCTTTTTCTTGTTCACGCCGGCGATCTCGATCAGTTGCGTGCGGCTGAGCGGATGCATCGACTTCCCCAGCGCCCCGAGCAACGACAACTCGGTCGTACGCTCGATCTTCTCGGCCTTCTCCGTCTCGCGCCCCTCGCGTACTGCGTCGGCGCTCTTTGCCTCACCCGCGACGCGCCATAGGCCGCTCTTGCCCCAATAGCTGGTCGGCACGACGCGGTCGCCTTCGCCCATGCGCGCCTTGCCGACGGACAGTTCAACCGCGCGCGAACCATCCTCGCGCGGTTCGCCGGCCTTGCCGATCGTGAGCGTGATCGTCGAGAACCTCTCGATGGCCGCGCTCTCGGCCCCGAGGTCGGCTGCGTCGGCGCCGATCCGCTCGCCCTCGCGCGCCGATCGGGCCTGCGCCCGACCCATCTGCGAGACGGCTATCGCGACGACGCGCTCCGACCGCGCGAGGGCGTCGATCCGCTCGAAGGTGTCGCTCACGCGCTGGCGCATCTCATGCGCATCGCCGCGGATGAGCTGCGCATAGTCGATCGCGACGACGATCGGTTCGCCGGGGTGGGCGATCCGCGCGGCACGGATCGCGTCGCGCAGGTTGCGCAGCGTCGCGCCTGCGCGATCGAGCACATACAGCCGCGGCAGGTTCAGCGCGTCGACGACGAAACGCTGCTCGACGCGGCCGCGCAGCGCGTCCTCCCAGGCGGCGTCGCACCGGATGCCGACGATGCGGGCGGCGAGCTCGTCGGCGGGAAGCTCGATCGACATCGCGATCGCGGGTCCATGATTCTTGGCGTGCTCGAGCAGCAGGCACGACACGAGCGACGATTTGCCGCTGCCGCTGCCGCCCATGACGACGACGATCGCGCCGGCCCTGGCGCGCACGAGCTCGTCGGGGCCGAGTCGGAGCGACGACCACGGCTCGCCGGCCGCCCGGGCTACCTCCGCTGCCAGATCAGGGCCGCGCCGCCAGGGGGTCGCGTTGGCTGGGCGTCGGACGCGATCGGTCTCGGCGAACCGCTCGAGTTGGCCGAGCACCTCGCCGACGAGCTCGGACGGATCGTGAGGCCAGCCCTTGGCGCGATCGAGCGCGGACGCCAGCTCGATGACGAGGCCACGGTTGCGAGCGAGCGTACGCAGGTCGGCCGCATAGAGGACGACGTTGTCGACGGTCGGGCACCGCAGCGCGAGCTCGCCGAGGAACGCGACGCCCCCGACGGCGTCGAGCTTGCCCTGGCGCTCGATCTCGACCTCGAGCGCCACCACGCCGATCGGCCTCCCGGCCGCTTCGAGATTGCGGATCGCCTCGAACACGACGCGATGCCGGAGCGCGTGGAAGTCGTCGATCTCGAGGGACGGCATGTCGCCGAGCGCGCCCTCATGATTCATGACGCCGGCGAGCACCGAGGCCTCGAGTTCCTCGTTGAAGGGCAGGCCGAGCGGGCGTCTGGCTCCGTTCGGTCGTTCCTGCGCGCTCGCGATCACGCGCTCCGCCTCCCGGCCTTCATGACGTGCACCGGCCCGTCGGGCGGCCGCTTGCCGACCTCGACTTCGCCCTCGAGGCAGATCGCGACGAGCAGGCCGCCGTCCGGGTAGACCGTGATCACGTCGGCGACCATGACGTCGTCCCAGTTCGGGCCGAACACGAACACGCGGTCGCGCCCGTCGACCCACAGCCCAGCGCCGGGCATGCGCTCGCGGTACAGCTCGGCGCCGGTTTCCGGGTCGGTCCCGATCTCGGTCGCGCCTCGCCGGACGGTCACGCGCGCGCGCCTCGCGTGCGACGGATCGCCGGCGTACGTGCCGGTGAACAGCCGCTTGCGATCGACGGCGGGCCGCCGATGCGGCGTCGGCGCCCTGCGCTTGGTCACCGCTCGACCTCGGCCCGGTCGGCGATGCGCGCGATCAACTCGAGCGCTTCGATATCGGCGAGCATCTCGACGCCCAGCGCGCTGAAGATGCTCTGGCGCGTGTCGCCCGAGAGCACGATCGTCATGCCACGCGCGATCGCGTAGCCGAGCTCGACCCATGCGCCGCGCGTCGGTGCGCCCATCGCGGGCACCAGGAACCACAACAGGTCGGAGTGCCGCACCTCATCCAGGCAGGTCGAAGCCCAGCGCGCGCGATCGTAGTTCGACGCCTCGCGCGGGTTGGACGCGCCGACGTTGCGGACGTTGATCGTCCACGTCGACGTGACGGCGATGTCGCGACGCTCGAGGTCGGCGATGGCCTGCTCGGCTCGATCGATCTCCAGCGCGGATGCCGCGACGTAGACGCGCTCGATCGTGGCCAGGGGACCGGGATGCGACGTCGCAGGAACGCCGCGACGACCGGTTGCTCCGGAGGACTTGTCTCGTTCGTGTTCCACCGTGGCCGCCGCAGGAGTCGAACGCTGCGGGCCCGTCGTTGGGGTGTAGGAGTGCGGGAGAATCGACGGGGTACCGAACCGGGCGCGGCCGAAAGATGCGCAGGGGCGTCAGTCCGGCGGGCCCGTGCTAGCGTCGGGGCGATGAAGAGGCTGGCCCTGAGCGTCGTCATGCTTTGCGCGTGCAAGCGGGATAGAGCCGACGTCGGCAGTGACATCTACGAAAGCGCGGGCCGGCTGAATCTGCAGCGCCGGATCGTCATCGAGGGAGGGTTCGTGAAGGTCACCGCATCGGGCGACTCCTGCGATCTGCTCAAATCGACGGTGCTCGGCATCGCCGAGCCCCCCGACTGCATCGCCGTCCACTGCGGCGATTGGCTCTTGGTGAGCGTCGACGGTCATTGGTCGACGCCGAGCGGTTCGATCGCTCGCTGTCGCTGACGTCACGCGACGAGCCTCGCGGGCGTCGTTCGAAGTACCTCGGCTAGGCGTGGCAGTTGGTTGGCTCGGATCTGGGTCTTGCCCTTCTCGAGCCGCCACACGGTCATTCGTGTAGTTCCGAGCTTTTCGGCCAATTCCTGGCGAGTCCAACCGAGGCGTTCGCGGCGGGCCTGGATGCGCACGCCGGGATGGTCCTCAGCGATTCCCGTGGACTTCATCTCTCGTCCCGTATCAGACTCTAATACAGCATGCAAGCATCCGCCGCGGCCGTTGATACGGCGTTCGCGTCCACCATCGAGAAATCGATGGACAAACGCGATCCGATCCCCGGCGGAAAAAATCCTAAGGAGCGCACCTTCGCGAACTCCGCCTCGATCGATTCGGTCGACAAGGCTCGCGAGCGCGTCGAGGCCCTCGATCGCGAATGGCACGAATTCGCGACGGCCGCTGGCGTCAGCCGGGCGGTCAGGTTTAGCCTGTTGCGAGGCGAGGGAAGCCTCGCGTCCTTGAGGAAGATCGAGGACGCGCTCGTCCGAGAAGAAGCGAAGTCGAAGTTGAAGAAGTTGTCCCCGCGCGAAGCCTGGAACGCCATCGCCGACGAACTCGAGAAGTTCGGCAATGGCGAATTCGAGCGCATGACCGAAGCGCTCCAGGAGGTCGTCCGGGCCGAGAAACGCCGTCGGCATGCACTTCTCAAGGTGTTTCGCGCCACTCCGGACAACTCGGACTGAGCCGTCAGATCCGTCCCGTATCGTCCTTGGATGGACGAGAAGACGATGAAGGAGTGGGCGAGCCTGGCCGAGCGGCTTCACGCGGCCGGGCCCGAGAAGTTCGAAGAGGTCCTGCGCGGCATGCGCGACGTGGTCGAGGCAACCGAGATCATCGCGCGCTTCGATCGGCAGCTCTTCTTTCGCGGCCGTCCAAGGAAGCGATACCACGCGTGAAGATCTCCGCCGTATCAGAATCTCGCATTCTGATACTGGACGAACGTCAGACGTATCAGTTACTGGTACGTCATGCCGCAATCAACTCCGGTCGCCCTTCCGGCTGACCTCCTCGGCCTCTCCTCCGCCCTCCAGTCGCTCATCCCGCGCGTCGTCTCGGTTTGTTTCACGTTCCAGTCCGTAGCGCACGGCCTTTTGATCGAGGTCTCCGCCGACGAGGACCTCGTCGAGCTGGCCAACGCGCTGGGCGCCCGGGTGCGCAAGGTGACGCACGGCGACCGCACCTGGATCGAGTGCGCCGCGGTCGTCGGCCACACGCACATCACGGCGTTCGGCCCGCGCGTCGACGTCGGCATGGAGACGCCGTGGCGCCCGACCGATCGGAGCGCGCCGTGATCGTCGTCGGCATCATCGCCTACTGCATGTCCATGCTCGCGCTGATCGCGGGCATCCTCTCGCTCCCCGCGGTCGTCCGGCGAGCTCGCTCGGTGGCCCGCTTCGATCGCGACTGGCCGCGCGCCCGGCTGACTCGCCGCCAGCGTCGCAACCTTCGCCGGATGCGGGCGGACATCGGGCCGGCGCTGCGAAGGAGCGCGCCATGAACCGTCGCTGCCCGCACGTCGGCAAGAGCTTCGATCGGTACTACCCGCTCGACGAGCTGCTCGACATCCCGCGCGTCCGCATCCTGCGCGCGCTCACGCACTTCGACTGGACATCATCGACCGATCTGCGGATCGCGCTCGACATCGAGGACAGCAAGAGGGCGTGGGACGCATTCGCCCGCAACCTGTCCAACCTGTCCAACCAGGGCGTCATCGATCGCGCGGGTCGCGGGACGACGCATCTCTATCGGATCAACGACAGCGGGCGCGCGCAGCTCAAGCGCCTGCTCGCGCGCGGAACGCTCGCCGACATCGAGGCCGCATCGCCGTGACCCGGCGCGACGAACATTTGGGGCCGCGCTGGCGCTCGCTGCAGATCCGCGACCTGCGACGCATCGGCGCCGATGCCGACGCATCGATCGACGAGGACCGACCTCGAACGCGCGGCGAATGCGTCGACGGCGAGCGCCCCTGTCCGTGGGTCGGATGCCGTCACCATCTCTATCTCGACATCAACCCGCAGACCGGCACCATCAAGCTGAACCGGCCGAACCTCGAGCCGTGGGAGCTCGACGAGAGCTGCTCGCTCGACGTCGGCGATCGCGGCGATCGGCTGACTCTCGCGGCCGTCGGCCGGCTGCTCAACATCACGCGAGAGCGAGCGCGCCAGCTCGAGCAGATCGCCTATCGCAATCCCGCGGTCGCGGCGCTCCGCCTCGAGATCTCCGCCGCCCTCTGAAAGGAATCACGTGCCGCATTTTCGAACCATGCTGACCTCCGAACACTTTTGCGCCGCCGATCTCTGGAGCGAGAAGTCGCAGAAGTACGCCGAGGTCGACGTGCAGATCGTCGCCGTTGCCAAGGGCGAGATCGTCGGCGACAAGGGCCGCTCCAAGGGTATGCCGTTCGTCACGATGAAGTCCGCGCGCACGGGCGAGAACATCCCCAAGCGCCTGGGCCTGAACGCCACGAACTGCAAAACCGTCGCGTCGATCGCCGGCTCGCCGAACACCGACAAGTGGAAGGACCTGTGGATCACGCTCTACGTGACGCAGACCGAGGTCGGACGGGAACGCGTCGATGCCATCCGCATCCGCCCTGAAGCGGCGAAGGCGCCGAGCCGCAAGCGCGACGCGCCGATGTCCGACGACGACAAGCGCGAGATCGAGCGCCAGGAGGCGAACAATGCTTGACGCCGACACGATCGAGCAGACGGGCGAGCTCGCCGGCGTCATGCGAGCCGCCGCGTTCGTCGACCCGCGCGACATCCCGACCCGCTTCACGCTCCTGAAGCAGATGGCCGAATGCCCGGCCAAGTACCTCGATGCGTGCCAGCGCGATCAGGACGACTCGCTCGCGTCCCGGCTGGGCGGCGCGACGCACGCCCGCGATCGCAAGGAGATGTACCGCTTCGGTACGGCGGTGCACGCGTTCACCTTCGAAACAGGCGAGGTCGCGGTCTTCACGGGGGCGCGTCGGGCGGGCAAGGAATGGGACGCCTTCCGGGCCGACGCGGCGGATCGCGGCTGCGTCGAGATCCTGAACGTCCGGGAGAACGCCCTGGCGCTCGAGGTGTCGGCCGCGATTCGGCGCAACAAGACGGCGATGCGATTACTCGACGAGGACGCCGTCGAGCGCGAGAAGCGCATCGACTGGGAATGGCTCACCAAGGCGTGTCGATCGACGCCGGACGCGCGCGGTCGGACGTACATCGTCGATCTCAAGACGACGCAGTCCGCGAATCCGACGCTGTTCGTGCGGCAGGGCGCGCGGCTCTACTACCACTGCCAGGCCGCGCTCTATCGGCGCGCCGTCGAAGCGGCCGGGCATCCAGCGCCGTCGGACGCGTACGTGATCGCGGTCGAGAAATCGCCGCCGTATCCGGTGACGGTGATGCGCTTCGTCGAGGACACGCTCGATCTCGGCGATCGGATGACGCGCCTGTGGATGGAACGACTCCTCCAGTGCGAGGTCGCGAACGCATGGCCCGAATACAGCGCGGCGATCGTCGACTTCGCGATCGACGCCGACGCAAGCCCGTTCGTCGTCGAGATCGACGGCGAGAAGATCGAAGCCTGAAAGGAATCCGCATGACCCCCATCACCATCAGACACCGCTGGAACGGCAACGTCCTCTACTCGACGGAGGTCGCCGACGACGATCCGCATCCGATGCGCACGGCGCTGGAGCGTGCGGTTGCATCGGGCGCCAACCTCGCGGGCGCCAACCTCGCGGGCGCCAACCTCGCGGGCGCCTACCTCGCGGGCGCCGACCTCGCGGGCGCCTACCTCGCGGGCGCCAACCTCGCGGGCGCCTACCTCACGGACGCCGACCTCGCGCGCGCCTGCCTCGCGGGCGCCGACCTCGCGGACGCCGACCTCACGGACGCCGACCTCGCGCGCGCCGACCTCGCGGACGCCTACCTCGCGGGCGCCAACCTCGCGGGCGCCTACCTCACGGACGCCGACCTCGCGCGCGCCTGCCTCGCGGGCGCCGACCTCGCGGACGCCGACCTCGCGGACGCCGACCTCGCGGACGCCGACCTCGCGGGCGCCAACCTCGCGGGCGCCGACCTCGCGGGCGCAAGGAACCTCGATCCGAACGCCCCGCGTGCCGACCCGCCCGAGCCGTACAAGCGGCCGACCACCGACGAGGAGCATCGCAGGATCCGGCGCGAGCGCATGCTCCGCTATCGCGAGCGTCATCCGCAGGTGCCCATCGTCGAGAACCTCGATCGTCGCATCCTCGACGAGGTCACGCGCGAGGGTCGGCGTCTCAACATGGCGTCCTGGCACGGCGGCGAAGCCGAAGATGGCACGGCCTGCGGCACGACGCATTGCCGCGGCGGCTGGGCGATCCATCTCGCAGGCCGGCCCGGTTACGACCTGGAGAAGCAGGTCGGCGTCCAGAACGCCGCGGCGATGATCTACCGCGCGAGCACGGGCCGCGTGCCGCACTTCTTCGCCAGCGACGCGCAGGCGATGGCGGACATCAAGCGGTGCGCGGAGGAGCAGACGTGAAGGCACGCCGCACTGCCGACGGATTCCTCGTGTTCACCGAGGGCAAGCGCGAAGTGATTCGCGTGAAGTTGCCCGAGGGCGGAATGACGCAGGCCGAACTGAACGAGTTCAAGAAGCACCTGCTCGCGCATCTGCACGGAGCGAACTAATGACCGACGCGGACCTCCAACGACTGCGCGGGTTGTGCGAAGCGGCGACACAGCCTGCCCCTTGGCGCGTCAGTGTTCAGGACGCAGACGCCTTCGTGATGGACGCCAAGAATATTTGGGTCGCGCATTGCGGCCCGTCGCTGGGCGCTGCGGTGTCGGAGAGATAGCGTTGTGGCTCTTCGTTCCTTGGCTCTCTGCGCCGGAATCGGCGGACTCGATCTCGGAGTCCGCGACGCCCGACCCGACCACCGTCTTGTATGTGCTGTCGAGCGGCAAGCCTACTGCGCGGCCGTACTCGTGGCGCGGATGGCAGAAGCGGCCCTGGATCCAGCTCCTGTCTGGTCTGACGTCCGCACCTTCGATCCTCGCCCATGGCGTGGGGCGGTGGATCTCGTCACTGCGGGATTCCCATGTCAGCCCGTCAGCGTCGCCGGACTCCGTCGCGGACAGCGCGACGAGCGATGGCTCTGGCCCGAGATCTGGCGCGTGGCTCGCGGCGTGGGATGCCGATACCTCTTCGTGGAGAACACCCCAGGTCTCATTAGCCTTGGGCTTGCCGACATCCTCGCCGATCTGGCCGCGTGCGGGTGGGCTGCGGAATGGGACTGTGTACCCGCGGCAAGCGTCGGCGCCCCTCACCTCCGCGATCGGTTCTTCTTACTCGCCGAATCTCCTGCCGACCCCGACCGCGGGCGAGAGCGAGACGAGAGTGAGCCGAAGCGCATCGGGGGGGGCAGCGACCAGACCCATGCTCGCTGGGCTGGCCGCTTCTGGCCGACTCCTACCGCCGACGACTGCAAGGCTTCGGGGGGGGCAGACTACGGAACTGGTTCTGGTCGTCACGACGGAACGACTCTCACCGACGCGATCGTCCGCGGGCGTTCCCACACCAACCGCAAGCGACGCGAGGAGAGCGGACGTGAAGCGCAGGGACGGATCGAATGGGCCGACTCTGTGCGAGTGGGCGACGATGTTGCCGACGCCGACGACGCGCGCAAATCAGAAGGGCAAGGGCCGCACCGGTACGATCGCGGAGTATGCGACGGGGGAGCGCAATCCTTCTGGCACCTCACGCCGCCGCCTGAACCCACGTTTCGTAAGTTGGATGATGGGTCTGCCGCAGGACTGGACGGTTGTCCGCATTGCGCCGACGCCCGAATCAGCGGCGGAACGCACTGCGCCCGACACGAAGCTTTCGTCCTCAACGGAGATTGGGCCGAACAAATCCACGCACTCGGGAACGCCGTCGTCAGGCAAGCCGCAGCGCGCGCGTGGAAGACGCTTGAGGAAAGGCTGAAGAGGCTATGACCCGCTGCAAGCACGAGGACGCCATCATCAAGTACGACATCGACGGCCTTCCGGATCCGCTGGAGTTGTCGTGGCGAGAGTGCGGCGACTGCGGCGCGTGGCTCTCGCTCGGCCCGAGCAACGACCGCATCCCACCCGACGAGATGGATCTCGCGGAGTACATCGCGGACGTGCATCTGTGGTGGGAGCCGGGACGCGAGCGGACGGAGCGGATCGCGTTTGTGATCGACACGTACGCCAGCCGGCCAATCACCGAGCACGCGCACGAGTCCCCGCTGGCGGATTTGGTGGGGAGATGAAGCGCTCCAACCCCAAGCGCAACGTCCCGAGCCCGCCTCCCTTCGGTGGGGGGGGGGATTAATGGCATGCGGAATCGTTCCGACTTCGCCGGCTCGCGCTCTCGTCGCATGCGTCGCGAGCGCGGCGAATGGGAGCGCGAAACGGAGCGACGCGCACGCGTCGATCTCGCTAGCGGCGGAACAATGCCCGTCAGCGTCCTCGCGCCTCGTCCTCCTCCGGTGCTCGTCCTCTACGAGGACCTCTTCGACTTCGGCGAGGCGCCGACGCCTGTCTACGGCCAGTATCCGCGTGGACTCATCAAGCGGATGCTGCCTTGGCTGCGCTGCGAGCGGCATCAGATCCTGCACGTCTGCTCGGGTGCACTGCCGCGCGGCGAGGGCATTCGCGTCGACATCCGGCCCGAGGCGCAACCCGATTTTCTCGCCGACGGTCGCGCACTTCCGTTCGCCGACGGGGAGCATGCGGCGGTGATGCTCGACCCGCCTTACTGCCCAGAGTATGCGGAGTCGCTCTATGGCGTCGAATACCCGCGACCGTCGCACCTGTTGCGTGAAGCGGCGCGCGTCGTCAGGCCCGGCGGACGGATCGCGATCGTCCATTACATCACGCCCAAGCCGGTCGCCGGCACGCGTTTCGTCAAGGCGTTCGGGCTGTCAACGGGCTTCGACATGCCGATGCGCGCGGTAACGGTGTTCGAGCGCTTCATGCCGGGCATCGACATGGGCGAGACGCCCGAGATGCCCGCAACGGAGCACATCGCGGCGATCGCCGGTGGCTGCGTGTCGTGGTGCCCGGCATGCGCGGAGGACCTCGCAATGACCCACTCGCCCGACAGGCGGGGGATGTGAGCTTGCGCTCCCTCACGCGCCTCGATCGCGAGGACATCCGCGCGATGATCCGTGAGGAGATTGCGAACGCGAACCACTCCGGACGAACGTCCCCGGCGGGAATCGATCCGCTGGGTCAAGGAGACCCATGCGAGACGAACGAACGGAGAGAGCCTATGGACCCTACAAGCACGGACAACGATTCAGAGTCATCGTCGTTGGATCGGATGGTCGCCGCCGACGTCGCAGCTTTGCGAGCCATGCGCGCGCCGCGGCGTACATCGACCGGTTCGCGGTCGCGACGGACACGCGAACGGTGAGCGCCGCGGTCGACGAGTACATCGCGCACCTGCGCAAGCGGGGGCTCCGTGACGGCTCGGTGGCAACGGTGGCGTTCCGCCTGCGCGCGCTCTTGCGCACGACGGATCGCGATCGTTCGATGCGGATCCTCACCGGCCCGGCCGCGCGCGATCTGTACGAGCGGCGATGCGCGGAGATCGCCCCCGAGACGCAGCGCCAGGAGCTCGGCGTCGCCAGCGCGTTCGCGAGCTGGTGCGTGAAGCAGGGATGGATCCGCGCCGATCCGTTCGCGGCGATCGAGGCGACGCGCGCGCGCGCGCGCCGCAAGCCCCAGCACCGGATCGACGAGGCTCGGAAGTTCCTCGGCACGGCGCTCGGGGAGGGCAGCCAGAGCGGGCTCGCAGCCTCGATCGCTCTGACGATGGGGCTGCGGGCAACCGAGGTTGTCGATCGGGCCGTTCGCGACGTCGATGATGGCGCGCGCGTCCTGTGGATCGATCACGCGAAATCGAAGGCCGGCGAACGGACGCTTGAGGTCCCCGAGATGCTGCGGCCGCGCCTGGCCGAGCTCGTCGCGGGCCGCAAGGGCGGCGAGCGCCTGTTCGGCGACGTCGACCGGCACTGGGTCTACTACCACGTGCGCCGGCTCTGCAAGCTGGCCGGCGTACCGGTCGTCTCACCGCATGGCCTGCGCGGCACGTGGAGTTCGATCGCAGCCGAGGCTACGCCCGTCGATCACGTCGCGCGCGCGCTGGGGCACGCCAGCGCTGCGGTGACGAGGCGCCACTACCTCGCCGACGGCGCCGAGCGGGCCGGTAAGCAGGACCGCGCGCTGCGGGTGCTGCAAGGGGGCCAGCGGTGAAGTCGATCATCCGAGTGAAGCCGGCGCGGAGGTTCTATGGGCCGTACAAGCACGGTCGACGGTGGCGAATCATTGAAGTGAACACGAAGACACGAAAGCGTCGTCGGTTCGTGTTCGACAACATCGATGCAGCGATGAAGGCCATCCTCGCGGCCAAGCTGGCAGCCGACCTCGCCGAACCCCCGACTTTGGGAAAGGCAGTGGGAACTACACGCAATCGGCGTCCGTCCCAGGTCGGCTAAGTATGCGTGCGCAAGGCGAGACTCGAACTCGCACGGTTTTACCCACTAGCCCCTCAAGACGGTAGCCCGTCCCGATCTCGCGCACTTGCCGCCGATCCGCTTTCCCAGCAGGTCGATTCCCACGGCGAGACGCGAGGTTGAGGTGGGAAATCAGACCCCGGCAGTACTCTGTCCCCCCATGCCCTCCACCGCCCCCGACCCCCTCGCCGACGTCCTCCGCCGCGCGCTCGAGAAGCCGCCCGAGCTCGTGCCGGGCCTCGAGCGCCAGCCGTATCGGAGCGGGGATGTCGAGAGGGCGAGGCTGAGGCGGAAGTATAGGCGCTAGGGCACCGCGCGCAGCACGCGCGTCCGGTGCGCCGGCTTCGGCCACACCTCGTCGTGATGCGACCAGATCGATCCGTCGCTCGCGATGACGCCCGGCGACCGACCGTTCGGCCCCTTGCATTGCACGACGTCGAGCATCTCGTACTGCGGATGCGCCGGGTCCCATGCGGTGGTGAGCCGGTCGACGCCGATCACGATGCACACGTGTCCGATGAACTTGTGGGTCTCCCCGTCGCCGCCGAGCAGGACGATCGTCGGGTAGCACAGTAGGTCGCCCGGCTGCGGCAACCCGTCGGCGATCGCGAACAACTCGCCGCCGCCCGTCTCGGCGTCCTCGATGGCGCTGTTGCAGTTGATGTCGTCGACCACCGACGCGGACGGCCCGCTCGAGCGGTTGTAGCCCGGCCGATGGCGCTGCAGTTTGTAGCACCAGGAGAGCGCGAAGCCGGCGCAGTCGGAACCCGTCACGCTGCCGTTCGAGGTCCACGGCACGTCGACCAGCACGGCCGAGATCGAGCGCGGCCGGTAGTCGCCCGTGCCGAGCTGGTACTCGCCGCCGTTGCCGATCATCCGGCGGGCGCGCGCGACGGCCTCCGCGGCGCTGCAGGGGCGAGGCAGGACTGGGACGCCGACGGCGGAGGTCACGGCGCGACCTCGAGGCAGATGGACGCGGCCTCGATCCACGCGCGCACACCGCCGAGGTAGCGCGCGAGGTCCGCTAGGCCGCTCTTGGTCACGATCACCTTGTCTTCACCGTCGGGAACTCCGCCCATCGTCGCCGGCGTCGGCAGCGGGGGCAGGTTGCACGGCGTCTTGTCCGGCGTGACCGTGATCTGCGCCGGCGGCCGCGGCGGCAGGACCTGCACCGGGTCCGGGCACGAGCGGCAGCTGAAGCTCGGCATTGACATCAGCCAGAGCAGCGCCGGCAGTAGGTTCGGCGGCAACCTTCGCAGCCCCTTCATCCGCTTCCTTTCCGAGCGCCGCATTCAGGCGCTTCTCCGTGGCCTCGAGCTTCGCGAGCGCGTCGCCGCGCTCGGCCTCGGCCTTCTTCTGCGCGGCCAGGGCGGCGTCGCGCGCGAACTCGGCGCCCTGCTGCGCCTTCTCTGCGAGCGTCTCGGCCGACATGGCGGCGCGCTCGCTGGCGACGGCTTCGATCAGCTTGTAGGCGAGGGCCACGATCGCGACGACTGATAGAGCGGTCGTGCACAAGCCTCCGATCGCGACGATGTCGGAGATCACCGCCGGGCCTTCCGCTTCGACCCGGCCTCGAGCGCGCGGATGCGCTTGCCGTGGTCGTGCACGTCGATCTTCAGGTCGGCGAGCTGCTTGGCGTGATCGGCGTCGGTGCGGCGCCCGTGCATGAGCGCCTCCTCGATCGCGGTCAGCCGTCGCGCTTGCTCCTCCTTCAGCCACCGCCGCAGGTCGCGGACCTCGGCGGTCAGGAGCTCGATGCTGCGCTCGAGGTCGGCGCTCATCCGTGCCCCAAGAGCCCGTGGATCAGCGCGCCGATCGCGGTCGCGATCGTGACGACGACCGATAAGAACAGGTTCTGCGATTTCGTATCGCGCTTGGTCGCCTGCTCTTCACGGACCTTCGTGAGCTCGGTCGCGATTGCGCCGAGCTGCTCCTGGTCGAGCTTGGCGTGGTCCTCGAACTTCTTGTTCAGGACCTCGAGCGTCACCGGGGTGTGGCGCGCGCGACCGTCCCGCTCGATCACGACGAGCGGTGGATGCTTGGGGCGGTCGTCGTCGCTCACGGGCACCAACAGCCGTTGAGGGCGTTGCAACCGGTGTGCGGCGAGCAGCCATAGATGCACGGGCCGAGATGACGGTCGGTGACCGAGCAGCTCACGAACTGGCCGGTCGCCCTCGCGTACGAGCGCGCGAGCTCGAGCTCGTCGCCGTCCTTCCAACACAGTTCGACGGCGTCGCCACTCGGCGAGAGCGTGCACGCGAACACCTCGCCGGTGCCGAGGTCGAGGCCGGCGCCGCCGCCGAGGTCCTGCAGGCCGCAGCCCGCGAGGACCACGGCGATGGCCGCCGGCGCGTTCACTTCGCGGCCGGTTCCGTGGGAGCGGCCGCCGTCGCCTGCGCCGCCGACTTGCCGAAGTCGGCGAGGCCCTGGCCGAAGATGTACAGCCAGAGCGGCCCGACGATCGGCGCGAGCTCGTCGGGCGTCGCGTGCAGCCCGGCCTTACCGACGCCCCACACGATGCCCGACAGCGCCGCCGCCTGGAACTTCTTGGAGCCGGCGAGGCCCTTCGTCGCGGTCCAGATCTGCTTCCACATGGGCCGAGGATGGGGCCCGAAATTGGGGCTGGCCGAACGTTAGCCGGTCTAGATCGCCGGGCCGCAGTCGGCGAACGCGACGTTCGGGCCATAGGCGGGGCCGAGCGGCACGCAGCAGCCGGCGTGCCCCTGGTGGTCGAAGCTCGACATGCCGCAATCGATCTTCTCGGTCCGGCCGTCGGAGAAGCGAACTACGCAACGTTGCCCGCCGTAGTAGGGCATCGTCATCTGCTGCGGGGCCGTGCACGGATCGTCGCAGATCGTCGCGGCGGGCACGCCGACGGCCTCCCATGCGGCCGTGTCGCAGGCGACCTCCGTCGGCCTCCACGGGGTGTCGGCGCAGGCCGCGATCAGGAGCGCGAGGAGTCTCATTCTGCCAATGTGGATCCTCCGCCGACGCTCGTGCATTAAGTCGGGGTTTAGGCCAGGTACTCGTACAGGTCAACGGCCCGGAGCGTGAAGGTGCCGGCGGCGTCGAGGTTGTACATCTTGACGTCGTACTTCGCGAGCGAGGCCGGCATGTTGACCGTGGTGGAGACCCAGCCCTCGCTCGTGCCAAATCCGGAAAGGCTCACGATCACGTTGTTCG
>Ga0306922_10001143_pt1 | contig 23479 bp, 20 predicted proteins | sample sta12Cox44000082_FD_203758 | JGI IMG/M metagenome (GOLD analysis project Ga0306922, IMG submission 203758) | Lab enrichment of tropical soil microbial communities from Luquillo Experimental Forest, Puerto Rico - statoxic.12C.oxic.44.000.082 (v2)... | ecosystem: Environmental > Terrestrial >... | reverse complement strand
AACTCGGCGTTCAGCTGCGTCCCGCGGCGCCCTACGTGGGGATTCGGCGCGACGGGGTGAATCATGTGCTTCGGATGGATCGCAAGGCCCGGTCGGGGCTATCGACGAGACTTCTGTCGCCCCTGTCGAAACTTCGGGTCGTCCGGCTGGCCGCCGATGTCGCGATAGCCAAGATCCGTGGCCGCCTTGATTATGCCGACATGCGCAAGGCGGCCCCTTTGGACACCGAGAGCGCCCGCGCGTACGCCACCCGCGTGCTGGGCGCCGAACTGGACAGTTACCTGTGCGAGCCGATCGTTCGTACCATGCTCATTGCCGATACCGACAAGGTTTCCAAGGTCGAACTGTTCTCCGGCATCGCGAACATCTTCACTGCCACCATCCTTGCGGTGCAGGGTGGGCAGGGCCGGATGGCCGAGGTGTTGGCCGAGCGGCTGAAGGTGCACGTCGACTCGCCGGTGAGCGAGGTGCGCCGCGAGGGGAGCGGGGTCAGCGTCACCCACGCTGGCACGACATCGCATTACGACGGATGCGTGGTGGCGTGTCTGTTGCCCGAGGCGACTGCCATCTGTGCCGATGACTGGGAGCTGCTCGAGCCGTTGGACCAGAGTCTGCGCTACACGCAATGTTTGAGTGTGGCGATCGGCACTACCCGGCTGCCAGATTGCCCGGCGTTTCTACTGATGTTCCCCTCGCCCGAGGATTCCGACATCGCGTTGATTTTCCTTGATCACAACAAGGCGCCGGACCGCGCACCCGCCGGTCACGGGTTGCTGAGCTGTCTATGGGAGACCGGGGCGTCCGAACGCATGATTGACGCGACTGATGAAGCGATCATCGATCACACAATGGCGGCGGTATTGCGGGTGTTTCCCGAACTGCGCGACACCGTCGCGTTTACCCATGTCACGCGATGGCGCAAGGCGCTGCCGTTCACCCGGATTGGGGCGTATACCGACATCGGACGGTTCAACGCCGCCCTGGATCCGAAGTCTGCAATCCAATACGCGGCGGACTTCATGTCCGCGGGGGGGCAGAACACCGCAGTGGAGTTCGGTACTCGCGCGGCCCGGAACCTGATCGCGCGCCGAACACGGTCGCACTCCTTGGGCGTCGATCAATCTGGTGGATAACGGGATTGGCAGTAAGCGCGGGTGCAAATCATTGCTTCCCAGCCTAGCCGGTCGCCGTGTAGCAACATCATTAAACAGCACCAGCGCCTCAGTGAGCGACTTTGTGCCCACGATCAGGTGGACGCGCACGGCAGGCACCGTGAACGCCACCCAACCATCACTCGATCATCGAGTGAATGACTGAACGGTGTCGACCGCTTACCGGATCGCTAGCGCTAGCAGGGCGAACGCGAAGATCGCATAAGGGAATTCGCGCGAAGTCGCCGGCTGGCGGGAACCCGACAACTGGGTCCCGCAGATCCCCGATCCTGTTGGCGGGTATGCGCCCACAGTTGCTGAAGTTATGCGGGCCAAGGCCGACGTGTGGTTCGGCTACCTGTCCACGCCGAAGTATGTCGAGCAACTCGCGCCGCCCAACGTCACCGCGGGCGCGAAATTGGCCGGCTGCGATCCCGACACCCTGGATCTGGCCTGGGAGAAGCTCTTTCACGAGGCGATGAGCAAGTTCGAGGACGCTCTGCAACTGCAGAGCAATTCGATCTTCGGGGTCGTCCAAACAGGCTTACCCCAACTGCAATCGGTTCGTAGTTCGTGCTACGGGCTGGCCGGGTGTGCCCGCTGTTCGGCCAGGCGCGCCTGGTTGGCCGCGATCGCCGCTGAGGACAACGGGATGGGTAGGAATCGGCGGGTGCGGACCATCAGTTCTTGATATTCGGGTCGTGATCCCATGTAGTTGTCCTGGAACGCCGAGCCCAGCACCGAGGTCAGCATGATCGTGTTGACGATGGGACCCGCGACGGTCCACCAGCAGTCGGGGTTGCCGGCGACGGCGACGAGCCACATGCCCCACCACACGGTGGTCGTGCCGAAGTAGTTCGGGTGCCGGGTGTGGGTCCAGACGCCGGTGTTGAGGTAGCGCGGGCGCTCGGTGAGGGCGAGGAACGACTGCAGCTGGGCATCGGCGACGGTCTCGAAGTAGAAGCCCACACCGAACATCGCCAGCCCGACGAAGGCGAGCAGGTTGATGCCGCCGTCGGCCTGGCGGTTCTTCAGGATGCCCATGACGACTGGGGAGCCGATCAACACGATGATCACGGCCTGCGGCTCCATGACCTTGAAGAAGCTCTTCCACCAGTAGCCCGGCGACAAGTCTTTGACGAAGTCGAGGTAACGCGGGTCGCCGCCGTATTTCGGCACGTAGCGGCGCCAGCGTGCCGCGAGGTACCAGCCGAGGCGCCCGCCGTGCAGCATCACCATGAACAGCAGCAGCGCCGCGGTGACTGACTGCGCCCCCACGATCGTGTAGGCGATTAGGGCCGGGACTGCGAACGCGAACCCGTACCAGCCGTCCATCATCGAGTGACTGGACTGGAACAGGCCTACCACCCACAGGAACGTCACCACCGCGAACGTGAAGATCGCGCAAAACAGGAACACACTCCAGTCACTCGACGGGTCGAAACCCAGGCTGCTCACCAATCCGGTCATTCCGGCACGGCTTCTCTAGCTGGCCAGAACATCTCGGCGAGGCGACCGAGGCGACGTCGGCTGCTATGCGCGCTCATCAGATAGCCGATGCTGAGATGGCGTCGAGTTTCAGCGGAGCGACCCCGAGACGTTCTCGGATGTCCGAACCGAGCGTGCTCCACTGCGCCGCATGTTCAGGTTCGGCGGCGGCGGCGAAGTTGAACAGCGAGATCTCGTTGATGCCGGCATCGACGTAGGTCTGCAGTCGCGCCGCGACGCGCTCCGGCGAACCCCAGACGCACGTGTGGTCGAGGACCCCGTCCGGGACGCTCTCTACCAGTTGCGCAGCTTGCTCAGCTGTCACCTTTGTGATGTCCATGTCTTTGGCCCAGTTGAAGTCACCGAAGGGGTGCTCGTAGCCCCACTTCTTCCAGGCAGCTCCGCCGGCGATGGCGGCGCCGATCACCCCCAACCAGCCGACGGGAGGCTTGCGGGCCAGCTCCCAAGCTCGTTCGTCAGTCTCGGCGATCGACGCGAAGACTTGCGCCACGAAGCGCATCTGCTCGGGGTCCTTTCCGGCGTCCGAGGCAGCCGCCTTCACCGCCGAGATCATGTCGGCAAGCAGGCCGACATCGTCCATCGTGCCGCCCGGCATGAACGTGAGCCAGCCATCGCACAGCTCGCCGGTGAGGCGCAGCAGCTTCTCAGACCCACCTACCATCAGCAGCTCGGGGTTCCGGCCCTGGTACTGCGGGATGGGGAACACCGCATTCTTGAGCGGCCAGAATTCCGACTCGCGCGATATCGGCTGACCGCCAGACTCCCACATTGCCTTGAAGGTTCGTATTGATTCCTCCAATTTGCCGATCGGCTTGACCCGAGTCTCGCCGTATGGCTCGAACTGCTTGGCCTCGCCCGAACCCAGCGCGAACGTGATGCGGCCCTTCGACAGGTGGTTGAGAGTCGCCATTTCCTGCGCCATCAACGCTGGGCTACGGCGCAGTGGATCGACCACCGCCAGCATGATTTCGAGGCGCTCGGTAAGCACCGCGGCAGCAGTGCACATCTCGAACGAGCCAAGCCAGATATCGGAATACATTCCACTGGGCGCGGACGGATCGCCTGCGAGGGCCGGCGTCTGCAGCATCCCCGTGGGATGAGTTCCGCTGAGTTGGTCCGGGTAGTTGATGAAATCCCATCCGAGTGCCTCGACACGCGGGATCGACGCTATCGCGTCCTGAGCCGGCGGGAACATCCGCCCACATATTCCAACTTTGAGCTGCCTGGTCAACGCATTACCCTCCTGATGATGTGGTCGTAAATTCCGGACGCCCCGTCGCAACGCGGAGATCGCGCTTCCAATGGAAATGTGGCGGGTCAAGGATCAGCACACCAGGCGGGGCGTCGACCACCTTGCCGATCGCCTGGACTGCCGGCACGGCTGTGGCGAGCATTGATGGGTGCGTCGGGTTGACTGGGTGGACCGCGTCTCCTGCCAGCGTTCCGGACAGCTCGGCAGTGAGCTTCAAGCTGGGTCGGCCTTCGATGTCGATCTTCCACACGTCATCACCGTGACCCTGCGCCTCATCCGGGCGCATCGCGTCAGTCGCATACCAGTTCACCTGCGTACTGAGCACGGGGTTGTCGTCGCTGTATGCGGTCCATCGGAACCGCACTAGGGCCACCGTCCCGGCGTTGAGCGTGAACAGGTCGGGAATCTCGATATCGACCGGAGTGACGATGTGTTCATCATCCCGCTCGAGACGGTCGATTTTGAGGCCTGTCTGATCGGCGACGTAGTACAGGTAGGGCGTCAGGTAGTTGAAGACCGTTCCGGCGACAGCGTCGACAGTCTGGGGGTCGGTTGTTTTCATACCGAATCCCATGACCGTCAAGAACTCTGCACCACCGCTGATGTGCTCGACGTTGATGTACTCAGACAGCGAGATTCGCCGCACGTCGTTGCACAGGCCAGTCGCGGTCAGCGCGACCCGTTCGAAAAGGAAGCCCGGGTTGATTCCGGTGGCGAACAGCGTCGCGCCGCCCTTTTTCGCCGCACCGTCGATCTTGTCGAACACCTCGGCTCCGCGGACATACGGGTATTGGTAGGGCAGCACCGTGACCACGTCGATGCCTTTCTCCAAGAGCATCACGAGGTCGTCGTCGGCACGGAAGTCGCCGAAATCGCGTGGTGCGTAGATCACGCATTCTGGATCGGTAGCCAGAAACTCATCGACATCGGTTGTCACCTGGACGCCAATGGGGTCGACACCTGCCAACGTGCCGGCATCGACTCCGTTCTTGGAGTCGCTGTACGCCAACACCGCTCGCAGCTCAGTCTCCGGAAGCAAGATCAGCTCGCGGATAGCGGCGACGCCGACCGTCCCTGGACCCCAGACCGCCACTCGATAAGGATCGCGTAATGCATTCGTCACACTGGCCACGCTAATTCTTGTTTGGGAGGGCTATCAACGCTCGCCGCGGACATCCGATTGCGCATTGCGGCCAAATGCGAACGAATCGATCAAGCGCTGTCCCAATTCAGTTGGGTGCACGTTCGTTCCGAACCGGCTGCCCGAAACTCATGGCCGCCCTCAAGTCAACTGCGGCTACCGGAGATGCCCTGGTGGCGACCGAACTCCGCGCTGCCAACCCCGGAGCGATCGTCGGCACCCCACTGTGTCGGATCAGCCGTTGAACCTATTAGTCGACCGACCCATGCCGCGGGCGATAAGGCGATCGCTGATGATGCTGGCGTTTGACTGCTCACGGATCCGGACTCTAAAGGAGTGAGGGCACAGGACTAATGAAGCCGACACACAATTGCCGCAGACCGCGCGGCCCGGTCAGCGGACATCGATCGCTGCGCTGATGACGCCTGACACGCACCGGTCGATATGGGCGTGAAAGCAACTCCGAAAGTGCGCCCGCTGTCCGGGAGATCGTCGCCGTCAGTCGACGGCGAGAAGGCCACCTAGGTCGTACATGTACACCCGAAGGCCTATCACCTTATCGGCCTCGATCAACACCCGTTCGATGAAGACGACGGAGTTGTTGGTGCCGAGCACTGGAGCACGGCAGATAGCGCACACGTAATTGCCGTCGACGACGATGCGCTCGAAGTCCAGGCCGGAGAGGTCGAATCGGGTTGCGAACTTCGCGAACAGCGTCTTGAGCCCGTCGATGCCATCATAGGTTCCGCCGTAGTCCAAGAAGTCCGGCTCTTCCACCACCACGTTGGGCGAGATGAAGGAAAGGAAACCTTCAATGTCGCCACGTGCGATGGCTCCATACATCTGTTCCGCTAAGGCGCGGTTGTGCTCGGTCAGCTCGCGCGTCGCAGGCGTCATTCCGTTGCTCCTATCTGGGTGGGCCGCGCCCGGTTCCCGCTTCGGCTACACCGTGCCGCCGGCCACCATCATCGGCCCCAAGACATCATCGACAAGTTTGATGTCCACAAACTCCGTGGTGGAAAGAATGTGGTCGTCCCGAATGACAAACAGGAAGTGGTATCGGTTTTTGTAGGACGCGCCGCTGACCAATTCAGACTCACCGAGGGCCTCCACGAACACCCGGTCGTCCTCGGTGGTCATGTTGAGTATCGTGCGCGTCAGGCCACCCTTGGTCAGCCCAGTAATGAGGCCGATGGCCTGGCTCGCTTCGTCGCGTGTCCGGATACCCGCCATGAAGCACGTACCCGGGACCTCATGCAGGCCGTCTTCGGCCATCGCCGACCTGAACGCCTCAACATCCCCGGCCGCGACAGCGTCAATCCATCGCTTTGCGAGCGCCTTGTTTGCTTGCAACAACTTCACGGCTCCTCTCGCCGGCATGACCTGAGGTCCAATGGCCACGACCTTAAATCGCCGCGGAGAGCCACATCAATGCCGAAATCGGCCGTTTGATTGCGAATTCCGGACGCCGACGCATACGGTATGCCGCAGTGTTCGATCCAAGCCTCCCGCGTAGCGCCAGCAGCGCTCGGCTGCTGTTGGAGGTCGGAGCCGAACGCGGAGTTTCGGCCGCGCGCTGCCTCCACGGCACCGGACTGCGCGAAGATGACTTCTCCGACCCACTCGCGGAGATCGCCGCAGCTCAGGAGCGAGCGATCGTGCGCAACCTTGTCACGAACGTTCCAGAGCCGCATCTTGGGCTGGTTGCCGGTTTGCGGTACTCGATCGGGCTGTTCGGCATGTATGGATTTGCGTGCATGAGCGCCCCGACGCTGCGCGACGTCATCGACATCGCGCTTCGCTACCAAGACCTTGCATTCACCCTTGCGCGGGCCCGCCTGGTAACGCACTCCGATTGGACATTCATCGAAATAGGGGTCGAGCACCTAGAGCCCGAGATACGAACATTTGTTGTAGATCATTGCCTCGCAACGGTTTGGAAAACGATGATCGAGATCAACGGCTCCGCGCCCGAACCAGCCATCGAGCTGAGTTGCGCCAAGCCCGCAGAGGGGGATGTCTACGCTGCGATATTCGGGACGCGTGCCTGGTTTCGAATGCCGATGAACCGAATCGGCTTTCGCAACACCGATCTCGACCGCAGACGTACCGACGTCGATCCGGTCGCGCTGGCCTTGTGTGAGCGGCAGTGTCTCGGTCTCATCGCACGGCGCAAGCGTCAGGTGGGAACCCGCGGTCTCGTCCATGAACGCCTCGCCCGGGCAACCGGCGGCATCCCCACCATGGAGACAATCGCGTCGGACCTGAACATGTCTTCGCGATCTCTGCGCCGCTCGCTCGCGGCAGAAGGGACCTCATTCCGTGAACTTGACGAACAGGTGCGCCGCGAGCGCGCTGACGAACTCCTTGGAGAGGGCTTCACTGTCAGTGACGTCGCCACCAGAGTGGGGTATGCGACAAGCTCCGCGTTCGTCAACGCCTACAAGCGTTGGTGTGGAATCACCCCAGGAAGCTCGCGCAAAAACTCCTAGCCTCGCTATCGAGTAGGGGGCTCCGCCGTTGCCCTTCTCGGTTTCATGGCCGCCGACAGACAGACAGATTGTGCCCGACCTCGCGTCGTCGATTCCGAGCGCGAAACCTGGCCCTGTCAGCGAGATAACCTGGCTGCGAGGGAATTTCGTCGACGCGGAGGTGGCCTGTGGTGCAGTCATTTGTTATCGAACACGGTGGCAAAGTCATCGTCGTGGACACCTGCGTGGGTAACAACAAAGACTGGATGCCGAGCAGGTCGGCCAGGACGCCGGCCAGGACGGTGGTGGCCAGCTGGAGCATCGCTGCGCGGCGGCCGGTCTGGGCGTCGATGCCGAGTCGGCCGAGGCGTTGACCCAGCCGGCGGGCGTGATCAGTTGTCCGGGAAGATGTCCGGGAAACAGCCAACCGCCGGTGAAGCCCGACCTGCTGTTGCGGGACAACTTCGGCGCCTCGGAATCGGGCAACGACGGCGCCTTCACCATCGACCAGGCCGGCGATCTGCGGATGCCTCCCTCACCGAACATGATTCTCGTCGACGAGCTCCTGAACGAAATCCCCTCGGGCTCTGAGGAGTTGGGCTACATCGCCCGCATCGTCAACATCCCCCTCGGCTACTACAAGGACGAGGACAAGACCGCCCGGACGTTCCCAACCCGCCGCCGACGGCACCCGGTGGAGCACCGGCGGCGGGGATTACGGCATGTCTACAAACAGTCCTCGCACAACATCGCCGGCCCATTGTGCCTCAATAGAACGCACAAAACACAAAACCCTGGGCTCAGATACTGCGGAAATCCGACATCCAGCGCGTTTTCGGACTGAAGCCAGGAAGAATGCCCGGCTCGGACCGACAGATCACCGGAATCGCCTGCAGACAAGGCGCAATCGTGGCGTGATAGCCGGCGTCCGTCTTGAGGTTGCCCACTTGATAGAACCTCTCATTGCTTGCCAGGGAAGCTTTCAGGTCAATGGCGGTTTTGATCGAAGGCCTTCCTTCAATACTCATGACCCAGTACTGATCCGGCAGAATCCCTTCAGGCAGCATCTCGTGGCCTAACACCCAATTAGTTTCAAAAGTGAAGAACGGGTCTACTCCGCGGTCATCGCAATACCCCATAAACCGATGGGTAACGCGCCCGACCGTGCCCGCTTTGACGAGAAGATTCGGGCTCGGCACATCTGTGTCCGCCATAATATAGTCATGGGTAATTTCGACGCGATCGTATCGAACGCCTAGCTGCTCTGCGACGGTATAGCCGATCGCCTTGAAGAACGGCACCGCAATATCCACCGCCGCGGTAAATTTTTGGGCTTCTTCGGGCGACTTCCCATAGCCGATAAGCGTCAACAACTCTCCAGCGGTCGACTCCATCTCCCAGTTTTCCTGCAGCTTGATACTTTGAATGTCCGTGCACATACCCGTGAGACTGAGCAGCACACGATCACTGATCACGTCGGGATCAACGCCTGTGGCGTGAAAGACGGACCTTCCTTGCCGACAAGCAGCTTCGAGGCGTTCTACAAACGCAGCCTCTCGGACGAGATGAATGCTCTGATACGGCAAAGGCGTCACTACGTTGTGACCTGCCGCCAGCAACCGCAGGAGCTCCTCGTCTGCGTTGTGCGTCCCGTCATCCCGTGGCGTATAAATGATGCAGTCGCACTCGATGTCGATCAGTGAGTCGACGTCTGTTGACGCGGTCACTCCCATCGCGGGGAGTCCAAGAAGTTCACCGACGTCCTGTCCATGCTTGGCAGCGCTGTAGGCTCGCACACCAACCAATTCAAATGCTTTTGTCTGACTCATCTCCCAGATTGCAACCGCCCCCATACCGCCTGGTCCCCACACCATGACCCGATAGGGATCCAATCTCGCGAGGCTTTCGTTTCCAGACATGTGCATCTCCTCAATTTGAATATTTCGGGTTGCGATGTGCTTGATCCTCTGTGAGCCGTCGCAAGCGGCTATTCAGCGTTGACGAACGTATCTCCGGTGCTCGGCACCAGCCCGCGGCTCTCCGCGGGCGCGGCTCCGAACCCCGCGGCCTCGGCGCTTCGGCTTGCGCGGATCATCAGCCACGTCATCGTCACCATCCAAACGAAGAACGAGACACAGAGCAGGTACCAGGAGATGATCCCGTTCCAGGCGAGCGGGCCCACCTTCGTGAAGACACACAGGCTGCCCGCGCACACACCCAGCGCGGACCAGATGCAGACGTAGGCCGACCACCGTGGCAACAACGGTTCGCTGCGCCGGTCCTGGAAGACCGCGATCGCGATGATCGCCATCTGCGCCATGGCGGTGCCGACGACTCCAACGTACGGAAGCCAGGCGAGGTCGTTGAGCATCTGGACGGTCTCGGCGCTGCGTTCGCCGCGGTAGGCCGCCGTCTGCCAAACCAATTGCGGGAAGGTGAACTCGAGAATCAGGCAGGAGCCGGCGATCGTCTGTGCAGTCGCCAGCGGCGAGTCGCTTCCCGCGATCCGGCGGACCTGGTACGTCAGCGCGGCGACGTAAAAGGCCAACAGCGGCGCGGCGGCGGTCGCGATCCAGATGCCGATACGAATCCGGGTGCGCTCCGCGGAGAACATGTACGCGACCTCGGCGGCGCTCATGTTGGGTGACGGCGGCGGAATGAACCCCGCAACGATGGCGAAGCCGAGAAAGAAGACCGGTGCGAACGCGAACCCGGCCCACACACACAGGCGTTGCTGTCTTTCCGTCATGTTCTGTCTCCCGTTACAAAGTTGTTCTGGACGTTGCGTCGACCGGGGGTGCGCAGTGCTCGCGCGAGTGCGGCGGCGGCCGCCTCCCCCGACGCCGTGGCCGTGTTGAGGTTGGGCGTCGCGAGGTATTCGCCGGCGAGGTGGACGGTGCGGTCCGCGCGAGAGGTTCTGGCGTGGAACTCCGGCATCTGGGCGTAGTGGCCGACCGGGTTGTACTGCTGTTCCCAACGGGTGATCTCGACGAATTCGGTGTGATCCCCGGTGCCGGGCACGAACGGTTCGACGGCCCCGAACAAGGCCTGCGTCAGGTCGTCGTCATCGTCGTCGAAATGGGCGGCACACCAGTCCGTCGTCAGGGTCAGCGTCAAGAGGCCCTTGCCCTCCGGCGCCCGGCCCGGGCCCTTGAAGTGGTCGCAGCCGATGCCACCCAGGAACGGATGCTCGACCCGCGGAACCATCGTGTACGCCGCCCTGAGGTCCGCCGGCGCGCGACCGAGCGCGATGTTCGGTGTAATGACCTTGCCGCGCCGCACGCCGCTGAGCCACCTGGCCCGCCACGGATCCACATCGCTTCGCACGGAGGCGGCGATCTGCGCCGGCAGCGCGACGATGCAGCCCCGCACCCGCTCGGTCCGTTCGCCGCCTTCGGTGCGCCATGTCACCTCAGCTCCGTCGGCGGTCTGGATCACCTCCACGACCTCGGCGCCGGTCACGACGTCGAGCCGGCGGGCCAGATGATCGGGGTAGTGCGCCATGCCGTCCCGGAACGCGAGGAGCCGCGCCCCTTTGAACAACGCCAGGATCCCGAGGAACTCCACCCTCGAAACCTGGTCCGGCTCAACGGCAAAGATACCGCGCAGCGCCGCGCTGATCAGCCGCTCGCGCACCTCGGGCGTGAGGGTCCGCTCCGCCCAAGCGGCGAGCGTCTCGGTGTCGAAGCGACCCGCCTCGCTGATGCGGTCCGGCGTCGCCATACGCGCGCGAACTGCCTCCGGGGCAAGCCGGGCACATCCGAGTTTCGCCCGCGCCGACATCGCTCCGAGTCGGGTGAACGACCGCACCGGCCGAGTCCCGTCGAGGTGATGAATCCGCCCCTGCGCCGTAAGCCCGAACGTGAAGCCCCCTTCGACCAGGTGGTCCTCGAGACCGATCTCCCGAGCGATGCCGAGCAGATGGTTGTAGGTCGACGGCAAGAAGATCGCCCCCGTATCGAGGAGAAACCCGTCGCGGCGGCGCACGCTCATCTTGCTCCCGGCCCGTGCGCCGGCCTCGAGCACGCGCACCCGGTACCCCGCCTGCTGCAGCCGGTAGGCGGCGGCGAGCCCCGCCGGGCCCCCGCCCGCGACGAGCACGTCGGGCTCATGCTTGGTCGACTGTTCGTCGGCAGTCATCGCGCTCCCAGCGCCGTCCGCGACTGGGCCGGTACCGCGGCTGCGATACGTTTGGCCGCCTCACGGCCGCTGACGAGCGCGCCGTTGAGGCCCGGGATGCGGTCGAGGTCGCTGGCCATCTGCACCCGCGCGGTCCGGTCGACGCGTTTGGTGAAGTCCGCGATCAGCTTGAAGCGGCCCTTGTCGATCGTCGGCACGGCCTCGGGCCAGCGCACCACCGCATGCTCCTCCACCTGATCGGTCAGTGGACCGAGGTAGCGCTCTGCGCTCACGATCGCCCGGTTCAGCACCTGTGCGTCGTCGAGGTCCTCCGAGCGCTCCAGGTACTCGTGCGAGAGCAGCACCGTCAGCAGGCCCTTGTGATCGGGCGCGCGGCCCGGGGACTTGTTATGGTCCAGGACCACCGCGATGGTGTCGGGGTCCTCGACGGGCGGGACAAGGAAATAGGTCGCCGGGTCCGACGGCCGCCGCGACAGTCCCAGGCAAATGCTACCGAGCCGGCGATATCTCGCCGTTTCGTACAGGCTGCGATGGTTCGCATCCATCTGCGGGAACATCGCAAGCGCCGGCTGCGCGGTCGTCGCGATGACGCAGGCGTCGAAAGGCTCGGTCCGCTCGGCCTTCCCGTCGTGGTAGGTCACCTCCACGCTGCGACCGGTATCGCTCACGTTGTGCACCGGGTGTGACAACCGCACGTCGACCTCGGCCACCAGAGCCTCGGGCAGCGCCGCGACCCCCGACCGCAGGTTGTAGACATTCGGAACCAGCATGTTCCGGACCGTCCAGAGCATCAGCGCCACCGACGTGTCTTCGTCATCATGGACCCACGTTCCACTGACGAGCGGGCGGCCCACGTATTGCAGCAGCTCCTCGTTCAGCGTGCGACGGCAATACTCGCGCACCGTTTCGGTGTCGATGTCGGCGAGCATCTCGTAGGTGTCATAGCCGAGGCACTTACGCGTCCGGATGAGCGTCGCCGCGAGTTTCAACGCGACCAGCTTGCTCCTCGGCGAGAGGACCGCCGTCTTGAGGGCCGTCCGAATCGGCGTCGAGTAGTTCAGATAGTGCCGCTCGTCGCCGCGTGGAATTGCCCCGATCGCCGAGCGTTCGACGAACTCCTCCTGGAGCCCAGCCTCGTTGATCAGCGCGATCGCATCCCGGTAGGTGCCGAGGTACACCGCGGTGCCGAGGTCCATCAGGAAATCGCCCTTGCGCACCGTCCAGATGCGACCCCCGACGCGATCGCGCTCCTCGAAGACGGTCGGCACATACCCCGCGCGGCGCAGATCGTGCGCGGCGGCCAGGCCGGCGATTCCAGCTCCGATGACTGCTACGGCAGGTCCCTGGGTCATTGGCGAGTCCCCTCGATTTTTCTGACAATGTCACGTACACTGTAATTCTAATGGCATTCGACGTCAACAGCGAGGTGAACCGATGTCCAGACAGCGCGGCCGTCCCGAGGCCGTCGACCGCGACACGCTGATCGCGACCACCTTGCAGATCATCGACGCGGAGGGCATCGATGGCGTCACGATGCGACGGCTGGCCAGCGCGCTCAGCGTCAGCCCGATGGCTCCGTACCGGCATGTGAGCAGCAAGGAGGAGCTTCTGCAGATTGCCGCCGCTTCACTGGTCAGCGGGATCCAGGCCGCGCCGGCGGGCACGCACTGGCAGGACGTCCTTCAGATGTTCTTCGAGAGCTTTCACGACCGTCTCCTCGCCCACCCGGGCGTTGCCCGCCTGTTCGGTGGGCAGGCCTTCTTGAGCGAGACCATTTATGCGGTTTCCGATCCCGTCTTTGCGTGTTTGCTCGAAGCTGGCTTCGACCCGGAGACCGCCGTTTCCCTGTTCATGGCCTGCGCGAGCTGCAGCATCGGCGCCGCCCTGCTGGAATCCGCTGCCGAGGCGCAGCGGACGGACCCCGAGCGCGTCGAGGTGGTCATCCTTGTCTCTGCGAAGAAATACCCGGGCATCGCGGCCGTTGCGCCTTACATACCCGGGCGCGATTCAGCCGAGTCCTATGCACAGGCTCTCCGCAACCTCATCGCCGGATACGCAGCCACACTGACCGAACAAGAAGCCGACAATCGCGCCCCGATGTGAGCCGAGGCGCGGCATTGACAGAGGTCATCAAGCCTAATCTTATGAGACTAAATGATTCAAAAAGCGCCAGTCACCTGGCATTTGGGCAACGACAAGCTTGTTGTCGCCGACATCATCGGTTTGCTGATCGAGGCCCTCAAGGGCATCGGCGCCGCCGACAACAAGCTCGTACAGGCTCACACCAAAGCCGACCACCACAACCCCAGCAGCCCCGACGCCGCCTGAAGCGCGCGACCTCATTTGGCAGTGTCTGACATCCCGACGGCTGCGCAAAGGCGTCTTCGACGTCACTACGCGATGGCTTCGCCACCCTTGACACATCCGATCGTCAGCGCAGGATCGCCGGGTATGAGAAAGCGGTGGCAGTGCCGCAGCTTCGCATCGCGAGCTGACGACAGTTCTGACGACAACGATGACGACAGTCGGGCTTTCTGACACCCTCAACTACGCGACGACAGAACTCGTATCGTGCCTGGTCACGCCGTCCGCCGGTGCCTACGGATCAGAGGTTCGGTTTTCATCCGCTCCGTATCCGCCACGCCGGTCGTAGCGTGTGCTCTGAACCCCCAAAATGAGTCCAGTTCGTCCAGCTTGACCAGCACAAACGCCTCGGTTCCCGAATTCGCCTCAGCTTCACACGCTGAAGGTCGCCCGGGACTTGGTGGTAGATGTCGCGCTGTCCCAGAAGCCGGGTCCAACTGGCCCCGTTCTTGTCACGGGCTTGTCACAAGCAGTGCGCGACACTCGGGTATGGAATGGCACGCGCTGGAACCATTACCGCTGAACAGAGGCGTCACGGGAACTTGACGACACTGTAAGACACCCCATCTCACGGACTGTAAATCCGTCGCGAAAGCTACACAGGTTCGAATCCTGTACCTGCCACCACAGGTGAGGGGTATTTTTGGTCGAGCCGCGGGTTTCTGCGTCGACAGTGAAATTCTCATGGATTGTCACAACTCGCGGCTAACTATGGGGCGCTGTAGGGCGAACGCCGGTTCGACTCAGCTAACAATCAGTAGCCGCTGAAGCCGCCTGCCGGGACTGCGAGGGCCCTTCGATGTGGGCGGGCCAACCTGCGTGCTGCGTCTGCCAGCGCAGGCTCCTGCCAGTGCACATATGTCGGGTGCCGCAGTCCTGTCGTTAGCGAATACGCTTCAGCGCCCGACGGGCCAGTGCTCGACTGTGATGTCGTCCATGGGGAAGTCAGCGGGGTTGCCCGTCGCCAAGTGAGCATCGATGCCAGCGGTGGCTGCGGCAATCAGGCAATCGGCCTGGTGAAGTGTGATCCCTCGTCCGGCGAACTGGCGACGCCACCGTCCAGCGCGAATTCCTTCGGACGGACCCAACGGCGCACACCGTAAGCCGCGCACCAGCCGTTGTGCTATGACTTCTTCGCCGGGAAGCAGTCCGCGCCAGATCTCCTCGATCGAGATCGCACAAGTCCAGGGTTCGTCACCTTGGCGACGCAGAGCGCGTAGGCGCTCGCTCGCCGGACGGCCACGTAGAGCGTCGATAAGGACGGTCGAGTCGAGCAGTATCCTTCCCACGTCACCCGACGCGACGCCGGTCGGAGCGTTGGCGGCGGACCCATTCACCGGGATCGTCATCCCATTCGTGGCCCTCGTCGGGGATCGCCCCGAGCGCTGCCTCGATATCGTCCCATCGCCGCTCGTCATCGAGCCCGTGGCGAATCAACTCTGCAATGAATGCGCTGCGTCGCCTGCTTCCAGCCCGCCGATCGAGCTCGGCAACGAGCTCGTCATCGACGGTAATGTGCAGTCGCATGTGCTGACTATAGCCCACTGCGCTCCGGCTTCACTTGCCAAATCCCCGCCATAGGGCTTTCAGATCCTCGACTCGTCGAGAGCCACACCATCCACGCTCAGCCGCTACTTCGACGCTGGGACTGCGGGCGGTCCCGCCGCACTGGTCGAGGAGAGCGGGTCGTGGCCAGCCCGTTGTGTGCCGAGGCAATTGAACCTGCTGCCGGCGTCCGCTTTCCGCCAAGGGCTCCCGTCGGTGCGGTTCATGGGAGGGAAGGCCCACCCATCCATATCGAGAGTCGAGGGGGCATTCGTCGGATCGGCGTGCCGCAGGTGGCTGTCGACCATTCTCAGATAGCGTCGAGGCGGTGCAAGACCGATGTGTGGAGGGAAGTGTGGTGACGGCGATCGCGAGCTTGTTGGACCGCTGTGCGGAACTGAAGCGGGAGATGCTGGAGTTCTCGTGGCAACCGCGCTTTGACCGCGACCGCAGCGGGGTACTGCGAGATCACCTTACTGATCGATTCGTCGGCGACGAGTCGGAACTGATAGCCGCGCTCGACTACTTCCTGTTGCAGCATAAGTTGCGCAGCGGGAAGACCGTGGTGGAGCATTTCGTGGCCAGCCGCCCGGACTTACCCGGGCACGAGCGCGAGCTGCTGCTTGGCTGGCGCGACGTTGTCGAGGGCATATTCGAAGTCCACGGCCGCGACGGCGACGCGCTCGTCACCGAGAATCTCGTCGACGAGCTGACATACCGCGTGTATTCGAATATGGGACCAGGCGTTTTCCGGCCGCTGGAACCCGGCGGCTTCATGATCGGCCGACTCGTGCCGGTCGGGTCCGAATGGTTGATCAGCGGCAACTTCGCGTGCTATCCGAAGAGTGACCGCGCCGCGATCCATCGCTCCGCCTACGAGATCGCGATGCGGCACCCGGAGCAGGCGTTCCGTAATCCAGACAAGCTCGCCCGCGCACAACAGCAGCAGAAGACCGTTCACGACTGGTTTGTGCAATTCTTCGGCGACGACTTCGTCGTGATTCCGGGAGCGCAGCTAACCGAACGAATGCAAAGCTTCTATGCCTTCTGCCGCGACCAGGCAGTGGCCGAGCTGGCCGCGTCGGGTAAGCAACCGAAGAACTTGCCGTTCCACGCCCCTGATTATCCGGCTGATCTGGTGGCCTCCGATGCGGTCGCGATCACCCACGATGAGGTGGATGGCTTGGGCCTGTACGCCGAGTTCGGGCTGATCGGGGAGGCGTTCGCCGACCCGAGCCTGCTTTGTCACCCGGAGTATCGCCGACGAGTCCGCGACTACCTCGACGATCCCACCGTCTCGCCGCTGCTGTTCGAGCGGATGGCCGCCCACGACCCTGGGCGCACCAACCAGGTGTTCCGTAAACTGTTGGGGCGCAAGCACTTCGATTGGGCACTCGGCGGCGAGAAGCTGATGCGTCGGCGCAAGCCCGACTACTTTGATCGGCCGCGCTTGCCGCGCGTCGTGCCGCTCAGCGACAAGCTCGCACGGTATGCGGCAAGCGCATAGCAAGCACAGTAAGGTCGCGCCCATGTCCAGGAGGAACCGGCGTCGCGGTACACAGAAGGGCCGCCGCCCGGCCCGGCGCACTGCCCGGGCTCGGCAGCACACGTCGGCCGAGCCGGATCTGCTCGCCGATGTCCGACGCGCCCTCGCCGATCGGCACCCGTTGAGCCTGTTGAGCCTTGTGAGCACGCTGCTGTGCGTCACCGACTCGCGCCGCAACCATCCATTCGCCCGGCCCGACGCCCCGGACCTGGCCGCGCTGACCCGCGAGGAACTCGTCCGGACGTTCCTCGACGTCCCCGCTCCGGAGACGTCGGCGTTGCTCGCGGTGATCGCCGAGATGGCGAATGACGACAACGTGCTGCGCGCCCGCATCCAACGGGAGCTCACCGCGCGCCCGCAGGTCGAACCGGTTTGGCTTGCACAGCTTTCGGAGACGTCGACCTATCGGGCGGTGCGGATGAGCCACGTCCTCGGCGACGGCGACAACGTCATGCTCGGGGCGCGGCTGCCGGGCGGGCACGAGCTCACCTGCTTGGTCTACATCGACCACAACTTTGGGACCCTGGTCAAGGACGCCTTCGTCGTACCCGAGGCGATCGCAAGCATGGTGGCCAAATTCAAGCGGGTAACCAACGATCCCGACACGCGGTGGCATGACATCGGCCTCGCCGATGCGCGCGCCTGGGTCGATGCGGCGATCGAACTGGCCGCGATCACCCTCCCGCCGCTGGAGACCGAGACCTGGCCTGCGTGTCGCGCATTGGTCGAATGGATTACCCGAGGACTACCCGAATGTGGAACCGGATACCAACGGCCACAATGGGATTCAGCGAAACTCGCGCGGCTCACGGATCGATTCTTCGCCTCGCCGTACGGAGCCGTGCTCGACGATCCCGATCACCGTGGGCTGCTGGAGTCCCTCCTCTGGTACGGCACCGACTACGGCCCTGGTGACCCACTGCGATGGAGCCCGGTCAAGGTGGAGATCCTGCTCGACGACTGGATTCCCCGCAAGATCGTCGCGCCTGCGGAGTACCTGGCCAAGGTGCCGGATCTGCTGCGGGCGTTCATCCGCTTCGTTCACCCGGAGGCCGAACTGCGGTCCGACCTGACCGACGAGGCGCTGGCCACGATCGACGATTGGGAGCCGCGGTACCAGCAGACGATCCGCTCACCACGACCGCAGGGGCCGGCCGCGCTGCTGGCCGCGCTCGGCGTCGGCACCGAGGACATGGCGGACATGCCAGTCGGCCCCGAGGAGCCGGAGAACTTTGAACAGTCGATGCTCGACTGGCTCGCGCTGGACGTCGGAGACCGAATCCAGTTGGACCGGCTCGATGACACCCCACTGCCGGACGAACCGTTCCGGTGGGACGGCATCCCCGACGAAGTGACAGCACGTGTCCACGAGGTCCTCGCGCTCACCGACCGCTGCTGTGAGGAGATACTCGACGTCGAGTACCGCACCGCATGCCGACGGGCGCTCGCCCGCGTTGCATCCAGGGAACCCGAGGTCTTCCTCCGCAAGGGGCGCGCGGAAACCGCTGCCGCAGCGCTGGTCTGGGCAGTTGGCAAGGCCAACGACCTGTTCGAGCACCGGACCGGCGGTATGCAGGTCAGAGATCTAGTGAGCCATTTCGGGCTGGGACAAGGCAGCGTTTCTCAGCGAGCCGCCACCATGCTGCGCGCAGGCGGATTCCACGACGACACCTACAACGTGCGACTCGGCTCACCCGACTACCTGGTGGCTGCCCGCCGCCGACGGATCATCAAGATACGCAACCGCTACCGGCAGCTCGCAGAAGAGATGAGCTGAAGTGCCGAGACCGGTGCCGACATGACCCGCTTCCCCACAGCAGCTCGGCTCGCGTCGTGGGCCGGAACCACCCCCGGCAACAACGAGTCCGCCGGCAAGGTCAAATCGAGCAGAACACGCCCGGGCAACCCCTACCTGCAAGGCGCGCTCGGCGCCGCCGCCATGGCATGCGCCCAAAATCCCAGCACATACCTGGGCGCCCGCTACCGCCGGATCGCCGCGCGCCGCGGACCCCAGAAGGCCAACGTCGCCATCCAGCATTCAATGCTGATCGCCATCTGGCACATGGGAACTAGCGGCTGCCTCTACAACGACCCCGGCGCCGACCACTTCAACCGACTCCACCCCGAACGAGCCAAAAAGCGCGCCATCAACCAACTCGAAGCCATGGGCTACCAAGTCACCCTGACAAACGCCAGTTGATCACCGACGCCTACGAAATCTTCGCGTCAGAGCATGTTTTCGGGGCCTGCCGATAGGGTCTGCATCCCTCCCGCATCTCATCGTCTCGCGTTCGCTAGCTGAGGTGACCTGGCCATTCCTGTGAATTTTTGTTTTCCCGGCGTCACCTGCTGACAGCCTCACTCGCGGCCTCGAAAGCGAACGAGTTGCGCCCGAACGACGGCGTCGTGCGCGTCGAGCAAGGCATCCAATCCCGGTCGCCCATTTCGGCGGCGCGGCGCGTCGAGTTCACGATGTCGGTGAAGAGCACTGTGGCGAGGACACGGTCGTCGGCTACCTCGGGTTGCCGGCCGGTGAGAAACTGCGCGATCTCCTGGAAGGATGCACGCCATCCGGGTTCAACGCAGTGGTAAATGTTGCGGCCCGGAAGCTCAACGTATTTCGCGCCCGGTATGCGATCAGCGACGTCCTTGCCCCACGCAGGCGGGATGACGGCGTCGTCGGCGTGATGGACGACCAGGGTCGGCACGCGAACTGTCGCCAGGACCGCCCGCACGTCGACTTCGGTCAGCAGAGGCGTCAGGAGAGCATAAGTCGCTGGCCTTGCCGCCAGGCGGTCATGCCGTGCCCAGATCGCCCGAATCTCCTCGTTCCACGGAATGTCCGGGTTGAGCACATGGTGTGTCTCACCAGTCCCCCACATGGTGGCCATGGCAGCGAGGAGTTCCTCGTCAGTGCGTTCAGGCCCAGGAGCCGCCGCGTGGCCCTCGAGCACAACCAGCGCGGTGGTACGCGACGGGTGCGTCGCGGCGAACAGAGCCGCAGGCGCGATCGCGCCGTCGATGATGGTGAGCAGAACCGCTTCGCTACTGCTGAGATCGTCAAGCACAGCGGTGATGCTGTCCGCCCATTGTTCCAAGGTTGGGAGCGCGCCCGGCGTCACTGGATCGGACGCGCCGGTGTCGGGCTGGTCGAAGAAGATCAGTCGACCGAGCGATGTCATCGCCTCGACCCACCCCTGGATCGACGGCAGCTCCGGAAAAAGCTCACAGGTGGTGAACCAATTCGGGGCGACCACAATGTCGCGGGAGCCTTCGCGTGACGTGCGGTATGCGACGCGCAAGTTCCCGTTCAGCGCATAGCGCGTCTCCGAGAACATTGCCGAAGTGTAAGCCGAGGAGCGGGTCAGGTTTCGGTGTCATGCAAGGTGCTCATTTAAAGCGTTCTTTGGCGAGTCGCTGCTATCACTTAGTCAAAACATTCTGGGGTGGCATGACTGTCGATTCAATTCAGCTATCCAGGTGCACACGCCGCCAGAACCAACGGCTAACAACATCCGGCAGCCTGATCCGCTACGCCTAACGCCCGCGCCAATTACGCTCAGACCGTGCCGGAAACGTCGTACGCATCCTGCGGCGATCTCAGCCTCGCCTATCAGGTGTTCGGCGACGGGCCGGTCGAGCTCGTGTTCGCCGGGTCGTTCGTCAGCCACGTCGAGCTGTTCTGGACCATGCCCGAATTCGAGGCCTTCTTCGAGCAGCTCGCTACGTTTTGTCGCGTGCTGCTGTTCGACAAGGCCGGGGTCGGTCTGTCGGACCCGGTCCCGAAGGTTCGCACCCTGGATGATCGAGCGGCCGAAATCGAGGCCGTCATGGACGCCGTTGGCTTCGGGAAGGCGGTCATTTTCGGGGTGAGCGAGGGCGGCCCGGCCGCCATGGTCTTCGCGGCAACACGACCGGAGCGAACGCGGGCGTTGATCCTCACCGGCACGTTCTCGTTCAGCGCATTCGAGTGGGACGACGTCGACGGTGACCCGGCCGAGCTGCGGGCACGCGCGGCGAGCATTTATCCCGAGGTAGATGAGAAGTACTGGCCGTCGACGGAACAAATCGCCTGCGCACAGGAATTCTGGCGCGCCGCCCGCTCGGCGTGGGGCAGCGGTGCGGCACTCAAGTGTTTGGCGCCGTCCATCCGGTCGATACGCCAGCTCGGAACGTTGGAGCGGATGAGCGCCAGCCCAGGGATGGCGCGCGTGACAATAGAAGCATCATTCCGAATCGACGTCCGGCCGATCCTGCCGACAATCGCCGCGCCAACCCTCGTCATCCACGCCCGCGACGACGTGATTCCGGTGCAGTTGGGCTGGTACCTCGCCGACCACATCCCTGGCGCGCGGATATTGGAAGTCGACGGTAGGGACCACGTGCCATGGCTCGCCGATCCCGACCGGATCACCACCGAGATCGAGGAGTTTCTCACCGGCAGCCATGCCGCACCGCCGCAGTCGCATCGCGCCCTGCGCACCGTGTTGTTCACCGACATGGTCGCCTCGACACAACACGCCGCGGCCACCGGCGACGAGCGGTGGCGTGCGGTGCTCCACCGCTTCGGTGAGATCACAACCGAACTGACGGAACGATTCGGCGGCACCGTCGTGAAGAGCACCGGCGACGGCAACCTCACCACGTTCGACGGCCCGACACAGGCCATCCGCTGCGCCGAGGCCTTGCGTGCTGATGCCGAGACACTGGGCATCCAGATCCGCGCTGGCATCCACACCGGCGAATGCGAACTGCTGGACAACGACATCGGAGGAATCGCAGTACACATCGCGGCGCGGATCCTCGGCCAGGCCGGCGCAGACGAGATCCTCGTCTCTAACACCGTCCGTGACCTGGTCGTCGGCTCGGGCACCGGTTTCGAGGACCGCGGCAGCGTCGAGCTGCGTGGCGTGCCGGGCACCTGGCAACTCCTGTCGGTCGATCGCCACGGCCCGTCGGCCGGATCTGCCGAGGCCGAACTGGTGTCAGCGCCTACCCCAGGCCCTCGGACCGCGATGCGCCGGTCGGACCGCGCCGCGGCGGTGATGGCCAGGCGTACACCTTGGATCCTCCGCGGGATGGCCCGCGTCGCCCCGGCTACCGGCCGCAGATGAACACAGATACGTTGAGCCGCAACGCGGTTTTGGGGCCTCACATCGTGCGGAATAGCGACCGTTGCAACGTAAAAGCCGGGCGGCCCAGACCGGCCTCGGTCTCGGAAGTTGAAATGTCCTTCGCGTAAGTGAGGAACTCGACAAAGGTTGAGACCAGTGGCTACATATACTGAACTTTTGGACAGTTGGACCCCGACGACAACATCAGGGGCAAGCAGTTCGAACGCATCTGCAAGTGGTACTTGGAGCACGATCCGTTCTAACCGTTCACGCTGTCGAAAACGACCTTCAGGCAAAACAACTGGTGCGGCTCGTAGTGAGAGACGTTGTGGCCGCGAGGTATGTAGAGGAGGAGGTGTGATGACGTGAGTAACACACCAATTGAATTTCGCGCCTACACACAGGCCGTCAGGCGCACAGACGGCTCACGCCGGATCGGAGGCACCTGCGCCCCGTATAACAAGCCGTCGCGAAACCTGGGGGCATTCATCGAAGTAATTGAAACGCGGGCGTTCGCCCGTGGTCTCGGTATGGGGTTTCCTGGCGTGTCGCAAACCTTGAGCACAATACTTCGGCACTGCTGGCATCGGTTGACTCAGGGACGCTTGATATTTCGGACACGAAGACCGGTCTCGACTATGAACTTGAGTGCCCGAAAACCTCATGCGGCGCGGCGGTCTGCTCCCGCCGTGGCGGGGGGGCAACCCCAACGCGCCATGTGATCCGTTGCGGTGTAGGCGATTAGCTCCGCTGCTGCCATAAGAAAGACACCCCCTACCTCCCCGGTTCAGCACAAATTTGACCGCTATCCCCCCTTGCCCGATCAGGCGGTGTGGCGTCGGCGGCAGCGTATCCAATGGATGCCTGAAAACGTCTATTGCATTAGCTACTTCGACCTGAAAAACCCGCGCCGGTGCTGAGCGCTGGTGTCGGGTGGTGCCCGGTGTGGCGCGTGAATGTGGCTTCGGCGCTGTGGATCACGCGGCGAGGGCACTGATCTTGACCAGGTTGTGGGTCAGGACGCCGTGCCCGGTCCAGATTCGGGCGCCTTGGGTGCCGTCGATGCGGGTGCGGTCCCAGCCGTAGCCACGCTTGAGGGTGCTGATGCGGCCTTCGCACCCCGGTGCGCCACTTGATTGTTCGTCGGAACACGCGCCGGTGTTCCTCGGCTTGCCGGGCCGGGCCGGGTTTGCCTTTACGGGGTATCACGACCGTGCGCACGCCGAGGTCGTGCAGGGCGTCATCG
>Ga0306922_10001141_pt1 | contig 23490 bp, 18 predicted proteins | sample sta12Cox44000082_FD_203758 | JGI IMG/M metagenome (GOLD analysis project Ga0306922, IMG submission 203758) | Lab enrichment of tropical soil microbial communities from Luquillo Experimental Forest, Puerto Rico - statoxic.12C.oxic.44.000.082 (v2)... | ecosystem: Environmental > Terrestrial >... | reverse complement strand
CCGCAGACGTGTAGGATCGGCACGCCGGCCTTCGCCAGTGCGGCGAGGCGGTCGAGCGGCTGGGCCTTCGTCATGTGGCTGCGCAGGATCGGGTTCTCGACGTAGATGCACGACACCTTGTCCGGGTTCTCAATCGCCCAGGCGTACGCCTCACCCGCCGCACCGCCGGCCCCGGCCAGCACCGGCGTCTTCGACAGGTCCGCGTCGGTCAGGTGCTTGTAGACCGCGTTCCACTGCTGGAGGACTGGGCCGTCGGTGTCGGTCGGTATCGGGCCGGTGACGACGTGGAAGCCTTGGCCCAAAAGCGCCAGATCGACCGCCGCGTCGCGCGTCACGAAGTCCGCCCGGAACACCCACGGCTTCCCGGACGCCGGGGTCTTCGGCACGATGACGGTGACAGGCATCCGGATGCCGTCGAGCCGGAATTCGTAGCGGTCGTAGCACGGCGCGAACCACGGGCCGCGGCAGGCGACGAACGTCTTCTCGCTCGGGAACTCGCGGTAGTCACTCGCGGTGCCGTAGAACGCGGTCTTCGTGAACGCCGTGCCGACGAACGCCGGGACGTCGCCGTTTGCCGGTTGCACGCTGCGCTCAATGAAGTCGGCGATCGGCTTGGGGTCGCGCAGGCTGTGCGGGTGGTGGGCGGCTCCGTCTTTGAGCATCACCGAGATCCGCCCGCCCAACTGCCGGTAAATACTTTCGACGACCAGCGTGTGGTTACCCAAGATCGGGTCAAGGCTGCCGCAGACGTGCAGCACGGGCACGTCGGCCTTAGCGAGCGCTCCAAGCTGCGTGACGGCCTCCCGACTGACAGCGGGGTTGTCGGCGTAGATGCAGGACACCTTGTCGGGGTTAGCGGTGGCCCAGGTGTAGGCGTTGCGCCCGCCCCGGCTCATGCCGATGAAGGCCGGCTTCCGGGACAGCCCGTGCTTCTCGGTCAGGAAGGCGTACCAGGCGTCCCACGGCTTGCCGGCGTCACACCCGATGAAGCCGACGTGGAAGCCGCGCTTCAGCAGCTCGACTTCGGCCTGCGGCTCGTGGTCGAAGTAGTAGCCGCGCCAGGACCACGGGTTGCCGGGAGCCGGTTTTTTCGGGGCGACGACGACGCAGCGCAACTGGCCCTTCACCTGGGTCCGGACGGCGGTCCGCTCGTCCGGCGATGCCTTGTGCGGCTTGATGGCCAGGTCCGCTTTGTCCATCAGGAAGTCGTAGCGGTCGAATCCGTGCCAGGTCGTTTTCTCGCCGCCAAACTGCGGCGTCGCGGCGAGGATTGGCGTGACCCCGAGTAGCGCGGCTACGACGACGGTTGCGAATGGTTTCATCGCTGTTTCCTCCAACGCTTGTGCGAAGCGCTCACTCCTTCGGCGTCTGCAAGTACGTCGGTCGGATCTGTTCGATATTATAGCGACGGGAAATCGGCCGTGGGACCGCTCGGGGACCAGGGCGTTACGGGCTTCGGTCCCATCGACATGGGCGCGCAAACCGAAGTGCCCAGCGCGCGGAGGACCAACACGCCGAGGTATCGAAGCCATTTGGCAAATTCGGTCGATGTGGGGCAAAGGTGTCAGGACCCTTTTCCGGAAAAGGGTCCTGACACCTTTGCCCCAAGGCATGCAATTACTACTGCCGGGTACCGCTCGCGTCGTCCACGTGCTGGAGCACTCGAACGGCAATTTCCCGGTCGGCGCCGCCTTCGGTCGGGAACGCACCAAGGAAGAATTGACGGGCCTACCCAGGCCGGCTACAGACCCAGATGCCGGCGCGCGTAGGCGACACTCCTACGGATGTTCTCCTCTTCCAGGGCCAGCTGGCGCTCGCGGGGCAGCTCGCTGATTCGAGCCAACGGCCGCGCGCTGGCCTGCTTGCGGACCAGGGCCAGGGTTTGCGCCAGGTAGCAGCCGGGCAGGTTGTCGAAGGTCGCCCAGTACCTGGGCGTCAGGCACGGGACCTTCAGCGGATCGCGGGTAATCATTTCCAGGTTAAGATGGATTTCCGGCCGGGCCCGCTGCAGCGTCCCCACCACTTTCTTGAGATCCAGGAAGCCATCCCCGAGCGGGACCTCGGCGAGCAGGAAGCCCTCCGCGTACTCGGCCACTGCCATATCCATGAGGTGAACCGAGCGCGCCCAGGGTGCCAGGGCTTCCACCACTTCCAGGGGCTCTTCAAGGAGGGAGAGGTTGTTCCCCGTATCGACGCAGGCCCCCACGTGGCGACTGTCCAGGCGCTTGAGGAGACCGACCAACTCCTCGGTGCGCCGGTCTTTGTGATTCTCGACTGCCAACACCATGTCCTGCCGGGCAACCACCGGCTCAGCCAGGGTTAGCGCCTGCCAGGCCCGGTCGGCCCACTCGCGGAAGGCCGCCGCCGTGGCAAATGTCTCGTAGCGGCGCCCGCTGAGCGACACGGTCCGGAGAACAGTTGCCCCGCTCTCCCGCGCCGTCCGTACTTCAGTGGTAAAGCGCTCGACGTCGGCGCGGTTCTGCGGCAGGCGGACGGAGCCTTCGAGGTACATCCCATACGCGGCGACCTTCTCCCGCAACTTGGCGATATACGCCGGGTCACGCACGCCGATCGGCACCTGCACGCCGCCGGCACCCCGCTCGTGGCAGTGCTCGACGAAGGTCAGCGGGTCCGAAATACCGAGCGTATTGGCCTTGCGGTCGGCGGCCAGGCGGACGCTGAAGGAGTACAGCACCATACCCAGCCGCGGCCCGTCTTCCGCCGGGGCTGCCGCCCGGGCGAAATGATCGACCAGAGCCGGCAAACCGGCCGCGCAGGCCGCCAACCATCGGCGTCGATTCAGGGCCATGACTCAACTCACTCCCAGGGCTTTCAAATCGGCATTCCACGGGGCTCGGTAAGGCCGCACCAGCATCCGCGCGGCCTCCGCGTCGTTGACGATTTCTTCCCGGTCGGCGTCCCAGCGAATCCGGCGGCCGACGCGCAAGGCGATGTTGGCCAGGTGACAGGCGGTCGCCGCCCGGTGGGCACTCTCCAGATCCGCGCCCGGCTGCCGGCGCGACTTGACACAATCGAGGAAATCCCGAACGTGCTGCGTGAGTTGCGCCCGGCTATCGCCCGAATCATCCTGGATGGCTTCGGTCCGGTAACGCGGCGGTCCGGACTGCTTGACCGCGACCGGCCCGCCGACCGGGTGGGCGCCGGTGAACTGCGGCACCGTGTTGGCCGGCGGCACCTCGGCGTCGGCGGTCACCAGGAAGCCACGCCGCGAAATGGCCAGGCTGCCCTTGGGACCGAAGAACTCCAGCGAGTACAAATTGGGCCGGCCGCGCGAAGCCTCGCGGTGTGACCAGACGGCCGTCCAGCCGGGGTACTCAAGGAGGGCATCCTGGGTATCGGGCGTTTCGCCGTTATCGCGCAGGCTATATCGCCCGCCCATGCTGGCGACCGACAGCGGCCCGCGTGCCCCGAGATACCAGTCCACGATGTCCAGGGCGTGGGCGCCGAGGTTGGTCATCTGTCCGCCGGAGTAATCCCAGAACCAGCGGAAGTGATAAATAGCCCGGTTGGGGTTGTAGCGGTGATAAGGAGCCGGTCCGATGAACATCTCCCAGTCCAGCTCGGGCGGCGGGTCCCGGTCGGCAGGGCTGCCGTAACCGGGCATGATGTTGCGGAACGCCTGCATCCGCACCGAGGTAATCGGGCCGAGGCGGCCACCGCGGATCAGGTCGCGGGCCCGACGGTAGTGCGGACCGGAACGCTGCTGCGTCCCGACCTGCACGACTCGATGGTGGCGGCGGGCCACGTCGATCATCCAGCGGCCCTCGCGGACGAACAGGGTCAGCGGTTTCTCGACATAGACATCCTTGCCGGCGGCGCAGGCCAGCATGGTCATCAGCGCGTGCCAGTGGTCCGGCGTGGAAATGACGACGGCATCCACGTCGCGGCGGTCGAGCAGGCGGCGGAAGTCCACGTAACCTTCAACGGAGCCACCGATAAGCGCCCGCGCCTCGTCCAGGCGGCCGCGGTGTACCTCCGCCACGGCCACCAGGTTGGTATCCGGCTGGTCGCGGAAATCGAGGACGTGCCGTTTGCCAATGAGGCCGTAGCCGATGACGCCGACGCCGACGCGGTCGTTGGCGCCCGGGGTCCGGGCGTAACTCGCCGCCGTCAAGACCGTGGCCGCGCCCCCGCGGACGAAAGCTCGGCGACTTATGGAATCGGGCGGCCTCGCGGGGTTCATGTCGGCTCCCTTCCTTACCCACGGGCGATGCTCACCAGGATGCCCACGATTTTCACCACGTTCGCCAGGTAATATTCGAAACGGTCGATGAACAGCTTGGAACCCTCCAGCTTCAGAAAACGCCAGATGTTCCCGCTCGTCACACAGCCATAGGCCTTCAATGGCGGCGTTCCTTCGCGTTCGTTGAACACCCGAATGCCCACCATCCCGGCCGCACACTGGCCGAGTCCCCCGACGATGTCTTCCTTTTTGGCCTCCACGACCGCCAGAATGGGCGCTTGCACGTAATAGAATTCCGGCGAGCGCGCCACCAGGTAATCGCAGTACCCGGTAAGTCCCTGCTCCTTGTCTGCGTCGTAGGCTTACAATTAGCGCATTGTACCAGCAGGTAGGAGAACGGGGAAGAACCTCCCGAGTTGAAGGAACAGGTGTCAGGACCCTTTTCTACGGAAAGGGTCCTGACACCTGTTCCCCGCACAGTTCCCGGAAGCGCCCGTGCAGGCCGCTTCGGGGATGCGTTACATTATTGGCAAGCATACTTACGCCACGACCAAACGACTCCCTGGGGCCAATACGCCCGGCGACGGTTGTCGGACTTCGAACCTAAAAAAGCATGAATCAGCAGCAACAACAAAATTCCATGCACAACGGGCAACGTCCTATGCGAGTTGGGGCAACGGGAAGAACCAAATCGGAGTGCCGGCCTCCTCGCATCCGCGGCGAATCGCCGGGTGGTAACTATCCACATCGTAATGATCCCCCGGCGATCGTTTGGGATGGCGCTTTCGCCGGCGCCGGCTCCGGCTGGGAGTCATTGGGCTTTTGCGTTTTTCCCGCCCGCTGGCGTTGCGCTCAATCTCGGAGCGCGTGGGGGAAAAAAGATAATTCGTTACGTTGAGGGTCACGTACGGTTTCAGGAATTCTTGTGCGAGGGGACCAAGAAAAACAATGCGGTCAAGGTCGGGGCTATCGTCTTCGTTGCGATGCTCGGTTTTGTACCGTTGGGGCCGGTATTCCCAAACGGGGCCCGTCATATAAATGTCGATCGCGCGCATACTAACGAGGTCCTGGGGCCGGCAACCGCAAAGGCGGTGCACCTCAATCATGGTTCGGGCCACGGAGGGTACGTGCGGGAAGATTGCTTCGATGAAATGCTCGGCAACCGGTTTGATCCGGGAAGTTTCGCGGGCCTGGCCCGTGCCTTTGCGCAATCCGGGAACGCGCAACAAAGCTTGGTGAACGTGGACTGGAATCGATTCCTCTTCGACTCCCCAACCGAATATCGTTTTTGTCCGGCCGATGTGCTTATTAATAACGCGCCGGGCCAAACCCTTTCGGAGAACCTTCGTTTCCTTTTTGATTTCTCCTGTTTGTGGATCGACAACGTTAATTTGCCTGGTGATTGGGTGTACGATCATTGCCTGGCGGCCGGCCTTGAGACTCAAATGGGAAAATCTCTGGCAGGGGTGGAGCCATACAGTCTTTTCAAAAACTTGGAGGCGTGCCGGATCGAGTCCAATTCAGACGTGGGTAATCCATCCTTGATGTAGTAATTCTCGGCGAATTGCCAGTAGACCAGGATCAATTCATTGACTGATATTTCACGCTTGGCTGCCGGGGAAACCGGCAGGCGACGGCCGTTGACTTCCCATTCGCGGATGACGCGGGCATATTCGTGCCGGCTTTTCTGCGTACCAAATTTGCCCAGGAGAACATCCTTGCGGCCGCCCAGGCCATCGGGCAACGAGACCACAGCCTGGCCGCTTTGCTTGTGACGACGGTAGCTTGGAACGTGTAGATTTTCGGACATGCGGACCTCCCAATTGCCCCGTGCGGAAGACTTCCGCGCTTTTTTGGGTTTTGGGCCGCACCATCCGACGCAGATGGGTAATCTTAAACTAAGACATCGGCAGGTTTTACCAATTTCGGGGCGAGAGGATTTGAACCTCCGACCTCTTGGTCCCGAACCAAGCGCTCTAATCCAAGCTGAGCTACGCCCCGTGCATTAAAGTATCGTAATAGCGAACGGGAGATTGTCAACGGCAATACCAATTAGACTCGCTTTAACGATTGGCCAAATCGACCGCTCGCTTCCCAGGCCGCACGCATGTTCGTCGTCGCTGCAACGCGTTTCTTCGGCACGTCCGGCGCGTCAGTGCAGGTCCGCGCGAACGGACCGGTTTGGGTCAATTTCCCGAGGAAAATAATTGGATTTTCTTAACCAGTCCACCAACCTTGCGCTATAGTTCTGTATCGTTTAACCCTTCTGGTTTCCGATTCCTGAACGCCGGCTACTTCCGGGACAGATGGGATCGGCAAGAGTACTAATCAAGGAGTAAGGAATGGTCTGGCAGCGTGTCCGCATGGTTTTGCTGGCAGGCGTCCTCGCGGCCGCGGCGGCAGTTCCCGCCCGAGCCGGCGATTGTTGCGCGCCTGCCTGTTGCACCCGCAAAGTTTGTTGCATTGAATGGGTGCCCGAACAGTATCCGTGTACGCGAACTACCTACAAGATGGAAAGCCATCAGGAAACGTACACCGCCTACCGGTGTGAGTGCGTTCCGGAAACCAGGACGTATACCTGCACGGTGTACAAACAGGTTCCCGAGACCCGCACCGAAACGCGCACGGTTTGCGAGCGCGTCCCCGTAGAAGAAGAACGCACGGTCATGGAAAAAGTCGTTACTTGCAAGCCGGTTACGTGCACGGTCCGGAAATGTGTTGACCGGGGCCACTATGAATGCCGGGAAGTTCCGTGCTGCAGCCATCGGTTGTTGGATTGCCTCCACAAGCTGTGCCGTCGCAGCGACTGCTGCGACCCGTGCGCCGATGCCTGCTGTCCCCCGCCGACGAAGACCGTCCAAGTCTGGGTGCCGTGCAAGGTCTGGGAAGAAGTTCCCGTGACGCGCATGGAACGGGTGTGCGAATATCGGCCGAAGACCTGCAAGGTGACCGTGTGCAAGACGGTCCAGAAGCAGATTCAATGCCAGGTGACGTGCATGAAATGCGTCCCCGAACAACAAACCCGCACCTGCACAGTCATGGTCCAGAAGAGTGTCCCCTACCAGGCCACGCGCACCGTGTGCAAATGCGTGCCGGTAACCGAAACCGTCACCGCTACCCGGATGGTGGCCCGGACCGTGGAAAAGGAAGTCCCGTGCTGTGAGACAGCGCACTGCTTCAAGCCCCTTCATGGGATTTTGGGCAGGCTCTGTGGCGGACATCATGGCTGCGGCGATGCCTGCTGCAACTAAGCGGGATGAAAAGTCCCGGGGCATGAATCCCTGGGCTTCCCGATAGAGTTCGTTCGGCCCTCCAGGATGCCCCGCCGATCCCCCGGCGGGGTTTCTTATTGCGCCAAGCGGCGGGGCCATTGCAGCGGAATTCTGGCGAATTCCGCTACGATTGTGCGCGGTTTGGTGCGCGTTTCGGAGATTTGACAGGGTTTGGCGGATGACCTAGATTTGAGTGAACCCGTCATTTCATATTGGAAAAGCACATGGCAGCATTGATCAGAAGAAAAGCCTCGCCTCAGTCCGCGCCTCCAAAATTCAAGGAACGCCGGGTTTTTGTCCGGCACTTGTGCCAGTTGCCGACTTCGTGCCAACCGGTGATGGGCAAGTACGACACGTGCTGGTCAGGGCGGATTTTGAATATTTCGCGAGGTGGGGTGAACGTGCTGATGCCCCGGCGTTTTGAACCCGGAACCCTGCTGCAAATCGAAATCCATTTTCCCGCGGACCAGGATAAAGAACCGCATGCGGTGCTGGCGCGGGTAGTTCATGCCAACCCCAAGGGTCCCGGCCATTGGTCGTTGGGATGCGCCTTTCCCTGGGCCATCACCGAAGAGGACCTGCGAGCGATGCTGGCAGCGTCGGAATCCACTCTTTCCTGAAACAGCAAATCGAACGCCAAAACCTGCGTGGACCGTCGGCAACTGGATTCGTACAATTTTTCCAATAACAGCGCGGCGTTCACAGTAATGTGCCCGCGGGAAAAATCCTAGGGGACTGAGGATCCATGCCCAAAGTGCAAATTTTGAACGAAAAACGGGAAATTGAAGTGCCGGCGGGTTCCAATTTGCGAAAAGAAGTCCGGAAAAGCGGGACCGAGGTTTACGCGGGAATCAACCGGATATTGCATTGTCCCGGTCTCGGGATGTGCGGCACATGCCGCGTGCTGGTCAAGAAGGGGATGGAAAACCTCAGTCCCAAAGGGATGCGGGAACGCATCAAGTTGGCAACCATGATGTCCAGCATTGGACATGAAGAGGAAATGCGCCTTTCCTGCCAGGTCCAGGTGAACGGGGATTGTGCGATCGAAGTTCGACCTTTGTTGAACTTGAGCGGCGAGAATTTCTGGCAGAAACCATATCCGAATAAGTAGATGAGAACATTCTGCCGCGGGATCTAGGATTTTTTGCCCGCGAAACGGCTCCGTGGTTGGATGGCGTCACTGCCCACTGCAAGTGATTGCAGGGAATAATTGATGGCCTTCGAAACGTTCGCATCCTGCTCTTTGTCCTTGGGGAGGTGGAAAACGACAGCGATGAGAATGTTTTGGCCCGGGTTCTGGTAGAAATAAAAGAGGTAGGTAGACGGAGGATTGGCGGCATCGGAACCGGAAAACATCTGATACTCCAATTTGGCCCGGCCCGGGGGTTCCTTGCTGATCCGAGGCATCTCGGAAACCTTGGGATTTAGCTGAAACACTTTGTCGGAAAACTCTTTGGTTTTGTTATCGAAGGCCACGGCCAGATAGACGTCCTGTATTGAATTTTCTTGGGCGGGAGCATCGGCAGGGGAAACCCGCGATCTGGGAGGGTTAGGCTTGCGGGTAAAGTGATAGAAGAATTCTGCAAACGGTTTCTCCTCGGGCTTGGTAGCGAAACCTTTCGGTAAGCGGAAGAACACGTCCGGCTTGGGGAGATCCTGAGGATTCGCAGGGGCTGCACTGCGAAATGGCAATTCAACGGGATCGCCCAGAAACTTGTTTTCTTCATCTATTAGTTCGATACGTTTCTGTTCGCTTTCCATAAGGGCCTGGTATTCGGAAACGCCGCAACCGGTGCATGCCAGCAAGGCAACCGAAAGCGAAATGATTCGAGATGTCTTGGTCACGGGCGCAACCTCAGTGGAAAGGGAATTAATTACGGATTTGCACATTATTCCAACATCGTCAGGGGATGGCGGCGATTTTTCAAGGGAAAGTCCACGGGACGGTTGAGGCGATGGGATTCGTATACGGCCAGGATCATTTCTAGGGCGGCCCTGCCGTCGTATATGCTCCCAAAAGGTTGGCGGTCGTTTTCGATCGCTGCGATTAAATCCCGGACGATCCATTGATTGGCGAGGCCCAGTCCGCCGTCCTTGAGCGGTTCCGGCTTGTCCAAGCCGGCGCTGGTGATTTCCTTCCAGGCAATGGTCGGGTTTCCGGGAAACCACGAGGGATCTTCGAGAAAAAAGGCAGCGGGCAGACTGCCTGTGGTCAGATGAATCACTCCTTTGCTCCCGAAAATTTGCAATCCAAAGCGTGAGCCGGCGCCGTGCCTGGCGCGATGACTGCCGAAGTTGGCGACGATGCTTTTGTCAAATCCGTAGGCGGCGTAGATGCAGTCGCCGGCGACAGGGCCCATGCCCTCATCTCCTTCGTGGACTTCCTTTTTGGTGACCGGTTTGTTTTTGTCGAAGACGCGCGCAAAGCACCAGCACGGGTCCCCGGCGAAGAAGCGCATTAGATCCAAGAGGTGAGTTCCCAAGACCATCAAGTCCTCGCCGCCGCCGCGAGAATCTTCCTTGCCCCGGGCACGCAGCTCGAGGATTTCTCCCAACCGGCCCGCGGCGATGAGCTCTCGGATGCGCTCGATCCGCGGGCTATAGCGCGTTTGATGGGCAATCGCCAACTTGACATGACAGCGTTCACAGGCGGCGACCATTTCATCGGCTTCCGCCAGGGTGCGGCACATCGGCTTTTCCAGGAAGATGCCAGCGCCGGCCTCGGCGCAGGCCACCACCATGTCCCGGTGCTGATCGAGCCAGCGAGCGGCGACGCTGACGATGTCGGGACGCTCCTTGGCCAGCATGGCGCGATAATCGGCGTAGGCATTGCGGGTTTTGAGCCGTTTGGCAGCCTCGGTTCGGCCCTTTTCGTTTTCATCCGCCACCGCGACAACTTCGACATCGTCGACGGTCGTCCACACGGTATCCAACCCGTGGCCATAGTTGCCTTTCCCGGTACGTCCGATGACGGCCACACGAAATCGTCGCGGCATGGTACCCTCGCCAAAGATGCTCGGTGTATTGCTAGGGGGTTTTTCCGGCCTTGTCGATATTGCGGCGAAAATCCAGCAGGTGATCCACATTCAGGCCTGCCGGACGATGCTCCAAAAGCCAGTCGATATCTTCGAGGGCTTCCTTGTTGCGGCCGATTTGCGCGCGGAGAATAGCCCGACTGCCGCGCTCTTCCGGTGCATCCGGCGTAATGATCAAAATTGTATCTAAATAGCGCAGCACGGCGTCGGCATCGCGGTTGCGCTCCGCCAGTCCGCGCAGGTTTTGCAACATGCGCACCAGGATGGTCTTTTTTGTGACCGCAGTCAGGTCTTTATCCTCCACGGGACGGTCGGCAAAGTCCTGGACGATCCTGGCCACATCTTCCTTGCTCATGGATTTTCCGCCATCAAAGATGTCGATCAACTGCGGATCCCCTTTGGAGGGAACGTATCTGACGATGAAGTGGCCCGGCAAACCGACGCCGACTACCTGCAATCCGATCCGGCGGGCCAGCTCCAGATACAAGACGGACAGCGTAATGGGCAGGCCTTCGCGATCGTCCAGGACATCGTTGAGATAGCTGTTGGACTTGTTGTAATAGTCATGCCGGCTGCCGTGAAATCCGTTTTCGATGAAAAGGTATTTGTTCAAGGCGGCCAATTTGATTTTTTCGCTGGCGTCCGCGGGAAGGCCGGCGGCGATCTCCCGGGCCATGCGGTCCACCTCCTTACGATAGGCATCGACGTCCAGCTCATCGTTGTCGAGCCTGGCGACGAGGAGAGCGGCATGGATCAAGTCGATCTCGTTTTCGCCGACTTGCAATACCTTGCGGATTTCCTCATGGATTTGGCGGTGATGGACGGCCAGGGCCAATGTACGGAACTGAGCGGCTTGTTGTTCCAATAGTTTCGCTCGATCGCGCAAGAGGGTGATGCTCGCGGGAGCATCCGGCACCAGCGATTGAATGAGAGCGCCGGGAGACGTTTCCCCGGCCGGCAGGCTATCCAGGGAACGGGCGATGCGTTTCATCACGTCTGGAGGGATTTTTGCAGCGCGCACCTCCTTGGCGATTTGGAAGTGTTTGAACTCCGCCTGCGTATTGCGGAACTTGGCCAGCCCGACCTGTCCGGCGGTCAATCCGCCGTCCGTCGATTCCAGGACCAGGTGATCATTGACGAAACAGAGGAATTTATCTTTTTCGATACGGACTTTGAGCATGTTCCAGTCGCCGGGTTTATAGTGGGGACTGCCCTCTTGATGGAGGATTCTCCAGGAGTAAACATCCGGGCCTTGGAAGCGGGTCAGGCGCAATTGACCGGCGCTGGGATAGAAGCCGTAATGCTTGTCGCCGCCGTCGGCATGGAAGAGCAAGCCGGCAGCGCCGCTCTCATCGTCCAGACGGACCGTGACGGCCACCTCGTACGGCATTTCCGGAATTGGGCGTTGGCTGAGACAGAGGGAACGCCCGCCGAAGCCGGTGCCCGCGCCATCTACGAAGATTTTGCCGCCGCGCTGGCGCCAGCGGCCGCCGTAAATGGATTTCCATTCCTTAGGATCCAGGGCACCGATGGTAAGCCAGCGTTCCATGGGAATCGGGTTTGGTTTTTGCAGCATCGGTTTCAAGGAATTGACCGTCACTGCAAAACCGAGGTTGGCGGTCACCAGCGATTTCACGGTGAGGATGCCCTGCACTCGGCCCTGCATGTCGAGGACCGGACCGCCGCTGTTGCCGGTTTCGACCGGAATGGCGACCTGAATCATGGACCGGCCGTCGATTTTCCGCAAGCCGGAAACTACACCGGAGACCACGCTGAAGGCCAGGCCCCGCGGATTACCGACCGCGACCAAGGATTGTCCCTGCTTGAGCTGGTCCGAATCTCCCAAAGGCAAGGGAGTCAAGTCCGAGGCATTGACGCGAAGCAGGGCCAGATCGAGGGCCCGGTCAAAGGCCTCCACGGCAATGACTTCATGGCGTTTGCCGTCCTCGAACTGCACGGAGATGGGTCGGGCTTCGCCGATGACATGCAGATTGGTGGCAATAAGGCCTTCGGCCGCCACCACGAAGCCGCTGCCCAAACCCTGGCGCTGGCCGTCGCGGCCCGTCACGCGAATTACCACCGCAGATTTGCGCACGGTTTCCGCCAGTTGTTCGACGGTCTTATCGAGGGGGTTTTTGCCTGAGGCGCTGGGTGGTTCCGCAGGTTTCGGCTTTGTAGGCTCATCGGCGAAAAGACCGGCCGCCGCCAGGAAGAATACACCGTTGCCGCATAAGGAGTTGAGAAAATGCGTCATCAGGCTCCTCCGCAATAATACTTCAGGCACGAAACAGTCCTGTTTGTAGTTTAACGGCTCAAACATGAAGGATCGAGTTCGAAATGTAGAAAATGCGTCATCGGTGTGTGGACTGTGGAGCGGAGCTTCACAATCCGCGCTTCGTGTGCCTGTCGACGCGCTTGTTTTTCTGTCCGCGCGTGGGTAGCTTTAACATCACGCGCAACTAACCATGGGCGGACTGGGCCAGCGTGCAGAAACCATACTTCGCGTGGAGGGCAATCATGGGGACCCTGCTTACGAAGGCGAATTTGAACGATCCGGTCGCCGCGCACATCAATTCGGACGTCACGCGGCTTTTCGCAGGCCAGACAATCGGCGATGCCCTGGACTGGCTGCGCGGCCACCCGCCTCAGGGAAGGATCATCTACTTTTATGTTGTGGACGGAGAGAATCACCTATGCGGTGTGGTGCCGACGCGCCAACTGATCCTGAACTCGCCGGAGAAGCCGCTCACGGAAATCATGGTCCGGCAGGTAATTGCCCTCCCCGCCACAGCCACAGTATTGGATGCGTGCGAATTTTTCATTCAGCACCGTTTGCTTGCCTTCCCGGTCGTGGACGATGAGCGCCGCATTCTGGGCGTGGTGGATGTGGAGCTTTACACCGACGAGCTGCAAAACCTGGGCGCCGCCAGCCAGCGGGATCAGCTGTTTCAGTTGGTCGGCGTCCATTTGGAGCATGCCCGGCAGGCCTCGCCGTGGTTCGCGTTTCGCCATCGTTTCCCCTGGCTGGGGTGTAACCTGGCCGCGGGCATTTTGGCGGCGTTCTTATCGGGCGTCTACGAAGCTGAGCTGCAGCGGGTTGTCGCCCTGGCGTTTTTCATTCCGGTCGTGTTGAACCTTGCCGAGAGCGTAAGCAGCCAGTCGGTCAGCCTTGCTTTGCACGCCTTGCAAAGCCAACGGCCGACCTGGCAATCGCTTTTCTCGGGGCTCCGGCGTGAGTTGTTCACGGGCTTCTTTCTGGGAGCTGCAGCCGGCGGCGTGGTTGCGCTCGCCGCTCTGTTCTGGCTCGGCCATGTGAGACTGGCATGCTGTCTGGCGGGAGGCATTACCGGAGGCGTTGTTGGGGCTGCCGCACTGGGCCTCGCGATGCCCATGGTCTTACGGCTGCTGCACCTGGAACCGCGCGTTGCCGCCGGTCCGGTCGCGCTCGCCGGCGCGGACGTCATCACGATTCTGGTGTACTTTAACTTGGCCCGATGGTTGTTAGGTTGAGGGGTCCATGGGACTTTCAGACTGGCTTTTCGGCCGGATGTTGGCGACGGATGAAGAGGGAGAGCAGCGCGTCGGCGTATTCGCCGGAATTCCGATGCTGGGCCTGGATGCGCTCGGGTCGGCGGCGTATGGTCCGGAAGCCGCCCTGACACTTTTAATTCCCCTCGGTCTGGGTGGCCTGGGTTACATCGGGCCGATCAGTATGCTGATTATCGCGCTGCTCCTGGTCGTCTATTTTTCGTACCGGCAGACAATCTCGGCCTATCCGCTCGGCGGCGGGTCGTACACGGTTGCGAAGGAAAACCTCGGGACCACTGCAGGGCTCGTTGCTGCCGCGGCGCTGATGCTGGATTACGTCCTGGTTGTCGCGGTGGGCATCTCGGCGGGGGTAGGCGCCTTGATCTCGGCAGTTCCGGTACTGCAGCCATATATCTTGCACTTGTGCCTGGTGATCCTGGCGCTGATCACCGTCGTCAACCTCCGCGGAGTGCGCGAGTCGGGCCTTGCATTTGTGGTGCCTACCTACCTGTTCGTGTTTTCGCTGCTGGCAGTGCTTGGCATCGGCATAGTCAAGTCGGTAGTCGCTGGGGGGCGGCCCGAGTCCGTTGTGCCGCCGCCGGCATTGCCGGAGGCATCAGCGGCAGCGAGCCTTTGGGTGTTGATGCGATCGTTCGCGAGCGGCTGCACGGCGATGACCGGCGTCGAAGCGGTCAGTAACGGCGTGAGTGCATTTCGCGAGCCAGCGGTTGTGCACGCGCGCCGCACCTTGTCTGCGATCATCTTTCTGCTGGCGGTCATGCTTGCCGGGATCGCCTACCTGTCCTGGACTTACGGAGTCGGGGCGACCGAACCCGGGCAGGAAGGCTACGATAGCATCCTGTCGCAATTGACCGGCGCGGTGGTCGGCCGGGGATGGTTCTATTACCTCACAATCGGCTCGGTGCTCAGTGTGCTGGCTTTGTCGGCCAACACGGGCTTTGCGGACTTCCCCCGGCTGTGCCGGATAATTGCCCAGGATGGTTTCTTGCCGCACAGCTTCGCTCACCGAGGCCGCCGGCTGGTATACTCGCGCGGCATCCTGGTGCTGGCAACGTTATCGGCCGGACTCCTGATCGGCTTCGACGGCATTACAGACAACTTGATTCCGTTGTTTGCCATCGGGGCATTTTTGGCGTTTACCCTTTCGCAGGCGGGCATGGTGGCGCATTGGCGAAAAGTCGGAGGGAAACGCGCCCGGGAATCGATGGCGATCAACGCCGCCGGTGCGGTCTGTACGGCAGTAGCACTGGTCATCGTCATTGTCTCGAAATTCGCGGAAGGAGCCTGGGTTATGACGCTGCTGATCCCGGCGCTGCTGGCTCTGTTTTTGGGTGTGCGGGCCCATTACCAGACCGTTGCCCGGGAAGTGGCGACGGCGGCGCCGTTGGATGCCAAGGGCTTGGAGCCTCCGGTGGTGCTCTTGCCGATTCGAGGTTGGACCGCAATCACGCGGAAGGCGTTGCGATTCGCCCTGAAGATTTCGCACGAGATTTATGCCCTGCATGTCGCCGACGACGAGAAAACGATGGGAGATCTCGAGGATACGTGGGAACAGCGGGTCCGGGAGCCGGCAACGGCAGCGCACCTCCCCTCACCGAAATTGATTATCATTTATTCGCCTTATCGCAAGCTTTACGCGCCCTTGAAACAAGTCGTCGAGGATCTGCAGCGCTGCCACCCCAGCCGCGATCTCGCGGTGATCGTTCCGGAGCTGGTGAGGACGCGCTGGTATCACTACCTGTTGCACAACCAGACGGCGGCCCTCATCAAGGCGTACTTGCTCTTTAGCGGCTTTCGCCGCGTCGTAGTGATCAATGTGCCGTGGTATCTCTCCGACTAGTTTTTCGATTCATCGATCAATGGCGGATCCGCATCGAATTGCATAGACTGCCAGCAAGACAGGAGAATTCAACATGAAATCAGATCGCCGGAGATTCTTGAGCCATGCCGCAGCAGCCGCTTTGGCCGGTCACGGGATTGCCTTGGGCAAGGCGACACCATCGTCTGCCGCGTCGGCAACGGGATGGGCCAGGCCCAATCCGATTGGAATATCGACGTATTCATTCTGGCAATTCCGCAATGCCGATTTACGGGACATTGAGCAATGCATCGATCTGGCGGCGGAGATGGGGTTTGACGCGGTGGAACTCCTGCATCGACAAATGAAAAGTGAAGAACATGGTTATTTGCAGCGGATCAAACAGCGCACGTTCCTGCATGGCATGTCGCTGTGCGGGTTTTCGGTTCACCAGGGATTTCTCTCTCCGGACGAGGTGGTCCGCAAGCGGAATATCGACCATACCATTCATTGCTTGGAATTGGCCCACGAGATGGGAATTCCAACCATGCGCGTGAACACGGGCACATGGGGGACCAGCAAGAATTTCGATGAATTAATGAAGAATCGCGGCATCGAACCGCCGTTGAAAGGCTATACGGATGAAGACGGCTTCGGTTGGGTCATCGACAGTTTTACCAAGTGCTTGAAAGCCGCGGAAAAATACGGTGTCACGATGGGGCTGGAGAATCACTGGGGTTTGGGGCGGACGCCCGAAGGCGTTCTCCGGATTGTCAAAGCCATCGATTCTCCCTGGCTGCAAATTACCATGGACACCGGCAATTTCCTGGAAGACCCCTATGATAAGTTGGAAATGCTGGCACCAAAGACGGCCCTCGTTCAGTCCAAAACCTATTTTGGCGGCGGCCTGTGGTACTCGCTCGATTTGGACTACGATCGGATTGTCAAGATCTTGCGGAAGCACCGCTACCACGGTTACATTTCCCTGGAATTCGAGGGCAAGGAAGACCCACGAACGGGGGTGCCAAAAAGTCTGGCGCTGCTACGCAAGGCATTTGTCAGCAGTAACTAAGAATAAAAAGATTCAAAATTGCAAATTAATGCATGCCACAGCTTTAAATTCTATTTTTTGTTTTTTTTTGCTGAGTCTAACTAATCCGGCCGATGCGCCGGTGGTTCCGCTCAAAAATGCGCACGCACATAACGATTATGAGCACAAGCGTCCGTTGTTTGATGCCCTCGATCACGGGTTTTGCAGCATCGAAGCGGATATCTTCCTGGTCAAAGATCAATTGCTGGTGGGGCATATGGTGAACGACCTGACGCCGGCAAGAACTCTGCAAAGTCTCTACCTCGATCCGCTCCGGGAACGGATAAGGGCCAATGGGGGACGCGTATACGCCAGCGGGCCGACAATTTTTCTATTGATCGACGTCAAGACCGAGGCCAAATCGACCTATGCCGCTGTGGACAAAGTCCTGGCTCAATATGCGGACATACTCTCGGTGACCCGGAAGGGCAAATGGGAGGCCAATGCGGTGACCGCAGTGGTGAGCGGCAATCGAGCTCCGCAAGTCATGGCGGAGCAAGAGGTGCGCTTCGCCGGGTACGATGGCCGGCTTACCGACCTGGACGTGACGGTCTCAGCTGAGCTGATGCCGTGGATCAGCGATCGTTGGGGATTGCATTTTCGGTGGCAGGGGGAAGGGCCGATGCCGGAAGCGGAAAAAGCGAAATTGCTGAGCATTGTGCGCAAGACCCATCAACATGGCCGGTTGCTGCGCTTCTGGGCCACCCCGGAACGGCCGGCCATTTGGCGAGAACTTCGGGCAGCCGGAGTGGACCTCATCAACACAGACAAACTTCCGGAGCTGCAGCAATTCTTACTGAAACGGTCGGATCAGCCGCAGAAACCGTGAACGTGGAATATTCTGCAAAAAACGCAAGTGCCGCGCAAAACCTTTGTAGAGAATATTGTTCGAACTCGGGCCGGGAACAAGCGGCGAATTTTGCGGATATTTCATCCGTTAGAGGGTATATTGAATTTGCTCCCTCCTCCCTCCGGTTCAAAACCGCAGAAAACCTTCCTCGCTACAAAAGAGAAAAAAACCATGGTTCGGAGCATGCGTTTACTATTAGCAATCGGCGCGATGGGTTGGCTGGTGCTAGACCAGATGCCGTGCATCGGCCAAGCCGGGGATCCCGGAATGGCAACTCCGTACGGACTTTGGGGCAGAGGGCCCGCCGGCGGATGGGTCTTCCCGCCCAGTTATTTCGGCTACAACTTGGACGACAACATCGGCGGCTATTACGGAGGGGGCCGGTATCGAGAATATTACAGTTACGGCAGGGGCTACGGCATCGCGAATTATCCGGGGCCTCTGCCGGGACCCGGCGTGCCGCCGGATTACCGTGGTTTACGCCACGTGCCGTGGTATCTGGAAGCACCGGACATTGCTTCCTATCCCGCCGCGGTAATAGTGCCGAAGCGCGCGGACCACAGCGTCGTGCTTGTCGTGGAAGTACCGCAAGATGCCGAAATCTGGATTGACAGCCGCCAGACCCAACAAACGGGCATCGAGCGGACCTATGAATCGCCGCCGCTGGCGGCCGGGAAGATATACACCTATGAAATCCGCGCGAAATGGCAGGAAAATGGGCGCGCGAACGAGCAGAGCCAGATCGTGATGGCCCTGGCCGGAGAAAAAGTGTCGGTACATTTTCCGGCTCCGATTAAGGCCGAAAAACATCCACAAGAACGGGTTTCGCGCAAAGAAGACAAAATCTCCGCGGTTGGGGAGGAACCGATAAAAGATGAGAATCCGTAAATATACGAATAGAAAACCGGGACCGAAATACCGATACTGTTTTCTAGAAAGACCAAGAATTCAGGGCTGAGTGGGCGACAGTCCTGGGTTTGTTGGTCTTTCTTTTTTGTCTCGAGCGCCACCGCTGAACAACCGGACATTTCTATGTTCGAGCCAAGGGCGGCGGAACAAATCCTTGCACTTTAATAAACGGATGACTACACTTGGGATGGAAGCGAAAGTGGGCCATGGATTAACGCCATGCTCAGGATACAGGATCGGGAATACCGACTATGTGACGGGCTGACGCGCCGAGAATGGCTGCTCGTAGGGAGTTTGGGCGCTTGCGGATTATCGTTACCTGCACTTTTGCAGGCGCGGTCGGTTCCGGGACTGCGGCACGAGACTTCCTTCGGCAAAGCCAAGGCGTGCGTAATCTTGTTTCTGATGGGCGGTCCGCCGCAACATGAGACCTGGGACGCTAAACCAGATGCTCCCCGCGAAATCCGGGGCGATTTGCAACCGATCGCCAGCAGCGTACCGGGCCTCCAGGTCGGGGAACTGATGCCGCGCGTGGCCCGCCTCGTCCACAAAATAGCAGTGCTGCGGGCCATGGCTACCAACGACAATGCCCATTCCTCCAGCGGCTACTGGATGCTGACGGGCCGTCCCCATCAGCCCACCAATTCGGAAAACAGCAAACCCGGCGCGCCCAACGATTGGCCGTGTATGGGGGCGATAGTCAAGAAATTGCACCAAAGCCGCAAGCCTCATTTCACAAGTTTGCCTGCGGCGGTGACCCTGCCGGAACACATTTGGAACACGGGCATGCTTACCTGGCCGGGCCAAAACGCCGGCTGGCTAGGGCGGGCCGCGGATCCGTGGTTAATTCACTGCGATCCCTCGCAGCCGAATTACGAGATCCCGGAACTGGGGTTGCCCAGTGAAGTACCGCCCCTGCGCCTGCAGGAACGGCAATCGTTGTTGGCGCAAGTAAACGTGCACCTGGACACAGTGGTCCGAAGCGGTGCCGCCGGCCGATTCGATGTGCAAAGCCAACAAGCCTTCGATTTGTTGCGCTCGACGAAAGCGCGGCGCGCGTTTGCCCTGCAGGAAGAGCCGCCGTGCCTGCGCGAGCGGTACGGCGCCAACCGGTTCGGCCAAAGCGTGTTGCTGGCCCGGAGGCTCGTGGAAGCCGGTGTGCCACTGGTGCAAGTGAACTGGACGCGAACCAAAGCAGATTCCGACAGTAACCCGGTTTGGGACACGCACCAAAAAAATGCGGAGCGCCTCAAGACCGCATTGATGCCGCCGATGGATCTGGCATACTCCGCGCTGCTGGAAGATCTGGATGCGCGCGGGCTGCTGGAACAAACCTTGGTGGTGTGGATGGGGGAATTCGGCCGGAGTCCCAAGATCAACGGCGCCGGCGGGCGGGATCACTGGGGGCACGTCTATTCCGTGGCCCTTGCGGGCGGAGGCGTGCGCGGCGGCCAGATAATCGGCGCTTCCGACCGGATCGGGGCGTATCCCCGGGATGGCCGGGTGCAGCCGCAAGATTTAACTGCGACGATCTTCCATTGCCTCGGCTATCATCCGCACACGGAGATGCACGATTCTCTCGGCAGGCCATTTCCAATTAGCAACGGCGAAGTGATTCGGCAGGTATTTTAAGACTTCATGGGACGGGAGCGGGTACATCGGGGTCTTTGGTTTCCAATTCATCCGGCGTTTCCTTCGGGTACGAACTCGTACCACATCCCCGGCCACCTCAGGAGAAGATTTTTCTTCGGACAAGAAGCCACGCAGCCATTACAATCGCTGCGGCGGCTAATGCAGGAATGACATAGCTTTCCACCGTAAGACTCCCATTTGCCACGAACTGGACCTTATATTACCATAAAGCTTTCCCCGTTCTTGCACAAGCGAAGACTACATCGGGAGTGAATTCCGAAGTTGTAATCGTCAAGACACGGTCGGTTAACCCGTAGCCAGCGGCGACGGGGGCGTCCCGCAAAGTCCATGCGGTCGCCGCTTGCTCCGGGTTAAACGATCTACACGGAAGGAGGATGCAATTGCAAGGCAAACGTTTGGCAATCCATAAAGGTTTGCTGGCCGGGAGAAAAGCCGCGGAGCGTGGCCGAAAAGCGGATGCCGTCGATGAGATATTCTGCATAAGTCCAAAGTCTGTTTTGGGTAGCGCTACCAGCACAGATTACCGGAAACGGCGCCAGCGGCGGATTCGAGAGGAAATACGGACCATGGCGATGGCCATGTAACCAGAGGCAGACTCCGCCAGCGGCAGCAACGCGGACAAGGTCTGCCACATTGCGCAAGCCGTGGGTGCGCCGTTCGCGTTTGCCGCCGGCCAAACATACCGGATAGTGGGTGACCAGGATGCGCGGCAGCGGGTCCAGCCGGTTCAACAGTTGTTCGAGGCGCTTTAGCTGGAAAGAATTCGCGCAACCTGAAGCGTCCCACGCCCAGCGGTTGCCGGTGCTGCTATTCACACCGATCAACCAGATGGAGCCGACGCGCTGCGCGAAGGGATAAATCGCATTGTCGATCCGTTCGCCGACCTGCCAGGGAGCAAAATACCGCTCAAAGAGTCCGGAGCGTTCCGCCGGGATCGTGCAATAGTCATGGTTGCCGGGAACCGCCAGACCAGGAAGAGGGTTGGATTGGTCCAGGCCAAAAAGGGCGGCTAACTTCGCGAATTCGGGTTCGAACCCGAGGGCGGTGGCATCGCCGGAAAAGATCACGTGATCGGGTGGCCGCGCGTTCAGGTCGGCCATTAACGCGGCGAGAATCGCATCCGCATGGCGAAACCGCAGTTTTCGTCCCAGGAATTGATAATTCAACCAACTCGGAAACCGCTTATTAAACCAGTCCGCCCGGGTCCAGCCCAGTGGCTGGGCCGTGACGTGCACATCACTGAGATGAACCAGCCGTATTTTGCCCGGGGACATAAGTTTCCATACGAGTAAATTCGGTAGCGAGGCAAGCGGCAAAGGCCTCCAACTCCGCCACGGCAAATGATAGTGAAACGACTTGCAAATGATGCAGCAACACCAACCGAACGGGGACGGCGCCCTGGTCAATGGCGGCCTTGCCGATTCGATATAGCGCCAATGCGTATAGTTTCATCTGGTTTTGGTAGCGTTTGATGATCGTTGCCGGATCTTCATCCCGATCGGTCTTCCAATCTACAATTTGGTTGCCAGAGGGTGTCGCCAGCAGTTTGTCGAAGCGGCCGGTAATGTGCCATCGGCCCAGTCGCAGGACGAAATCAACTTCCGTTTCACCAGGGGCCTCCACCAGCGCGCGAATCTCGTTTGCCCGTGACTCGTCGGCGCCAACCTTTTGCAGGATGGCCTGGGCGGCCGCGACGACCTCCTGAACCTCATCGGGAGGTATGAGAGGGGCGACTTCGCCATTGGCAGGCCAGTCGACCGCGGATTGGGACAAAAGGTTGCCGGCCATCACGGGAAGCAGATCGTTTGTTGAAGTCAAGGAAATGACGTCCCTCATTTCCAGCAACCGGTGAACGAGGATTCCGGTAATTCGGCCGTATTTCAGGTCCTGGCGCTGAGACCGGGCGACGGGCTTTTCCAGAACCGGCAATTTGATTTGCGGAAGTAATTGGGCGCGGTATTTCAGGTGCCACGCTCGTTTATCGCTGGCCCACAATTCCAGCATTTCGTCCAGCGTGGAAACTGTGATCGAAGGGGCAAGCGGGCCTTCGCCGATTTGTTCCAGATTGATGGTTTGGGGGGATGGGGTGCCGGCGGATTCGCGCCATTTATTCCCTGAAATGCCGGTGATGATGGCAACGCGGAACTCTTTTGTAGGATCTTCCCAAGCCCCCGCCTGCTTTTGGGTTTCGGTAATTCCGAGGGCGTCTTCAAACCATTTCTGCCAGCTGACCGCCAATTTGGCGCGATCACCATTCTTTTTGCTTTTGGGCTGTTTACCGGCGAGAATGAGCCGTTCTTTTGCGCGGGTGGCGGCAACATAGAATAGGCGGCGGCTCTCGGCCAACTCCTGGGCGCTGTTCAAACGGTGCAGCGCGCGGAGAAGGCCGGGTGTGTATGTTTCGCGCGGCCTTTGCGGATGGCGAATCTTTACCGCGACCGTCCCCGGTAAAGGCTGGGGTAAAGTCTTGCAATCGTCGGCGAGAAGTTTGTCTGACTCGCTCACTATCATTAGTGGCGGGCGCCAATTTGAGGCTGCTTCTTTCTCCATTTTAAGAACCGCTACGACCGGAAACTCCAATCCCTTGGCCGCATGCACCGTCATGATTTGCAGGGCATCCCGGCCGAGGGCCAGAGTGGCCTGTTCTTCTTTCAGAGAATCATCCACTTGTTGCCGCAACAGCCGGGACAGTCGGGCCAGGCCGGGAGCCGACCGCTCTTCTTCCGCGCGAATGAGCGCAAGGAGGCGCATCAAATTGCCCAGAATAACTTCCCCTGTGGCATCTGCCGCGTAGAGTGCGTACGCGTGACTCTCTTCTATCGCTCGCTGAAGCAAGTCGGCATGGGGCATGCGGTCCACGCGTGCCCGCCAAGCATGAAGCCGCCGATATAATTGGCAAAGACGTTCCTTGGATCCGGCAGAGAAATTCCGCCAGACCTCTTCCAGGGCGGCAGCTAGAGGGTCGGCCGGTTCCGCCGGCATAGGCCGGGCGGCTCGGTTGATAGAGTCCGCATACTGCACCACTGACCGCAAACCGCGATCGAGACGGCCGCGTCCCATCTGAGAAAGGAAAAGGATTTCCGTATCGGTCAATTGGCCAAGAGGACCACGGAGCACGGCGAAAAGAGCC